>Ga0180437_10005562_pt1 | contig 17181 bp, 15 predicted proteins | sample SS_ome_4_FD_132410 | JGI IMG/M metagenome (GOLD analysis project Ga0180437, IMG submission 132410) | Hypersaline lake sediment archaeal communities from the Salton Sea, California, USA - SS_3_D_1 metaG | ecosystem: Environmental > Aquatic > Non-marine Saline and Alkaline > Hypersaline >... | reverse complement strand
CCGCTTCCAGCAACAGATTTTCTAATCTCGTTTACGAAACTCTGAAAATTCCTCTCAGGTCTGTTTAAATGAAGCAGTTTATTTATTAAACTGCCACCTCTATGTTTGCCTCCATCTACGAACTCAAACATCATTCTATATATTGTATTATAAGATATTTTTTATTCTGAATCATACTCTTCTTCCTCTTCAAGTTCTCTATCCAAATCATCATTATACCTATCTACATCAATCTCAACTGAATTCAAATTGTAACAGTTGTATTTGACAAATTTGTACAACTCAGTCGTTAATTGATGATTCGGTTGAGCAAAAAATAGACTTCCTTCCAAATAATTCCTAAATTCTACCACGGAATTGTCAACATCTTTCGAATATATCTTCTCAAACTCCTCATCAACATTCTGATATCTAATGTTGTCTACTGGTTCATCAGGAATTGCCCTTTTTTGAGATGCGTTGGACTGAACCTTTTGCGAATTATCCAACTTTTTCACTGGAACTTTTTTTACAATATTTGACCACATTTTCTAATTTTCATATAAAATTACTTTTTATACCATTTACAATTCTCAAACATGATCAATACAAATTCAGTAAAACTTTCGTTATTCATTTTCAAATCAATACCATTTGAATAACAAATACCATGAAAAACCTTAAAAAGTTCATTTAATTCACATCTTTTTTGTATGCACCATTCTTTCCAATTATCGTAAGTTTCCATTTTTTATATCTAATTTTCGCCAATTTTTTAAATCGGATTCATTCCTATGTATAATATAAAAATTCTGATTTCGGTGCAAATAAATTAATTTGTAAAAATCGACCCCGAAAATTGCAATTTGTCGTTTTTCAAAAAAATGGTCATTTTTTACCTCCAAAAAATACATTAACGTAGGGCATCGAAATTGAGAATACATTGACGTTGACAATATCATTCAACATTATATTTTACATTAACGTTAAATCTACTAACGTTAAACACCATAACGTATGCAACAACTTTTTTGCAAAGTGAGTTTTTCCTATGAACGTTAAAATCGTTGTTTAACGTACATATAAAAAAATATACTCATCGTTAATTTGGTCATTTTAATACATGGCGTTGGCGGATTCACGTCACAGGATATACCGGTATGAACTTTAGGTAGGCGGTTTCGCCGTAACGTTATTAGGTCGTTTTTACCATAACGTTGAATTTACACAAAACCTATTAGCGTCAAGCATGTTTTAGACAGTTTTTCGGAGGTTCAAATCTAATAACGTTAAATTGTCAGTTCATATAATAACGTTGACTGTTTCATAGACAGGGTTGAACCTCATAACGTTACGAAAAATTGATGGTGAAAAAATTTTTACTTTTTGACTTTTTGCCCAAATCCTAAAAACGCCTAAAAACGCCTAATTTAAAAAACCGTTCATTTTAAAATCAAAAAAATGAAGCTTCTGATAAAAACTAGGTTAATTTTATAAAAATAATTCAAAAAAATCGGAGAACTAATCATGTCTGATCATGGTGTTAGAAAAAAAAATAAATTAGAAAAGGATTTCGAAATTAAAAATTTTTTCATTTCGAGAATCCTAAAACAAATTTTTAACGATTTTTAAAATTTTGAAAAAACGCCTAAAAACGCCTAATTTTTTGGTATCTCAAAAAAATCTCAAGTACTTGATTTCACATTTTTGTATTATTTTTATTAAAATAGGGATAACTTATATGGTAGATATGTAAATTAACACAACATCGTTTTTTTGCATTTACCTAATCATAAAATGATCAAAAATTAGGCGTTTTCGAAAAAAACACAAAAAAAGTCAAAAACTCAAACCCAAACTTAAAAATATATATACACATTATATAAAAAATGGTCGAACACATTTGCGAAAACTGTGGAAAAGTCTTCAAAAAGAGATGGAACTACAATTATCACATAAATCGCAAGTACCCGTGTAAGAAAAAACCCTCTCAAAATGGAGGTAATTCAAGTAACCATTTTAAATGTTCATTATGTTCAAGTAGATTTACATCAAAATCGAATTTGAATCGGCATATAATAAAATGTCAGGAGAATTTTGGACAGATGGTTGAGCGAATTGACATAAATAGGGAACTAAAGGAATTAAAAAATCAGATCAGGGAATATATCGACTCGAAGACGGGAATTACATTTAATACAAATATTATCATCAATAACTTTGGTAGTGAATCGATAGATCACATAAATAGCAAATTTTTAATGGATTTATTTAATCGTCCGGAAAAATCAGTTCCGAAATTAATAAAAGAGATTCATTTCAGTGAAAATAATAAAGTGAATCGCAACATCTATTTACCCCAAAAGAAGAATAAAACCATATACATTTTCAATAATGGTGAATGGATAGAGAAGAATAAGGATAAAACATTGAATGCGTTGATTTCAAAGAATTTTGACAGGTTGGACGATTTCTTTGAAACTAATAAGAGAGAATTCGAGGACAGAAAGATAGTGAAATATGAGCAGTATGCTGATGATTTTGATTGTGGTACGAATAGGAGAGGTATAAATTCGGATGTCTGTAATATCATTGTAAAAGAGACGAATAAAGATCTTACTCAAAAAAAATCTGATAGTAATATATGATCAGATTAATTCTAATTATCTTAATTGTTTTGGGATTGTTGTTCTGGTGGTGTAGAGATAGAGTTGAACATTTGGGGTTTCCTAATTATCCATTAAACGTGAATCCACAGTTCGCAAATGGTGAGGAATCTTATAATTACGGTGCAGGAAAACCCTGGTACAAACCCGCACAATCTGATGGAGTTGAATATGATCTTCTTAAATACAGAGAGGTAGATCCATCACTTATTATTCTTCCAAAACAGTTAAACAACACAAATAGAGTATACAATATGGGTTTCATCAATATTGATGATGATTTCAAAAAGAGGATAATTACAGAGGGCTACGATGATTTCATCGATATTGATAAATTGGAATCTGTAAATATCAATACACTCACTGGTAAAGAACTAGATGCCGATGGTATGATGCTCTTTCTCAGAAAGATGAATCTACCAACTTGGAAAAATCGCTGGAAAGAGTATAATCCGAATAAGGATTTCAGTTTGGAAAATAAGTATATAGAGTCCCAAATACCTGATATCAATGTTCTGAACCGATACATTATAAACAGAATAAACATTGCCCAAAACGGTATACTAACACCACAAGAGATACTCACTTTCGGTAGAAGTAACTTGGTAAATTTGATATATATGATATCGGATGTTGAGATGGATCGAGATATGTATGTTTACTCTGTTCACATGGTTCTATTTAGAGATAACATACAGTATGCGCCAATTGTTTTCTATAAAGGATTCGTAAAAGATGGTAAACCGTATGTGGCTTTAATAACATTGGTTGGTTATTTCACAACTGATAAACTTCTCATGCCTGACAAGATTGAGATAGATAAGTATATGGATTTAGCTAATCTATACAGATTGAATAAGTATTATAGAAGCAGTGATCATGGGAGAGAGACAGATCTTCTGAAAACTGTTTATGCTAGGAACAAATATTTGAACTCATTCAAGATAAAAAATCAGTTCGCATGTTTCTCATCGAATATAAATGATTATTTGAACCCGAGAGTAACAACTAACACTGTTCTGAATTCCAATAACAGATCTGATTGTCAATCCAGATATGATGCATTTGGGCGAGTAAAGATACCTGGAATATGGGATAAACCATGCGACAAAAATTCAGATTGCCAATTTTATGGTGCAAATAAGAACTATCCAAATGAGTATGGCAAGTGTAAACCAAATGGTTATTGTGAATTGCCTGTTAATATGATAAATATGGGATATAGGTACTTTATTACGACTGATACACAAGAGCCTATGTGTTATAATTGTAAATCAAAAAAGTGGAACTCTTTTACAGAATTGGGAAATTGCTGTTGGGAACAGAATGATAGGAAGAAGTATCCATTTTTGAAATCTCCCGATTTCGCATTCAAAAATGATCTTAATTCAAGAATAAATTACAGCTACAGTGAAAACTGTTATCGAAATGTTGATGGCAGGTTAGTTTGTGATAATTAGTTCAACTATTTTTTTTTGAAAAATACTTTTTACTAAAAAGTATTAAAGGAATCCATTATTCTTCAAAGTTTTCTTATTACAATTCTCAAATCCAATAAAGAATTTACACATTGGATCATCGGTATTTGTAATAAATCCATTATCTCTTAAAAAGTCTAGAGCACCTTTTGAATATCTTATTGGAACGATTTTATTATATAGTCCTATTGAGTATTTTGAAATTGGATTGTACAAAAATTCCGGCAATTTGTTGAACAGAACATGGTTATTTGATAATATCGACAAAACATACAGTATAATATCCGATACTTCTTTGTTGTTGGTTATCATAAAGTAATCGGAACTTATCATGTTGAAATCAGGGTTGAATCTTGTATAGTATTTCCCGGATATGTTTTTTGGCAGAAATGTCACGATGTCGTTCAAATCTATATTCCTCTTGTAAATGTACATATTTTTGATGAAGAGACTGTTTGCTATGTCGTCAATTGATAATAGTATGAAGTCTTCGAGAACGTTATTTTTAAAGAATTCATTTAGATCAGATGATGGAAATGTTATTGTTACGAATGCGATATCACACTCTTTTTTAACTAGGCAATCAAGAATCTTATCATTTGAACCATACTGTTTGAAAATATAATCTACGCCTTCTACCAAAAAATTATTACTCATAATTTTCTGACCAATAATATATCCACTAGATTTATTGTCTATTATACCAATTCTTGTTCTGTTATTTATTCTAAGAACACTCTCTACACCAAAACTTTTACGAGTTATCATGAAGTAGTATGTTTTGAAACTCGAGAACACATATCTTATATTCGCGTTATGTTTTATATTGTCATTGAACTTTTGTTGATAGAATATATTGGCTGTTATTGACGGAACATTTGCCAAATTTATCTCATTTCTGTTAACAGCTTCTATCAAATCAAGATCAGTCTCATACTCTATGATCTCAATATTCACTCTGCGACTCTTACTAATAATCAATTTGGATAACAGACCTACAAAATTGTCATCACTCTGTTTAAAAACTCTTACATTACCCTTTGTATATCCAATTTTCAATAACTGATAATTGAAAATATCTTTGAAATATGACTGGTTATGTTTCATCCCCATTTTTGAAACTGTATTGATATTCTTCTGATAAAAAGGTGGAAAGAATGTGTAAAAGTGTTCAACTTCTGGTGCATTTCTATTATATATTATGTACAAGTAGAATATCAATATGAAAATTAGTAAATAAATACTCATTATATTATATTCCGTTTTTTTTTCTTCTAATAATTAATGATAAATAAATTTAAATATTCCATTGTTGTGTTCTTAATTATTTTGATACTCACATACTATTTTAAACCAGAAGTTTTCAGTAATGAATCGAATTGCATGATGTCATCTTACATAATTATTGTGGCAATTGTGTCCTTTTATCTTACAATTTTATTTGAGAATTATTTTTCTAGATAATTGTATGGCGATTGAGTTGATTGTGAAGAGAAACAATAGACGAAAGGATAGAGATAATTTTCGATATTTTTCTGAATTGGCTGTTCTCGATAAAAAAAGAAAACATAAGGCGAAAAGGAATAGAATGATGAATAATATAGTATTGGTTATATTTGTTGGTATTTTAATTTTGATGTGTTTAAAATTTAGTAATTTTTTATAGATTGATATATATGAGCGAATCACACGAAGAGTTGCAACACGAAACTGTTCCAGAAGAAACATTTGACGAAGGATTATTAAATGTTGAAGATGATGTTTCTGAGGATGAATCAGATGAGGAGAGTGATGAGATAGAGACTTTTGATGTTACAAATGAACCAATCTATCACATTTTGAGTGCATTTTTTGAGGATGATGATGGCAACAATTTGATTAACGCATTGTCTGATTTGACTTCGGCTGTTGAGAAGAATACAAAGATAATGAGCAGACTCCTGAAAAGTTTAGCAAAATAAATTAAAAATTGATTCATTTAAAATTAAGGTTATTTTTTCAATCTTAATTTTAAACAATGAGTTTTTCAGGAAATCTAAATTACAAAGAAGGCAACTATATCTGTAGTTTAACAACTATAACCGACACTGGAAATGCTCTCTTAGGCGACAAAATCAGATACAATAATGATGGTGTTGTAACAGATATCATTGAGAGATCTTATGCACATATCCAAGGAATATTGAAAATTAAATCAAAAACAAAGTTCGGTGTCAACAAGAGAGGAGTACCCATATACCTATTTAAACCATATCATAAAAAGTATCCTAATTTCTTAGTATGTACAAAGATTAAGAGTGATAAGAATATTTTCTGTAACATAAGTTTCAATAAATGGGATAAAAACAGGCGGAAGTTCTTTGGAAAGTTAGAGAATGTCATAGGTAAAGTTGGTGTTTATGATGATGAGATACAGTATATTCTTAATCAGTATCATTTGAATTATAAAAAGTGGAATTCAAGAACAAACAAACTTTTGGAAGGAGATTGCGAAATTGATGATTCAGTGGATATCGATTACAAAGTTGTATCTATAGATCCAGAGGGTTCAACAGATATAGATGATGCATTTCATTGCAAAACAGTGAATGGTAATGTAGTTGAATATGGCGTACATATTGCTGATCCATTGTTCTATTTGGTTGATAAACCGGAACTTTTGAAACTTATAATGCACAGAATGTTCACAATATACACAGATTCTGGTAAAAACGATATGATTCCGCCATTGTACTCTGACAATTTAGTATCACTTATCCAAGATAGAAAGAGAAGAGCCATATCTGTTATATTCAAGAATGATGGCACTGTATCTCTTAAGAGAACAGTTGTAAAGAATTTGAAACAGTTCACTTATGAAGAGGCTGATAAGGTTTTGAAGAAGGGGAGATATAGAAATGTGAATGATCGACCCATTTTATATTTGGGAAAGTATTTTGGAATAACAGATTCTCACAAGTTGATTGAGATGTTGATGGTTAAGACTAATCAGTATATTGGGAATTTGATAGTGAATGAGTTTGGTGAATCAGCGGTTTTGAGAAAGCATAAATGTGGAAATTCATCAATACCAGATGTTGATAGTGAAGATCTGCAGAAATTCTTGAATCTTAAACAGATGAAGAGAGCTGTGTACGATTTTTCAGTTCCAGGACAAAATAAACATTATGGTCTAAACATATCGAACTACACACACTTCACATCACCAATCAGAAGGTTCTTCGATATGATTGTTCACAATCTTGTTTACAAACATTTAGGCATAACTGAAAGATTGGATATTCCAGATACACATATTGTCATAGATGAAATAAATTCAATAGAGAGTCGGATAAAAAAAGCAGACAGAAAACTTAATAAATTACGACTTATTAAGAATTTGGAAAAAATGAGTTTAAGTAAGAAAATCACTGAGGTAGGATACATAACTGAAATACACAAAAACAGTATTTATGTGTACATACCTAAATACAACTTGGAAGAGAAAATATATTTAATTCCATTTAAGTTTAGAACACTTTACAAAAGTGTCATTGAAGATGATGAGATTGTTGTTTACAATGGAGACCAGGTTGTGTGTGGACAATATAAACTTTATCAGAAAATTGATGTGACTATTATTCCATTTCTAAATGAGGAAGTGTTCAGTAGAAAGATAAGAATATTTATTTAGAATAACTGTCTTGCAAATATGTACCACTCTAAAACAGTTGTCTTACAGTGTTGTAAATCTGTAATATCTTTTTTCCAGAGTACAATTTTCTTCTCTCATTTCCTGGCAAATTATGGAACATTGTTTTAGGAATTACGGATATGAAATTGTTGATCTTTGCTTGTAATGCAGTGTACTTTATCTGATTAACCTTATTGATTATTCTAGAGAAGTTACATGCTTCAATGTAAATATTACGGAAATTATCATAAATTTCTGCTCTCTCTTTGAAAACTTCAATTGGATCGACAGTATTTCTGTAATCGCAAGAGTTACATTCAAATAGGTTCTCTCTTGGGTATGTGTAATAATATATGTTCCTCTTGAGATAATCTTTGAAACCTTCATCAGAAAGAAAGTTGTAACCAGCATCACATTTCAATACTTGGTATTTGTTGTGATTAACCATATTATTAACCAATCTGTCTTGATAGAGTCTGTACTCGATATCACATTTTAGTTTGGCTTCAGTTGTTATTCCATTCTTTGCAAGCCATATCTCTCTACTGTTTAATTTTGTGCTTGTGTTATTGCTTAAATCACGGAAATTGAAGTAGTATCTTTTGTTCTCTTTGTTGTATTTACCTGCATTTTCGACGGCTTTGAATATTTTTGTGTAATACTTTTCACGAATGAACATGTAAATTAAGGCATCTAGATTTGTTGTTATTTGAGATGCTTTCATTTGGAGAACTGTATTTATTCTTTGTTTAATTGAATTGTTAAAATAGTTCATATAAGGTGTATTTTGACAACTACAAACGAGATCACTCATACTATATTTATTGTAACATATTTTATTAGGATGTTTATTTCAAATATATTTTTTCTAACTTCTTCCTATATGGGCAATGCACAATCGAATAATGATGGTTACATTAACGATTATGTAAGACAACAATGTGAAGAACAGAGAAAAAGAATCAGACAGAGAAGACCTTTACCTCAACGACCGCCACAACAGCAACAACCACAGTATCATTCCGGTCAACATGATTACCAAAATCATCAACAACAGTATAGTACGGGTCAGCATCAGTACATACAACAAGATTATAATTATCCTCAACATCAACAACAGTACCCTTCGGGTCAACAACAGTACCCTTCGGGTCAACAACAGTACCCTTCGGGTCAACAACAGTACCCTTCGGGTCAACAACAGCAATTGGCGAGAAATACACGAGTGAATGAAACATTAGGAATGAGTTTTGAGTATCCAAATCAGACTATAAATGCCGGTAATGTTAATGGAGCAATGGACAGACTCAACAGAATCGAGGAGGATGAAAGGAATCGTTTTGAACAGGAGGAAGAAAGGAGAAAGAGGGCATTTGAAAGTGAACAGAATAGAAGAAGAGATTATTTTGCCAATGAGATTAAGAAGTTTGAAGAGAGTTACGATCCATATTCTATTCTGGGTTTAGAGGAGGGATGTGATAAAAATGAACTCAAGAAACAGTACAAGAAAATGGCTATGAAGTACCATCCTGATAGAAATAATGGTAAAACTGACAATGAGTTTAAATTAATTACTCAATCCTATTTGTACATTCTCAAGAAAATTGAAGAGAAAACGAAATATCAGAGAAAGATCAACAGAGATGTAGAGTACACTCAGTATGACACAAGTGATGTCAATGAACAGAGAGAAAACATATACTTAGATAAGGATAACTTTAATGTTGATAATTTTAACAAGATTTTTGAACAATACAGAATTCCAACTGCTTATGATGATGGTTACAAGGGAATAATGAGTGGTGAATCAGGTGAGAGAGAGGATGCACATAAACTTATTGAGGGTAACACTAATAACATATTCAGTAGTGATTTCAATATTGACATCTTTAACAAAACATTCAATAATACAAAGACAAGAAGCGAAACAAAGATAATAAAGTATGAAGAACCTCAAGCAATAAACTCAGGAAGTGTTGGGTACAGTGAACTAGGTATATCCAAGGTTGACAACTATGGTGTCAAGAACGATGGTTTAGGTTACACAGATTACAAGATTGCTCACCAAGAAGAGAACACACTGATAGATGTTGATAGTGTTGAGGTTAAGTCTTTTAAAACAATTAATGAATTGAAAGCACACAGATCAAAGATTACACACACAATGACTCCTCAAGAGAGACAGATGTATGAAGCCAGAAATAGAGAAGCTGAACAAAGAGAACAACAAAGATTAGCAACTATGGAAGATCAAGATAGATATTTACAAGAGCATTATAACAAGATCAACAGATTGATGATTAGAACATAATATCCTTCTTAAAATCATTATAAAATGTTTTGACATTCGATATATCCAATTCAATATCGTCCAAATTTGACTCTATCTCAGTCATCACATTCTCTAATATCTCCCTCTTCAAATATTTATTTGTCAACAAATAAGTCACAATATTATTTACTGTATCCCTTTTAGATTGATATTCAAACAGATAGTCAAAAAGTATCAAGAGATTCTTCTCTATCACATTCATATTACTCTTTAACATATATGTTATCTTCTTATAATGATTCTTCAATAAATTATCCTTTATTTCAGCATCAAAATTTATAGTCTTTACGACAGTTCCTTTATTAGAACAAGTGAACGATCCACTCATCTTATTGAGATAATCTTTAATATCCATTATCATAAACAGTTCTCTCTTCGGAAATTCACTCTTATCAACATTAACTATCATAGACATATACTGTTGAATATGCGATTTTTTCAAAACAGAACTCATACTGTTATTCGACATGAACGATGCATAATACTTATGACTAGTAAAAAGTTTCAAAAGAGTGTGGATCAACTCTATATAATGAACCCTTTGACAGCTCTTAAATAACCTACTTAATATGTAATTTATCATAAATAGAGGAATTTGATTTCCATAATACAATTTAACAACTATCTCATAAAATCCAAGTAATTGTCTTGTTGATTTGTACCTATCAGTATCCTCAATGTCAGTATTTTTAATAGTCTCAATATACTCATCACGTTTATTGAACTCATCTTGCAACTTATTTATGAAGATCTTCTTCAACGATAAATTATCATAAACATCATTATCCAAATCCTTTATATTGTCAAACGGTCCTCTGAACTTATTGGACATATTGTTCTTTGGCACCCAGTAGAACTTGTTCTTCTCTTTCTTTATATTAACAAGATTATGATAAAACGATTTATCAGACCAAATAATATTGATAACATCCAAATAGATAGACTGAAATTTAATATCGAATATTGTCTTCTCATAAATCTCATTTGAGACTATACCAAGAACATTACTATTTTCAACTTTCTTAATATCACTTATCAAATTTTTAGATATCAAATTGAAAGTTATCTTACTTATCTTATTCATGTTCGACTTAATAATCTCCTCTATCTCCTCATCTTTATTTTTTGGTACATAACCCTTCCAATCGCTATCGATCTTCTTATTAGAGTAGTTACTGTACTTTTTTGTCAAACTGAAAATCGGTTTGATAAAATCCTGCTTCTGTATCTTGTTATACATTTCTAAAAATTGTTCTATAGCGTCTATTTTATCACTGTTTATATAACTATCAAGAGAATAATCTTTGTATCTATTTCTAATATCAAGTAGTGTACTCATTATTAATCGTAATATAATTTTAAATCTTTAAATTAAAAAAAAAAAATGAATAATTTAAAAAAAAAATTACTTTATATCTCTTATAGTATATATGTGTGATTACGTACGAACTGTATTGAATAAAATTGTAGTTATTGAACCACACAAAATCAACAAAAAGTTGGATGAAACTATACTCTACAATCTTAAGAAGAGTGTGGAAGGTAAATGTATCAATGAAGGATTCATCAGAGAGGGCTCAGTTAATATTATTAAGTTGAGTATGGGTTTCATTTCGGGAAGTATTTTTGATGGTTCGATTAAATTCAATGTGACGTACTCTTGTGATTTGTGTAATCCAAGCAAGGGAGACACTATCAAGTGTACTGTCAATAAAATTAGTAAACTAGGTATTAAGGGTAAAAGTGGTCCGTTATCTATTACTGTTGCTAAAGAGTTTCAGAACGATGTTTCTGTATTCAAGAATATTAATAAGGGTGATGATATAGATGTGGTTGTGTTGGATAAGATATATTCGATGAATGGTAGGGAGATTAGAATTGCAGCTAAGATAGATGAAGATGAGAAGTTGTTCAAGAATATGAATAAGGATATAGTAGTTGCCGAATCTGGTAAGAATAGTATCGAAGCTAAGTTTCCACTATCTGCTATGGGTACGGGTGATGACATAGATATCAACGAGATTGCTAATGAGATTGAGTTGAGTGATTCTGATGAGGAGGATGAGTTCTATGGTTCGAATGTATCTGAAAGTGATGAGATGGATGAGGAGTATGAAGATCAGATTAAGACTTATGAGGAGTTGACAGGAACTGAGGAAATTGAACCGGGAACTAATGTTAACTTTATTGGAGAGAATCCTGATGAGATTGAGATAGAGTCTAAGGAGGAAGCTGATGAGATTGATGATTCTGACAGTGATGAGGATGAGGATGAGGATGAGGATGAGGATGAGGATTCTAATGAATCATCTTTTGATGAGAGTGATGGAGATGATGAGATGAGTGATGGAGATGACGATGATGAGTCAGATGTTGACAGTGTAGAGGATAACATTATGAAGGGTGGTAAGATGTTTAAGAAGAATCATCCAAAGATCATAGATGTTGGTTATGATGATGATGGTGGAGAGTTGTACAGTGATTCTGGAAGTTATTATGACAGTGATTATTAAAACAAAACCATTTAAAAAACTTTTTCTATTTAAAATATCAAATATATGTACTCAAATTTGAATAGTATGAATAGCGAGATGTTAGAGAGAATTGAAGTGAGTGAGGATAATATAGAAGATTTGAAAAGGACCATTATTAATACAAAGAAGAGTATAATAAAGGAGGTGTCCAATTTAAATTCTTTGGAGTGTGTAGAAATTTTTAAGATTCTTAAGAATAATAACATAAACTATTCTGAGAATGTTAATGGTATTTTTGTTAATATGTCATCTGTAAAGGTTAATACATTGAATAAGATTGTTGATTTTATAAATTATGTTAAGAAGAAGAATATTGAGCTACAGGAGAGAGAGACGAATATGGAGAATACTAAGAAGAAGGTTTTTGGTCTTGAATCAAAGATCAATACATTGAAAGAGAATTTAGAGTATAAATTGGAATCTATTGAGAAATAAAAAAAAAATGATTTAAAAAATTGGTAATCTAAAAATTTAGAATATTGAGTAATGTTATCATTGGAATCTTTAATAAATTGTATAGAGCCTAATCAAGAGAGTATTTATGCTCAGAAGAAGGTGATCAATTTAAAACTACCGAATATTTTTGAGGACTATTTTGATGGGTATTTAGAGAATTTCTACCTATTCAAGAATAAAGGTGTATCAAAAAGTGAATTTTATAATTTTATCGATTCAATCTTGAGTTGTATTGATAAGACATATCCAATCTTAGGAAGGGATGTTAAAATGTCTAAGATAAAGCTTCTTTTGAAGAGTTTGATTGTACATTTTGATGAGAAGAATCTTTATTACAAATTTGGATACAATAAGAATAAGAAAATTAAGAAACAGAGTATTCAAGAATATCTTTACAAGGTTTTCCGAGGAGGAAAGGTATTTGAAAGCATTGAGGATAATTACATTGATCAGTTCATTGTTGATTATTTTGGGATTAATTTGTTGGTTTTGGATATGGTTAATGGAGATATTACTGGTGGTCATTTGATAAACAGTAATAGATATGACTGTAAGTTTAATAAGTTTCTTCCATTGTTGGTTGTTGTGAAGGATGGTAAAATGTATCACTCTGTTCTTAGAAATGATGATAGTGTGATGATAAGATATAGTCAGAATAAGAAGTTGGTGAACTCGATATATATTAAATTGAAGGTGAATATTAATAGAAAGGAGCAGGAGAAAATGACTATTAGTAATTTGCGAGAGTTATGTTCAAAAAAGGGAGTGATAACTACGAAAACTTCTGAACAGACTGGTAAAATAATCAATAAGAAGAAGCATGAACTCATTGATGATTTGGGTAGACTTGATTTTGTTAATTAAAGGTATGTAATATTGTCACAAAATTTGTAATCTTTTTAAAAAATAATTTAAAAATACTTTTATGTTGTTAAATTATATATGAGCTTTAAGTTACCATCTACAAAGTTTAACAACATTAAGAGTATGATTGACAAATTTAAGGGTAATGAAAATTATGAGCTTGAAACACGTTTTTTAGGTAAGAATTTCGTTGAAGAGAACTTGAATATTTCCAAATTCACGAGTACTTTGAATCACTTTATCTACGGTAAGGATAGTGGTGGTTTGGGTTTGAACTATAATGTTAAGTCTCAACTTGTTATTAATGATGAGTATGACAAGAATAAGAGATTGATAATCAATGGTAGTGACAATGTGAAGAAGTATTGGTTGAATGGAAATTTAGAGGATATCGATTATGAGTTTATTAGGAAGGAGAGTTTAGAGAAGATTGATGTTAATGAGTACAGTGTTAGATTCTCATTGGCAGAAGAGACAGAACTCGATAGGGCTAATGAGACTATCGAGTATTTGAAGAACAGTAATAAGGAGAGTTTGAAGATGTACAGATTGAAGAACAGATATGAGGTTTTCAGTGAAAATGGTTTAATTAGAATTGATTTCACATCTGTTAAACAGTCTGATAGAAGTTATAAGAGTTTTAGAGATTCAAATACAATAAAAGCCAATGTCAATCACGAAATTGAGGTTGAACTTCTTCACAATGATAAAATTGAGAAGATGAGTAGTGATGATATTTTTAAGGAGTACATGAGAATCAATTACCTTATTCTGTCTTTAATTCAACACAACAAGAGTATTCTGAATATCACTGAGAGTAACAATATCATTAAGAACTACAATAGTTTAGTGAATGTTAGTAATAAGAATTTGAAGAAGAATAAGAAGGCAGCATTTATTGCAGCGAATCCTGTAACACTTCATGTGGAGAATATTGATAAAACGAGTAATCTACAGAATATTTATAATAAATATGCAGTCACATTGAAGGCTGATGGGGAGAGAAGATTGATGTATGTTAACACAGATGGTGCTATGTATCTTTTTGATGTCAATTTCAACGTTTACAATCTCAGTTCTAAAGCACCAAAGGGTTGGGAGAATACTTTATTTGAATGTGAATTGATTAGTGATGCTAAACTTTTGTTATTTTATGATGCACTCTTTTCGAAAGGTGTTGATATCAGACGCACACATTTGAAGGTCAAGCCAAGTGAGAGAACAAAGACCAATATTGGTAGATTAGGTCATTTGGATAAATTTTTGACTGAGTTTAAGAAGAGTGGTGTTAATGGTTCTGGTTTATCTTTTGAGGAGAAGAAGTACTTATTCTCTGTTATGAGTGATGGATCTGATATCTTTGCAAAAGCGAAGGAGTTGTGGTGTGATAGAAAAAGTAAGGTTTATGAAACAGATGGATTGATCTTTGTTCCAATCAAGGAACACTATCCATTACATTCTGGATCTTGGTACTCTCTTTTTAAATGGAAACCGTCTGAATTAAACACTATTGATTTCTTAGTGAAGATAGTATTGGATGAGAATGGTAATGATGCGAGAAATCCATTTATTTTGGAGGTAAAGGGATCAGAGGGTGAAGTTAGCCAGACGCTTCAACAGTATAAGACTCTTCAATTGTTTGTTGGCGGAAAAAAGAGGAATATCAATAAGAACAATAAGTTTAAATACAGTTATGAACCAATATTGTTCAATCCTGTTGATGATGACAATAGTGATTCATATAACAGGGCTAATATTTTCATAGATTCTGCAAATAGAATGTTCACTGAGACTGGAAAGCGTGAGGAGATTAAAAGTAACACAATTGTTGAGTTCGGTTATGATCCAAAGAGAGAGGAGGGTTTCAGATGGGTTGCACATAGAGTTAGACATGACAAGACTCAAAGTTACAAGGGTGGTCAAAAGGTTTATGGAAACAATGAGAACATTGCGAATGATATTTTCAGATCCCTTATTGTTCCAGTAACAGAGGACATGATTGTAACAGGTGTTATACCAGAAGCTGTAAAGAAGAGAGCAGAAGAGATAAAAACTAAGAATGTTAATAACTCACATAACAATGCATATTACAACACTATCAATAATAGTTACAATCCAAAGAATAGGAACTCATATCAGAACTTCCATAACATTTGGATCAAAGAGAATCTCTACAGAAAGGTTGCACCTGCGAAGAATGGTGGAAAGCCATTGGGAAGATTACTCGATTTGGGTTCAGGTAAAGGTGGAGATATTCCGAAGTGGAAGAGGAGTAAATATGCATATGTTTTGGGTATTGAACAGGATATTAAGAATATCGAGTATGCGAAGAATTTGTATTCAAAAATTGGTCATCCAAAACCGAAGGTATTCTTTGTTAGAGGTGATATCTCAAGGTTAATCTTTCCTGATTATGATGCTGGTTTGACAGAGGCTAATAAGGTTAATTTACAGAACTATATGCCATCAAAGTTCACATTCGATGTTGTAAGTATTCAGTTTGCATTGCATTATCTGTTTAAGAGCGAGATTGTTTTCAGAACTTTGATGCAGAATGTTACTGATAACTTAGCAATTGGTGGTTACTTTATCGGAACATGTTTCAATGGTAAGAGAGTTTTCGATAAGTTGAAGGGTAAGAAGAAGATTGAGGGAAAGCATGATGGAAAGACTTTGTGGTCTATTGAGAAGAAGTATGGATCAAAGGGTTTACCAAATAGTAAATCTACGTTTGGAAGAGAGATAGATGTTTTTGTTTCCAGTATTGGAAAGACTCATACTGAGTACTTAGTAAATTTCACATACATGGATGAGGTTCTTAAAGAGTATGGATTCGAAAAAGTTGAGGTGAAATCGTTTAGTGATTACTTTGATGAGATGGTTGCCAATGGTAAGAAGAATTTGAAGAATATTGCAAATGGAATGACACCTGATGAGAAAGAGTTCAGTTTCTTGAATAGTGCATTCATTTACAAGAAGACTGAGAACACTCCAGATTCCGTTTTTTCTAAACTTGTCAAGATGATAAAGAAGGCAAATAACAAGGAGATGAAAGCTAAGGCTAAAGATGAAGTAAAAGAGACCATGGAGGAGCTTGGAGTAGAGGAGGTAACTGAGCCGACAGAGGAGTTGATCGAATCTGATGAGGTGGATGACTCGAATATGAATACTGATTTGGAAAGTGACATTGAAATCGAAT
>Ga0180437_10005558_pt1 | contig 17194 bp, 1 predicted proteins | sample SS_ome_4_FD_132410 | JGI IMG/M metagenome (GOLD analysis project Ga0180437, IMG submission 132410) | Hypersaline lake sediment archaeal communities from the Salton Sea, California, USA - SS_3_D_1 metaG | ecosystem: Environmental > Aquatic > Non-marine Saline and Alkaline > Hypersaline > Sediment... | reverse complement strand
GTAACAATATATATTTTTCGCATGTCAGACCTCCTTGTCTTAAATATAAGCATTTCCTTTTGCTTATATATCGGCAAAAAGACCTTAATATATCCATCAAATTATCAGTAACAAAGCACTAGCATCAGGGCTGGTAATATTCAGGAGGCTGACAATGATCTTGATAAACTGCTTTACAATTTACCTGCAGGAGAAGATTTGTCATTCGAGTTGAAAGAAACGGGAGATTATTACTACGAAGCGGGTCAGTATGATTCAGCCCTTTTGCTTTATGAATATGTATTAAGTGCCTGGCCTGATAGTGAAAATGCGATATTTGCTAAGTTTGGCGTGGTTAGATGCAACATTAGAAAGGGTAATACTCAAGAAGCCGGCACTGCTCTTAATCAGTTGCTTGACAATTTACCTTCGGAAATGGATTTATCAGTTGATGTAACTGATGTGGCTAGAGCTTATCTGGAAACCGGTGAATATGAATCAGCTCAGCAACTGTATCAATATGTAATTGATACTTGGCCTGAAAGTGAAGATGTTATCATGGCCTATAGCAGCGTGGGTTGGTGTCAGGCCGCCAAAGGAGAGGATAGCCAGGCGATGGCGACGCTAAGCTTTGTGCTTGATGGATATGCAGGCCATCCGAATTTGGGTAATGCTGTTTTAGATATTTCAGAGCCCTATTACGAAGAAGGCTTCAGGTTAAAAGCGGAAGGTGAAGTTGAAAAAGCACGCATCTTTCTTTTAGCGGCTTTGGAGATAGCAGACATTGTTAAAGCACGAGATCCTGAAGGCGTGGAGACATTTGATACTTATTGCTGGATGGGGGCCAGCTATTCTGGATTGGAGGAGAATCAAAAAGCTTTAGAGTGTTATAAAGATGCTGTTGAAAAATTTCCTGAAAATCCCTTGGCCTGGCATGCGTTATTTAAAATTGGTCAGATTTATGAAAGGCTCAAACAAAAAGAGAGTATTAACGCTTCCGAGTGTGATCTGAATATTCGTCAAGCTTATTTAAAGCTTTTGGAAATGTATCCTGATTGCAAGGCTGCCAAGGCCGCTCAAAATTGGTTAAACCGTCATTCTGAATAAGGAAGGGGAATACGATGAAGATAAAAAAAGCTTTTTTAATGATCGTTATTTCTTTACTGTCTATCCAACAAGCTTATGGATGGGTAAATCCACCTGTGGCGGTTCTTGAGGCGAATCCGAAATATCAGCTCATTAATGAGCAGATAGTGTTTGACGGAAGCCAGTCTTACGATATTGATAGCAGCAGCGGTATTAACGGTATCAAGAAATTCGAGTGGGATTTTACCTATGATGGAGAGACTTTTAATCAAGAATATTTTGAAACTGAAAGCAACCCAGGCGATGGCTTTGATGGCATCACTACTCACACATACGGCACAGCCGGTGAATATAAAGTTGCATTGCGGGTTACAGATTATGATCCTAGTCCGAAGTCTGCTATTGTAGAAATCAAGGTATTTGTCTATGAGGACGTAGATTCAAAGGTCATTTATGTAAAAGACGGCTCAGGTATAACGCTTCCTTTGAATGATACCATCAGCTGGTGGAAGCTTAATGAGGGAGATGGGGATACGGCTCATGATTGTGTGAGAGAAGTCGATGGTACTCTTGAAGGTAATCCGCAGTGGACCGATGGCAAGATAAATAAAGCCTTGGATTTTGACGGAGATGGGGACTATGTTAACATTTCATATGATCTGTCCTTGCAACCTGATTATCTGACCGTTTCACTCTGGGTGTATCCGGAAGATAACGATTGTGGTCTTTTTGGAGGTGCATCAAGGCTGGGTAGTCCATATTCAGTAGGAATCTCTTCAGGGCAGCTTTATTCGAAAATTATAGTTAACGATGTGGTGGAATATGGACCTTACACCCCAATTAATACTGGCAAATGGCAGCATGTGACAGTGTCTTATGATGGTGATTTAATAAGAAATTACGTGAATGGGAGCCAGGAAGGTGATCCAGTCGACACTTCCGAAAATGGTGCAATTACCAAGAGTGAAACTGACTTACACATTGGAGGCCTCTATTATACTTATCATACAGGCAAGATTGATGATGTAATGCTTTTTGACAGGGCTTTATCAGATACTGAGATCAAGAATTTATCCAGAATTGGTACTTCCTGGAAGTATCCTTTTGAAGAGTTAACCCAGGCATTAGAGCGAGCCGAAAGCGGCGACCGAATATGGGTAGCTGAGGGGACATATCTGCCGGGTAATGAACCGAATGATACGTTTTTACTGGAAAACGGCATAGAGCTTTACGGCGGCTATCCGAACAGCCCGCAACTTATATTTGTTGATGATTTCAATGACGCTAATTATGCCGGCTGGAATACCGTTGACGAGGGTACACCCGCTTCTGCATGGTCGGCTTCGACTGGAGAGATGGTTCAAAGCTCAAATATACACGATGGTGGAGGAGAATCCTTGCCTGCACAGAGTACTTATGCATGGTATAGTGAAGGTACTGACTGGACTGATTATAATGTGGCTCTTACTATGGAATCTGATGATGACGATGCTATTGGTATCATGTTCCGTTATCAGGACAGCCAAAATTATTATAGATTCAGTTGGAATAAACAGTATTCATACAGAAGGCTGATAAAGAGAGTAGATGGTGATGTGACTTTATTGGCTGTTGATTCTGTGCCGTATGCGCAAGATACTATCTACAATATTGAGATTGCAGCTTACGGTAATATTCTACACGTTTACGTCGATGATGTTTTAATCTTTTCTGTACAAGACAACTCGATTTCTTCCGGTAGTATCGCCCTTTACTCCTGGGGCAATACCGGCAGTCATTTCGATGATGTTGAAGTGACGACGTATAAAAGAGATTGGAAAAATTATAAGACCTATCTCAGCGGCGATATAGGTGAAAGCGGAAATAATACAGACAACAGTTATCATGTTGTCACGGGCAGCGGAACGGACAGAACCGCTGTTCTGGACGGTTTTATCATCAAGGGCGGTCATGCCAAAGGCGACGAGCCCAACGACTGCGGTGCCGGTTTGTATAATGACGGCGGCAGTCCCACCATAAATAACTGTGAATTTATTGAAAATGTCGCAAAAGTCTTTGGCGGTGGTATTTTCAACACCAACTCTTCGTCTCCTTTGCTGACTAACTGTATATTTGTCAAGAATTCGGCTGAATACGGCGGAGCAATATATAATGACTCGTCCTTAGTGCCGGACATCTATGGCTGTCTTATCAAGGGCAATTTAGGGCATTACGGCGGGGGAATTTATAGCGATAACAGTGAGCCAAACATTATTAACTGCACGATTGCTTCAAACAAGGCTTACAATGATGGAGGAGGTCTGTATCTCAATTCGAGTGACGCAGTGGTAGAGAACTCCGTCCTTTGGGACAATATTGATGTTAACGTGACTGACCGGGATGCCCAAATTTACCTTGCTGGCACTAGTTCACCTTCTGTAGCGTGTAGTTGTGTTCAGGGCACACCGGTGTTTCCCGGCGAGGGCAATATTAATACCGACCCGCTCTTTATCAATCCCGGAAGCTGGAACAATGTTGACTCACCGGAAAGGATTACACTAGAAGCAACCGTTAGAGATTTTATGGGTACGCAGGCAGAAGCGAACGCAAAGCAGTCACAATTTCCGGGAGTTAGTGACCATAATGATTTTGAGTTTAATGTATCGAACCTTGAAACGGGTATAGTAAAAACAGATTTGGGAGTTGATAAAAGGCCTCAGTGGAATAACGGTAACACGACTTTTCCCCCAGAAGATGGCTCGTCGGTCATAAATGGTGACCAGCCGACCCAGGGTGACGCGGATGAATTTTATCAATGGTACCATGACGACCCTTGTGTAAATATAACTGGTTCTATAGAACTTGAGCTGGTATATGATAGCGGGAATGGTGTATATAAGTATGACTCAAGCTGTAAACCACCGGATAACAAATTCTTCCCAATAGATGAGGATGGTCGGTTCTTCGGCATCACTACCGACGAACCTAATAATTATCATTTCACATTGGAATTGCATACCCAATTTACTTACGAAGGAGGAGAAACTTTTAGTTTTACCGGCGATGATGATTTATGGGTTTTTATTGATGACAAACTTGTTATTGACCTTGGTGGAGTCCATGGCGGAGAATCAGAGAATATCGAACTGGATGGTTTACTGGATGTAAATGGAGTTCCAGTTGATTTAGAAGAGGGACATTTATATGATTTTGACCTGTTCTTTGCTGAGCGTCATACCTCCGAATCAAATTTTTATATTGAAACGTCAATTGTCTTGGGACAGACGTTTACCGATGGTAATTATCACTTGGAGCCGAACTCGCCGTGCATTGATACCGGCAGCAATGATTTGGTACCGTCCGAATTAGCGGTGGATCTGGATGGTTACCAGCGTATCTTTCCAGAGGTAGTCGATAGAGGGGCGTACGAGTACCAGGTACAGGTAGCTCCGGTTGCCGATAATGACTCTTACGAAGTCTATCCGGGTCAGGTGTTGAATGTAGGTTTAGATGCAGGTGTGCTGGTTAATGATACCGATCTAAACGGCGAAGAACTTACAGCAGTCTCAGGAAATGGTCCTGTATATGGGAACTTGACCCTTAATTCGGATGGTTCGTTTGAATACACTCCCGACGAAAATTTTGACGGTGTAGATGGTTTTACTTATTTTGCTAATGACGGCCATGATAACTCTAATGAGGCAACGGTGACGATTAACGTCTTTGAGCCTTTGACTGTCGATGCCGGTGAGTATGAACCTCTTATATGGCCGGACAATCAGATTATACTTTCCAAGGCAGCGGTTACAGGGGGTAACCCGGAGGGCACTAACCAATACCTGTGGGATTCAAATTCTTCGATAGGGTCGGCAGGTTTCGGCGGTCAGCAGGAGACGCTGAGCCCTGAAGTTACTTTTGAGCTTGACCCTGCAATATTCAACCATTTGAACAGCGTCGACTTCGAACTTCTATTCTCTGCAAGTCAGGGGGTTCTTAATGGTGCCGACACCGTGATAGTAACGATTTATGCGCCTGAACCTAATGTTGAAAATAAGCCGCCTTATGTCAATGCAGGGACATACAACTCCATCTCTGTGAATTATATCGATCTGGATGGGACAGTTATCGATGACGGATTACCGTCCAATTTTCTCGAAACAGGATGGTCATGCGTTTCGAGCATACCGGCTGGAGGAGATGTTGTTTTTGAAGACCCGAACGCAGTCGATACGCGAGCATTTTTTTCACATCCGGGCAACCAGACCACAACCTATTATGAGCTTAGATTATCGGCGAATGACAACGAGTTGACCAACGAAGCGGCAACGGTTATTCAAGTCAATAATAAAATTAATCAGCCGCCCGACGTGAATCTCGGCCCGAACCTTTCGATTATTCCAACGGACAATAATTCCTTAACAATAGTATTGGATGCTCAAGTCAGTGATGACGACTTGCCGAGCGGGCTATTGACCAGTCAGTGGACCATTGTAAGTGAGGCAAACGGAGTCTGGTTCGATCGGATGTATTTCGAAGACACTAACAAACCTGAGCCCAACGTTACCTTTACCGAGCCGGGTATATTCGTTTTCCGGTTGACCGCCGATGACGGGCAGTTTACCGGCAGTGATGAAGTTATCATCGAAGTGAATGAGCCAGAGTTGGGTGGACCCTTTACCGTTGACGCCGGCGATGGCCAGGAGCTTACCCTGCCTGATCGGGCGGTGCTCAATGGTGTTGTTGAACCCAATGCGCTGTCGGGATATGCGGTGGTCTGGAGTAAGGTTGACGGGCCCGGAAGGGTGTCCTTTACAGATGCGAACTCACTTGTAACCACGGCGGGGTTCAGCAGGGCGGGAGTGTATACCCTAAAGCTCGAATGTTCATATCTTTTATTAACACGGGCTGATACTTTGAAGGTAACCGTCAAGCCCGGTACCCGGATCAGCGGCGGGGAGCTTCATACGCTTTTTGTTGACGACTCGGAAAATCTTAACGTCTGGGCCTGCGGTTTGGATGGAGCGGATAATGGATTTTCTGCTAATCCATATTATTATAAGGGAATATTAGGAACAGGTGATCACGGCTATAACTTTTATGCAAGTATGCCGGTGAAGGTGCATGGTGAGGAGGATGAAGGTTATCTCGAAGATATTTTAACGGTGGGAGCCGGCTGGGCGCATTCAATGGCGCTGGATGTCAACGGTCATGTCTGGGTCTGGGGGAACAATTGTGAGGGCCAGATAGGTAATGGGCGTACAGACGGCAGCGAAGTTGCGTATCTTCCCACTGAAGTACATGATTATGTTGGTCCACTTGAAGACATCATTTCAATATCCGCCGGCAGAAGCGGTTCGCATTGTTTAGCAGTGGATAAATACGGATATCTTTGGGCGTGGGGTAGAAATGATAACGGCCAGATAGGTAACGGCTTATATGAATTAAATGATGTTACGAAGCCAAGAAAGGTTAAGGGGATAGGGGAAGCAGATTGTCTTGAAAATATTATTTCTTCTTCCGCGGGAGTTACCCATTCGATGGCGCTGGGAAATAACGGAAGAGTATACACTTGGGGAAATTATTATTACTGCGTCGATTACGTAAGAGATTATCATTATCATAAAGGTATTTTGGGGAACGGAAACTGGAGTTGCTTGGCCCCGTACCCTGGTTCAGGGGAGGCTGCTTGCGATGACAATTATCAAACAGATATGGAATGTTCTTTGGGAACTTGTTATACGCATGAGCCTGTTGTTGTGGCAGGGCCTGATTTCGATTTAAATGGTGATGCTGATAGCGAGGAACTTGAGAACATCATTGCGATCGCTGCCGGCTGGTTTCATTCCATGGCTCTGGAGGAGCTTGATCCAGCGGACCCGGCCTGCAAAGGCAGAGTCTATACATGGGGACATAATGGTTTAGGTTATGTAGGTGCCGGGAAGTGCAATGGCGGCAGGCTGGGGAACCCTGATATTGACGATGAGGGGAATCCAGCTTACAGCGGAGTTCCCGTTGTTGTTGTAGGACCTGATTTGAATGGTAACGGTCAGGCTGACGATGGTGAGCTTGAGAACATCATTGCGATTGCCGCGGGGGAAAGTCATTCGATGGCACTGGATATGAACGGTAATGTCTGGTCCTGGGGTGATAATCAATTCGGCCAGTTGGGTAACGGTATGAATGTGTATGACTACAGTGATGAATATTCAGCTAAAGAGCTTATACCCGTTCAAGTGCTCGCACCTGACAGAAATGAGGACGGTCTGCCCGATGACCTTAATGGTGACGGTGATTATACAAATGATTACCTTGGTGATGACGTTCCCATCATTTCGATTGCCGCGGGTTACTGGCACAATATTGCTATGGACGAGCTTGGCAATATTTATACCTGGGGAAGAGATGAACACGGTCAGCTTGGTCTCGGGGCAATGGATAATAAGAAAATTCCACAATTGATGCCTCCTTTTGGTTCAAGAGTCAAGAACATCGATACTCTGGAATGGTTTTGTACGATTCAGGAAGCGATTGACGATGCCGGGACCGGTCATACACTGGTTGCCTATCCGGGACTTTATAAAGAAAATGTTGTTATCGGTAAAGAGATAACTTTACGAAGCATCGAGCCGTACAACCTTAATATAGCGAAAAACACAGTCATCGAAGCTGTTGATATATCGGTTTATGTGGTTGAGGTGTCCAGTGGGTGCTCACCAACGATTTCCGGTTTTACCATCAGGAGAGGGGATATTGGAATTTATTGTGATAACCAATCATCACCTGTCATCATAAACAATGTAATACACGACAATATGAATTATGGAGTTCAGTGTAATCACAAGAATAGCGGCGGTGCAACGATTATAAATAATACGATATATAATAATGATATCGGGATATATGAGTATAACGGGGGCGAATACCTATTAAGAAATAACGCTCTTATTTATAACCATATTGGGTTAGAGACATATGGAACACCATCGGGAAAGCTATTTAACTGCATAATATGTGACAATGGTGATAATGTTGGAGATGGTCTGAACAATTATGATGTACGTAATTGCTGTATTGAAGAAGAAGGTCTTGGGGAAACTCCCGATGGCGACGGCAATTTCGAGTCGGATCCGTGTTTTACAGGTCCCTCTTACTGGGCGAATAAACAACTTGTCAGTTGGTGGCCTTTGGATGAAGATTATCAGTCCGGGTTGACTGCATATGATAAAACAGGTAGCAACAATGGGGGTCTCGAAGGTGGTGCTTCCCGGAAGCCAGAAGATGGGAAAATTAACGGCTCAATTTATTTAGATGGCGATAATGATTACATCAATATTTCAGATGACGATTCCCTTGATATTACTGATACACTTACAATAACTGCCTGGATACGGAAGACATCGGCCAACAATGGTTATCTGATAATGAAGAACTCGGATGCTGATTCTTTCAGATATTATGGTATATATATATATACAAAAGGTACTAGCGACGAGATTCAATTTATGTATCAAACTTCCCAAGGGAAAAAAGAGGAGACCTGGTCTGACATCATAGTAGATGATGGCATGTGGCATCATATAGCGTTGGTTGTGAGCTATCCGATTTGTCAATTGTATGTTGACGGCCAGCCGAAATCAGAAAAAAGTATGGATGGAAACATGCTCAGCGGTGAAGCGGATCTCAAAATCGGTAAGCGTGAGCCAGATGATGGTTATTTTGAAGGTTATATCGATGAAGTTGCGATTTTCAAAAAGGCTTTATCCAGGGACGATATACATGAGATTTATCAGTATGGATTTAGCAGCTTTCACGATTATCATCTGCTTTCCGATTCGCCGTGTATTGATAAGGTTCTTAACGATACCGTTTTAGATGTTCCCTATATTGATACCATTGAAGTTGCTGACGACAGTATATATCAGGAAGGTGATGTTATCGAAATCGGCGGCGATGGGGTGCCGCGAATAATAACAGAAGAACCGGCCGACAATATCATCACATTCCAGCCGGCTCTTGAATCCACCGCTTTAGAGAACCCTGTTGTTTTTAACTGGTTCGGCGTCGAATCCTTTTCAGACACCACAACAGGCGATGGCAATCCGCAATCGACGATAGCGGTCGGTTATCCGCACAGATATTATATCGGTGATGCTGTGATGATTAACGACGGCTCCGAGGATGTCTATACGGTTGTCGAGGAGGTGAACGACGTCAACGGCACGATAGACCTTCGAGACGCGGTTACCATCCCTGAAGGCACACAGACCGTCGAGATCTGGACTCTCGCCGATGAAAAAGATATGGACGGCGAGCCCCGCTTTATGGCCGGCGGTGTGGATATCGGAGCCGATGAGTACACACCATACCTTGTGTATGCCGGACGCAACAGACCGACCGCTTTCGGGACTCCTATTGAGATGTCGGATGCTTACATCAGGTATAAATCGAATATGTCAAATCCACCCAACGATGACATCACGGTCGAGTGGTCGGTCAAAGAGCTGCCCCAAGGGGCGACGGAAGCGGATGTTGTCTTCGAGAACAAAAATACCCTGCATACCTCAGTGACGCTGAATAGAGTGGGAGTATATAAACTGACTTTGAAAGCTTACGAAGGGAATCATTTCATAGGGGAAGATGAGGTACTGGTCGGCTGTCTGTTTGACCTCCAAATCAGCTGTTCGCACGACCGAATAGGCCTGCCCTGGAATAAAGACGAGCATGTTATTCTCACCGTGGATGTCATTGGGGATGGACCGGAATTCGGTGAGGATTATGGTGATTATGCATTACTGTGGGACGGTCCCACCGAGCCCCGCTTTAGGACATTACCTTATAGTGACCCTTATCAGGTATCAAGTGAACCCAGAATTATACGACATGAATTCGCGTCCTCTTACGAGAAACCCTATATTTTTTCATTGGCATGTTACGCCTACGACCCGGTTGGCTGGTATCTTTTAGGCGAAGGGGCTATTTCTGTTCCTGTCAGCCGTCAGCAGGTTATTGCCATTGCGCAAGCGCGCGAGCCGCAGATTATCTTCCCTCAAAATAAGGTGGATTTATATGGTTCGGTCCTGGGCAAAGTCCCTTATAAGGTCGAATGGCAGGTCCAGCAGGACCAGGCCGATTCGGTCAACTTCGGATACGTTGACGGCCTGCACAAATGGGCGGAATTTTCAGAGCCAAACACATACGATATCGGGCTGGTTGCCAAAACCGTATATGACGAAATTATCGGTACCGATGTTGTTCAGGTCGTTGTGGAATCTGAAGATTATAATCAGGTCAACATTGATGCAGGGCGGGACCGCATAATTGTGTGGCCGTTCAATTTTGCTTTCCTTAACGGTTCGGTCGAGGGTGCGGGAGAATTAAATGTTGATTACACGGTTGAGTGGGTATGCAGCGACCAGGCTGGAAGTCCATTATCGAACATAGTCCGCTTTGTTGATATTGATGATGATAGTTACCCAGATCCTGATGTTCCTAAGACTACTGTTAAATTCGATGAGGCCGGTCTCTATGAATTATCACTTGTTGTTCGAGATTCCAATTCCGTAATAATTGGTTCCGATACCGTTAAGATTGGTGTAAAACCGCCTCAGCGTGCCTTGATAGATGCGGGAGAAGACCGGCGGCTGCCCTATCCTCAAGAGGATATCGAAATAGACTTGAAGGGCAGACTGATAGAAGGTTCATACGATTCTATCGAGTGGATAGACTTTTCGGGTGATGTTCAAGTGGCTATGAGGGACCGGCTGAAGACGAAAGCCACCTTGCCGGCCTCGACAGCACCGGGCGATTATCAGCTATGGCTGGTTGCAAGAGATTCAGGCGGTAATATAGTTGCTGCTGATAAGGCTACTGTCACCGTCAGCCCTGAGACGAAGCAGGTGGCAGTCGATGCCGGTGAAAATATAATCATAGGCAATTATTCAGAACAAAAAGCCGTAGGTTTACATGGCAGGATTATCAACGGCGAACCTAATTCGACGCAGTGGGTTTATACGGGACCCTCTGAACAGGTTACCTTAGGTCCTCTGGATTCCTTAGACACCTGGGTAAGTTTTCAAAAGCCGGGAGTCTATCAGTTCGGCCTGGCGGCTTATGATAACAATGAGCCGGAACCGAATACAGTCGGATGGGATGTTACGACTGTCATGGTACATCCGGATTATCCTGACCCGAATCCGGTGACGGTCATCGCATCGAGCGATGTTAATGTGGTAAGGATGCCGTCAGACGGTAATGCGGAAGCAAGTCTTGAGGGGACGGTGACCGGAGTGAGCAATGCTTCCGTGGAGTGGGTTTTTACCGGCCCGGACGGATTGATTACCTTTGACACTCCGACGAGCACGGAAACATCAGCCGAGTTTACGGAGCCGGGAAATTATCTTATTGGATTTGTGGCCAGAGATACATCTGATGAAGTGGTCGGCTTGGATACGGTCAGCATCACCGTTCTACCAACAATCCGGGACGATGTCAGCATCTCAATCAGTGCAGATGTAGAGCAGATAACACTTTCAGAAGACATTGATGTGGAGTTAACTGAAACCGTCGATGGGTCTTATACTTCTTTGGAATGGTTTGATCCAACCGGAACCGTTTTATTTGAGACGGATGGTTCTACAACAGCAACGTTTGACAGTGCAGGGGTTTATCAAATATATCTCATTGCCAGAGACGATAACCAGATCGTCGGAGTCGGCACTCAACAAATCACTGTACATCCCGAGGATTATCAGCATGTGCATGTTGACGCCAATCCTGACCAGACTCTTTTTATGCCATTGACCGGCGATCTGACAGTTGAATTAGATGGTACTATGTCCCCTGGGTACACGGTGAAATGGGTCGATGTTTCCGGCAGCTCAGATAGATTCGGGGTAAATAATCAGTTAGATAATCAGTTACCGACCACCGCTACATTCACAGAACCGGGCAGGTATGAAACAAACCTATTAGCTCTTGATGGTTCCGATGTAAAGGCTTCAGACACGGCTGTTATCACCGTCCTTCGGCAGCAGTTATATGTTGATGGAGGTCTGCCTCAGGAAATTCCAGACTATCCTGTGAATAATAAAACGGAACTAAACGCCGAAACCCGGGGTGGATTGTTTGATCTGCAATGGTCGACGTATGACGTCATTTCCGATCAAGGACTCGTAGAATTTGATTATCCTGAAAGCCTGGTAACTGATGCCACATTTGGCAAGGTTGGTGTGTATTCCCTGCTCCTTGACGCCGGTTTAGATGGAAATACCATCGGATGGGACACCGCTCAGGTGACGGTTGATTATATTGGTGCTGCTGTAGACGCGAAGGTTAATGATGGGGGGATGTTAAAAGATTCATACACAGTGAAACATGATGAGCCCGGTTCAGTTGTCGTCAGTTTGACAAGCGATACTTATGGAATTTCTGGAAATCTATATTATATCTGGACATGCGAAGGCAATTCAGACAATGTTCATTTCGATGAAGAAACTCAGGGATATCCTGATAACGTTGACGTCACCTTTGATGATCCCGGTGAATATGAAATAAATCTGACAGTGAAATATAATGTTGGAATACAGCAGGTCACCGATGTTGTGCCCATAAAGATATATTCGAACAAACCTATTATTAATGTGGGAAAAGACGCTTACACAACCACACCTTCACAAGTATTGCATCTTGACCAGATTGAAATATACGATAACACCACAGTTGTAGCTGATGATGCTCATATCGATTGGAATGCCGACCCTGCTTCAGGAGTGGATTTTGATATGAGTTTACCGTATTCATGGGACAAACCGGGCGTTACCTTTGATTATGAAGGGACTTATGATTTAACCATAACATATACAGATGACGATGGACTAATCGGTTCAGGTCTAATAAGAGTGTATGTGGAACAGCCATGGGAATATGTATTTGCGGGCGAAGACAAACTGACAGTGCCGTTCTATAGCCTGTCTCTAAGCGATGCATTTGTAAATCCGAAATCAGGCGACTATACGTATCAATGGACCGTCAGCGCCGGTGACGGTGGTAACGTCAATTTTGTTCCCTCTTCCACTATTTTGAATCCGAGGTTTTTCTTTAGCGAAATTGGAGACTATGAGCTGACGTTGGCAGTTGAAGAGGGCGGTTCTCCCTACGGGAACGATACCGTTGGTATCACTGTTAACAACAATCCGATACCTGATAACCACGCGGCTGTTATCGAAAATTTTACAACCGTCAACGGTGGTTTGGATGTTCATGAACGTAGCGATGTATGCGGCGAAATAGAGATAACGGTTGAAGCATCTGATATGGATTCTCATCTGCAGACTATATATATTAAGATTGATGATGTAGTTTTAGAAGCAGATAATCTTGAAGTGGTGGAGGGGGTTCAGGGTAATGCTAAAGAACTTAAATATGAGCGAACGATTGATGTTTATAACATACCGTATAACAGTGAAGGATATGATTTAACTGCGTACGTTATCGTGACGGCCGGTGATGGAGCACAGAGCACAAAAAGTTTCTCAACGGATTGCAGTATATATAATTTCAAGATAAGTCCTGAAGTTGTTTCTGATGTGGCTGAAACAGTGGAATTTACCGCGGACTTATCATCTGCTTTGAACTGGGATTTTGAGATTTTAGAAGGTGTATCAGAGGTTTATTCAACAAGTGGTAACGGTGATTCGGTTTCGATAAGTAATACGGCAGAAAATTTAGGATTAACCTCCAATGGAACCTACACAGCGGTCCTGAGCACTTCATCTCCTGACGATGAGGCTTCCATCGAGTTTGATGTGGTTATAAGTCAAATCGGGGATGATCTCACAGCGCAAATTGCTGACAAGTTCAAGAGCCATTTTGTTGGTGAGGATGGAAGTATCAACCTCGAGACTATCCATGAAAAAGAAAGATATACGATCACTGAAGGACTTTCCGATGTAAACGGTACTGCTTTTCATCCCGCTTTCCCGAACGACGTCCGTTATAAATTAGTCCTATCCAACAAGGAAGGATTGATACGAAATGTTACGCCGGGTTATCTGGATTTGGAAGGATTTAAAAATGACGCTGTAGGACCGGATGAAGGTTCATTGGGTATTGTAGATTTCTCAACGGTGGCTAATGGTGTTTATAAATTAGAATTAATTGTTGAATGTCATGGCATAGAGGCAAGAGATGCCGCTGAGATTGCCCTCGACTGTCCGCTTAAGCTCGGCAATGTCAAATTCAGCCAGGAAGATATGTCCATTCCTGTCGCGGGGTATCCGCTGCGGGTGGTGCGAACATATGACAGTTTCAGGAAAGACAAGAAAGGTGATTTCGGTTACGGCTGGCAGTTTGAGCTTGCCAATCTGGATATTGAACTCAATGAGCAGCGCGAGGATAGAGGTTCGTGCACATGGCGCATCGGCGGTGCTTTCGATCGTGATGTAACACTGACCCTGCCCGATGGAAGAAGGGCAACGTTTACGCCGTTTATGAAAGAAGAAGAAACCAACGACAATGAGGATGCCTGGAGTTTGGTGTATAATGCACCGGAGGGGGTCAGCGCTTCATTAAGAACGAAAGATAAAGATAAACTTGTCTGCCTTTATCGCCCTGAAAGTTATGGAGTTGTGTACTGGGATTATGAAATTGAGGGAGGGGGAGAGGCCTATGTGCCACCTGATAACGTACCTTATGATTTGGGCAAGCATGATGTTTCGGGCTTTATTCTTAAGACGGAAGACGGGACGGAATATCACATAGATCGTTTTAGCGGTGATGGTTATGGTACAAATACTTATGTTGAAAATGGTGTGGACTGTGACTTTCAGGCATACGGCAAGTCTTATCTTTCGAAAATAGAAACTGCGTCGGGAGAGACAGTAGAATTTGATGTTGATACTGACACCGATCCCGAAAATCCGAGGGTGGTGGGCGCGACACCGAAGGATTGTTTAGGCACCGAACTTGACAAGTCGATTAGCATCAAACGTAATTCTCGTGGTTATATCGAGGCTATATACGCACCGGGTGAGGTAGAGGGAACCGACCCGCCCAGCCTGAAGTATAAATACGACGGCAAGGGTAATCTAACGGCTGTGATGAAGCTTGTCGATCCGCTGGGGGAAGAGGAAGAGGACCAGTATGAGACGATTACCTACCGTTACGATGACGAAACGCATATAGCAGCCGACCATTATGTTACGGATATCAAGGATCCGCGGGGTTTGACGCCCATCCGGTATATGTACGACGACGGCGGCAGGCTTGTCGGCGTCGTCGATGCCAAGGGTGACTATATTAAGATTCAGCACGATGTGTCCGGTGACGACAAGACCGAAACGGTGACAGACCGCCTCGGCAACACGACCACTTATCTATATGATAGTCGCGGCCGGGTTACTCTTATTACGGATTCGCAGCAGAATATAACAACATACGGCTACCAGTCTTATACATTTTTTGAAGGAACAGACTATGAATATACTTATATCAACAGCTACGGAGAAGGCGGTTATCCGGACCAGCCGTGCTCTGTACAGGATCCTTCAGGAAACGTCACGTACTATGAATATGATTCCGCCGGAAGAACGACCCGTATCACCGACCCTAACTATAATGTTACGGTGAATCAATACGATTCGCGGGGCAACCTGCTGGCGACATCGCAGTACAGGCTTAGCGACCCCGAAGATCCGAAAGTGTTCCCGACCGATTACATAGAAGTTTCCACGACCCGAAGCGCTTACAACGCCGAGAACCTGCTTATCTTCACGGGTTCTACGACAGGTAGTATTCAGCAGTCGAATCTGAAGTGGCTGAGTCTGAATATCAATTTTTACAACGATGAAAACCGCCTGGTCAACGTTGTTCAGGTTAATATGGATGAAAATGTCGACTTGTCGGATGTTAATGAACTGGTCGCAAATCCGGACAGCCAGTCGGCTATGGATGATTTGGATGACATATCGGAGTTGATTCCTATCCCCTCGAAACACGTTGTCACGACGTATGAGTATAATGAGTCCGGCAGTAATTCGAAGGACCAGCCGTACAGAATCAGTGACCCGTTTTATCCCGAGGTTCTGGACGGGACTTCAAGCACATTCACCGATCCGTTTGATGTCGTGGCGGCACGCTGCTTCTATTACGATGACAAGGGCAGGCAGACGAAGAGCTGGAGTGAGTGGGACGACCCTGCTAATCCGGATGGAGAGCCGGACAGGTATATTTTCAATATCAATACGTACGATGCGCAGGGAAGGGTTATTAAGACGGAACAGGTTATTGACGATGACAGCGATCCGACAGCTGATGAATTAAGCAGGCTTGTGCTCAGTGAGACGGTTTATAACGCTATCGGAAAGCCAGAAGCGGTGTATGGTCAGCATAAACCCTTTGATACCGGTCAGCCGGAGGAATACGGGCCGCTGACCGAGTATTATTATGACGAAACCGGCAACGTGACGGAGACCTGGACGTGGGAGTATGAGCTTGTCGAGGCGCCGGATACGTATGATTATGTGCCCAAGACCGTCAGCCGGACCCTCTATGACGCGGAAGGGCGGGCGCTGGTTACGCAGGACACCCATGCCGTGACGGTTCAAGCCGACGGTTCCATTACTGAAGAGGCTGCCAACGGAACGGAAAATGTCTATGATTCGCTCGGCAGAGTGGAAGAGACCAGACGATGGAAGGATGTCACGCTTGATCTGGTGTATTTCTGGGTGGATAAAAACGGCATATACGGCGAGAAAGGGGCCGTTTTCGAAGATGTCAATATACCCGGCGGTAAGATTCCAACCGGAGTTAAAATCAAGAAAGGTGTTGTCGCCGCGAATGCCTCGGACGGCAGTGCGGATATCGGCTGGAAGAGCGCGGGTAAATTCCCGATTCATAAATCCACTATTAATGTATCTGAGGAAATAGGGCCGTTGTCCTATTCAAGAACCGTTTACGATGACGCCGGAAGGGTCAAGCACTCCGTGAGCCTGACGGAGGCGCAACTGGATAACGGCAAGTTTGTCAGCACGGAGCAGCCGACGACGTATTTTTATGATGATTCCGGCAGGCAAGTCGAGGTCATCGATTCGAACGGCCATCAGAATTTGGACAGCCTCGGATACGATGAGATTGTCTTGTACGGCTATACGGT
>Ga0180437_10005554_pt1 | contig 17201 bp, 24 predicted proteins | sample SS_ome_4_FD_132410 | JGI IMG/M metagenome (GOLD analysis project Ga0180437, IMG submission 132410) | Hypersaline lake sediment archaeal communities from the Salton Sea, California, USA - SS_3_D_1 metaG | ecosystem: Environmental > Aquatic > Non-marine Saline and Alkaline > Hypersaline >... | reverse complement strand
CGCCTAAACCTTCGCCTAAACCTTCGCCTAAACCTTCGCCTAAGATTGGCGGAAAAATGTGCGGAAGTGGCCAAATTTCCGTGCCAAAAAATTTTTTTCACAGTTGCGACTACCGACCTCATTGCCGAATAACGACCGCAAAAGTTTTTGCTGAAGTCTTTGCCCAAAATTTTGGGCAAAGACATTTGCGACTAACTACCCTAAATTAAACAACTACTTTTGCGACTAACTATCCTTTTGCGACTAACTATCGCCAAGATTTTGGCGAAGGTCCTTTGCTGAAGTTTGGTTAGGTCGTTAGTCGCTGTTGTGTCGTTACTCGAAATATTTACAATGCCGACTAACTACCTCATTAGCGACTAACTACCTAGCACCAAATTGACTGCTGTTATTTTACATTTGCGACTAACTACCACATTTGCGACTAACTACCACATTTGCGACTAACTACCAAACATGAAAAAAACAGAACAGGTTTTTGATTTCTTAGGTGTTTTATTGTTTGGGCGTGCCTCTTGCCCCGATTCGCACCCTCGTTATAGCTGCAAAACTATTGACTAATATGTATATATAGGAGTGTATCCTTTTATATACAGAATATTATTTAAATCCTGAAACTCTATTGAGAACAATTTCAGAGCTTAAATAGGCTTCTGTATGTGCAATTTATCTCCTTTCTCATCCTGGGTAATGGCAAAGAAAAACCCTGTCTCGTATCCGAAACGTCTACAAAACAGGGTTCTGCGTGTTTATTTCTCTGCCTGGACTTTTTCCTTACATTCCCTACACTTAATTTCTTCTGGAGCTTTTAAGTCAGTCTCGATCACTATTTCGTAACCACACTTACATTTGTAAATGTAAGCCATTTTGACCTCCTTCTTTTTAGACATTTAGCACACCAAATTTGCAATTATAATTAAGCCTATAATTACAAATAGTAATTTGATTGCGGATTTCCATCCCGCCTGAAGTCCTATTGCGAACGATTCTCCACGCCCTGGAATGTACTCCCGTCTATTTTCAGACAAATTATCATCGTCTGACTGTTCTAATATCATACGTTTGAATCCCATAAGTAACCCCCTCTAAACGTATTTTCTAATTATTCTTTTGATGTCCTGATGTTCATCACCAAGTTTAAATAGTATTTGCTTTAAGTGGTCTTTTATACCACTATTGCCGTAAAGTACATCTATAAACATAATGACTTCATGGTTCAAGTCTTTTTCTAGACTACTACCTTTTTTTACTCTCTCTCGTAATTCTTTAAGAGCGAGTTTTAATTCTTTATTGTTTAAGATATCCTTTTCCTGGCATTTGTAATATGCTTCACCATGATAATTATTAATTTTCACGTACATTTTCCCTCCTGTATTGGAGGATACTGACAGTTTATTTGTCAGTATCCTCCAAGGTTTCATAATACTTCTCTTTAATTATTTTTCTTAATTCTTTCCATTTCTCCTTAAAAAGAGTTCCGTGTGAAGGATCTTTGAGAAGTATGTGAGCAGCCTCGTGGGCTAAAGCTCTAATAACCATATTCTCAGACTTTACTCTCTTTGCATTAAGAAGAAACTCAGCCTCTATTTCATTAAATGAAACTGCTGATACTGATTCTTCTCCCCTTCCTGGTGCAGCTAAATTGTTTTGCCAAGTCAACGCTGTTGACATAAAAGTTAGTTCATGAGTTGTTAAAGTTATGTTAACGATTCTATCACAAAGGTCTTCCAGAATTCGCTCTAAGCGACCCCATTTTATTTTCAAGGTTTCACTCATATTAATGAGTATCCTTTATAAGAGTGGTTGTTGTCATAAGACTTTTCAGACTTTTCATTTCTCCAACCACCTCTTGATTTTCTTCTACCATACCCATATTCATAGGTAGAACCAGCATAGCTGTAAGTTTTGTAACCTTTGTAACTTGTGTTTGAAAACATAACCCCTTTTACTTCTTCAAACTCTCCACGAACATAGACTCTTTTTGAACCAAAGATAACATACTTACCTTTGATAACATCAAGAACTTTTTCTCCTAATTGAGATACAAGCATTGCTGCAAGTCTTGTATCTGACATCTCACCTTCTGGTAAAAACTTTTGTGAGATATAATAAGGCATTGTCCATTCTTCCCAATCAGATATAACACCATTGTGAAAAAGAACCTCCTTGTTCCCAGAATACTTAATTCTCAATGGAGACTTTCTAGAAACAATGAAAGGGTGTGTGAGTTCTGGTCCTTTACTACCAGAAGTTCCCACTCTAAAGTGGACTACGTGTTCGCCTCTTATCCTTAACTTGTTGTAGATTTCCCACGCCTCTTTTAATTCCATTATGCCTTTTACATAATGCACCTTTCCATTTTTCCTGTAGCTTATCCCGACACCATCATCATTTGTGTCGTAACAGTTCTCAAACTCATCCCACGTTAACTTCCGTTCCTTACAATAAGCTATTACACACATAGTAACCTCCTTTTGTTATTATTCAACCTTTAACAGTTGCCTATGCCCTCCGTAAAGGGCAAAGGTAAGTGCTAAATTATAGTAGATACTTTGTTTACAATTATAGCTATCAAAGTATTTTGTGCATCTTGACAGTATTGACCTATTCTAAACGTGTAAGGCAATCCTATTCGAACCCTAAAAGGAACGTTTGATCCTTGAGGATGATCAATTCTTTCGTTAATAGGACTGTTTATTCCGGCCACAACATCACCACGTTCACTGTTCAATCCATAAAGCCTTATCCTTATAGGTTGTCTGCCCATAGGAACTTCAATCTTTTCAAGTTCATTGATAATCCTGTTTCTTATTGCCGGATGCCAATCATCACCAAAAGATATTCTGAACTTATCAACTTTATCAAGTTTGATAGGTTTTGCGTTTCTATTCCAGGTACATGCCAGATTATCTTGATATGTGCTTTCTAAACGATACTTCTCGATAAACTTCATGTAAAACTTCGCTTGACTTACAGTAAGCTTTGCATACTTTCTAAGTTCATCCAGAGTAAGGCTGTAATCCTGAAGTTCAAACAGCTCACAATTCAGATACCTTTTTACTATCTGCTTGACTATCTTCATAGTCACGTAGACCATATTTGGGTGTGCGAAAATTGCTGCCGGAGGAGTTCGGTACTCAAAACCATACGGCTTTGTTTCAAACGCACTCAAGTTGTTGTAGTGTCCTCTCGCATCACCACTCATCTTCCTAGTAGGATTTCCTATGAAGTGGTCAAGAAGTCTTAACAGATTACTTGTGGGATGAACAGGCATATTAACATCAAACCCGACATGGATATGTCCACCAAGAGGATACACATCACCTCTTGCACTAAAGACAGCACTGGCATCAACTCCCTCAAATAGTTCCTTAATGTTCCTAACTATTTCAGTTGGAGTGCTTGCTGGTTTTGGTCTAAATTCAACCATATGTCCAGCATCATCAACTCCCACAGGCGCATATCTTGCAGCCTCGCTCCTATCCCTTCTGCATTGTTCAAAGTCTTCACCATCACAATCACCACAATCTTCACAAATGGATGTATCAACTTCTGTTACAATGCCAGAATAAGGAGAACCATGTTCCCTCATAGAAATAACATAGCCTGTTCTTGAAAGAACCTCGAATTCAGGATCTGCACCCAAACTAATTTTAGGTAACTTAATCTTTTTAGATTTTTTCTTTTTCTCTGGAAGTTCTTTAGAAGTCCTTTGACCAATTAAACCATGTGTTACCAGTTGCTCCAACACTTCTATTAAAACATCAACACCTTTAGGATCGTGTGTTAAATCACACAGCATCACAGAATTAATTGTAGGGTAACATCTACCTATGAATCTTCCAAGATTACTTGCAAAATGCACAGGAGCATTTCCATGACACCAGCGTGTATTATCAGATACGTTTGTTAAATAGAGTTCGTAAAATTCTACTGACTCATATTCAGAGCTTTCTCTAAACGTATCAGTTTGCCAATCCCACATTCCATTTTCGCCAGTACCCTTTAACATTTCAATAAAATCACTATCCAGATTAATATTGAATGTATGAAGTTGACTGTTTTGAGAAATAGGAACACAGTTATTGTTGTAAATAGATAAAGTGTTAGGAGTAAACCTGATATAGATATTGCTTAAATTTAAATGGTTTACGATATGCTCAAAATAATAGTCAGGCAACTGACCACAAACGGTTTTATTCCTTGCAAAATCAGACAAAAATTCCTCCATATGTTCGGGGATTTCCTGTTCTTCGTGCATGGTTCCACCGAGTCTGAGCATTCTTCTAACTTCCTTTTCTGTTGCTTGAATTCTCATCTATAAACCTCCTAATAAAGAATCGTTCAAATTCTCCCGTTTGCTCACCACGAGTTCGGTGATGAGCAATTAGGGAGGTTTTGAATTAAAATAAATGAATAATATCAAGGTACGTGTATACAAGCTACCTTGCGATACTCTGTTAATTCATCATATGTATAAACCCCCTCATGTACTTGGTGACAAACTTTAGGATCCTTTCTAAGTTCGCCCACAATAACAAGCATTCTTGCTTCATACTTGTCTTCCTCAAGTCGAGTAACCGAAAGTTCAAATAATGTGCAAACATTATTGATAGTAACTCTTGCAAGTTCCCAAGTGCTTGTTGAGAATTGTTTATTTTTACCTATAGCTAATTGATCAAATCTCATAACTAAATCCTCCTAGTAATAGTATCGACATACTTGCCATTTTACTTTAGTACTTTTTCGAGTAACTCCCTCATTTTTTTGACTAACTACACAGAGTTACTTTGCAGTTCTGAAAAGGTTCAACTAATGATTTCAGAACTCGAAAGTTATTCTGTGTTGTTGTATCCTCCTTTTCCTCTGAAGACTGTTGTTCACACAAAACACCAAAAACTAGCCTGAACTTCGATTGCTATTGGTTTCAGCATTGTTTTGGTGTTCTGTGTGTTGATTTTTGCCTCTTCAACAGTATCCTAGTTAAACCTTAGTCCATCCTGGAGGAGGCATTAAACCCTGGAGTTCCCTGGGATTTGTTATGAATCTGATACCGTTCTCTTTAAGTTCATCCACACTAAAAGAACCCCATTCATCTTCAAAACCCATTACATAGCCAAAGTAAATGCCCTCACATTCCTTATCTTTTTCCGTAGCAAACCATTCCCAATTACACCTAGGAAATCCTATTGCCCAACCAATTATGGTATGCTCGTGACCATATTGATCTTTGTAAACTGGATAACCATTATTACTCATAATAAACCTCCCACTATATTTTTTATCTGAAATTCATTTGCGATTAATTTCAGATAAAAATCACCACTCTGTATTGCTGATTTTACTTCTAATAATCCTGGTGATTTTTAGCGAGCCGCACCCTCGCAATCATTCAAAGGATTAATAAATGCCTAGAATTGTTACAGTATTAATTCTAGGCAAATATTCTTACTCGTCTTTAATAGTCAGATCAAGTTCTTTGAGAATTTTTATTTCCCCAGTAAGTTCACCACGTTTGATTATGGCTATAGCATCATCTAATGATGCCACCATCATTAAGAACAGCGTCAACTCTATCACTAAAGTCAATGCAAGTTCCTCCCCAAGATTTTATTACAGAATCAATTTCTGCTTTGTACTGCTTAATCGATTCTGTTATGCTCATACTAAACCTCCCAGTTTAAATTTTATGCCGAAGCATATTACTGTCCTGAAATCATTGTGGAATTGATTTCAAGACAATAACAAGCCTCTACGTTTAGTGTAGATCCTCCTGCTCGTTACATACTTTGCAACAATCCTTACAGGCATACTCATTGTGATGTCTGTTAGCACAGGTCATATACTCATAACTATCACAAAGTTCCTCTGAATCAAGCTCAACTTTCCACGTATCATATTTAGGTTGTTCATAAAGATCGTTTTTTTCATCTTCCAAACTTTTAAAGTCTGGTCTAAATTCTACGATGTTTCCTGAATCGTGCATAATAAAACCTCCTTAAATAATTTCTAATTAAACTCCTCATAAAGAATCTTCATCAACATCATACTTTTCTATAAGTATCTTTTGTATTTCAGACATTTTTACTGTGTCGGTATTTGTTATACAATTACCATCAATTTCGTGATATAACTCTATCAATACCTTTTTAATCTTTGAATGCAATATCATACTTATACCTCCCGCAGTTTATTCATCCTGAAATTACTCATTGAACAATTTCAGAATTAAAAAGTTTGTCTGTGTGTAAAGTAGATCCCGCAGCATTCGATCATATCCTACACGCACACACTCTTATTGAATCTGAAATTCATTCACCAATAATTTCTGTGTGAGTAAATTCCCAGGGAAATGCCGCAGCAAATCCCTGGGAATTTTGAATTAAATAGCTGAATAGTCGCACTCGTCTGTAATGTACTTGCCACACTCACCGCAAAGTTTTTTGCCAGTCATCTGATCATTTAAAACCACAGGTTCTGCACACTTACAGAGATTATGATTATATGGAGTGCGGTCAGTCTCAATTTGACGGCACAAATCATCCTCTAAAGTGTCTTCTTCGATAATGATTTCCTCATCATTATACTCAGAGTTAATCATTTCTATCCACTCTTGTAGAGTGTACCAAGTGTTATTTAGATCGGACACGTACATTACTTCATCAAGATTGCCTGTTTCTTCTGCAAAGGCATCATAGAAGATAAATTCTGAATTGTAAAGTTCCCACATATCTTTTAAAGATAGGTGTTCTTCTTTCTCCTTTTTAGATCCAGTACAATCCCAATAATTGCCAAAATAATCTTCATCCCATTTACCAAAACTATAGGATGAGATTTTTCCCCATGAATCTTTGTAGCCTGAATTAGAAAAGAACACTCCCTTTTCTTCTTCAAAGCTACCTATGAGAAGTGATTCCTCAAGTTTAAAGTGGACAAACTTCCCACTCATAAACTTTAATGCACGCTCCCCAAGTTTGGAAACTATCATTGCAGCAACTCTCGTATCCGAGATTTCACCTTCAGGAATATATCCTATATCCATGAAGTGTGACATACCGAATCGTTCCCAGTCAGATATTGTTCCATTATGAAACAGAACAGAATCTATACCAGAATATTTTAACTTCAGGTTACTATCCTTCTCTACAATAAAAGGATGAGTAAGTTCAGGCAATGTTTTGCCTGTTGAAGTTATCCGAAAGTGTGCAACGTGAGGTAAAATGTCTATCTTCTGATAAACTTTCCACGCATCTTCTTTTTTCTCATAGCCTTTTAGATAATGAATCTTTCCATTATCTCTCCACGCAATTCCAAATCCATCAGAATTCGATCTCCAACAATTATCGAATTCCTTTTTAGTGAGTTTTCTACTCTCACTATAAGCAATTATACACATGTTAAACCTCCCACAGTTTAAAATAATTAGTGATTAACTCACCAATACAACTCAGAGCAATTAATTATCTCTGAATTGTATTGGTGAGGACATTCAGCAATGTGAATGTCCTCAACGTGGTGTTTACATCTCCTTTAGTTTTTGACGTACAGTTGATATAAGAGATTTCATTATTGCTGACTTATTTTCGTCAGAGATATAGCCAGTTCTGAAACTTGCTGGCATACCAATAACAATATCAAAACTATTGTTATCAATATTCGGCGTATGTTCACCGTACATATTATGATAATTTCTTACGTCAAAACCATACGTGACATCACCCCGACTATTCGCCATACCAAAAAGAAGTATTCTCACATTTCTTTTTGGTGTACGAATTCCATTCAAACTATTTTCAACAAGCTGTCTACTTTCAGTAGACCAATCATCATTGAACGAGTACTTGAATTTAGGTAAGTTGGCTTTTTTAATAGCCAACTTAACCGCTCTACGATTCCAATTAGCTACAGCGTTCTCTGTGTAGCCAATTTTGTGAAAGTTTTTTATAAAGTTTCTAAGATATCTTACTTGACGTTCAGATAAATTAGCATACTCTATATACTCTCCATCACTCGCCATTCCTTCTTCAATATTTGCGGACAATTCAAAAGGAATTTTCCTCAAATATTTTTTAGTCACATACCACGCAATCTTGAAAAAGATTAATGAGATATGTGGGTTATGAAATATCGCTGCTGGTGCAGAGCGATATTCAAAACCGTAATACTTAGATTCCCATGCACTTAATTGTGCATAAGAACCACGCCCTTTGCCATTCATTACTTGACTTGGACGACCAATAAAGTAGTCCAATATTCTCAAGTATTGGCTTGACGGACGGCACGATATATTACATCCATTCTTGTCTTTAAAGCCAAGATGGATGTGACCGCCGAGTGCAAAGCGGTCTCCAACGGTTGACATAATTGCTTGAGGAATTGTTTTATAAACATTCCTCAAGTTATCAACCGCATTACTGGGAGAGAAGCCAGGTTCTTGACGGACTTCAGCAGTTGAAGTATTTCCGTCCAAACCCACAGGCGCAGATAAGTAGTCTTCTTCGCAATCATCACAGCGTGGACATCCATTACTACAGATGTACTCGTGAGAATTGCAGAAGTCGTGACAACTATAATTGCAATCATCTTGACATATTTGATTGCCTTCCTGGTCTTCTTCATAATCGTCACAATAATCGTCACAGTCATCGCAAAATTCTGATATGTGACAACCAGAACAAAAATCACAGGGATTGCAATTTTCACAACTTCCCTCGGATTCTTCCTTTGTAATGCCGTACTCGCGAGGGGCGTCATTTGCATGAATGACTTCCCCTTGCGAGTTTAGAACCTCATGTTCTTGATCTGTTCCAGTCGTGACTAATTTCACACGTCCAGAAGCGTTACGGAACATGTTTTTTAACTCCTTTGCAGATGCTTGATACTTCATATTCATATTAAAACCTCCCAGTTTTAAAAAACGGAACGGAATGAGCTGTGCCAAAGGTCAAAGCTCATTCTCACTAATTTTACTATCGTTATTCGCAAAGGAACACTTTAGTAAAATTAGTGAGAACCTGGAAAATTTTTCCAGGATTCTCATGTTTGATTATGCAATTTTTGTTTTAATTTCATCGGTGATATATTTTAACAGTTCATAATCAGTAAGTCTTAAAAAGTGAATATTAAGTTTGACTATCCTCCACCATTTATAAGAATGATATTTAGTTGTTAAGCCTAACTTTGCTTGACGACCATATTCACCCCTTTTTGATTTTAAAGCAGATGGAGTCATCATTTCCTCAACTTCACTTTCAGTGTAAGTTTTACCATTTCGATCAACATATTTCTCCCATAAAACCTTGACGTTATTCTTTTCATCATCTTGTTTTATAAGCATATATTTTTTAGATGGATCACTTTTCAAGTGTCCAAGTAAATTGATATGCTCATAATTATAATGACTGTCCCTTATTTGATGAACAGTTATTCCAAGTAATTTAACAACTTCAGAATTGTTAGTCATCTCTATAAATGTCTTTTTAGAGACAAATGCAGAGATTTTAGAAATTTTAACAATTCCAATGTCCTTATATTTTCGGGAAATTTCTTTTTCCATTTCTCTACAATAGATAAATGAAAATTTTTCACCGAAAATACTTTCATCTGTTTTTTCTTTAACGGTATTGAATTGTTGCGTATTCAATATAAACCTCCTATGTTGATTTAATCACCCTACCCTACCGCATAGAGTGAACTTAATCACCCTACCCTATAGGGCTTGGGCAAAAATTCTTTCAACCTTTCAGAAAAAAGTTAAGTTTTATTTTCGCCTAACTTTATCCTGAAAGGTTTTCTTTTTTTCGCTCAAGAGAAGCCTTCGCTTTTTTCGTTTAACTCTTGAGACTGTTTTTTGTTTTTTCTTCTAATTTTATTATCGGCAAATCTGAAAAAAACTTTAGCATTTTTTTTCTTTTTTCTGAATTTTTTTCTTTTTTCTTTTTTTCTTTTTTTCTCATTTCTTATGTCTTTATTATCGGCAAATCTGAAAAAAACTTTAGCATTTTTTTTGCGAAAATTGAATTTTTTTCCTAGTATAAAAATTTGAATAGGTCTATACAAATTTGTACACATATACAAATTTTTCTATACAAAAACCCCCCCTTCTGTCAGGTGGCCTGGGGTGGGGTACTGGTGGGGGGCAGGCTCACTTCTGTCTCTCTACAACTTTTTTTGAGTTTTTGGCTGATGACCGATTCCGGTCGCAAAGGGTAATTGCAAAGGGTAATTGCAAAGGGTGGTGGTAGGCATTGTGGTTTTTTGTGTATGGTGGGGGGTGTTGTTTTTGGTATTGTGGTAATAGTTATGGGGAGTTTTTTTTGTGGTAGTATTTCCTTAAATACTTGTGTATATTAGTTATGTTTTATATAAATTATTTGTAGGGAGTTGGTATGGATTTTAGGAATATATGTTCGATAAGTCAATTAATTAGGTTAGGGGAGCATAGTGATGTTTGTCAGAAATGTGGTGCTAGGTGTTGTAAGACGGGGGTGGCTGTGAATATTACTGATGAGCAAATTAAGTTAGTTCCTGATAATTTAAAGTATCTTATTAATCCTATAGAAAAGGGTGATTATATGGGTAATTATGGTGGTGCTACGATAAGTATGAAAGGTAGAGATGGTTCGTTAATAAAGACTAAGAATGGTAATAATTATAATGGTATTTGTGCAATGTTAGATGATAAGAATTTATGTATGTTGCATAATACGGGTGCGAAGCCTTATGTATGTGAGGAATTCATGTGTACTGAGTTATATTATTCTTTAAATTCAGATGATTATGATGAGGATGTTAGGTTAATACATCCAGACAATATTATGACTGTTATGGATGTTTATGATTGGTAATGATTATTGAACATGTAGAAGTATATATGGGTATTATAACAGCAAAGGGTTTTGGGGAATTTTTGTATAGGGGGGTTTGTTTTAGTATTGTGGAAATATTTTTGAGAAATTTTTTTGCTAGGTTTTGGGGGATGACCGATTATTATTCCTTAAATATTGGGGGGGTGATTGGTAATATTTTATATTATTTATTATAAGGGTAGGGGTATGAATTTTAGGAATATAGATGACATATTTGGTTGATTAAGGTATTTAAGGGTATGCCGGAGAAAGTATTTAAGGATGGTACTAAGGCTAATAGGTATTTAAAGATATTTGAGAAGGTTAAGGGTCGTTTATCTGGTAATAGTAAGGATATATATAGTTAGGCGAAAGACTTTGCCCCCTCTTCTGTTTTTGGGGCCGGCCATCCGTGGCCGGCTGTAATATTCCATAAAAATAATGCTACTCATAGTCTGTAGACATATAGTCATCATTATGGTAATTATAAATTATGAATCAACTGGAAATTATAGGCTCCAATATTAGAAAAATTAGGGTAAAAAAGGGGTTATCCCAAGAGAAACTTGCTGAAAAAGCAAATTTACATAGAACATATATTGGCTCAATAGAAAGAGGTGAACGCAATATATCTGTTTTAAATTTAATCAAGATAATTGATTCATTAGAATGTAATATTACTGAAATCTTTAAAGGAATTACTAAATGACAAAACAAAGAATACAAGATAAATTAGATGAACAATTAAACCATAATTTAAATATGATTGGTACCTACTTAGAAAGAAATACTATTGAAGATTATAAACAACGATTTGAAGGCGATCCTGTTGATGAATTTTTATTAAAAATTGAAATTGATTCAAATGGAACAAAAGAAATCGAGGAAGTTGATGGGTTTATCACATTGAATAATATACCTGAAGAATTTAAAGAACCATTTAAAACATTTTTAGATAAATATAAAGAAAGATGTTCCTCTATAATAGAAAAACCAATAGGCTTCGGTTTTGAATTTAGAGGTCGTTATGGAAAAAATGATGATTCACTATTGCAGAAAGACGAACATATGTCATCAGCACTAATAAATCATAAAGTTATACCTGTACTTGGCATCTTTAGCACTTCAAATGCGATAGGTTCAATAAAAAGGCTCGAAAAAAGTTGGCTAATCCTTGAAGGAAATGATACAACATATTTTATAAAAGAATGCACAGAGTTTGATTTTATTGAATATTTAAAATCCAGAAAGCATAAAATAGACAAGGTAATGAATTTAATTCACAAATGAATTAAACTTATCTTTGTGCAAAAACAATCGATTCATATAAATCTTTACCACTATTTCTCTTTCGAAATCGAACTATTTTTGAATTGTATTCCAATCCTTTGAAAATATTAGATAATATTTCATCTGTACTAACTCTCACACCTTTTATATCTGAGACACCAACAACATAAGCTAGTTTGGGGTCTTCACATAAAATTGGTTTCATCTTAATTATTTGTTGAGTCAATAAATTAAAATATTTCATCACATAATTGGCCATTAAATTATCGTATTCTCTAATTTTCTCAACAGCCTCACTTGCATAATCATCAACAACTTCATTTAATGGTTCAATTTTACCTTTTGCAAGTATTGATGTAGCTGTTCCCCAAGTTCCTCCTATAGTTTTTTTATCAAGATCGGCAGCTTCTTTAGGTGTATTAAAAAAATCGAAAAAATAAAGATATGGGCGCGTATTCCACACATAACTATATCTATTTGGGTATGGAGGTGAAGTAATTACAAAATCAATTTTATCTTTAATTGTTTCTTCATTTATGATAGTTGAATCAATATTTATTATTGTTCCAATATTATCATTATTTAATTTTTTAATTCTTTCCAAATCGCTGATAACTACATTAAAATGTTGATTATACCTTTTAATAACATCAATTATATCATTGTCACGATTAATAAAATGTAACTGTAATTTCCCCAGTGTTACATTGGTTAAATCAGGAACTAATATTCCAGCAACTATTAATAAAAAAATATCTCTATAAATATCGTTTAAACAATTTGTTTCGTTAATTATTGCTTTCTTTAATATGAGTAAATCTTTTAATACATCTGGTCGCCACCACCGTTCAATATTATGTATCGTTGGCACATCAATATCTAATGATTGATAATCTGAATTTAAGTATTTCTTTTGATAATCACTAAAACATTTGTTGATTGAATCATTCAATTCTAAAAGATTATCTATATCCAATGAATGTGAATTTAATGACGTTTGACATACATAGTGTAAAAATTTATTAATTTCAAAACCATAGGATTTAATATTATTTAATTGACATTCAATTAATGTTGTACCAGCACCAGCAAACGGATCCAAAACTATTGAATTACTATTATAATTAAATTCATTTAAGATAATATTAACCAAATCAGGTCCAAAACTAGGAGTAAGTCTAAACCATCTATGTATTGGTTTATCTTCACCAGACTTAAATGTTGCTAAATCCCTATGTATGCTTTTATAGTGCATATCATTAGAGATATCTGTTTCACTTTTAAATAAATTTAATTGATATTCTGTTGTTAAATTCATATGATGACTATAAGTTCCAGGTATACATATGTCAAGTACTTTATTAATAATTATACAATTTTCATTTATAATAGTAATTAATCAATCTATTTTTCTTATGCCTCGGCCGTCCTTGGCCTCGGCAATTGGTTGATATGATGGGGGCAAAGTCCTTCGCCTAACACGGCGTAATGCGCGGCGCTCCCTTCGGTCGCTTGGGCTTCGCCACATTTTCACCTCCGCTATCGCTACGGTGAAAACGTCGCATACGCCGGGGACGTTGTACGCAAGTCATGGCGAGATATATTTTTGAGAATTTTTATGCTTTTAGAGTATTATAAAAAGATAGATAAATCAGTTTTTAAGTACGGTATAACCATACCCATAAAATATATTTATAGCTTCATCCAAAATGTTGAAATACCCCTAAGTTCATCTCGTAAAGTTAAATTAATTTTTAATAATAAGGAATATGATGCTTTTATTAATCATGTGAACAGAAAAAATGCATCCCCTGTTTATCAAATAAGATGGGACCAAAATGATGAATTTATTAATCTTTTAAAAAAAGAATTTATTCAAAGTTATTTTGCAATCGAAAGTCAGAACTTTGATTCCAAAATACAAAATAAATATTATGTAACTAATTTATTAGGCGGAAATCAAGAAGTATTAATTTTTCGTCCTATTGATCCATATATAATTGAATGTGAAACATTTATTAAAATTACTACACCTTATGACAACATTTTTAAACGTTTAGTCGAAGAAAATGTTTTTGGATGGTTAAGCCAGACCAATCGTGATTATTTGATTGTTAAAACCACGAAATGGTATAAGAAAAATGAATTAACTTTTCATCAAGATTCACCTTATGTTATATATTATTTAATAGATGAAAATAACAAAGAGTTATATATTGGAAGTGCAACAAAGCTTGGCGATAGGGTAAAGATTGGAAGAAGTGAAATCCCAGGTTGGAATTTATTTAAATATGATATAATTCATCCAAAATATCATCATTTATTAAGAAGAATTGAATTTCACACAATTGGAGCTTTTGTGCGTATTCCGGTTAAATCTGCCACCCATTCCGGTTTTTACTTTACCACTTTAATTTCATAAATTTTATCCTCACCTATTTCTTTTTAGGTGGCAACTTTTTTCCAGAATTATTTATTTTTTTTCTTTCTCATTGAATCTTTTCCATGTATATCAATTTTATGTGAGCCATGAATCAACCTATCACATATAGCATCGGCAATTGTTGGATCACCAATAACATCAAACCATTTTTTAAATGGAATTTGTGTTGAAATTATTGTTGATTTAATTCCCTGTCTGTCTTCTAGAATTTCAAGAAGCATAAGTCTTGAATCTGCATCAAGTTTTTTAAGACCAAAATCATCAAGAATAATAAGATCCTGTTTTTTAATCTTTTTTATTTCCTTGAAATAAGTTCCATCAACCTTAGCATATTTTAATTGGGAGAAAAGTTTTAAGCAATTATGATACATCACTTTAAATTTATGGGCACAGGCCTTATATCCCAAAGCGCAAGCCAAAAAGCTTTTCCCAGCACCAGTTGCTCCATTTATGATAATATTTTCACCCTTTTCAATCCAGTTACATTGAGAGAGCCTCATAAGCTTGTTTTTATTTAGCTTCCGAGCTGGATCATAATCGATTTCAGCCATACTTGCCTTAAAGCGAAATTTCGCGTTACTGATTAGCCTATCCAGCTTCCTGTTGTACCTGTAGTCCCATTCAGCCTCAATCAGGTGAGACAGAAGCTCATCAGGAGTCAACTTATCACTCATGCTGTTTTGAAGTGTGTCTTTAAATGCTCTGTGCATTCCCAGTAGTTTCATCTCCTGCATTTTTTCAATTGTAGCTTGGTTGTTCATTATCTTCTCCTTTTTCATAATATTGATTTCCTCTTATATTTTTATGATATGGAAGTGTGTTATCAAAAAGATATTCCTCCTGAACTTCTTCCATACCATTCTGAAGCATATTTTTTATAAATTTGTATGAGCAATTCTCATAATAAAGGGCTCGTGAGCACGCTTTATTGAGCTTGATGTTGCTGTAGTTTTTGGTCAGATTCAATATACCCATGCAAGTTTTGTATAATTGCTCAGGGTGCTGTGATCCCCCTAATATTCTTTCTATGACAGTTTCAACTGAAGGGCCAATACGCCTACCCCAAGAAATTAGCTTATCAGGATCCCAATTATCTTTCCAGCGGTGCTTAGGAGGCATATGATCAGGATTTGTAGTATACCTGTTTTTGCCTGATGATCGTTTATGAAAGGCAATACGCACATTTTTATAATATATATCTATAGTTCTGTCAGTATAAAGAACCTCTACCTGTTTGCCCTTATATCTAAAGGGAACGCTATAATGATGTTTATCATCACTCAAATAGATATGATAGTTGAATTGGACGGTTAAGTTTTTATAATGTTTGAGTTCATATTTATTCACAGGGAGAGGTTGAAGTTCTGATCTCTCGATTTCGTTAAAGAGATCCATTCTGCTTATATCAAGCTTCTGCATCTTTCTGGAATTATAATCATCTAAAAGCTCATAAATAGCTCTGTTAAGATCCTCCAGCGAGTAAAATATTTCGTTTCTAAGTCGTGCGAATATCCATGAGTATACAATACGTACAGCTCCTTCAACCATTGCTTTGTCTCTAGGACTGTAAGGTCGAGTCGGCAGTATTGTTGTTTTGTAATGACGCGAAAAATCAAGATATTCAGGATTAATCTCTGGTTCATATTTATCAGCTTTTGTTACTGCTGATTTCAAATTGTCTGGAACAATGGCAGAAGGAACTCCCTGTATATACTGTAAGGCATTCTCAGTTGCTCTGAGCCAGTCTTCTTTCTTCTGACTCATCACTGCCTGAACATATGTAAATTGACTAGCGCCGAGAACAGCAACAAACACTTCCACTTCCTGTGATGAGCCTGTGATTTTGTCAGTAATGCTGAGCTTCTTACCAGTAAAGTCCACAAAAAGCTTATCGCCTGCTTTGTGATCAAAATGCATTACAACATCACTAGATTTCTGCCACTTTTGAAAATGGTGACAGAACTGAGAATAGCTAAAGCCGTCTGGATTCTCTTGAATGTACTCATCCCAGAGTATACGTCTGGTCACTCCAACTCGTTTTAATTCTTTTGCAAATTTCATAAATTTTGATTGCAATATCTCTAAGCGCTTATTTTTATTGGATTTGTTTGAGATGATTTCAAGCAATTCTTCATCGGACATCGCTTGAATATTACCATAGTTTAAGCCAGAGGACGCTATTTGGGTTATATACTCTTTCACGGTTGGACGCGATAGAGATAATGCCTTTGCTATTTGCCTCTGGCTTAGCTTACTCTGCTCATTCAATCGTATTGATTCTCTTACCTTTTTCATTGATCTTTTCTTTTGCTTTTTCCTCATTGGTATACCTCTCATTATTATATTTTTAATGAGACATAATACCTAAATTGTATTTATTTAATAAAATATTATTTAATTAAAGTGGCAAGTTTTTCCCGGAATGGGTGGCAACCTTTTTCCGGAATGGGTGGCAGATTTATTCCAGAATGGGTGGCAGGTTTGGGCCGGAATACGCAGACTTGATCTGAAAATCGAAACAGCGGACAACAGCACCTTTCCAAAACAGGTCTTAATATAAAAATCATACTTGACATTTAAAGATACTTACAGTAAAATTTATCCACAGCAGTAGTCCTGCT
>Ga0180437_10005550_pt1 | contig 17211 bp, 17 predicted proteins | sample SS_ome_4_FD_132410 | JGI IMG/M metagenome (GOLD analysis project Ga0180437, IMG submission 132410) | Hypersaline lake sediment archaeal communities from the Salton Sea, California, USA - SS_3_D_1 metaG | ecosystem: Environmental > Aquatic > Non-marine Saline and Alkaline > Hypersaline >... | reverse complement strand
TACAAAGAGTGAGCAATTAGGTTGTACATTTTTAACTAGTTATTGTAAGTTGTGCGGAGCACTTGTGCCATGTTAACAAAGAACGAACGGATCAAAGCTACCTTGAAGGACACTAAGGAGCGGCGTACACATATGATGTGCCGGGTATATACCGTCAAGTTTGACCGCTCGCACTTAAACCAAGACTCGTTAACTCGCTTACAGCGCTTATTTTTGGAAGCTAAATGGCTGTACAATTATTGTGTTGGCCATCCTCACGTGTTTGCTATCGATGATAAAATCACAGCCGTCCCGGTGAAGGTGAAAGATCACTTTGAGCGGCGCCAATTGAGGCAGTTATCGCCACACATGCGCCAGAGCATTATTACGCGCACTCAACAGAATATCCGTGGCTTAGCCCGTGCAAAAGCCAAGGGTCACAAAGTTGGACGGTTGAAGTTTAAGTCGTATGCGAATTCCATCCCGCTCAAGCAGTACGGCAAAACCTACAAGTTCATCAACAGCAAATACATGCAGATTCAAATGATACAACAAAAACTGCGAGTCAACGGCTTGGAACAACTGCCATCTAATTGTGAATGTGCCAATGCTACCTTACTGCACCAGCATGGCGATTATTACGTGGCCATAACTACCTATACCTCACGAGAACACTTATACCACTTTTGGGCTGTATATGTAACATTTTGTTTTTTTCGGAAGATAATGAAAGATAACGCGATTTTAGTGAAGGACTTATGAAATTAGATGCACATAACGACAATTCATCTCTCAAAAAGTTGGGATCTGCTTGTCAGCTGTTGTAACGAAACTTTTTAAAAGATTATAGTGAACATCAAATCATAAGTTTGAATAGTCAGGAGAAAATGAAGTTGAAAATCGAAAAAATGATTCCGCAACCACGCTCCAGATTTCTATTAGTTCGCTGTCCAGAATGCGGAAATGAACAGAAAATATTTGGTTCAGCGACTACAACTGTGAGATGCATTATTTGCAACAGAGTTCTCGCAGAACCTACTAGGGGCAAAGCACAAATTGTAAGCAAAATCATCCAAGTCTTGGAATAAGTTTTTTGCTAGAATTTCACTTCTTTGTCTAATCTATTACAATAATAATACAAAAGATGAGAGAAATGGTCAAAAAGAAAAAAGAATTCCCAGAAGAAGGCGAATTTGTAATATGCACTATTACAAAAATCTCCTCTCATGGTTCATATGCATCTTTAGATGAATTCGAAGGGAAAGAAGGGCTTATTCATATCTCAGAAATAGCTTCAACGTGGGTCCGCAATATTCGTAACTACGTAAGGGAGAAGCAGAAGGTAGTTGCGAAAGTGCTACGTGTCGAAGAAGCAAAAAATCACGTAGATCTCTCGCTTAGGCGAGTTACAATCGTGATGCGAAGAAATAAGATTCAGGAATGGAAACGTTCACAGAAAGCAGATAATCTCTTAGAATTAGTTGCAAAACAACTAGATAAAACTAAAGAAGAAGCCTATGATGCCGTGGGATGGCCTTTAGAGGAAAAATTTGGTGAAATCTACGCTGGATTTGAAGAAATACATGAGAAAGGTGAAACAGTTCTAGAAAAAATGGGAATTGATGACGAATGGATAAAGACCGTTGTTGAACTAGCAAAAGCACATGTAACTATAAGGAAAGTAAAACTAACAAAAATAGTTGAACTTAAATGTTACAAACCAGATGGCGTTGAAATAATAAAAAATGCCTTGAAAAAGGGTTTAAAATCAACTCGGAGAAAAGATATTGCTCTAGATGTTAATCTGGTCGGATCACCACGATATAGGTTCTCAATTCAAGCAAATGATTATAAAAATGCAGAGAAAATATTGAATAAAGCCGTAAGTGCAACAATTAGCGCTCTGGAGAAAGGAGGAGGAGAAGGATACTTCGAAGAGGATACGTAAACTACCTGCCCAGAAGGATAACTATTCTATAAGGTCTGTTGCATTTCTCAACGAATCAATTTCTTAATAAGCCAAGAGTCTATATTATGAACAAGACTTTAGTGACATTGGATCCTTATATTGTGACTGAACACAAAGATTTTACCAAGAAATAGAAGGGTGAATTTTGGTATGGGGAAATTGTTGAAGAAATGTGTTGCTTGTTATCAGTACAGTTTGGCAAAAGAAATTTGTCCTAATTGCGGTGGACACTTAAGAATTGCTGCCCCTTCAAAGTTTAGCCCACAAGATAAGTACGGAAAATATCGTCGGATGCTTCTTAAAACAACTTTAACACTTCACCAAAAAGAGGAGTGATTATAAATGACGTCCAGAATCCGCTTCACGAAGGATTTAGATCCAATATCTTTGAAAGACCCGATACTAATTCAAGGGTTGCCAGGTGTTGGAAATGTTGGTAAACTAGGAGTAAACCACATGATCCAAGAGCTCAAAGCAATTTATTTTGCAGAACTTTATTCGTATACTTTTCCTTATCATGTGCTTGTAAATAATGATGGGATTCTAAGGCTTCTTCGTAATGAATTTTGGTTTTCCCAACTTTCGAAAGGTGGTGGGAAACATGATGTTATATTTATTACAGGAGATTATCAAAGTCAAACGCCAGAAGGGCAATTTACAATAGTTAATATGATATTAGACCTAGCTGAAAAATTTAAAGTGAGTCAAATCTATACGCTTGGTGGTTATGCCACAGGAAGCGTTTCTAAAAATCCTAGGGTTTTTGGGACTGCTACTAGTCTTTCTTTAATAAAACACCTTAAGGACGAAGAAATCGAGATAAATGAGTCTGGAGGCCCTATAGTGGGGGCTTCAGGGTTACTAATCGGTCTTGGAAAGATGAGGGGAATAGAAGGAGCATGCCTACTGGGCGAGACGTCTGGATTTATGGCAGATGCACTTTCTGCCAAAGTAGTTCTTGAAAAACTGATTAAACTTGTTGAAATAGAGCTAGATCTTGGACCTTTAGAACTTAAAGCGCAGAATCTTACTAAACTTATAGATCAAATGAAACAAAGGCAGAGACCTGGAACAGGAAGACGTCCAGATATAGAAAGCGAAGAAGAAAAAGACGATTTATCATATATCGGATAAACTACCTATTCCTAAAGAAGTGCGCTTCTAGAGATCTTACTGAGGTATAGACCTCATATCATTCGTTTTGCTAAGAAATTTAGTTAATTCACTTGATAAATTCTGACAAGCCAATTTTGAGTTGTATGCGCTTCTTGGAAAGAAGTAATACCTGATACGGGACGGGGGGCTTGATAGAAGTTATAGTAAAGTAGTTGATATAGTAGTGAGTCGTAATATGGATCCTTAGGTGTTCCTGATTCTTCATCCCAGTAATCTACTTCGCGAATTTTTGTTTCATTGAACAAATTTTGTTCTGCGATGCGAACCATCCATATCCATTTACCTTCGTCACCGCCAGTGCCTCCAACAGCACCTGTAAAATGTACTAGTACATAATCTGCGCCGAGCATCTTAAAAATCTCTGTTCCGTTTTCAGGATGAGACATAAAGGCAGCAGCTATCCACGCAATTTGTGTACTATTCGTTGTGGCATTATCAACAATAGTTGTCCTGTTTCCAATAGCTTCAATCCAATATCCGTAGTCCCACCATGCTGCGATAACCGCGTTGGAGTCTGTCTCTTCCCTTAACCATTGCATTGATTCCTGCCAATCGTGCAATTCCACAGGTTGCCCACCTTGGGCTTCTCCTACAAGAATCACATCAGGACTGCTGAAGTAATCGAACGCTACCTGCGTCCCATGCCATGTATAAAGCGTCATAATAAACCCTATGAAAATCAAAACAAAAATCGCATAATCTTTTGGTACAACTTCTGTCACCCGAATTCTCCTACGCACAATTGCAGCGCGTTCGAGTAAAACTCTAGAGAACGGTCTTAAAACATTTGTTAAAGCATATGCTGAAAGAAGACAAGCCGCAGGGGCTAAAATAAGTAAAAGACGGACCATTGAACCCGCGAAATAAACTGTTGTGATGCTGAAGAGTATAAGAAAGATATCATCATTTCTTAATCGACGAAATGCAAAATATATGCCGACAGGCATAAGAAAAACCAAAATATCTAAATTGAAAAACAATTGACCCCACGCTAAAGGAATATGTTCGCTAACAGATTCAATAAGCGGTGGACGATCTATTGGATTGATTACTGCTAAGAATTTTCCGGTTATTAGTGATAGCTGGTCTTGTGAAACCAGATATGCGACGATACTAATTACACATCCTATTGCTACAATCATTACAACAGCAAGAAGTTTTCCAAACGAAACATCAGGTACAAGTGGCTTTACCCAGAATAAAACCCCATAAATAAGTAAAATTGCCAGAACAATGAGTGAAAAGAATCCAATAAATGATGTAAGAAAATTGACACCTGTTCTAGGCACAAAAATAGTAATTAGTAAGCCAATTAGAACGGTCAGTGAATATGACAACAATAGTTTGTGAGAATAGCGATTGAATAAGAGTAAGGCTATGGCTACAAGTGGTATTAAACCATAGGCAAATGTAAATGCACCCCAACTGGCTGAAAGTCCGCCAAGACTTAAACCGGCAAGGATGCCATCAATTAGTGAACCATTCTTTTCAGCGCGCACGAAAAAGAAGAAAGCAGCAACCATAAAGAATATTCCAAGACCTTCATTATCAAAGAAACCCGCCATTGTTCTGCTAATATATGCAGGACAAAAGGCCAATAGAAATGCAGCAATCAATCCTGTTTTTGTGTCAGCAATTTCTTTTCCAAAGAAGTATAATAGTACAGTAGTGATTGCACCCATTAATGCAGGGAAGATATAACAGATAATCAATATATCTGTATTAATACCTAAGGCTTTCAGGATGAAATATATTGTCGCTGCAGCGAAAGGCGTACCTGGATATGAACCCTTCCAAATAGGACGACCATAAGGATACCAACTTTTTGTGTCATGCCACGAGAAATAGGCAGCATAGCCATTATTTGCTACAAATTCAGTGACACGATATTGAAACCATGGATCAAATGCTTTCAGAAGTGGTTCAAATCTAAAAAAAGGAAATAGTCGTAACAAGAGAGCTATTGAAAAGATGATGAAAAGTAAAGTATACTGAACAACCACACTAATTTCAACATTTGGCCAAACCATCTGCTTTCTGATGCGTTTCCAAACGCGATTAAGAAATGACATGATCTCATACCCAATTAGTTGCTTTCGGTGAAAATCTTAGCTTCAAATTAGTTCATGCCAATGTGTTACTAAATCTAGTGCTAAGCGCAAACGTCAAATTATTGTTATTTAATTATTGCGTTGACAGTATAATTTGAGAACTCTTAAAAGATTTGTGTTCAATTAAGAACACTTAGGTTATGAAATTTGAGCCGTATGGTTCAAATTGCTTCGTTCGATCTCATCATCAGCGAGATTCCATCGTACTGGGTGTAACCCGAAACACCCTCCTACCCCGTCGGCTTTTACTCTAGTAAAAGCGTTCGGCTCGCTTTTTCGAATTATGTTGTAACCTCCATTGACATCGGCATTGATGAGTATTCCCTGAGCACTTCTGAAGAGTCCCCTCTTGACTCGTCTCCCCGCATAGTGTTGCTGATGTGCCATCGGTTCATTGTCCAGAAAACTACATTTGCTGGTGTAACTTTCTTCCACCAGTTTCACCGCTACTCCTTCTTCTTCGGCTTTGTACCTCACCTGATTGATGATTTTCAGGTAGGGTATCAACACAAAGTTTTGGTTGGTTCGCTTGTCTAGTTCCACCTGTTGTTTCCACTCGGGATTATAGCCGATCACCAGCTTTCCGATGCCATACTGCACACACCAGTTTAAGATACGCTTACTGAGTTTGTGGGTGTAATTATTCGACTTTCGTTCATACTTTCCCTCCAATCGCTTCATTTTTTTGCCGTCGGTTATTCCCTGCCTGTCATAAATGCTCCGTAGCCGCGCTTTTTCCTTCTGATAAAACTGGTTGATGCTCTTGATCCCCTTCCCGTCATCCTTAACAACAATCAGTGGTTTCCCGATGTTGTTCACCATAGTGATGACGTTAGACACTCCTAAGTCGATGCCTGCTATTCGTGTGGTGTCAGATTTCTGCTGCGGAGGGATCAATTTCTGGTAGACGATCTCACACATATAATCTACGCCTTTGGGAATAACCCGCACTTCCCTCAGCTTGGTGGTATCCGATAACCGGGTCTTTACTTCAACCTCAAACGCGAGTTTCTTTGGAAAGCGTACTGTCCCATTCTTGATGCAGCATTGCTGATTGGTGAACACCAACAGCTGTTCGCCATCCTTTTTTTTGTATTTGGGTGGGCGTGGCTTCTTCTTGAACTTCTCAGGGTGCAGTTTCCACTCTTTAATGGTTCTAAAAAAGGATTTCCAAGCTTTATCGATGAGACGAAGGGTTTGCTGTGCTGTTTTGGCGGGCAATTGTCGATAGTTGGTGCTGAGTTTTAACCGATGGTAGAGTTGGTTATACCGTATCCACTGGTCGTGGTGCTTCAATGACTGCTTAATAGCGTAGTTAGCTTCATTATACAGGTTTTTGCTTAAATGACAAAAATGGCTCAGAGTAGTGCTGGGTTTTAGCCAGAGTTGTTCAGTTCTTTTAACTCTCACTTAAACCAATCTCCACTTTTCTTTGTCTTCTTTTTGAATACAGTTTCATGGAATAGCAATGCAACAAGGAAATGAGTTATTCAAACAGGTATTGGTGGAGGGAAAAACCGATCGACTTTAATTGGAGTCTGTGCCTTGTCTACAAGCGTGCATAGCATGCCTCCCTCCCTTCCTCCCTCTCTCTGAATGCGGCGGGTACCATGGACTGAGTAATTATACCCCCGGCATGGCTTAGTCAGTTCCATGACCCCAAGGGGAGTCTGGGTGATATAGTTATCCCTGCCTGCCGCTCGCTAGTCATTAAATAAGTAAGGCTGACAAAACACTATTTAAGTGTAAGGGAGACCCTTAGGAAAGTGATGCATGTGAACATGAGCTACCGCAATTTATTCAACCCTTTAAGGAATGGGCTATCTTGCTTAGCCAATGTAAGTGACTGGCAAACATCTTCATCACACGAGTCATATCATTTTCCCATCGTTTTACGCCGAATGACTTCTTCTTCGACCCAACGGTAGGGCGTCGAGCGGGAGAGACTCAGAAGTGTAAGCGCGTCTCCAGTTTTCATCATGTAATCTTATCATTTAAGACAAATAGAATCTTTAGGTTTAAAATATCACTTATACGCAAAAATATGTTTGCTGGCGAAATCAGCACGGAAAAAGTAATCTAGAATTATAGGAACCTTAAGAAGATTTGGAGTAATTTAGTTTTAAAAAATCTTTAACAAATTGAGGTGGATTCTAATGAAAATTATACATGTTACTTCACACTTTCTCCCCGAGGTGGTGGGTGGTGTTGAGAATTACGTGTACCATTTATCAAAAGAGTTCATCAAACAAGGTCACGAAGTGAAGATATATACGTCAAAATCAGATCGAACTGCAGCATCAACAACAGAATTTGATGGAATACCTGTGATTCGAATACCAACTCTTTATAAGATTTATAATACACCTATTCTTCCATCGTTATTCTTAAGACTTATTAAAGAAGATGCAGACGTAATACATGCCCACTTACCACATCCGATGGTTTATGATATTACTGCTTTCAATTGTCATTTTAGACGTATCCCGTTAATTGTTACAGTTCATAATTTAGAAGTAGGACGTGGAAGTTCGCTAAGTTCACTAAATACTCTATTTTCTAAACTATATTCCAATTCTCTCCTTTCTCTTACATTAAGATTTGCTAAGCGAATAATCACTACAACTCATCAATATATTGAAACTGCAGATATTCTAAAAAAGATGCGATCCAAAATTACTGTAATTCCAGTTGGTGTAGATCTCCGATATCTTAAGTCAAAATATGATAAAGAAAAGTTAAAAAATGAAATGAGCCTCTCTGACAAACTTGTAATACTTTTTGTCTCTAAACTTACTGCATCTCATCGCTATAAAGGATTAACATATCTGCTAAAGGCTCTTTCTAGAATCCATAAAATAGCTCCAGAAATTCGGCTTTTTGTTATTGGAAAAGGTGAACTTCGTCCCTATTATGAAGATTTATCCCGAAAATTGCATATTGACGATAAAGTGAATTTCACAGGCTTCGTAGAAGAGGAAACATTGAAAAAGTATTACACTCTGGCAGATCTTCTTGTGTTGCCATCAATTACCAAACTTGAAGGATTTGGCATGGTTGCGTTAGAAGCACTTGCCTTTGGAACCCCCGTAATATCCACAGATATTGCAGGGGTTTCTGAAGTACTTACAAAAGAAAAATGTGGTATTGTAGTTGAATCAAGAAATTCAGTTGCCCTTGCAAAAGCAATTAGAACTTTTCTATTAGACAAGGAACTTGCTAGAGAACTTTCTATTAGAGGGAGAAAGGTAATTGCTCAAAAATACAATTGGGCAGAAATCTCCAAACGTATGCTTAACATATATCAAGAACTCGCAGAAGACTTTATTAAAAATGAATTTTATGTCTTAACAGAAAAAACATAAAAACAAATTAAAAGAGATCGTGCGTTATGAGTGGTGTATTTTCAATAATACAACAGCGCATTGATTTTTCTGAGGAAAAAGCAAGTTTACTAATTTTATTTCTCATTGCATTTTGCTTACGGTTTTTCCTTCAATTTTTTAATATTGTTTTAGAAGGAGATGAAATGAATTATGCTCAACTTGCAAAAAATCTATATTACGGAGAAGGATACACCGTTACGTTTATAAATTTTCTTTATCTTTCGAGTTCATTTGGGAGTCCCGATTTCTATTGGCCTCCATTAATGCCTTACACAATTTATTTCTTTTATCTTATAATTGGCGTTAGCGATTTTTCAGCAAAGTTAGTCTCGGTGATATTTGGTAGTCTATTGGTATTCCCAATTTATTTTCTTGGAAAAGAACTCTTTAATGAAAAAATTGGTTTCTTAAGTGCACTTCTAGTGACTATTTCCCGCAGCATGGTATGGTTTTCAATTCAGGTTTTTTCAGATATCCCTTTGGCATTTTTTTTAGCAGTTTGCGTATACTGGAACATAAAAAATGCAAAAACAAATGATTTAAAATACGGAGTTTTAAGTGGGGTTTTCTTTGGTTTAGCCTACTTAACTAGATTCTCTGCAATTATTTTTTTGCCAGTTCTGCTATTCAATTTGCTCTATCTAGGTAAAATGAAAAAGAGCTTGTATAGTCTTTTTATATTCATTGCTAGCTTTTTTATTATAATATCTCCATGGCTAATTCGTAATGTGCTATTAACAGGATCTCTCTTCTTCTCAGAAAAAAGTGTTGCTTTAGCGAATTATATGCTTGGAGGAAACTATGAAGCAACTTTTTATGGTCTAACAGCACCTCCAAGTCCAATTCAAATATTCTTAGCAAATCCTTTTAGTGTTATTTCAAAATGGACAATCGGGATATATATCCAATATAAGATATTCCCAGAGTATCTTACTCCTCTTTTATTCGTTCTGGGATGCGTTGGAGGACTTGTTTCAACAAATAAACTGCAGCAAAGATTAGTTCTCTTCCTTCTAATTTTTACTAACTTTGCGTTCTATGGAATTGCAGTTTATGCAGGAAGAATCGGTGCAGTTAGTAGATATAATCTGGCAATCTATCCGTTCATATTCATTTTTTGTGCAAGAGGAATATTAAAATTACAAGATCTTATTCCAAAGAATATTTTAGATTTTGAAATTGGGAAATTCCAGCTCAAAAGATATATCATAATGATTGTGACCCTCATTGTAATAATTGAGGCATTAGTCATAACGACCAGCAATGTAGTTCGTTTTGAGGGAAAAAATGATTCCTTGGAGTTATACAACGCAGGAATCTGGTTGAAAGAAAACACCGATCCTAACGCCATTTTAATGAGCAGAAAAGATATAATTCCTTATTATGCAGAGCGACGTTCAGTAAGATTACCTTTTGGTGATTTTTCAACGATAATACGCGTTGCTAGGGAATATGAGGCACAGTATATTATAATAGATGAAAGAGCTATTGCTGAGACACGAGCTGACCTGCCTGAGCAAGTCGGATTGTTGGACGAGAATAGCGCTCCATCTAATCTAAAAGTGGTATATCTAGATACTGCAAGTGAGTATAAGGTTGTGATCTACTTGATTACATCCTATGCAGCCTAGGAGATACGGCTCTCTATTTACCGTTCCCTTCACAATAGAGATCTATTACATACATAGTATCTATTCACTGCATATACGAAAATGAGTGAAGCCCCCGCTAGGACGGTTGAGCAGGATACCCGCCTCCACCCATAGAATAGTTGTCTATAACACGATACATTTGTCTATATTTATGCCAACTATTAACTACCTCCTAACGAAAGGTTTATATAACAACATGTGAATTGAAACAACGAGATACATCACGAAAGACGCGGTAATTGAGTATCCGTGAATATTCGTCAATATCACTAGGTGATCGTGTGCAATTTTGCGAAAAATGCGGAGCTTTACTTTTTCCTGCTAGGGAAGGTAATAAAACTATTCTTAAGTGCGAAGAATGTAGAATAGACTACTCTCTTCAAGAAAACAGTGCAAAAACGTATAAAATGGTTCATAAAATAAATCATTCTCCAAGAGACGAGACTATAATTGTTTCTGAAGAAGAAAGATCTCTTTTACCAACCACCAAAATGGAATGTCCTAAGTGTAATAAATTTGTAATTGCAGAGTATTGGTTTCTTCAAACTAGAAGAGCAGATGAAGGAGAAACTCGTTTTTTTAGATGTAAAGAATGTAATTATACCTGGCGTGAGTATGATTAGTTTATTTTGTTTTTTTAATACAGTTTTTTATTTTGTGATTTTCAGCCGATATTATTTAGAAAATTTGATATACTGGATTGTGTCGGATGATACGAATTTTTAAATCAATTTGCAGCGTGAGGTAGTTTACAATCCTTTGGACGTGATAAAATGCTTATTAATAAGGCAGTTTCCGTTAATAAAGTGGCTTTTATTGGTGCCCCGCGTGTCGGGAAGACTACTTTGCTGTCTCTACTTACTGGAGAAAGCCTACCAAAGGAATATGAACCAACAATAGGGCTGGATTTTGGAAACATCCAACTTGGCCATCACGAATTCTCTTTATGGGATTTAGCAGGTCAAGAACAGTTTGCCTTTCTATGGGAAATGTTTCTTAAAGGAACGAAATTGATTTTCGTAGTGACAGATTCTACTCGCAAGAATGTTCTTTTAACGAAAGAAATAATTGAGAAGACAAAAAAGTGCTGTCAAAGGCTAATATGCATTGCCAATAAGCAAGATTTACCAGGAGCACTAAAACCTGAGGAAATAGCCGAAATTCTCAATGTGGAAACTTATGGTGTAATTGGTCTCGACGCAGAATACCGCGCTTTGTTGGAATTGATTCTTCAACAAAAAATAAGCCAACAACTCAAAGAGCTCTAAAACTTAAACAGAATGCTTCTTTTGTAATTCTCTAACTTTATTAAAGAGTTCAATGTCTAATCCTTTCATATCTTGAATTATTTCAGCATTTAATTCGAAAGTACCATCATCTTTACGAAAGATACGTCCAATTGCTCGGTTCAATGTACCCATTTCTAATTTTTGATCTGTTCTTACATTTATTGTGCCAGTCCCATCATCAAGGATCTGCTCATCTGAGGATACGCTTACAACTGTTCCAATGACTCGAACTCTATAATCAGTATCATTAAGTTCATTAATACGTCGTATACGAGCGGGGGCTTGTCTTTTTATTACATCGCTCATTTAACCCCTCCTTAATCAGCAATAGCCAATTGTTCATCATGTTCTTAAGTTTTTCAATTATATCATAATTCAATTACACATCTTCTGTTTCTAACTATTATAATAATACAGTTTTCTTTGAACATACAAAGAATTCATTCGTCGTTTATTTTTTCAGTTATATCTTCAGTCATTTGGATTGGCAACTCTTTCAGTATTTTTAGTGAAATGTTAAGAAGAGAAAGATAAGCATCACGCGCAGCTCTGCTTTCTTTCTTGCGATCTGAAAGATCTCTATGCTTGAGATTGTCAACGAGTATTTCAACTATTTGCTTAAGTGATAATCTTTCTGTAATCCACATAAAAGCAATAAAAGCCTCTACTACGTCTCCTAATGTACCAATATTAGCATTTGAAGGCACTTGTTTTCTTAATGTCGTTGCACGCAATGCACTGCCCAATGTTTTATCTGGTACTTTTTCACCAATTGGCATTCTTAGAACCATTGATTTTGCTATTGAATATGTAAAATTGACCAATGAATCTCCGAATTTTGAAAGCGCTTTGTCTGTGAGAATCTGTTTCAAATCTTGATAGGAGATTTTTAGAGAATCTTGAAAATTAAACCGGCTATCCATTTTTCTTCATCCAGATGATCTGAACTTAATTTATCTCAAATAATTATCTTTGTGAAAAAAGAAAGGGAAAAGTATTTATGAGTTTTTTTTTGATGAAACGACAATCATAAGGATGAAAAAGTCCTAAAAAACTGAAAAATGATACTAAAGAAATCTCATAGTAATATTTGATAAACTTTAAAAAATCAGAAGAAGGCGTTAATGTGCAATCCCCTCGAACGGAGGAACTGCATGGCGATATTAGATGGATATGGCAGAACAATAGTAGATATTAGGGTCTCTATTACACAACAATGCAATCTAAATTGCATATATTGCCATCATGAAGGATATCATGAAAGATCTAACTCAGTAAAAAGAGATGAAATGACTGCTGAAGAAATTCAAAGGCTAGTTTCAGTGAGCCGACAGGTAGGTATAAAGCGCGTCAAAATAACTGGCGGTGAGCCACTCTTAAGACGTGATGTCTTTGAGATAATATCAAAACTCTCTAAGTTAGAAGGAATTAACGAAGTCTCTCTGGTTACAAATGGAGTGCTTCTTGATCAAGACACATGTGATAGACTAAAGCATGCTGGTCTAAAACGAATTAATATAAGTTTAGATACACTGAACCCACAAGCATATTTTGATATAACTCGAAAAAATGTGCTAAATAAAGTGTTGGAAGGCATTCAAAATGCTCAAAATTCTGGCTTAAATCCAATTAAAATAAATACGGTTCTCTTAAAAGATATTAACGACACAGAAATTCAAGAATTTATCGAATTCGCAATGAAAACAGGAGTCATACTCCAGCTTATAGAGTTAATGACTTTCGATGAAAACAATGACAATTTCTTCAATAGGTATCATGTGGATCCCAGTCCCATCGAAGAAGCCCTCAAAGGCATAGCGGAGCACATAGAGGTCAGACAAATGCAACAACGAAAAAGATACCATCTAAATGATGGAACTGTTATCGAAATAGTCCATCCAATGCATAATAGTGCCTTCTGTGCGAATTGTAAGCGATTGCGTGTCACTAGTGACGGCCATTTGAAACCGTGTCTAATGAGAGAAGATAATCTAATAGATATTCTTACACCCATTCGAAGAAATATTTCTGATGAAGAAATATATCAACAGTTTCTACAGGCTATCGCCTTAAGGGAACCATTTTTCAAAGAATAATCTCTTAAAATGTGATGATATGCAAAAAAAGGTCATTATAACGATTCCAGCTTACAAAGCAGCAGATACACTGCCATCAGTATTTAAACGTCTTGAAAAGGTCGATGAATACTTCGATGAAATAATTGTTGTTGATGATGGAAGTCTAGATGATACTTACAATGTTGCAAAGAAGTTAGGGGAGGAATATACGAAAAGAAGTGGAAAACAGGTTGTGATATTGCAGCACTCACCAAATAGAGGTTACGGAGGCTCCCAAAAAACACTTTATTCAGAAACATTAAAACGAGGAGGAGATATCGCCGTTCTCGTCCATGCAGATGGCCAATATCCACCCGAAGAATTACCTAACATACTTCAACCGTTTCTGCAAGAGAAAGCAGACGTTGTTTTAGGTTCACGGGCACTTGGAGGGCAGATGATTCACGGAGGTATGCCTCTTTTCAAATATTTAGGGAATCGTTTGCTTACTCGACTCGAAAATCTAATTGTTGGAATGAAACCACCGGTATCCGAATACCATACTGGATATCGGGCGTTTTCTCGTAAAGCATTAAAACAGACTCGTTTCCACCTAAACTCGGAAAAATACGTGTATGATAGCGAAAGTTTAATTCAATGTAAAGAAAAAGGACTTAAAATTAAGGAAGTGCCAATAGCTACGTACTATGGACAAGAGATCTCGTATCTGAGTCCAACAAGATACGGAATGCGAATCATGAAGGTTTTATTGAAATATATACTGCATAAAATAAAACTTCGCCCAATATTGCAGTATAGTTAACAAGGACTCTTATTTTAAAAAACGGGTGCTGATGCTGATAAGTATTGTTCTACTTTCAGCATTAAACGCAGTTAAATTACTTTAGAGATTGCTGCTGCTGTTTTTGCCGCTTCGGTATATGCAAGTTGCACTTCCTGATCAGCTGGGGCCCAGCAAACGACTAATCCTTTATTTGGGGGCACCATAGCCATGACCAATGAACCACTACCTTGAATATTCTTAGCTACGTATCTATCTTCAGTAGCTTGCATCAATGAATACTTAACATTTTGAACAACTGCAGATTGTTTGTTAGTGAATGCATTCACAAGGTTTTGTCCAGATGGATTCCAATTATCTGTTTTAAACCACATTCCACCATTCCATGCAACTACGGCTACTGCACCTACAGCGCCACTATTAAGCAAATTATTTGCAAATCCTTCCACGCTCATTGTTTAATAAAGCCTCCTAAACGTTCTGTTTACAAATAGTGCGTTTTGTTCAAGAGATCCACTCATCCGTTTTACTTAAAGTTTTTGATTCTTTTGGGGGCGCGCTCTGTTATATGTGAATTTCTTTATGATCTTTTGTTTTAATTTTGGGGAATTCCGATCCACTGTTTAACGAAATATAAATAAATCTTTAAACAATTATTGAAAAGTTTATTTAGAGAAAGTGTGTAAAAATGGATAAGCACAAAACTCAAGGGATTTACATAGAGATTGTTGTTAAGGCAAATTCAAAAGAAACAAAAGTACCAACACATGTTGAAGGAAATACTATATATGCAAAAATAAAATCGCCTCCTAGACATGGAAAGGCGAATAAAGAACTCTTACGTGAGTTAAGTAAATTATTTAATGTTACGCAAGATCATATTAGCATTGTTTCGGGTCATTCAAGTTCACGAAAGATTATTTTTCTTGAAATAAGTCAAGAAACGTTGAAAGATATATTATCTCAATTTTAAGATATTTTGATACTAAATATTATTTAAAAATATAAGATGGCTCTTCATTTTCGATATGTCTTTGTTTTACCCATTTTCTTAATTCAAGAACGACAAGACTAGAGATTCCACAAATGATGGTAACGCCAGGTCCAAGAAACAAACCAATCAGTGTTGCAGCAACTGCAATATCATCAGCGATACCAAGTAAACGGTATATCGCAAATCCCGCGAGCGTTCCAGTACCAAGCGATGCTGGCATCGCTGTAGCTATTCCCACTAAAATACTGACAGAGATAGCTAGTGCAATAGTCCATATAGATACACTTGCTCCTATACCGCGGAATATTAGAACTGTTGCGAATAATTCAATTAACCAGCGTAAAGCAGTTAAGATTGGAACAGCAACCAGGGGGTATTTGAGGGTTTTATACAATTCAACGCTTTCATAGAAATTATCCAGTTCATTGATTGCTGATTTATTAATACGTTCAGCAAAGCCCTTCATACGTGATGGCATTTTTCCTAAGAGTGATTGGAGTATTTTCAAAAGTAACTCGCCAGCAGATCTTTTCCATGCAACCAAAACCGCGAAAATTATGACAAAGCAGAGTAAAATAAAGATGAATACTGTAAAATAAATCGTACTAAGTGATAGAAAATATTGCTGCGTGACTATAATTACTCCAAGAGCACTAAATGTGATTATAAATAACATATCATAGATTCTCGTAAAGACAACTATGCTAGCAGAATCACCTACTGAAAGATCTTGGTATCTCCGATGTACTTCTAATCTCACAATGTCTCCAGTCTTTCCTGGCAATGCAGTGCTTAATGCGTAGCCAAATGCCCATACAGGGAAAGTTGATATAAATGAGAGATTAGGATATTTTGTTTTTTGAAGAATTTGCCATGTAAGAGATTTTATAAGAAGACTTAGAATAAGAAGACACAATGCATAGATTACGTATATTAAATTTGTACTAACAAGTAGAACGAGGACGTCGCGCCCTCCAACCATATAAACAAGTAGGTAGACGAGACTTAGGCCAATAATTAGCAATAAAGCCGCTCTAAGAATTTTGTCCCGCTGAAAATTATTCACGCTCTTTAAGTTCGTACACTTCGAGTTCGAACCCATGTATTTTCTTGAGAAATAAACTTTTCTCTTTTAGGTTTTACAGAAAAATAGAGTTGATTTAATGCTGCATGAAGTTGTTTTTGATCACCTATAGATAAAAAATGATAAGACTCATTCCTTTTGGTTTCAGGAAGAGTTTGTGCGAGCTATTTACCCCGACGGATGGGGTTTCTTACGAGTCCTCTCAATCCGTTCGTGAAAATATGGATATTCTTGCTACATTTCCTCTTCACTATTCTTTGCCTCTTCTGCGCTTCTTGTTCTCCATCTCGCTTCTTCTTCTTCTCTTCTTCTCCTTGATTCTTCTTCTCTTCTTCTCCTTACTTCTTCTGCGCTTCTTGTTCTCCATCTCGCTTCTTCTTCTTCTCTTCTTCTCCTTGATTCTTCTCCTTTATCCAGCATTTCTGCCTTTTCGGACATCAAAGGCTCCTCTGCCGCTACTTCCTCCATTACTTCCTCTACTACTAATGACTCCTCTTCCTCTACTTCCTCTTCTTCCTCTTCTTCCTCTTCTTCCTCTTCTTCCTCTTCTTCCTCTTCTTCCTCTTCTTCCTCTTCTTCCTCTTCTTCCTCTACTTCCTCTACTTCCTCTTCTTCCTCTTCTTCCTCTACTTCCTCTTCTTCCTCTACTTCCTCTACTTCCTCTACTTCCTCTTCTTCCTCTTCTTCCTCTTCTTCCTCTTCTTCCTCTTCT
>Ga0180437_10005548_pt1 | contig 17212 bp, 11 predicted proteins | sample SS_ome_4_FD_132410 | JGI IMG/M metagenome (GOLD analysis project Ga0180437, IMG submission 132410) | Hypersaline lake sediment archaeal communities from the Salton Sea, California, USA - SS_3_D_1 metaG | ecosystem: Environmental > Aquatic > Non-marine Saline and Alkaline > Hypersaline >... | reverse complement strand
CTGCACCATGGCGGATTTCAGGGTGTCGGCCTCGGACTGTTGTTCGCCGACCAGCTCACCTGGAACGGGACCACCGGCAACGCCTGGATGTCATCCAACTGGCTGCCCGGGCCGACCACGCCGGCCGGCGGTGAGAAGCACGCCGTCGGTGGCGGCAAGGTCGTCGTCCAGAGCAACCCGCCCCAGGCGCTGAAGCTGACCCTGACCGGCGGTGAGGTCGAAGTGCAGTCCGGCAGCACGCTCGACGTGGCGAGCAGCGTCGACGTCAGCGGCGGCGTGCTCGACGTGGACGGGCAGCTCGACGCGGCCGGCGTGACCGTCGGCTCCGGCGGCACCTTCGAGCTGGCCGGCACGCTCAACGCGGGCACGCTGGCCACCAGCGGCACCAACACCATCGCCTCGACGGCGGTGATCAACGTCGCCAACACCCTGACCATCGACAGCGCGTTTGACGCCAGCGGCGCGACCCTCTCAGCGGGTACCGCCACGCTGAACCTGCAAAGCAGCACGCTCACCTACGACCAGAACCTGGCGGTCGACAACCTCAACCTGCAAGGCGGGACGGCCGACCTCGGCGGCAACGAGCTGAGGGTCGGCAACACGCTCACCTTGGCCGCCGGCACGACGATCAACGCGGCCCAGACCGTGCTGACCGGCACGTCGCCCATCCCCACGATCGACCTCGACTCCGGCACGCTCAACTACGCCGCGGCCCTGGAGGCCGATACGGTCAACGCCAACGGCGGCGGGATGAACCTCAGCGACAACACGCTGACCGTCAACAGCGCCCTGAACGTCAACGCGAACTTCAACGCCTCGAACACCACGCTCGACGCCGACACGGCCGACGTCGATCTGAACAACGGCACGCTGACCTACGACCGGCCGCTTACCGTGGCCAACCTCACCGACGCGGGCGGCGCTCTGCAGATGAACGGCAACCAGCTCGACGTGACCGGCGCCTTGCAGGTCAACGGCGGCGAGACCTTCGACACGACCGGCGACGTGGTCACGCAGACGCTCACCCTGCAAGGGACCAGCACGCTCAACGTTCGCGACGAGGTGCAGATCACCGGCGGCGGCGGTGCCGGCGGTGGGTCGGCCAGCATCGACGTCGACGGCGCCGACGCCACGCTGAACTTCACCGGCGCCGGCAGCCTCAACGCCGATAGCCTGCGCTTCAGCAACACCGGGGGCAACCGCGTGCTGGGCGGCAGCCTCGTCCCCGCCGGCTCCAACGTCGACACCATCGTGGCCGCCGGCGGCTCCGAGTTGACCACCGGCGCGCCCGTGGCGGGGGCCGACTTCCTCGTCGCCGGCGGCACGCTCCACGCCGGCAACCCCATGAGCACAGCCGACTTGCAAACCGGCGTGCTGAACGTCGACGCCGGCGCCAGCGCCGCCGTGCTGAACGTCGCGGGCGGCGCCGTCAACGTCAACGCCGACGCGACGGCCACCTCCGTCACCCAGACCGGCGGCGTGGTCCAGGTGCTCAACAACTCGGTGTTGACCGTCGACGACCTGACGGTCTCCGGCGGCACCTTCGACGCCGGCACGCAGACGGTCGAGGTCAACAGCCGTATGAAGCTCGGCGGAGTCACCTACGACGTGGCGGGCGGTTCGTTTGAAGCCCACGGCTCCGATCTGTTAAGCGCCGTGGATCTGACGCTCGACTCAGCGGGCTCCACGCTGACGATCACCGGCCCGCCGGTCGGCACGACCGGGCTGAACGTCTGGACCATCGACGGCACGGCGAACGGCCGCACGTTCAACGCCACCAACGGCAACGCCCTGATCGATCCGCTGCAGAACTTCCTCACTGACGGGGACGTGCTTTTCGAGGCCGTCTTCGACGACGCCTTTGCCGCGGCGAACAACGATATCCCGGACAACGGCGACTGGAATATCGGCAACTTCCGCCGCGGTAACTGGGCGACGCTGACCGGGGGCGGCGACAACGACATGGCGGTGATGATCGAGGGCGTGATGGTCATCGGCACGCCGGGTGACTACTCGTTCGGCACGCGCAGCGACGACGGCAGCACCCTGTTTATCGACCTCGACCACAGCGGCACGTTCGACAGCGGGGAGATGATCGTCAACAACAAGGGTACCCACGGGGAGCGGAATCGCACGGGAAGCGTCAACCTGGCGGCCGGCGTGTACGGGATCGGCAGCGGGTTTTTCGAGCGGGCCAGCGGCGATGCCTTCCGCGTCCGATGGGCGCCGGGGAACAACGTGGGGTGGGGCAGTCAGCAGTTCATCAACATCGATCCTGCCGGCCCGTTCTTCGTCGACACACCGGACTTCGTCATCAACCTGCCCGACACCAACCTCGAAGTGACGGCCGACGCCACGCTCGACTTGAACACCGACGTACCGGCGGTGCTGGGCGACCTCGACGTGGCCTCCGGGGCCACCCTCTACTTGGATCCCGACGGCTCGGCCACCAGCATCACGTTCCAGAACGTCAGCGGCGGCGGGGTGATCGACGGCACGCTCACCGCCGCGTCGCTTGCCCCCGGCGATAGCGTCGACGACCTCGGCGTGACCGGAAGCCTGACGCTGGGAGACAACGGGATCTACGCCTGGGAGCTCGGGCCGGGCGCCTACGATCAGGTGGGCGTCGGCGGAGTGCTCGACCTCTCCGACTGGGAGCTGCGACTGCTCGACGCGGGCGGGACCGCCGCGCCCTCCGACGTGTTCTACCTCTTCGACTTCACGCAGTTCGGCGGCAGCCTGGGTACGAACGGGGTGGGCAACTGGTCCATCGACGACAGCCAGGTCGGCGGCGATCCGTTGTTGATCTGGGACATCAGCGGCGCCACGATCGACGCAGACCCCGACGGCGTGTACCTGACCGGCCTTGCGGTGACCTTGATTCCCGAGCCGGGGACGATCGCGATCTGGTCGCTGCTGGCCGGCTTGGGGATCGGCGTGGGGTGGTGCCGGAGGAGGCGGTAGATCGCCCCTTCGAGTCGACGACTCGCGAAGCCCTGCGGTCGGTAGTGGGCGCCAGCCCCCCTCCCTGACGGGGGTCCCGGCGGGGCGCCGTCGCTGCAAGCCGTTTACTCAGGCCGAGCTATCGGGTAAACTGATAGCCGTCGGGTAACACCTTTCGCAGACGAAGAGGGGGCCGGGTTGAGTTCTGCGACGCCCGGCTCGGGCCGTTCCGGCAAGACAAATCTGGTCCCTTTTTCACGCGCCGATCTGCGCCAACCAACGCGAGGGGGGGTGACGCATGTCTCATACTTCGGGCAACCGCGCGCCGGGGCGGAGTCTCGGGCCCCGGGCCTTTACCTTGGTCGAGTTATTGGTGGTGGTGGCCATCATCGGGATCTTGGTGGCCCTGCTCTTGCCGGCCGTGCAGGCGGCCCGGGAGTCGGCCCGGCGCACCAAGTGCGTAAACAATCTGAAGCAGATCGGGCTGGCGGTGCACAATTATGCGCAGGCGTTGGGTACGTTCCCCTCGGGTTTCGTGATCGACGCGGCCGCCCAGAGCGATGACAACCGCGTCGAGAGCTGGGGCTGGCACGTGTTCATCATGCCGTTCATCGAGATGCAGCCGCTGTACGACAAGCTCGATCCCGGCAACCGCACGTTGATGGACCTGCTGGCCAACTCGTCGGCCGACCATGCGCTGTTGCAGCAGTACCTCGCGATCTACGCTTGTCCCAGCGACATCAAGCAGGCCACGCTGGACCACGACAGCCGGCATTTCTACGGCAGGGGCAACACGGCACGCATCGAAGTGGGCAAGACGAACTACGTCGGTTCGTTGGGCTTCTTCGACCGGCCGTGGCAGAGCGGGTGGCCGTTTCAGAACAACGGGGTGCTGTTCGGCAACAGCGCGATCCCGGTCGCCGGTGTCTTCGACGGCACCAGCAACACCTTTCTGGCGGGCGAGCGCGACATGCGGTGCTACGCCGCCTCGTGGCCGGGCGTGCGAAATCCGCCGGGGCCCTGCAACTGGGGCATCTACCATGCCCTGGGACGCGTCAGCTTCAAGCTGAACTCCCCCTACGATCCCGAGTACCACAAGACGAGGGGAACGTGGGGCAGCCCGACCAACGGCTTCTGCGACTGCTGCGTCGAAGGATTCAGCAGCCGGCACCCCGACGGCGCCAACTTCGTGATGTGCGACGGCTCGGTCCACTTCGTCAGCGACGACATCGACTACGACGAAGGGTCGAACAACGACCAGGGCACCACGCTCACCGACCCCACGGGGATCGGCCTCTATCAGCGGCTCGGCAGCCGCGACGACGAGCAGCCGATCGAGGGCTTCCCGTGATATTGAGGCGTGGCCGAAAAACAGGTTGCCTGTTCCCCCCAGGCCCATAGTGCGGAGTACCCCGTGCGCACGAAGTTTTCCGGAACGGCGGCGGCCCTGGTGCTCGGCGGGTTGGCCTGCGTGGGGGCGGCCGGCTGCGGCGGCGGCGGGCCCGAGCTGGCGCCCGTCGAAGGCACCGTCACCTTGGACGGCACGCCGCTGCCGGCGGCCACCGTCGTGTTCCAGCCGCAGGGACTCGGCTCCCCGTCGTCCGGCATCACCGATGAAGAGGGCCACTACGAGCTGCTCTACGCAGTGAACCGCCAGGGCGCAATGATCGGCCGGCACACGGTCCGCATTACGACCTATGCCCAAGGCCGGGCCGATGAGAACGGCGAGCCGACGTTCACGCCCGAGCGGGTTCCCCCGCGATACAACTCGCAGACCGAGCTGACCCGCGAGGTCGAGCCCGGCGGGAACACCTTCGACTTCTTGCTCGAGGGGGCGCTCCAATAGGGGCCGCCTCACCGGAGGAACGACGCGCTGACGGGCTCCTCGCCGAAGATCGTGGCGATCGCCTGCCGCCAGGGTGGTTCCGGCCGGGGTGCCTTTGCCGTTACAATGCCGCATACGCGGCGGGCGCTTGGCACAAGTTCGCCCCCACCCCTCCTTTTTCCCATTTGGCACGCAGGAGACCACGCTCATGGGTAACATCCATCTCGGCATGAACCTCGAGGCCACCCGGCACCACGACAAGCCCTTCGAGTGGGGCGTGGCCCAGGCGGCGGAAATGGGCTACGAGTACATCGAGCCGATGGTCCATTTCGGGCGCGAGCTGATGAGCGAGGCGGGCTACTTCCACACCGTGTCGCTGTTCGACGACCCGCTGCGACTGAAGCGGGCGGCGGAGAAGTACGGTCTGAAGATATCCGGGCTTCAGTCGCACGGGCCCATGGGACGCCCCGACTACCACGGCGAGTACCTGAAAATGGCGATCCGCTGCGCGGCCGAGTGCGGGGCCCCGGTGGTCAACACCGACGAGGGCATCAAGGCCCCATGGACCACCGAGGAAGAGGACTTCGTGCTCATCCGCTACACGCTCCGCGAGGCCCTGTTCGTGGCCGAGCCGCGGGGCATCATGATCGGGCTGGAGTGTCATGCCCAGTACTCCCAAACCCCCGATGGCCTGGATCGCATCTACAACCTCGTCGAGTCGCCCTGCCTGGGCATCAACCTCGACACGGGCAACGCCTACCTGGCCGGACAGGACGTCTACGCCTGGCTCGAGCGCGTGCGCGACCGGCTGGTGCATTTACATGCCAAGGACATCTCGGTCGAGCACTCCGACGCCGAGCGCGGCAAGGTGACCGGAACGCCCGTGGGCTGCGCCTGTGGCGACGGCGTGATCGACTGGGCCCGGGTCGTCGAGATCGTGCGCCGCTGCCCGCGCGACATCGTCATGTCGGTCGAGTGCGGTAGCATCGACCAGGCCAAGCGGAGCATCGAGCACCTGCGCGGGCTCGTCTGATTGCCTTTTTTCGCTCGGCGTCGGCGTGCTACAATTGCACTGGGTAGACCCACACGGCAGAGCTTGCCCGCGCTCGATCTCCCGGCAACGAGGTTTCCCGTGAATCGTCGAGTCTTGACCTGGCTTGGGGGCGTGCTGACCGTTTGCCTCGTCGGCGCCACCCCCGCTCGGGGGGACCCGGCCTATCCCGACGGCTTCACCGGCCTGGGAGGCATCGACCTGCCGCTTCCCGACGCCGGGCCGGACCCCGGTCCGAGAGCCGGGCTCGATGGATTCGGTTCCGGCCCCGGCTTCGGCACGGTCGAGCTCTCTCCGCTCGGCAAGGACACGGCGCCCCAGCCCCTGACCATCTTCGTCTGGACCGTGCTGGGGCTGTTCGTGAGTCTGGGTGTTGCCCAGCACCGGCGCGTGCGCACCCTGCGAACGCGCTTGCCCTGGTCGACCGAGCAGCGCGAGGCGATCCTGAAGATCGTCGACCGCAACCGACCGGCGGCGGGCGACGAGGAGTGGCGCGAGGTCGACTCGCCTTGGTAGCCGGCTGGCGCGCATTGCAGCGTATCGCTAACTCGCGGCGTGCCGCCGATTCCATCTTCTCTAAAGTACCCTTCTTACCCAGAAAACCCGAGTATGCGCACGGGTAATCTAAGGTATTCCCCTCTACAGAGTGGATTTCGGGAAAATTTCCGGAATCCGTGTCAGGTTCCTACTGCGAGCGGAAGATTAGCAACGGATCGTGGATAGGGTTCCGATTTCTGGACATCTCAAACACAGGGGGCAGAGACATGAAGCGCAAAGCGAAGTTTGTTGCAGCGGCACTGTGCGGGTTGCTGTGCCTAGTGGCCGCCCGCGCGGACGCAGGGTCGCCGTTGTTCGGGATCCACACCGAGCAGGATTGGCGGGACGCACTCCAGACCGGCCTGATCCGGGAGGTCCCCGGCACCGTCTTCGAGCAGATGGTTGCGGAGGAGGAAGCGTGGCCGGACGAGTACAAGACTGCGGAGTTCTTCACTCCCCAACTCGAAGTCTTTTCCGATTTCGATGGCGAGGCTGGGCTCTACATGGCTTGGGGAAACGACGACGGATCTCAAGTGCGGCGGGCGGCCGCTTGGGACTACGTCTATCCGCAAGATCCCAACCTGAATGGGACGACGATCGACTTTTCGATCTTCCCGCCTTTCCCCAGCACATTGTTCTCGCTTAACCTGATCGACGCGAACGGGAACTACCGGGAGTGGATCTGGCACGCAGGAAACCCTGGAGAGCCGCTGCCCGGCCAGTGGTCGACCCTGTCGATCAACCCGGCGACTGGGGCGTCGAACTGGCCCACCTTCGGCGGATCGCCGTTCATTCACAACGTGCCCGGGTTCAGTTTCGATCTGTCGAGCATCCAGATTCTCCGGTTCAACGAGAATATTTCGTGGACTCCCGGGTTTCCGCCGGGGCCGATGGGCAACGTGCCTGACGGCTGGGTCTGGAACGCCTGGAACCACGTCCAGGTGACCCCCGAGCCCGGCACGTTGTTCGTGTGGTCGGCGTTGATCGGGCTGGGCCTCGGCTACGGCTGGTGGCGTCGCCGCCGCTAGGCGCAGCGGCCTGAAAACATCGAGCGTATGGAGCCCCGCCGGTCGACGGGCCGGCGGGGCTATGTCGTTTGGGGCCGGCCGGACCCGGGCCAGCGTGGGCGACCAGCGGGGGGTGGGTTAGGCTTCGCTACCCCCGTTGGGACGGGGATTCAGCGCCCGACCAGGACCCCGGCCCCCCCAGAGGTATTTTCGCGATTTTTTTCGGGGCGACCGTCAGGTTGGGGGGCGACTGGCGTGGCGTTCGACGTGCCACGCGAGGGGGTGCCCCCCCGTCATGGGCCCTCGTTTGCCCGGCTCTGGGCCGCTGAGGGTTTGTAGTGACCCGATTCATCGGGTCTTGTTGGGGAAAGACTGCCCTTGACTGGCTCGGGGCCGCATGAATGCGGTCACTGCGAACTTTTGGACCGCATGAATGCGGTCACTACGAACTTCTCGGAGAGTCCTTGCCCGTCCGGCCCTCGCGCGATTGCACTCTCGGGGCGCCGCCACCCCGCCTAAATGGGGTCTCCACGTCGCCCGAAATGGCGTCTTCCTGCCCGCTATCGGCCCGGAACCGGGCATTTGCACCCCACCAGAGAGCTAATTTCGGAATTTTTCGTCGGCTGCTGTCAGGAAAGGGGGGTGGGCGGTGAAGTAAAAAGAGGTGAAGTTCGCCCTATCCTCTGCGTGTGCGGGAATGGGCCTTCCACGATCACGAGGCGAAGCGCCGTGTGTTCACAATCTGTTTGAAAGGAGAGTAAAAGCATGAAATGGTGCCTAATCTGTACCGCGATCGTCTGTGTGTATCTGTTGGCTTCGCCGGCTCCGGCGGTCACGATCACCGAGAACTTCGACGGCTTCACGAGCCACGCCGACGTGCTTGCCGCAGGGTGGGACGCCTACGGAGCCGAAGGGCCGGGCAACTTCATTGTCAGCAATGGAACGGACACATGGGGGCACGAAGACGAAGGGTTCCTCACGAACAACACCGACCAGGACAGGTCACTCGGGTATGCGAAGACCGCCGTCGGCGAAACGGGATTCATTACGCACGACCTCCCGAATACCTACGGCGGTGCGATGAGCAACTTCTCGGGAGAGTTCGACTTCGAGCTGAACTGGATTCGCGTTGACCCCCGGGAAGCGTTCTTCCGCGACGGGATGCAGTACCGGACCAACGGCTCGGGCGCCTGGAATACGGTGCTCTCGTCGGGTGCGATTGGCGTGCTGGCGACCGGCGGCAACCCCTTGATGCAGTGGTTTACGGACGCCGAGATGGACGGGGGTAACTTGGCCAATCGGGACATCGCTTTCTCGATTGCGGGCTTGACCTTACAGCCCGGCGACGTATTGAACCTCCGATGGGGCGGGGTCGGCACGTCCTCAGGCATCGACGATCGCAATACACTGCGCTCGATCGACAACTTCGAACTGAGCTTCGACGTGCAACAAGGCGCAATCATCCCCGAGCCCGGCACGCTGATCGTTTGGTCCTTGCTGGCCGCGATGGGGATCGGCGTCGCATGGCGACGGCGAAGGAGCTGAGTCGGGCCAACCACGCGAAGAATGACCAGGCCCCGTCGCACCCAAGGCGGCGGGGCCTTTGCACGCGCAGTTTGGTGGCGGCGGGCAGCCTACGGCGAGGTGCGCGGGTCGGGCGCGGGAGAGGCGAGGGCGCCCGAGCCGTTGCCGCCTTGGACGCCCGTGCGCTCGACGCGGCGGACTCGCCCGTCGGCCAGCTCGAGCCAGACGTCGGCCAGGGCCTCGGCCTCGCGTCGGTTGTGGGTGATGTGCAGCGTGGTCACCCCGGTCTCGTGCTGCACGCGTTTCAGAAGTTCGATGATCTGATCGCGGGTGCGGTCGTCCAGGGCCGCCAGCGGCTCGTCGAGGCAGAGCGTCGTGGGGCGGAAGGCCAGGGCCCGGCCCAGGGCCACGCGCTGCTGCTCGCCGCCGCTTAATCCGGCGATGCGCCGGTCCAGGAGATGGCCGATCTCGAGCATCTCGGCCAGCTCGCCCACGCGGCGCTCGACGGTCGGCTTGGGCACGCGGCGCACCGAAAGCGCGAAGGCCAGGTTGCTGTACACCGACATGGTGCGAAACAGGGCCCCGTCCTGGGGCACGAAGCCGATGTTCCGCTCGGCGGGCTTCAGCCGCGTGGCGTCGACGCCGCCCAGGAAGATGCGCCCGGCGGTGATCGGCTTCAGCCCCGTGACGGCCTCGAGCACGGTCGTCTTGCCCGAGCCGGTCTTGCCCATCAGCACGCCGTACCGGCCCGTGGGCACCTCGAAGGTCACCCCCTCCAGGCGGAACTCACCAATGCGGATGTGGAGGTTTTCAACGCTAATCACGGCGGCGGTGCTTCATTAGAGTCGCAGGACGATTCGGGAAAAGGGGAAAGGGGAGAAACGGAAAGACACAGAATCAAAGAGGTGGAGTATGGCTCACGCAAAGGCGGCAAGGCGCCAAGAAGAAGACAACACGAATTCATGCCCATCTTTGCGCCTTCGCGCCTTTGCGTGAACACTTTCGCTTCCCTCCTCCGCTTTCCCCTTCTTCCCCTTTCCCCTTTTCCCTCCCCCTCTTCCCTCGTCAGATGGTCAAGCTCCTCGTCCCCCAAACCCTGGCCACCACCAGCACGATCACGGCCGCCACGACCATGATCAGCGACACGGCTACGGCGGCCTGGATGTCTCCGATCGAGAGTTCGAGGAACACGGTGGTCGAGAGGACTTCGGTCTTGTTTCGGGTGGCCCCGGCGAATATCAGCAGCGGCCCGAACTCCCCCAGGGCCCGGGCCCAGGCCAGCGTGCCCGCGGTCAGCACCCCCCGGCTCGCCTCGGGCAAAACCACCATGCCGAACGCCTGGGCCCGGCTGCACCCCAGCGTGAGCGCCACCTGCTCGCGCCGGGCGTCGATCTGGTCGAAGGTGGCTCGCATCGTGCGCACCGCGAACGCACAGGCCACCATGAACTGGGCCAGGATCACGGCGGGGACCTGGTAGACCACCGCCTCGCGCAGCCCTTGGGGGAGAAACTGGAACAGGATCAACAGGCTCAAACCCACCACCAGCGGCGGCAGCACGATAGGGATGTCCAGGATCGCGTCGACCAGGTTCTGCCCGAAGAACCGGTGGCGCGAGAGGAGGTAGCCCACCGGGATCGCCACCCAAAGCGAAAGAATCGCCGTGGCCGTGCAGGAGATCAGGCTCAGGCGGATCGAGTACTGGATCTCGGGCTTGGCGAGGGCCTCGAACATCGCGTTGCTCGTAAGCGTGGCAACCACGATCTCCCACAGCGAGGCCCCGGGCGGCGCCTCGCCCATGTACGCCAGGTCGGCCAGCAGCATGGCCACGATCAGCAGCACGTACGTCCCCCCAATCACGCCGAAGATGACGTAGAAGGGCACGTCGGAGGCCACGCGGTGGGGGCGGGCCGGGGCGGCTTCGTCGGACGGCGGCACGGCTACGGCTCTCCTGATGCGGTAGTCGGCTGGGCGTCGTCCGCAGTGCCCGGCTCGTCGAGCGCCCAGCGGAACCCCGCCGCCTCGAAGTCGGCCCGCGAGCGGGCGATCGTCTCGAACAGGCGCCCGGCAAGCTGCTGGTAATCGCTGCTGCGGGCGACGCTATAGGGCTGCACCGCCTTGGCCAGCGGCGAGTCGATGGGGATCACGTCGATCTTGTCCCGCTCGGCCAGCGTGTCGGTGTTGTAGGCCAGCACGGCGTCGGCCGCCCGTGAGGTGACGTTCGGCACGAGCATCGCCGACGAGGGCGTTTGCGTCACGACGTTCTCGGCCAGCAGCTTGTCGTAGAGCCCCTTCGATTCGAGCAGCTTGCGGCTCAAGACACCGATCGTACACTGCTCCGGCTGGCCGATGGCAACGCGCACGCCCGGCCGCGTCAGGTCTTCGAGCGAAAGGATCTCCTTCGGGTTGCCCTTCTGGACCACGATCACGATGTCGGCGTTCGAGACCATCACGCCGTCGTGGAACATGTCGGCCACGGCGTCGAGGTAGTAGACGTCGCAGGCCATGTACATGTCGGGGAAACCGCTCTGCTGGTTTTGCTCGATGGTCTTCATCTGGCCGGTCAGAATGCCGCAGCCGTTGAAGACCGTGTTGACGCGCACGCCCTCGCGCCGTTCAAAACGCTTGACGATCGGCTCCAGGGCCCGGCGGTTCACCGCGCCCGCGAAGAAGGTCAGCTCGGGCACGTCGGCCCACTTGTCGCCCTCGACCGGCTCGAAGCCCGTGGCCTCGAAGTGTTTCAGACCCCTATCGCGGGCCGCCGAATAGCGGGCGAAGTGCAGCGCGGCCGTGGGGTTCTTCGCCGAGGTGAGCACGCCGAGGGTCACCTGCGAGCCGGCGCGGTCGAGCTCGGGCGTGTGAACGGCCTCCAGCTCGGGCATCCGGCTCACGGTCGAGTCCCAGAGGATGCCCACGTCGACGCTGCCCAGCTTCACGTCGTTGGCGATCTCCGGCTCGGTCGGTTTGAACACGCCGGTCTCGGTGACGTGCTGCTCGACCTTTTCCCACAATCCGGCGTCGGAGAGCACCTGTTTGAGCCGTTTGCCGATGGCCGGCTGGTCGGGATTGCCCAGTGCCGCGCGCACATCGTCTCGCAGCAGGTCCTTCAGCCCCTCGAGGCCCTTGGGGTTGCCCTTTTTCACGGCCAGGACCGGGCGCATCCGGGCCACGGGCAGCTCCTCGGCGACCAGACCCTTCTTTCGGGCAATGTCGATGTAGCTCTGGTCGGCCGCCAGGTAGATATCCCCGCTCCTGGCGACCTCGAGCTGGTTCAGGAGCGTGTTCGAGCCGCCGAACTGCAAACGCACCTTGGTGCCGCACTCCTTCTCGTAATCGGCCACGGTCCGCTCGACCGCCAGACGCTCGGCGGCCGCACAGTACATCATCAGCTCGCCGGCGTCGCGGTCGGGCCCTGCCCGGCCGCTCAGGGCCAGGAGCGCGAACAGGCCGGCCAGCAGCACGACCGACAGGAAGATCAGCCCGTAAAGGTAGTTGGTCGTTCCACGTCGCATGGGGGGGGGAAGTCTCGCGAGAGGTTGCTTCGGTTTCGGGCTCCAAACATTATACCGTGTTGCCCGGGCCATCGTGCCCCGCTTGGGCCGCGGCGCGGGGGAATGTTAATAAAAACAGGCGCAATTGGACATTTTGGTCGCTCCTGCAACTGCGCTCGTCCGGCGGACACTTCATGTGGTCCGAAGCTCCCTGTAGTCCCGACGCTCCGCGGCGGGACCAACGCGGCCACAAACCCCCGCACCATACCCCATGTCGCGTCACGGAGTGCCGCGACCACACGCCGCCGTCGCCTTGACGCCCACGGCGCCGGCGAGTTGTAATGGACCGGTCAGCAATCCCCGCGGCCGTCGGCCCACGTCGCACGTTTCCCGTCCGACCGGAGACACGCCATGCCCATCGACCGGCGCACGTTCCTGGCGGCCTCCTCGGGCACGATGCTGGGGGCCTTGGGACTCGATCTGGGTGCCGCCACCGCCCGGGCCGAAGCGGCCAGGCTCCGCCGCGTCGTGCTCCGCTCGACGGTCTGCCCCTACTGCGCCGTGGGCTGCGGGGCCATCGCCGAGGTGGAAGCCGGCAAGATCCTCCACGTCTCCGGCGACCCGGACCACCCGATCTGCGCCGGCTCGCTCTGCTCGAAGGGCTCGGCCATGGTCCAGGTGGCCGCGAGCCCCCGACGGCTGACCAAGGTCCTCTACCGCGCGCCCGGAGCGACCGAGTGGCAAGAGCGCGACTGGGACTGGGCCGTGCGCGAGATTGCCGCCCGAATCCGGACTACGCGCGACGCCACCTTCACCGCCACGGACGGCGCCGGGCGCACGGTCAACCGCACCGAGGCCATCGCCTGCCTGGGCGGGGCGGCACTGAACAACGAGGAGTGCTACCTCTACGGCAAGCTCGCCCGGGCCCTGGGCGTCGTCTACCTCGAACACCAGGCGCGGATCTGCCACAGCTCGACCGTGGCCGCACTGGGCGCGAGCTTCGGGCGCGGGGCCATGACCAACCACTGGACCGACGTCGCCCACGCCGATTGCATCCTGGTGATCGGCTCCAACGCCGCCGAAAACCACCCGGTTTCGTTCCGCTGGGTCCTCGCCGCGCGCGAGCACGGGGCCAAGCTGATCTCGGCCGATCCGCGGTTCACGCGCACCTCGGCGTTGGCCGATCTCTACGTGCCGCTCCGGGCGGGGACCGACGTGGCCTTGATCGGCGGGCTGATCCACTACGCCCTGGAGCACGGCATGGTCCACCGCGACTACGTTGCCCTGCACACTAACGCGAGCTTCCTGGTCGATCCCGGGTTCACGTTCGAGGACGGCTGTTTCGGCCCGATCGAGGACGGGCGCTATACGCGCGAGCACTGGGGCTACCAGCGCGACGCCGAGGGCCGCGTCGTGACCGACCCGACGCTCGAAGACCCCAATTGCGTGTTTCAGCTCCTGCGCCGGCACTTCGCCCGCTACACGCCGGAGGAGGTTTCGCAAATCACGGGCACGCCGGTCGACACGCTTCGCAGGCTGGCCGAGACGTTTTGCGACACCGCCGCGCCCGACCGGTCCGGCACGATCCTCTACGCCATGGGCACCACGCAGCACACCCACGGCACGCAAAACATCCGGGCCTACGCGATACTGCAGCTCCTGCTGGGCAACATCGGCATCGCCGGCGGAGGGATCAACGCGCTTCGGGGTGAGTCGAACGTCCAGGGCTCGACCGACCACGGGCTGTTGTTCGACCTCTTGCCGGGGTATCTCAAGTCACCCGGGGCCGAAGAGCAGTCGCTCGCCGCGTACCTCGATGCCCACACGCCGGCCGCCGCCGACCCGCAGAGCGCCAACTGGTGGGCCAACTACCCGAAGTACGCCGTGAGCCTGCTCAAGGCGTATTGGGGTACACATGCCACGAAGCAGAACGAGTTCGCTTACGCCTACCTGCCCAAGCACGAGGGGGACGCTTCGTACGTGGCCATGTTCGAGGCCATGCTCGCCGGGCAGATCAAGGGGCTCGTCGTGCTGGGGCAGAACCCGGCCGTCAGCTCGCCCGACGCCGAGCGCGCGCGCACCGCGCTCGAGAAGCTCGACTGGGCCGTGGTGGCCGACCTCTGGGAGACCGAGACCGCCACGTTCTGGAAACGGCCCGGCGTCAATCCGAAAGAGGTCGCCACCGAGGTATTCCTCCTGCCCGCGGCCGACACCATGGAGAAGGCCGGCAGCATCACCAACTCGGGCCGCTGGGTCCAGTGGCGCGAGGCGGTGGTTCCACCCCACCACGGCGTGCGTAGCGATCTGTGGCTGTTGGACCGGCTCTGCCAGGAGCTGAAGCGGCAGTACGCCGCCGGCGGCGTGTTTCCCGTGCCGGTGGTCGAGCTGGCCTGGGACTACAGCTCGCCGGAGCCGGATCCCGAACGCGTGGCCCGCGAGATCAACGGCCGGTTCCTGGCCGACGTGGAAGACGCGGTCACGGGCCGGCGGTTCCGCGCCGGCGAGCAGGTGCCGGGCTTCGGCGCGCTCGCGGACGACGGCAGCACGGCCTGCGGCAACTGGCTCTATTGCGGGAGCTACACCGAGTCGGGCAACCTGATGGCCCGGCGCGAGCGGGCCCCGCTCGAAGCCGTATCCGAAAAGGGGTCTGACCCCTTAAATCCAGGGGGGCTGCCCCCTTTTCGGATAGGCACTAAGCGGCTCCACGCCGGCTGGGCCTGGGCATGGCCGGCCAACCGGCGGGTGCTCTACAACCGGGCCGGCTGCGACGCGGCCGGGCGGCCCTGGGCCGAAGCAAAGGCCGTGGTGGCCTTTGACCAGGCATCACGGCGATGGCTGGGTGACGTGCCCGACGGCCCCTGGCCCCCGCCCCAGTCCCCCGACGGCACCCCGAACCCCGCGGGCCGGCACGCCTTCCTCATGCTGCCCGAGGGCCGAGCGAATCTGTTCACCCCAGGGCTTGCCGATGGGCCGCTACCCGAGCACTACGAGCCGATCGAGAGCCCCGCCCAAAACCTCCTCTCCCCGCAGCAGCACAGCCCGTTGGCCATCCTCTGGCAGGCCGAGCGCCTGGGTCGGGCCGACGAGTTCCCGATCGTGGCCACCACATGCCGCTTAAGCGAGCACTTCCAGTCGGGCGGGATGTCGCGCAACCTGCCGTGGCTCGTCGAGCTAGTGCCCGAGGCATTCGTCGAGATCGGGCGCACGCTGGCCGAGCGCAAGGGGATCGAGAACGGCCAGCTCGTGCGCGTCCGCTCCGCCCGGGGCGAAATTACCCTCCGCGCCCTGGTCACCGGCCGGCTACGCCCCTTGAAGCTCGCCGACCGCGAGGTGGACCAGATCGCCCTGATCTGGCACTTCGGCTACGCCGGCCTGGCCACCGGCCCCAGCGCCAACCGCCTCACCCCTCTGGTCGGCGATGGCAGCGCGAAGATACCGGAGTATAAGGCGTTTTTGTGCGCGGTGGAGAAGGCGGAGTAGGTCCCGCTCGCCGAGCGGGACCTTGCGCGGGGAGCAGAAGGCGGATTGCCCCTGACCCAACCGAATGCAGCCATGCCCCCCGACCGGCGACAGTTCACGTTGCGATGGTTCCTTCTTTGGGTGCTCCTGTTGAGCGTCCTGGTTGGTGTGGCGGTGCATTTCGACCGGTCCACGCCGGTCGGTTTCGCGTTATTCCTCGCCGCGAGCCGACTGCTGATCGTATGCGTCGTCGGCGCTGCGATGGGGGTGCTGACGGGAAGACTTCGCAGGGTCCTGGTCGCAATGACGATCGGCATCACGGTCGCCGATGTGCTCGTAGCTGTGACCGGGCGCGAGCCGGTCCTCATGCTCTACAACCCCCTGGTCCTGATGGCGATAGTCGCCTGCTCATCGACCATGGTTAAGAATCGAGCCCGGTCGCTCTGGATCGGGCTTGGGTTCTCGGTCATCGCGCCGATTCTCGTCGCGGCGTTGTTCTGCATCCACACCGCGAACGAGATCTCCGCGAATCCCGACCTGAAGGGTGGGGGCCTGGCGACGGTCGTGGTGCTGGGGTTCGCCGCGGGTACGATCGTCTCCGGGATTGTCGTTACGATCGTCGCCAGACTGGCTCGCGAAATCGCGCTCCGGGCATTTCGCCGCTGATCCGCGGCCGCCGAAAGCCGAGGTAACGGCGTATGAAGTCCCAAAACCGCGCAACGTGAAATCCATGGCCGAGAGGTTTACGCGAGTCAGCCGAGCGCTGACGCCGGAGCAGAAGCGGGCATACGACGAGGTGCGGGAGAAGGCGACCGAGGCGTTTCCGCCGTTGAACCCGGCCTAAGGGCCCTCCGAGAAGGGGCGCAGCGCCCTGGCGATCCGGGAAGCGAGGAAGGCGCAAGGGCTGACCTTCGAGCAGCTCGCCGAACGAGCGGGAATCGCCAGTGCCGAGACCGCGCGCGACGTCGCGTTCGGTTCCGATGCCGGGATGTCGGACGTCGCGGCGATTGCGGCAGTCCTGGGATTGCGGCTGGAGCTTGTTGTGGACCGGGCTTGACCGGCCGAATTCCCCACTCCGTAGGTCTTTCTCGATTCCCGAGCGATATCAAAGCGGCAGGTAGCAGATGCGATTAGGTCCAGCAAAGGGGTCAGGCCGGTATTAGGGACTAACGAGCCTGTTCGATTCTCTCGGGCGATCGGCGTGCTTAGTCCCTAATACCGGCCTGACCCCAAACACTAATACCGGCCTGACCCCAAACAACCCAAACAAACACCACCAGCCGGCCCTTGAGCGTGCCGATGCGCTCGGCCCGGGCCGCGTCCAGCTCGCGGTTCTTAAGCGCCGGGCCCGCGAACCGCAGCAGCCCGCCGGCCAGCG
>Ga0180437_10005547_pt1 | contig 17212 bp, 15 predicted proteins | sample SS_ome_4_FD_132410 | JGI IMG/M metagenome (GOLD analysis project Ga0180437, IMG submission 132410) | Hypersaline lake sediment archaeal communities from the Salton Sea, California, USA - SS_3_D_1 metaG | ecosystem: Environmental > Aquatic > Non-marine Saline and Alkaline > Hypersaline >... | reverse complement strand
CATCGCACCGTCGAAGTCCGCCTCGGCCGTCCCCTTGAGGGCGGTGGTGTTCTTGTACACATGCACAACGACATGCGTGGGATACATGGGCTGCGGTCCCACCCACCGCATGTCGAGCCGGCGAAGGTCGCCGCCTTCGGCCCCCGAGTGCCCGAGCACTACCGATGCGAGGAGCACGCCGAGGACTGTCCCGGCGGTCCATGTCCGTCGCCAGAGAACTCTGCTCATGTCAACGACCCCTGAGAGTTGGATTCTGACAAGGCGCGCCGGCCCATGCGGCTGGCGGCCGTCGCACAGTCCACCGGTAGGATGATCGGCTGCGGAGAACGAAATCCTTAGGGGGGATTGGAGCGGCGCCGATGACGTCAGGATCCGCGACCGTCTTACGGGCGGGAACAGCCTCTTACACTTGTCTCAGAATCGGTTTCGTGAGGCACGTGGGACCACCCTCGGCCTTGAGGGAGAGTTCGTTCCCGACGAAGGTCTGCACCCGGCAGCCGCGCGCCTCCAAGCGGCGCTTCGTGACCGGGTTGCCCTCGAGCATCACGCACACGCCCGGCGCCAGCGCCAGCACGTTCACCCCGAGGGTTCCTGACTCTCCCGGCGCCACGCGGACGAACTCGAAGCCGCGCTCGCTCAGTTCCAGAGCAAAGCCCACGGGCATGAGCTCGGGGTCGACGACCACCAAATGGTGGTCGACGATGCTGACCAGAGACATCAGGTGAAGGCAGGACTCCGGGTCGCCGGGCCTCGGAAGCTCCACGGGAAGGACGGTAACTCCGAGCCGTTCCAGGACGATCTTCAGCTGCCGGAGCCCCTCCCGGTTCGTCCGGAGGCCGACCCCCACGGCGAGGGTTCCGGGATCGATCCAGAGGAGATCGCCGCCCTCGGCGGTGGCATTCCCTCGCAGCCTGGAGAGAATGGGAATGTCCAGGCGTTGGAAGACGCGGACCATCGCATCCTCCTCCCCCCTGCGCAACGCCTTGCCCATCCGCAGGATGACGGCTCCCTCGTCGGTGACGAGCACAGGATCGTGGACGAAGACGGTATCCGCGTGGTCGGGGAGGTGCTCCTGGTGGTAGGTGACCTCGACGAAGGCGTCCTCGAGGACCTGGACCAGCCGATCGTGCTCCTGTTGCGCGATTTCAAGATCCGGCCGCGCGACGTAGTGCCACTTCTTGGGATCCGCGTTCCCGAACGCCTCGTCCGGTCGCCGGACCAGGACCCTCCGGAGCGGGACGATCATCGATTGTGCACCGTAGGCTCTGACCATCTCTCGCCCCCGGCGTGCGCCACCTGCGATCAGGCCGTCAGGAACCCCCTGAGCGTCATCGCGTTGACCGGCGCGTACCCCAGGAAATCGTTGTTGAAGTACACGAAGGCGTCCCGCTGAAGAGCCCGGATGCGGTTTGCCCACCGCTGGAGCTCCTCGTCTCCGTAGTTGGAGGTGTAGAGTTCGGGGACGCCGTGGAATCGTAGGTAGACGAAGGGTGCGGTCGCTTCCATGAGATCCGGAAGGCCCGGATGACTCTGGGCGCAGAAGGCGACCCCGTGCCGCTTGAGAATCTCCATGACCTCCGGATGAAACCAACTCGCGTGACGGAACTCGACCGTGTGCCGGATCTTCTCGGGCAGCTGCGCCAGAAAGGCATTCAGAAGATCATCGTCCCGCCTGAGTGACGGCGGGAGCTGGTACAGGACGCATCCCAGTTTCCGGCCGAAGGGGGCGATGCGTTCGTAGAACAGATCCAGCGGCTCGGCCACGTCCCGGAGCTTCTTTCGATGAGTGATGAAGCGGGATCCTTTGACCGCGAACCGGAACGCGCCGGGTGTGCGGTCCACCCAGCCCTGGACGGTCTTCTCCTTGGGGAGGTGATAGAACGTCGAGTTGAGCTCGACCGTGTCGAAGCGCTCCGCGTAGTACGGGAGCATGGCGTTCTTCTTGAGGTCTTCGGGATAGAAGGTCCCGAGCCAGCCTTCGTAGTAGAAGCCCGACGTGCCGACCCGGAAGCGGGGTCTTGGGGATGGCGTCGCAGATTCCATCATCCGGCTACGGCCCCATCCGTCTTCGATCGACGAGTCCGGAGACCGCCAGGACCACGCCGATGCCGGCGACGAGGCCCACGACGAACCCCCCCACGAAACTCCATGGCCTGCCGAGCTCGGCCGCCCCCAACGTGGGACCAACGGCCATCCCGACCCCGCCCAGGATGCCCAGTACCGCGCCGGTTCCCGTCTTGGTTCTCCAGTGCATCGCATGCCTCCGTTGCAGGTCTCGCCCGGTCCCCTTGTCACCTTGTCGCCTTGTCGCCGGGTCCTCTTCTCCCGAACCGATCGTCCGCCTTCTTCCCCCGCACTCTCCCTCTTGCCTTCTCGAGCCACCCGGCCCGAAAGCCGTCCTGATCGTCGAACTCGGGCACGTAGGGCTTGATGTCGAGGAGCGGCGTCCCGTCCAGGATGTCTACGATCTCTACGTGCAGGATGTTTCCCTCGACGTTGACCAGGCGGACGGTCGAGAGACCGATGGCGTTCGGGCGGCTGGGCGCGCGGGTGGCGAAGACTCCGCGCGGTTCGGTGTCCATGTAGGGGATCACGATGAGCTTGGGATCCCGCGACCGGTGCAGATGGTAGAGCAGCGTAATGTGCGAGAACCCGTCCAAGTCCTTCAGCCCCTCGGCGAACTCGGGAAAGATCTCGACGCGGCCCCGGACGCCCTTCGCCCCCGAGGGCTGGATGGGCATCCCCGCGGCGTCCTTGAACGGGGTGTGGATCGTGCCGATGGGACGAAAGACGATCTCTGACATCGCGTGATCCTTGCGACGGCGTCTTGTTCGCAAGACCGAGGCGCTCGTCCTTCCTGCCGAGTACAGTCGATCATACGAGAGGTTTCTGCGAACATCAATTCGAAAGGTCAGAAGAAGAAAGGGCGTGTCCTGGGTAGCTCGACCCCGCAGTCGGGCACATCGAAGGGCCTGTGCTGGGGTTGTCGATGGGTGCGCCACAGTTGCCTTGCGCGTCCCCATCGCGTATCCTGGGGGCGGAATCAGGTCTACAGATCCCCCACGACGCCTTCAAGCCCGGAGGATGCCATGTCCGTCCGCAGAATCTCGAGACCTCATGCGACATTGGCTCTGGTGCCGATCCTGCTCCTCATGCTCCTTCACATTCATCAGGTCCGGACTTCCAATGCCGATTCCGCAGAGCCGGGCCGGGAGAACACACTTCCCGAACAGGTCCGCGATCTGACGCTGTACCCACGGGGAGCCGTGGCTTTTCAAGACCGGCCGATCCACGCGGACACGCTCGGCGTGATCCTGGCCGTGATCACGGCCTACTCGTCCCTCTCGGATTGGAAGCTCATCGCAATCCGGGAGAAGGAAAATCGAATCGCCCTCCTCGAAGCGATGCAGGAAGCCTACAAGCGGATGGGACGCGACTCCTGGGCCGCGACCATGGAGCGCTGGAAATCGGCGTCGGTGCTCCTGGCGTTCGCAGCGCCCAAGTCGTTCGAGGAATTCGGAGGTGTGCCTCGCGAAACGGTCCGGCGGCTGGCGATCCTGGAAATGGGAATGGGGGTCCAGAGCCTGGCCCTGGTGGCGAGAGCTCACGGTCTGGAGACACACTGGATCGCCAGCGCGCTCCTTGTGGATGAGACGATTGAGCGAGAGTTGAAGATCCCGCGCGGTTACGATCTTGCCTTCTTCGGGATGGTCGGGTTTCCGAGCGAAGAGGTGACGCAGGAGTTCGCCGCGCTGGAAGACGTGCTGTTCATGGAGGAATGGGGCAAGCAGAGGTAAGCCTGAATCTGCATGGGCGCTCCGCATCATCCTGACCAGCGGCGTCGAACCCTCCTCGAATGCGCCGTTCTCAGGTCCTGGGTCCGACGAACAGTGGGATGATCAGGTACGCCGCCACGTTGTTGAGGACATGCATGAGAATGCAGGGATAGACATTCCGGAATCTCAGGTACAGATACGCAAGGATGAATGCCCCGATGAACACGTAGATGGAGAGACCGGGCCCCACGCCCAGGTGGACACTGGCGAAGATGAGGCAAGACAGGGTCACAGCGGTGCGTGTTCCGACCCTCGCCAGTAGGGCGGACAACACATAGCCACGGTAGATGATCTCTTCGGCGACGGGCGCGATGATGACGGTCGCGATGGGGATGGTGACCGCGCGCAGGACGGAATCCAACCCAAAGAACTCCCCCTCGTTCCAGAACATCTGGATCCCGGCGTACCCGCAGACGAGATCCACAAGGTAGAACAGCCAGAAGCCGACGAACCACCCGACGACCGCATAGACGGCCGCCCGCCTGGTCATGCGCCCCGTGAGGCCCACACTGCGCCAACCCAACTTGTTCTTGCGCAGCAGGGACCACAGAACGAGCGCCGCGACCGCCTGGCCGACGGAATAGACCCAGAAGGCGAAGAGCGAGACGTCGCCCGAGATCCTCTCGATGAGCGGCGTGGGATCGCCCCGCTCCACGAATCCCGCAACCATGAATGCGAACATCACGAACGCGAACCCAAGCCACGCCACGTACAGCCACCTGAGGCTGAGCCTCGAACCCCCGTTCCCGTTGGTCGCCATCTACTCTCCCAGCATCCGCAGACTCCGTCCCCCGACAACCGCTCCGGCGCGTGAACACACCCACCCTACATACCCATCCCAACCCCGTCCAGCACGAAGATGAACGCGGGTCTTGAAGTTCTGTAGCGACCCCGGCTTTCTTGGACGAACCGGAGTGCAATGGGATTATCGAGCGATGGATCCGGACTCCTGAAGAGGAGGGCTTCTATCTTCACGATTTCGAATCGCTCGCGGAGGCTCGGAGTGTGTTGGAGGTAGGGCTGGCATTCGGCCGTGGCGCGGGGCCTGAAACTCATCGTGCCCGCGCGCCTCGGCCTTCTATACGTTCGGCCGCCCGTCCTGAGACGGGCGGCTGAACTACTCAGGACGAACGGATCATGGACAGGTTTCGAACAAACCCCGCGCACACTGCGGACAGCGGTCTGCGTTGGCATACGCCATTCGGGACGATCAGCCCGGTGGGTAGCCGTCCGCCCGCTATTCCTCCGAATCCAGATCTGATTCCGAGGGTTCGATCAGGAATGGATACGCCGCCACCACGGCGCGGGCGACCGTGGCGATGCATTCGCCCTGCTCATTTGGTTGTCTCATCCACTCCTTTGGATCGCAGTAATCGCGCAGGATTCTGCGGAAGTTCCTTCCGTCTACGGTGTTCAGGTGAGGCACTGACTGTACGAGATCATCAGTCAATTTACTCGGGGCCAGTCCGTTCTCCTTGAACTCACGAAGGAGGTTGTACAGCAGCTCGAGTTCTGGATACTGGTTCCTTCCCGCTGCCTCAACGTATCTCCTGAATCTAGCAACATTCATCTCGGGCTGCCTCTCAAGCGGGTACCGTGACCCGATTACCTCCTGGCCATAGTGGTTGCAGAGAATCGCAATCGACGCCGGATGGGAACAAATGCAATCCTCGAGCATGCTTTCTACTTCATCTATCTCGTTAGTGAGATGAGCCGCAAAGAACTTCTTCAGTATACGTTCAAGCGACATTGCGAAGGCTGAACGTTGGACAATCTGCTCCGCGTCAGCGATTCCTCTGAGAAGATCCATTGCCGCGTCTCGATCGGAGCGAGCGAGCTTACGTTCTTCTTCAGCAATGGACATCGCGACAGAGAAGAACTGCTGATAGGCGATCTCCCGCTGCAGATCTTCCTTGAGCTCGCTTGTTGCTCCCTCCAAAGCGGATTCGACGTTGATGCTCACAACTGCATTGAAGATTGCAGCAATGCTCCCGACCCCAATGAGAGCGAGGGCGCTAATCGCAATGGTGATGTACCTCGTTCTCGAGAGACTCCGTTGGCGATTGCGCTCCTCGATCTTCTCGACCGCCTTGCTCGTCACGTACTCCACGAAGTCCGACTCGGACATGCGAACCGCATGTTCTTTCCTCTCTTGCTCCTCCGGAGACATGAGCACACCTCCCTCTGTGGCCCGCGCGACGAGCAGAACGTTGAGGGCCCCTGCGCCGCACGCGCGCCTACCGCTGAAGGTTTGCCTGGAGGCATGACCCAATCCAGGCCCGGCGACGAGGATCTCGCTCCCTTCGACCGTTCGTGCTTCTTCACTCCCGACTTACTAACCTCTCGAAGGCCTGGTTTTTTTCGATCTTTTTCCGTCTTGTGAGCAGTTTTCGTGAGCAGATCTCGGTGTCAATGCCGCCGTAACCCCGCAACGCATTGCCAGAGAATTGATTGGCGGAAGGCGGCCGCTGGCCGGCGGGCACCTAGAGTCTCAAGAGACCTGGCGAGACCAGGGGTAGGCGATAGGCGCGGGGTGATATCAGACTCCGACAGACATGGCGGGTCCGTTCACCCTTCGATACGCGGCCCTCCGGCCTTGCGGCGCGGCCAGCCGCACTCAGGATGAACGGACATGCCCCTTTAGCGATGAAAGGGCGTCGTTACAGCATTGTCCTCAGCGGCCAACGTGGTTCAGGCCCTGGCGTAGAGGATCGAATTCCCGCTCTTCCCGACGGGTGTGATGACGCCCATTTCGCGCAGGCAGTAGGCCATGCGCTGGGCGGACCAGAGGGGGCGGGAGAACGCGGACGCCAGATCCGAGGTGCCAAAGGGCACAGGCAGGCCTTCGGGGAGAAGGGCCTTCATGTCCCTGGGGGTGCGGAAGAGGCGGTGGTCGACCACCTCCAAGAGGCGCCGTTCATCGATCACCCATCCCCGCCGGTGCCAGCCGAGGACGCCGTCGTAGCGCCGGACTTCTTCCTCTTGCGTGAGGACCACCTCCAGAGAGAACCGGCGCTTCTTAAGAAGCGCCGGGATACTCACCAGTTCATCAAACACGTCCTCGATGGCCCCGCGCTTGGGCGACTTCCGGCGGGTCTCGCGCCCCCGCCGCGTCCGAGGCCTCTTGACGATCCATTTCTCGGCCGCAATCGGGTAGACCAGCCGGAGCCGATGGCTCTTGAGCAGCCTCTCGATCTTCCGCCGGATGGCGAAGAAGGTCCCGGTCTGGATTTCGATCAACAGATCGCGCCGGACGATGTCCACCACGTACCCCCCCACCCGCACCTCGAACGCGTCCCCCGCCCGGGCGTACCATTCCTTGAGCGCCGCATGGAGCGGCTTCTCGTTCAGTGTGCCGATGGACCCCGGCATCGGCTAGCTCTTCTCCCCCCCGCTCGGCTCTTCCGACTCCCCCTCGGGCTTCGCCGTCGGCTGCGGACACCGATCCGGCTCGGTCTCCCCCAGCAACCCCCCGATGAAACAGCTGGCGTTCTTGACGAAGAAGACCGTCGGAAGATCCCCCGCGAGCGCGTCCAGCCGCTCGGCGTACTTTCCTTCCTCGCCCTCTTCCGGCGTGGCCAATCCCAGGAATACGACTTCCGCGTCCGCGCTTTCCTTCTGGATGACCTCTGCCACGCTCACGTCCTTGGGTTTAAGAATGACCTCGGGCTCGGCGTCGATCCGAATCTGGGGAATGAGCCTCTCCAGGAACTTCTCGGTTTGCCCCTCCATCATCTCGGTCGTGGCCAGGCTCAGGACCTTGACCTTCGCCCCCCGCCAGGAGGAGTTGCGCGTCAGGAGATAGGCCAGAAGAAGCATCAGGTCCCCGTTGCGCTGAAGCCCGCCCCACCAGACGTGAATCGTCCGCTCCGCGCCTTCCAGGGGGTAAAGACAGCGAGGATGGATCCGCCCGAAGATGAGCGACTTGTTGAGCTTCTCCAGCTTCCTCATGACCTTGAGGAAGATCACGCGCCGTTCCTCGTCGTTGGGCCAGCCGAGCATGATGGTGTTGCTGGCGATCCCGGCCATCCCGTTCGCCTGCGTGACGCTCACGATGCCCTCGACGAGATCGTCCACCACGTTGACTTCCGGGAAGACCACCAGCTGCTCGCCCCGGAAGATCTTGTTCATCCTCTCCAGCTTGCTATCGATATCCAGATCATTCCTCTCGAGATCCCCGAGCACGAGCTGGGCAACCGTGACGATGCCCCGGCCGTGGCTGAACCAGTTGCCGAAGCGGACCAGATCGAGGTCGCGCCGCGGCCCGTCCGCAAAGACCAGGATGTGCGGTCGCCAGTTGCGCGCGCTCATGGGCCGCCGAGCCAGGTGGACCAGCGCCCAGCGGATCAGGTTCTCGTAGAGCCCGCGCCTCACATCGCCCCAGGTCGCGCTGCGCTCCCGGCGCGAGAGAACCAGCCAGAGCGCGAGCTCCGCCACAATGGCGACGACCCCGGCCAGCGGGTGGATGAGGAAGATCGTCACCACACAGGCGAGACCTCCCAGGAGACTCACCGGCCACGGCACGCGGATCTTCGGACGCCAGGAGGGATCCCCGCTCAAGGCCTCGAAGGCGGCCACGAAGTTGACGGTCCCGTAGACCGTGAGGAAGAACAGGGTCACAAGGGTCGCCACCGAGTTCAAATCGCCCAGGAAGACGGCCGCGAGCGCAATCGCCATACACACCGTGAGGCCCGGCAGGAAGTCTCTCCGCCTGCCTCGCATTCTGCCCAAAGACCGCGGCCCGAGCCCATCCCTGGACAGCGCCTGAAGCGTGCGCGGCGCGCCGAGCGCCGAGCCGACGGCCGAGGAGAAGATGGCGCCCCATAGCCCCGGGATCACGAGCCACGGCCCGAAGAAGGCCACCTTCGTCCAGATCATCGAGTCCGCCCGCAGGGCTTCGAGGCTCACCCCCCGGACCAGCAGGATCGGGATCGTCAGGTACACGGCGAACCCGGTGAGCACGGCCAGAAGCGATCCCAGCGGAATGGCGCGGCCCGGGTCCTTGAGATCCCCGGAGAGGCTTAAGCCCGCCATGACCCCGGTCACCGCCGGGAAGAAGATGGCGAACCCCCGCCAGAAGGTCAGATCCCCCGGCTCTGCGGCGCCGCCGGCCGGCGCGCCCGTCTGCCTGGAGAGGATCCCGACGGCCAGCACCGCCAGAGAGACACCCACGAGCACCATCAGGGGGATCTGCGTGCGGAGCGCGAACCCCGCGCCCAAAAGCGCCAGCATGCCCACGCCGAGGATGATGACGAAGGTCGCGATGTCGAGCGGAAGCCCCGGCCAGACCAGGCGCAGCGACTCGGCCAGACCGTAGGCGTAGAGGGTCACCGAGACGGCCTGCGAGAGGAAGAGGGGGATTCCCACCGCGCCCCCGATTTCGATCCCGAGGCTGCGGGAGATGATGTAGTAGGCGCCGCCGACCCCCACGCGCGTATTGGTGGCCACCGCCGAGAACGAGAACGCCGAGATGATCGTGATGGCGTTGGCGAGGATCACGATGGGGATGACCTCGCGCAGCCCCAGGCGGCCCACCAGCCAGCCGAGGCGCAGGTACAGGATCACACCCAGGATCGTCAGGATCGTGGGCGTGTACACCCCGAGAAACGTGCCAAGCTTCTTGTCCGTCGTAGCCATGACGTTCACACCGCGAATTGAAGCCCGCCACTAACAGGGCGAGGGTGCGACAAGGCGACAGAGCAAGAGAGCAGGCTCACCGCTCGCCGCTCATCCTTCTCCGACCTCGTTCTTCCCCTCTCTGTGCTCCAGCAGCGATTCGACCCACCGGCGCTGCCTCCAGAGCGCGCACCCCGGTTCCTTCGATTCGTCCAGCCGCTCCGGATGCGCGCGGATGGCCCTTAGCAGATCGGACCCCAGCGCGTCAATCAGTCTTCCATCCCTCACGCTCCGGTCCGAAAAGGGCGCAAACGGGCACGGCTCGAGATCGCCCTCGGCGCTCACGTGCACGAACCCCCGCCCGGCCGCCAGACACCCCCCCACTTCGGTCTCGTGCTGCGGGACGGCGATAAAGAGCGCCCGGTGCCGATCGCCGAACTCGTTCATCCGGGCCATCACGGTTCGGCGCTGCTCCGTCGAGGGCATCAGACCCTCGGTCCCCTCCACGACGGGCGTGTACTCCATGAAGAGGAAGAAACGGCACCCGGCCCCGATGAGATCCTCTACGAACGCCTCGTCCATCACCATCTCGAAGTTGGCCCGCGTGAAAGTGACCGACGTGCCGAAGAAGATCCCCTCGGCCCTCAGCCGCCGCATGACGTCGCGGACCCGCCGGAAGACACCCGCCCCTCGGCGCCGATCCGTCGCTTGCTCGTCGCCCTCGAGGCTGAGCAGCGGAATGACGTTCTTCTGTCTCTTCAGCCTGGCGATCGCGGTCTCGTCCAGAAGCAGCCCGTTGGTGAAGACGAGGAAGAGAATCCCCGGGAAATCGCCCGTCACATCCAGGAGCTCCGGGCGGATGAAGGGCTCGCCGCCGGCCAGCACGAAGAAGGTGACGCCCAAATCGCTCGCCTCGCGCACAATCCGTCGGACCTCCGCCTCGCTCAGTTCTTCCACGCCTTCCCCGTGGAGGGTTCGATCGTAGCAGCCCTCGCACTCCAGGTTGCACCGGTGCGTGATGCTGAAGATGATGATGGGCGGGACGCGGACCCCGCGCTTCTGCCAGGCCCGTCTTCTGCGAGCGCCCGCCATCTGCCTCACAACCGTCCGCAAGAAGAACCAGGCCTGGGCCGGGCTCGTGAACGCCACCCGCACGGCGTCGGTGAAGAACACCCTGAGCGCCCGGTCGAGGATCCTGTGTTGGCCGTGGTCCGCGTTCGTATCCTTCCCCCCGTTCCCGTGCGGCCCATTCGCGCGCCCCCGGCCCGTGTCGGCGAACCGGGTAGGGTCGGTCCGGACCCCGCACCGCGTCACTCCTGCCGTACAGCTTCCCACCACTCCAGGAGCGCCGCCACGAATTCGGCCGAGCACCAGGAGAGCGGCGAAGCCGGACTGCAGTCGGACCCGTCCAGGTAGATGCGTTCGGGCATCAACCCGTACACGTTGGCGTTCTCGAGCATCCAGTCGATGTGACGCCTGGCCCGGGCCGGATCGCCGAACCGCGCCTGGTACTGGGCGGCGGCCGCCGTCGTGAAGAGGAACACGTCGTGGCCGTACCCGGCGAGTCCCGGATCGGGCGCGTCGAAGTACTGCATCCCACCTCCCAGCTTCACGCAGTGGGCGGCGTAGAACTGGTTCGACTGTTTCAGATCCAGATGGTCCGGGTAGCCCCACAGCGGGCCGAAGTTGGTCGAGGTGTCCCAGAGCAGGACCCGCTTGCCCGTGTGTTTCATCAGGTCTTGACTGTGGACCCCCTTGCCGCCGGCGAACCGCACGTCCACGTACGTCTTCCTGACGGCGTCGAACATCCGGCCCAACGAAGCCGAGATGCGCTCGGAGGCCGAGCGGTACCGCTCGGCCCGTTCGTCCTCGCCGAGGTCCTGGGCGATCCGCGCGGCCGTCACCAGGGCGGCGGCGTTGATCATGTTGGTCGCCGGAAGATAGCCGGACCACTCCACGATCCCCCCTTCGAAGAGCAGGCCGCCCTCGTCGATGCGCCCGACCACGAAGTCGGCCAGCTGGAAAATCAGGCCCGGGTCACAGGGCCAGCGCCCCGTCCCCGCGCGGTAGGCGTCGGCCAGCTGGATGAAGTATCCGTTCGAGTCCCACTCGGGCTCGTCGTAGCGCGCCCCGGTTCCCGCGTCCACCGCCCGACCCCGCGCGTCGTAGCGCGCGTACCACTCACCGGGGGATTTCATGGGAATCGCCGGATCGGCCCAGAAGGCGAGGATTTCTCCGACCTCGTCCAGGTGGCCCGCCAGGAGGAAGGCGCGGGCACACATAAGCGCGTCCCGCGGGTAGAGCTGCGGCATGTCGTGGGTCAGGAATTGCCCCGTCAGGTCCGCCGGGATCCGCCCACCGAGGTTCGAGGCGGCGGCCGCGTACAGGTTCCGGCGGTACGCCTCGCTGAGCGTCTCGTCTCCAAGCGGAGGGACCGCGCCCGCCGCCAGCCAGCCGCGCCAGTGCCCGGCGGCCGTCCCGCGCGGATCCCGCTCTCGGCACACGTCCTCCACTTTCCTCCACGCCTCGCGCTCGGAACCCCCGCCCGCCAGGACGAGGACCAGCGGCCCCTCGTCGAGGTTGCCCGTGAAAACGACCCCCAGATCGCCCACGCTCACCTTCGCCGACCCGGATCCGAGCCCGATGGCCAGCGCGATCCCGTTGGACCAGGAGAACACCGCGCCCCTGCGGCTCGTGTCCGAGTGCTCGAGCGAGACGCTCCGGTCCGTCACGATGCTCTGGGGCACGCGCGCCCAGAATCGATACGAGGCTCTCCGCGGCGCGCCGGCGACGGTGTAGACAAGGACGATTGCGTCCTCGGGATGGGCGAACGCGCGCGCTTCGACCTCGACCCCGTTCTCGAGATGCGACTGCGTGAAGGGGGTGAAGAAGTCGACCATCCCCACCGAGTCGGCCCGGGCCTGATCCTTCGCGTAGACGCTCCCCTCCCGGTCCAGCACGTCAAAGACCGTGGAGTGCACGTAGTCCGCTGTGTAGTCCCGGAAGTAGTAGTGCTGGATGCCGCGTCGAGCCGTCGCCGAGACTGTGCGCGGGTCGTCGGAGTACACGGCGCAGACGGCGCCGGTTCCCAGGATCGCAGATCCCCGCCAACGTTTGAGCATTCGGTCCGACTCCCCGTTCAGGCTCGACGCGCCCGCCAGGACGTACAGGCACGGCCATAGGGCGAGGACAATCCGCCGCATGCCCCCGCGCCGCTTCGTTCCAGACCGAGAGCCCATCCCCACGGTTCCACCTCGCCCATGACGGAGCACACCGAGGGACGCGGCGCACAGGGCGCCCGCGGTGCGCCGGTTCCGTTGCGCCCCTAGAACACGTCCAGATCGTGGCCCGAGACGACGGGCCCGTCGTACGTCTGACGGATCTCGTCGAGGAGATCCTCTTCGGAAGTTCCCCAGAACAGCTGATGGTACAGGACCAACAGGCCCGGCCGGGTCCGCGACGCGATCTCCGCCAGCTCGTGCGCCGACGTGTGGAAACTCGCATGGTACGCCTGCCAGGACGACGACCGGCGGTTGAATCCCGCCACCGAGTACACCTCGTGTACGAGCACGTCGCACCCCGCGGCATGCTCGACGAGGCTCTCGCACGGCACGGTGTCCCCGGAGACGACGATGGTCCGGTCCGGCGCGTAGAACTTGAACCCGAACGCCTGGGGCCAGGAGCCGTGCTGGACCGGGAAGGCCTCGACCGTGACGATCGAATCCCGGTAGATCACGCCCGGTTCGATCTCGTGGACGACCACCTTGTAGCCCTCGGCGTTCGCCGGCTCCAAGCCAGACAGACGAATCTGAATGTCCTGTTCGTAGGCGGCCAGCAGGTGCTCGGCCATTCTCCGCGTGCCCTCCGGACCGTACACCTCCAGGGGCTCGTCCCGATCCAAGACCCAGGGAGTGAGGATCAGGTCGGGGAAACCGGCCGTGTGGTCCGAGTGCAGGTGCGTGATGAACAACCGTGTGAGGTTCTTGACCCTCAGGCCCTTCACCCCACGGTCGTGGGCCGCCGCGGCGCGGCGCACGAGCCCAGGGCCGCAGTCCACCAGATAGGGCACGTCGTCCACGACCACCGCGACGCACGGCCCCGAGCGTTCCGGGTCGGCGATCGGAGTGCCGGTTCCGAGGAGCACGATCTGCGAGCGCCCCCGGCCGCCGGCTTCCGGTGTGGCCGGCTCTCCCGCCGCGCCGAGAGAGATCCCGTCGGGCGAGATCGCCGCGATCAACACAGCGGCCAGTCCCTGCCAGAACGACACTCGGATGCTCCCCACTGCGTTGCCTCATCTTCCATGGCCCGAGGATGAAAGCGCCCTCGGGCCGGCTCGACGAACCCGTCCGAGGGGCCTACCAGTATCGCTTCCCCCCCAGGAAGTCCTCGATCCCGTGCCGCTTGATCTTCCTCAGGTTCTTCCGGTTCGCGTCGCCGTGGTTGCGCTTGAGGAAGTCCATCTTGGTGCAGACCTCACACTCCTCACACTCCCAACATCCCTCCAGCCCCTTCTCCCGCGCGCAGACCCACACTTCGCACTGGGGCGCCTCCGCGCGCTTTCTGCAGACCTCCGCGCAGCGGAGATTCGCCATCGCCCCGAGCGCTTCGTAGCACTCCCGGTACTTCGCCAGGGCGGCGAGGGATGGCACCTCGCTCATGACCTCGGCCGTCTTGTCGAACTTCACGCGCTCGAGCTCCCGCCGAAGCTCGCCGGCCAGGTTGGCGATGCTCCCAGTGTGGCCGGGGCAGTCCCCGCAGTAGAGCCCGCAGTATGCAATGAGTTTCCGGTCCGTCTTGGCCATACCGCTTTCCCCTCCCGGCGGTCGGCGAGCCCCGCGCCCTCGCCCGCCCGTTCGGACCTGGCCGATACTTGCCGTCCCAGCCTGCACTAAAACCCGGAAGCAGTGCAACAGAAAGAAGCCCGCGGGTCGCAGGACCCGCGGACGAATCGGCGAGGAGGGACGACGCCGTCTAGATGAGCCTCTCGAGCGTAAGGGAACACCGGAATCGATCTCGTCCCCGTTCGATCGTACACTCGATGCTCGTACCGAGACGGGCGAAAATCCGGCTGATCTCGGCCCCCGTGTAGTCCGGGATGTCGCGGCCGTCGATGGCCACGATCCGGTCGCCGGCCCGAATCCCCGCCTTCTCGGCGGGCGATCCGACGATAACGTCTTCCACCCAGCACGCGTGCCGGCCTCCGCGCATGACGAGACCCGCCGTGTTGTACTCGAAGGACCTGTCGTGTTGCTCGTTCGGTTTCAAGAACATCCGGCTCTCGCCGTAGTCGAACACGACCGCGAACCTCTGGAGGACTTCGTTTCCCAGCATCCCATTCTGACCCAACTGCCGCGCCGGACCCATGGACTCCTCATCCGGGAACGAAGCGACGACCGCGTCGATCGCGAAGGGGCCCAGCCGGAGTCCCGGGATCCTCCCCGTCGAACCCATCATCTTGCCCGTGAGCCCTTCGGAGAGCACACGTCCGGCGCCCTCGATCGTCGACCCCGCAAACTCGAGATCCTCGTCGGAGTATGAGAACAGGAGGAGGGGGTCGTTGACGCCGGTGTCCACGATAAGACGCACGGGCACCGGCGCGCCCTGGGTCAACGAGATCTCGGCCTCGACCACCGGAATCCCGAAGGTGAAGGTCAGGTCGAAGGTGTGCCCCCAGTCCGACGGATCCCCCGAGACCTCGTCGTAGAGATTGAGGACGGAGCGATCGTAGTCGATCTCGACCACGTACATGAACAGCGTCCCGCCCACCATTCCATCCGCGTACAGATCCACGAACAGGTCCTCATCGGAAAACACCATTACCTGCTGGTCTCTGAATTCCAGACCCCCCACCGTAAGCGTCCCGCCCATGGCCACGCTGGCAACGCGGGGATCCCCCTCTCCACCCCCACCGAGCGGCAGCTCGGTCACGTACTCCAACCCCAACTGCTCGGCCACTTCCGGATTGACGATCACGATCCCCGGCGAACCGAGCCCGGTGTCCAGGATGAGCTCGACCTCCACCGCACGGTTCAAGGTCGCCGAGATCAGGATGTGGTCGTCGACCATCCGGAACGGAACCTCCGCGGTGATCTCGGCGACGGCGCTCGGCGACGGCGCGGCCGAGTTTGCCGGCGTTGCGGGCGGCGCGACCGTGCAGGCGAACGCGGACAGAAACAGCCCGCCGAGAGAGCGTACCCAACCCGCGGTCATCATCGAATGACTCCTCTTTGAGAGGGGACGCATTACCGCCGGCGCGGTCGGGCCGCCCGGTTGCACCCTGTCTATGATTACGGCTGCCCGGGCAACCGGTTTCGTCCCGCGCCGCCCGCGGGACGGCGTTGTCCTAGAGCCGCGCGATGACGTCTCCCTCGAGGGTGAGGTACTCCGGGTACAGGTTGCAGGTCAGACAGGCGTGGACGGGCACGACGAGAACGATCTCTCCCGGCTGAACTCCCTCTGCGGGTGATCGCTCAACGCGGACGACGCCGTGCTCCTGCGTCAGAGAGACGACCGGCGCCGAGAGAATCGCCGACCCCAACGACCGGCCCCCGCCGGTCGCCAGGTAGCCGAAAATGGGCCGCCCGTCGTGCATCAGGCTCTCCTTCGACAGATGTACGGCGCCGCCGTAGACGGCGATCTCCCCGCGCGCCTCGTACCTGCCGATCACCGGACAGGCGACCGCCACGGCCACGTCTTCCGCCGCGCAGGTCCCCATCCTGTACTGCATGGCGTCGTAGAACACGAAATTGCCGGGCCGGAGTTCGTCGACGCCGCGGAAGTCCTCGGCCACGCTCGCGGTCGGGGTGTCGCCGATCGAGACCTTACACTCGGAGATCCCCCGGGACCGGATTGCGTCGGCCGCTTCGGTCATCCGCTCGACCGCCCGGTGGTGGATCTCCAGGATCTCCTCGCGGGAGCCGGCCGCGTAGCTCTGGCCGCTGTGGGTCAGGATCCCCTCGAACGCGAGCGCTGGAGACTCCGCGATGACCTCGGCGAGAGACGCTATGTCCTCGGGCCGATCCCACGGCACACCGACGCGGCCGTATCCTGTGTCCACCTTGATCCAGACGCGCGCGTGGGCGACGAGCGACCGGTTGAGAGCCCCGACGGCCCGCCGGGAATCGACCACGAGACCCAGGTCGACCTCGACGGCCAGCTGGTTGATCGTGTCCATCTCCAGGAGGTTGACCGGAAACGCCACCGTGATGTCGGACCAGCCGTGGCGCGCGAAACCGCGCGCCATCTCGAGCGAAGAGACCGTGATGGCGTCGACGCCGCATTCCCGGAACCAGTCTCCGATCTCGGCGGACTGGTGGGTCTTGAAGTGCGGGCGGAATCGGACGCCCGCCGCCTTGGCTTTGGCGGCCATCCTGGCGATGTTCCGCACCGCGCGCGCCCGGTCCACCACGAGCGTGGGCCGGGTGACGGCCGGCGATGTCCTAGACGAGTACGATTCCATAGGGCATCCGGATGACGACGTTTCGTTGACCCTTGAACGCACGAATGCGCTGCACGCTGCGCTCTCCCTGGCTCTCGATCCTAGCAAGGAGCTCGGCGTAGTCCTCGAACCGCTGGGCCGCCGAGAAGGACGCCCGCCTGCGGACGGCGGACTCAAGGACGGCGTCCCAGCCAGACCGGACCTTATCCTCCTCGCCCGCGTAGTACGCCCACTTCGACTCGGGAAGGTGGTCCATCACGACGACGTCGGGCGCCAGCGTCCTCGCGTGGCCGATCGCCGCCCCGGGATCCGGCATTTCGTG
>Ga0180437_10005543_pt1 | contig 17219 bp, 15 predicted proteins | sample SS_ome_4_FD_132410 | JGI IMG/M metagenome (GOLD analysis project Ga0180437, IMG submission 132410) | Hypersaline lake sediment archaeal communities from the Salton Sea, California, USA - SS_3_D_1 metaG | ecosystem: Environmental > Aquatic > Non-marine Saline and Alkaline > Hypersaline >... | reverse complement strand
CGATCTTAAGGCCACGGAGATAGGGGTCACGGACGATGTGATGACTCTAGACATCGACCGGGCCAAAAGGATCTGCCAGCTCATTGTAGACGAGGGTCTGAACACCGTACCCTGGGTCACCGTCCACGGCATCCGAGCTGACAACACCGACCTGGAGCTCTTTCAGTTGATGAAGAAAGCCGCCTGCAAGCGGGTGGGCTTCGGTGTCGAAAGCGGCAACCAGCGTGTGCTGGACATCATGAAGAAGGGGCAGACGCTCGATGAGGTCCGTCAGGCATTCCATAACGCCAGGAAGGCAGGTCTGCAGACTATCGGCTTCTTCATCTTCGGCCTGCCGGGGGACACTGAGGAGACCATGGAGGACACCATCAGAGTGGCACTGGAACTGGACCCAGACCTGGCTAACTTCATGATCGCCGCCCCATTCCCGGGCACAGAGCTGTACGAGATGGTGCTGGAGAGAGGAGACCTCTTCAGCCATGACTGGCGCGACTTCGCCATTCACGACAATAAGGCACGGTTCGTAATCGGGGAGCTAACGGCGGAACTGGTGGAGAGGAAGTGGCACGAGGCCTACCGGCGTTTCTACCTGCGCCCCAGTCGCCTCTGGCGCAAGGGACTGACACCCGAATTCTGGAGAAGACTGCCCACCTACCTCTCTGACGCACGGCGCTTCTTCATGTCCAGGTCGAGTTCCAGCAGCTAGCCCATCCCACGTGGAGCTGGATCCAGTAGCGTCGGAGCCCCCCGGGGTCCCAAGGAGGTCCATTGGAGCCCATAAGTCTGGAGCAGGCGCGAGAGTATTACAGCGAAGCCGATCCAGCCCACGACTTCGATCACATCCTCAGGGTTTGGGCCCTGGCTGAGCGTATAGGAGCAGCCGAAGGTGCAGACCTGGGAATCCTCAAACCCGCCGTGCTTTTGCACGATGTCGGTCGCCCTGAAGAGCTGAGAGACGGAAGGTGCCACGCCCAGGCTGGGGCGGAGAAGGCCCGTGAGATCCTGAGCGATTGGCCGCCAGACAAGTTGGAGGCCATAGCTCATGCCATCGCCGCTCACCGCTTTCGCGATGATCTGGCGCCGCAGACGCTTGAGGCCAAGGTCCTCTTCGACTCAGACAAGCTAGACTCCATCGGCGCCGTGGGCGTGGCCAGGGCCTACGTCATCTGCGGGCTACGCGGGCAGCGACTGTGGTCTGAGGTTGATCCCCACTACGTACACGCGCTGACGAAGGACAGATCCCAGGCACGCCACAACTCCCCATCCAATCACACGCCTGCCCACGAGTTTGCCTTCAAGCTCGAACAGATCAAGGATATGCTGTTCACCACTACCGCCCATCAGATTGCCAAGGAACGCCACTGCTTCATGGAGGAGTTCTTCATGCGCCTTGAACGCGAGGTGAAGGGGGAGTTGTAGCGAGGGGAAGGGCCACCAGCTTGCCCGCTTGCAGGCCAGGTGATAGAGGCTCGACTTGTCGTATTCTGTTAAGCGGCGGATCGCACGACCAGCACCGGCCGCCGGGCCCGGCCCACGACAGTCTCCGTGAGGTCTCCCAACAGCATTCGCGTTATTCCGCTCGCCGAACGGGAAGAGCCCAGGATCACCAGGTCATAGTCTCCTGCCCGCGCCTCCCCCAGTATCTCGTCAGCTGCTATGCCCTGGCGCAGCTCAATCTCAACGTTCTCGCATTGAGCCTCGAGAAGGTTGATAGCCCATCTCAGCTGCCCGGCCTGCTCTGTGTCAGTCTGCAGGAACTCCGGCAGCGTCTCCTCCATCTCTTCCAGCCCAGCATACATGATGGGCATGGGATCCATCACGTGCAGCAAGGTGGCACTGGCCCCCGCGCCGCAGGCCACGGCTGCGCCGAGGCGGACTGGGTGCCGACTATGCTCAGTCCCTGAAGAACATATGAGCGCTCGTGACAGCCGGGAACGATCCCCCTTGATGACCAAGACAGAGCCTGCTGCTCTCTCCATAATGCGCATGCCCACCGACTCAAGAAGCGTGTGACGAGCCCGCCTCCTGCCCAGGGCACCGACTGCTACTAAGTCGTATGCAGTCTGTTCCAGCTCCCCCATCACTATCTTCTCGGCATCACCGACTTCGAGCCGCACCTGGACTGAAAAGCCGAGTTCGGTCAACCCCTCGGACACCTTGCCAAGCATTTCCTCAAGCTGCGTTCCATCCTGTCCCCGTTTCAGCATGCCTAGCAAGACGGTATCGGCACACAGCGCTTTGGCCACTTCCGCTCCAAAGCGTAGCGTAGCTTCGCACTGTTCCGAGCCAATACTACATATCAACATCTTCATTGTTCGGGCCCTGCTCCTTGCTCGTATTCCTCTCTCTTATGTCTAGCCTCCTCCTACTACACCAAGCATTCTCAGAATAACCAAAGACGCCCCAAGGATTGGCAGTGCCGAAAACAGGAGGCGGATGCGCGGACCGACGAAGAAACGGGTGGACATCGCCCCTATCTGGGCTCCGATAGCCGCACCCGTGTGCATGACTAGTGCGATCAGGATATCTACATTGCCCTTCAAGGCATGAGTCAGGGTGCCGAATCCAGCTGAGATGACCACTTCGAAGAGGTCAGTGCCCACCGCCACGTGCGTTGGCACCCCCAGCAAGTATACCATCATCGGCATGCGGATGAATCCGCCCCCGACCCCTAGTGCTCCAGCGAGCAGTCCAGTGAGAAAACTCACGCCCAGCACCACCCACAGTGAGATCGACTCGATGCCTGAGCCAGGAAGAGATATCAGAGGCGGCAGACTGAAGAGCTGCACGCGGCGTGTCGCCCCCCGAAAGGCCAGCGCATCCTTGGCCTGCATTCGCTCAGCACGGACCAGCTGCATGGCACGCAGGCTCTCCCAACCTGTCAGAACCCCAATCGTGAGCAAGACGACGACATACGCTAACCCCACCACGCGGTCTATGGAGCCGGCCGCTTCCAGTGTTTCGATGATCCGGGCACCTACCTCGACGCCAGGGATGGTACCCAACACCATCAGCAGACCCAACTTCATGTCAACGTGCCCTAGAGTGCGGTGACGCCGGGCGGCCACGATGGACTTGCCAGTCATGTGCGCCAAATCGGTGCCCACGACGAAATTCATCGGCACGCCGACCAGGTACATCATCGGCCCCGCCAGGAATCCTCCGCCCACGCCGAAGAAGCCGCCCAGCAGACCGACCAGGAAGCCTACTCCTGCCAGGAAGAGCGGACTGATCACCACATCAGCAATGGGGAAGTGCAACGCTATCTCCTGTCACTCCAGGCGCTCCAGACCGAGACGTCTGACCAGGAACGATGTGATGAGCTCCAGCAGGGCACCCTGTAGCACTATCAATACCAGTGCGACAAAAGCATAGAGGGTCAGATTCTCGTCCACCAGTCCCTTCAGCAGCCCTCCCAGCAATCGGAGGACCAGCAAGAAGTAGCCCACCACCAACAGGCCATAGATCAGTATCTCGATCACGAAGTTCCGGATGAAGGTTCTCCTTCCTGAGCTGCCCACGTGCGTTCCTCCCTGCACCGAGACTCGGCCGGCCCCACGACGTTCCACAGCGCGGCTTGGTGTGCGTCCGCAGTCAGACTCCCGGAGGGCCCCGGCGCGACAGTCTGGTTCGAGATCACTTATGCCCCCTCTTGTCGATTGGGCATAAGTATAGAGCCACACAGCGGATTTGACAATCCAGTGAAGCAAAGCTTCTACCGCTCGCCATGGAGACTTGACTAGATCAGGGTTTTCCCGTACAGTGACGCTAAGCTGAACAGTTGGCCAAAGCGTCCGTGGTTGGACGCCACTATACTCGGCCAGGATATGCTCGGACACGTCCCAATACACGCGCTGACACATGATGACGGACGCTGCTTCGCCCACCTTCGGCCTCCGGCTAGCTTCTTGCCAGGTGCTAGCCACACTAACGAAGGTCGCTCTACACCTCATTATCCTGTTCATGCTGATTGGACTGGCCTGGAAGGCTCCAGATTGCCGCTTGCCCGGAGCCGGGGGTTGGCACCTGATACTGAGAGTGCTGCCTGTATTGAAGGCTAGCGGTATCCGCTCGTTGCCATCGCTTCGTAGCCGGTTTCTCCATTCAACTTAGACGCACGGCGACGAAGAGACTTGAGGATTGTGAGACATCTCGAATGAGATCCAACTGGAAGAAGATCGGATTCGGCTTGCTCAGCGTGGCACTTTTCATTCTCTCCATCCAGCTGCTGAAGGAAGGCGCCGGTGTCGTCGCCCCCTATGTCGAGGGGTGGCTGGATGTGGACAACCCTGCCAACAGTCTTGGTTTCGGTTGGTTGTTCGCGTACCTCATCATGAGCGGCTCCCCAGTCGCCGCTGTGGGTCTGACCCTTTACGATGCCAACGTAGTCTCGCAGATCGAGACATTGACACTGATCAGCGGCTCCCGTCTGGGCGCGTCCTTCATCGTGCTCTTCATTGGTTTCGTCTATGTCTTGCGAGGGCAAGAGCGTCTGGCAGGCCTCTCCATGGGACTACTTTCGTTCATCATAACCGGTGTCCTGCATCTACCAGGCCTGCTGATCGGCTATTTGATGCTGGCCAATGGCTTCGCTGACCTGGTCAGGCTTGAAGGAGGACCTGCTTTGACCTCTGTCATAGAGCTGGCCTACGGCCCCATCATCCAGCTGGTGATGCGCTACGCTCCAGGCTGGCTTGTCTTCGTGATGGGCGGAGGGCTGGTACTCGTCAGCTTTAATCTTCTCGACAGGGCCTTGCCGGAGCTCAATCTTGAGAGCAGCCAGTTTGGGGCAGTCTCCCGCGTTATATACCGTCCCATTGTCATGTTCCTGGTGGGGCTCGTCGTTACAGCCCTGTCTATGTCGGTATCCATCTCACTGAGCATCCTTGTGCCCCTCTCGGCTAGGGGGTACATCAGAAGCGAGAACGCCATCGCCTACATTATGGGGGCAAACGTCTCGACCTTCGTAGACACTCTGCTCGTTGCCCTCCTGCTGAACAACTCGCTGGCCACGTCGGTGGTGCTCGTCCAGATGGCCAGTATCACCATAGTCTCCCTGTTCATCCTGGCTCTTATGTACACACAGTTCGAGAGAGCGGTGCTCCGCCTCATCTCTCTCATCGGCGCAAGCACCCGGAACCTGATCATGTTCGCCGCCACGATTCTGGTGGCGCCGATAGTCTTGATGATCCTGTAGCTCCAAGGGGGTCGGACAGATGAGAATGTTGATGTGCACCGACGGATCCAGGTGCGCCGCTGAGGCTCTGCGCCTTGGCACGCTGATCGCCAGAGAAGCCGGTGATCAAGTCACCCTACTGGGGGTCATTGAGAATCCTAAGGAAGAGAGAAAAGTGGTCCGGATGCTGGACAGGACCAGCAACGCCTTGTGCGATGACGTACCGCACATCGAAACGTTGGTCAGGCGCGGCCATGCGGCAGAAGAGATCCTGGAGGAAACGGAGCAAAACGACTACGACCTAGTCGTAGTGGGATCGCGTGGCCGGAGAGGCGTCACCCGTTTTCTCTTGGGGTCCACCGCGGCCCGGCTCGCCCGCTACTGCCCAGTCCCGGTGCTGCTCGTCAAAGGTAGGAGGCGACGCCTGCGCAAGATACTGGTCTGCACCGGGGGAGCGGAAGCTGGTGAGAAAGACACGCGGATCGCGGGAAGCATCGCCGCTCTGGTCGGCGCCTCTGTAACCGTGCTGCACGTCATGTCACAGCTGGCTCTTGGACCAGCCGTAGACGTGAGTGACCTTGATAGTTCTAGCAGGGCGATTCTACAATCGGAGTGTCGTGAAGGTGTTCACCTTCGAAAAGACCTTCAGATCCTGGAAGACCTTTCCGTGAGTGGAGAGGCCAAAGTTCGTCACGGCTTGGTCATCGATGAGATTCTGGCCGAGGCCAGGGAAGGAGATTATGACCTGATCGTGACCGGTGCCCACGTCGCCAGGGGAATCCAACGCTTTATGCTCACAGATACGACGGAGCAGATCGTGCTGGCTTCGGATCGATCAGTGCTCGTAGTCCGATGAGGGCCGCCCGGATCTTGCCCATTCTCACGAGAGGCACAACACAGGGGCAAACCACCCTTGACAGACTTGAGAAGATGTGATATACTGGCTGTGAATTGAATAGACCGTGATTTGGGCGTCCGATGCCCGGACGCTAGGACGTAAAGGGGAAGCCGGTCACAGTCCGGCGCTGTCCCGCAACTGTAGCTCCAGCGAGTCTGGAGGAGCCAGGATACCCGCCCGAATCACGCTCCCACAACCTTCGAGAGAAAGGGGGAGGAGCAACGGTTGCGTAACCGTTGGAGAAAGCCCCTGGTCAGCTCGACGAGGGGATTGTTCATTATGAGGCCCCAACTCGCAAGGTTGGGGCTGTTGTCTTTTTGGGAGCCTGGCAATGAGCGCAGCAAGACGGACTCGAATGGCTCTTGTCGCTTCCCTGGTGGTGGTCGCGACGGCCTGCCTTTGGACGCCAAGCTCGGCGGCGGAACAGCTGTCCACCGATTTCGGTGAACGGCTGCGAGCGACGGACAAGGCCTTACGCTGCCTGGAGTCCCGGCAGAACGCGGATGGGGGTTTTGGTGAGGAAGGATCGGACCCCGACACAACAGTCGAGGTCGTGTTGGCCTTTGCGTCAGCATACGAGGAACCCGCTTCTGTCCAGGAGACAGGAAACTCACCTCTGGACTACCTGGCTACGCAAACAATCACATCCACCGGTACCGCAGAAGACACGTCTCACCTTATCCTGGCAGTGGTGGCAGGCAATGAGGACCCACGTGACTTCAGGGGCACCGACCTCGTGACCACGATCAAGGGCTACCGTCAGAGTTCGGGCCAGTACACCGGTGATCCCTCCGATGGCATCGTCGCGCAGGTTCTGGCTATTCTGGCCCTACTGGCATCGAAAGAGCCTGTACCCCCGAACTCAGTTGCCTGGCTCCTGAGCCAGCAGTACTCCGACGGAGGATGGGGCTCTGTGCCAGACCAACCGGACCAAGACAGCGATACCGAGATCACCGCGCTCGCCCTCCAGGCCCTCGTCTCAGCAGGCCAATCGCCCGCCTCGACGGCTGTCCGCGACGCACTCGACTATCTCAATGAGCGCCAGACAGTAGATGCAGGCTTCACGGGTTCCGCGGCAGAGTCCGGGTCCGACCCGGTTGCCACAGCGCGAGCCATCCAGGCTCTGCTGGCTGCTGGGGAAGACCTTTTAGGCCCCCAATGGTCGCGCTGTCTCAGAACACCCTTCGACGCCCTACTGGATGCGCAGTCTGGAGATGGTTCCTTCGAGAACGATGCCCAAACAACCGCCGTGTCGGTTCCGGGACTGATGGGCAGGAGCATGCCCTTGCCCGGCCGTGGTCTCGCGGCGTTGAAGGGCCTGGAATGGCTGGCCACGCAGCAACAGACTGACGGAGGGTTCGGCAATGGCGGCTTCACCGCCGACGCGGTATACGCCATCGCTCTCCTCGACCAGAACCCCGACGGGCCAGACTGGACCAAGAGCGGTGGCAGCGCTCTGGATGCCCTAGAGGAGGAAACACCCGGATACATCGCCGCTGCACCGGCGGGTGGGCCAGCGGGTGAGCTGGCCAAGGTGATCAGGGCAGTACAAGCTGCTGGCGGAAATCCCTACGACTTCGCCGGGATGGACCTTGTGGCTGCCCTCAAGGCCACCTACAACTCGGTCAGCGGAAGGTACCATCCCTACAAGGTCTTTTCACATGATCTGGCGCTGATGGCCCTGCAAGCGGTTGGCGAGAGCATTCCGGCCAAATCTGTCACTGCAATCGAGGAGGCACAGCTTGCGGAAGGCGGCTGGGCCTGGGGATGGGACACGACCGATGCTGACGTGGACACTTCAGGCCTCAGCATGCAAAGCATCGTCGCCGGGGGGGGGCCTAGCTCACCCGATGTTGCCGACGATTTCGCTGCTTTCCTGCAAAGCCTTCGTTTCCCCGGCGGGGCCTACCCCGACGTCGCCGCGCGGCCTGAGCCCAACTGCAACTCCACCGCGCTGGCGATCCAGGGCTTGCTGGCCTCGGGCGACTACCGAGAACCGCCGCTGATCATTCCCCTAGACACTGGTGGCGTGATCAGCTCCTGGGATGCGCTACTGGGTTTCCAGGAGCCATCGGGGAGCTTCGCCTTCACTGCCAGCGGCCCAGAGAGCCGCCTCCTGGCAACATTGGGGGCCGTCATCGCTCTCTCCACAGACTGGTACCCTTCCTTCGAGCCCGTGTTGGATGGAGATGCGACGACTGCTGACGAGGTCCGCACCCGCTTGACCTGCGGCGACGGCCTTGAGATCCTCGCCCCGTACTCCGGTGACGATGACGACGACGGCTCGGCCACAGTGAGGTATAGGGTGGAGGGAGAGACTCTGTGGAGCGCGCCCAGCGACATGGGCAAGACTGGAATAGCGTACCGGCTGTTGCCGCCTCTGGAGGAGAGGACAGCCTACGAGATTGAGGTCACCTACGATGACCCCGATGGAGTTTCTGGGGAGACAACCCAGTACTTGACCGTCTATGTGGGGAAGACGTGCACCCCCCTGATTCTGAGAGCTTATGCGGGCTAGCGGGAAGACCCCGAAGGGAGGTGAAGGTCATGTAGAGGTCGAGGCGCACATGAAAGCTGCCGGCCCAACGATGGATCAACAACGCAGAACTAGAGGGAGCATACGATGAGAGTAACCGCACACTCGACGCGTGCTTTGGCCATAACCGCCGTACTGTTGATTACGATGCTGCTGCCAGCGGCCACAGCCCTCGGCGCCAACGGAGGGACGTTCGGGCTCTACGTGGAGTACGGCGATGGCAAGATCGAGACCTATTGTCTGCACGAGGCAACACCCATCAGATACGTAGAAGCACTCATCGCGGCCGAGGACATGGGCCAGTTTGAGGTGGAATGGCGGGAGTTCGAAGGCATGGGCAAGGCCCTGTGCGGGATTGATCGCCCGCTCCTGGGAAAGGTATGGCCAGGTGTCGAGGGCTGCGAAGCCGCTGATTGCTTCTGCAACCCAAACGCCTTCTGGAACTACCACTACTTGCCCGGAGGAGGCGAATGGTCCTGGAACCACTTTGGAGACATGAACCTCTACGACGGAGACGTGGGAACCTTCGTCTTCGGCCAATGGGGAACGCAACCCAGCACGCTGATGACCCTGGATGACATCTGCGTCGCGGAGGAAGAGTTCGTGCCAGAAGCCGGCACCGTTCTGCTACTCGGGAGTGGATTGACTGGCCTGGCCGGATACGCGACTTTGAAGTGGAGAGCATCAAAGGAAGAAGTCGCCTAGACATGACTGATGCCCACTTTGCCCAACTACGGGTTCGGGCACATGGGGATCGAATCGGGGTGCTCTATGAAGGGGACGAGGCTGCCACTGCTTCTCGTCGTGGGCCTGTTAGCTCTCATTCTGCCGCCAGCCGCTGCTGCGACCCAGGCGCAGGGTCAAGGCACGCAGCGGGTCGGCTTGGTCGTGAAGTTCGACAACGGGAATGTGTTTACCGACTGCGTCGACTACACCGGGCCGGGAATGACGGGCGAGGATGTCCTCGATCGATCTGGGTTGTCTCTCGTTAAGGATCTCTCCTACGGACTTGGGGCCGCCATCTGCAAGATCGAGGGGGATGGGTGCGACTACCCTGGGGTCCATTGCTTCTGCCAATGCACGGGTGAGGGTCCTTGTGAATACTGGGCCTATTTCCATCAGGAGAACGCCAGGTGGGTCTACTCAGGCATGGGCGCTTCCTGGCACACTGTACAGCCCGGCGCTGTGGAGGGTTGGGCCTGGGGCGCCGGGACCCCTGAGCAGTCCGAGTCTGAGCCACCACTGATGACCTTCGAGAAGCTATGCGTCCCGCCCACGCCGACACCAACGCCGTCTCCTCCGGTGGTGGACTTCACAGCCGATCCGGGACGCATCCTTGCTGGGCAATGCTCCACACTAAGATGGTCCGTGGACAACGGAGAGGTAGTGGTCCTCGACGGTGAAGGGGTGAAGCCTTACGATGCCAGATACCTATGTCCATCAGAGAGCCACACGTACGAACTCCAGGTGCTGAACGGCGCCGGCGAGTACTCGTATGAAGTCACAATCGAGGTGACGCAACCCACAGCCACGCCTCTTCCTACGGTGACCCCTGCCGCAATCCCTTCCGCCACTCCCGAGGCAACCACAGCATCGCCACCACCGCCCACCTCGACCCTGGTGTCGGACCAACCCAACCCCTCCCCTTCGCCGTCGCAGCCATCGAACCCCACCCCAACCCAAACAACGGCACCTCCGGCGGTCGCCGTGGCCCATACCGCGACGCCCACAATCACCGTGGAGCGTGATGGCGGGGTAGCCGAACCGGCTGATGTTGCCGCAACCGAGGTCACGAACACCCAGACCACACTATCCAAGCCAGCACCCCAGGAGACGGTGGGCCTGGATAGGATCCTGCTCTTGCTGGGAGTCGGCGCGGGGACGCTGGGCTTCGGCACCATGGTCTTTGTTGTCACACTGATCTTACTGGTGATGATCTATGTTCGGGCCAGGGCACGGTTCTAGAATGGCCAGCCAATTGAGCGAGCTCGCATGTACCACACGTTAACCTGGACGCTCTGGCTCATCGCGGCGCTGCTCCCAGCCCTGCTTTCCAGGAATCCTCTCTACCTCACCACGCTGCTGCTGGCGGTCGCTGTCGCCTACAACACCATCGGTCGACTATCCCCTATGGCAACCAGCTGGGGCGTCTTCTTGAAGGCTGGCCTGGCCCTGGCGACTCTCAGCGTGCTGTTCAACGTGCTCACCGTACACTACGGCGAAACCGTACTCTTCACCTTGCCGCGCCTCACTCTGCACCTGGGTCGCGTGCCCGTCTTGGACTTGGGAGGCAAGACCACCCTGGAATCATTGATCTACGGACTGACCAGCGGACTGAGCCTGATAGCCATCCTTCTCATTTTCGCCACCTTCAACGTGCTCGTAGATCACCACAGGCTGCTGCGACGCACCCCTGCCTTCCTGTACCAGACAGGTATGATCGCTTCTATCGCTATCGCCTTCGTGCCACAGATGGTGTCCAGTCTGCAAGAGATCAGGGAGGCCCAGGCCATTCGAGGGCATCGATTTCGAGGCATACGGGATCTATTGCCCCTCTTCGTGCCCCTGCTAACGACCGGGCTGGAAAGAGCCATCCAGCTGGCCGAGTCAATGGAAGCTCGTGGCTTCGGCAGCCTATCCGCCCCTCGAAGCAGACGGCGCCAGACGCTACACCGCGTGCTCATCGCCGCTGCCCTCTTTGGCCTCCTGGCGGCCGCGTTCGTCCGAGGCTACTACACCAAGGCTCCCTGGGCAAGCGGTGTCTTGGCCCTGAGCAGTACCGTGCTGCTCGTAGGAACCTTGATGGCCATAGGCCACGCTGTCAAACGCAGCCGGTACCGTAGAGAGATATGGCGACGTCGCGATACGCTGGTCAGCGTCGCCTGCATCGTCTCCATCGCCATCACCGCGGGCTTCTGGCTGCGCGACCCAAGCACTTTATTCTTCTATCCGTATCCGCGGTTCTCGTTTCCTGGCTTCAGCCCTGTCATCGGCCTAGGGCTTCTGGCCATCGTGACGCCTGTGCTGGCCGCTCCACAGATGAGGAGGCACAGTAGTGATTGAGCTACGCGAGGTCACCTACTCCTATCCGGGCAACGAACTGCCCGTGTTGAGGAATCTGTCGCTGAAAGTAGCTGACGGCGAGTTCCTACTGGTCATCGGGGCATCGGGTTCCGGTAAGTCCACACTCTTGCGCTGCTTCAACGGGCTCGTACCTCACTTCTACGGGGGCACCTTCCGAGGGCGGATTCGCGTCGCGGGCCGCGACCCTTTGGCTGAAGGCCCTCGTGGCATGAGCAACGCAGTGGGCTTCGTACTCCAGGACCCCGAGAGCCAGTTCGTGGTTGACTCCGTCGAAGACGAACTCGCCTTTGCCATGGAGAATCACAATCTGGAACCGTCAGTCATGCGCAAGCGCGTCGAGGAGGTCCTAGACCAGCTTAACATCGCCCACCTCCGCCACCGGAAGATCAACACGCTCTCCGGAGGGGAGAAGCAGCGAGTCGCCATTGGCGCTGTACTCACCCTCCAACCAGACGTGCTGGTGTTGGATGAGCCCACCTCCCAGCTCGATCCCCAAGCCGCTGAAGAAGTCCTCACAACGCTTCAGAAACTCAATAGCGATCTGGGCTTGACCATCGTACTCTCCGAACATCGTTTGGAGCGCGTAGTGCAGTACGCAGACCGGGTGATGTACCTTCCTGGCCAAGGGGAGATCCCACTCGTGGGGCCGCCCCCTGACATACTACTCCAGGTCGATCTAGTTCCTCCGCTCATCAAGTTGGCGAAGGAGATGAATTGGCGGCCGCTTCCCCTCACGATCAAGGAAGGCCTGGCCTTCGCGAGGCAGCTGAGCATCGAGCCTGATCAAGGTCAGGCCCGCTGCCTCCATGGCGGCATGGACCAGAGCACGCCAGAAGCCATCGTGAACATGAGAGATCTATGGTTTTCGTACGACGGACACGAGGCGCTTACAGGCCTTAGTCTGTCCATTGCGCCTGGCGAGTTCGTTGCCCTTATGGGGCGCAACGGGTCTGGCAAGACCACCCTGCTCAAACACGTGGTAGGCCTTCTGCACCCAGATCGCGGCCGAGTGCAACTCTGGGGAGAGGACATCCGCGGAAAAGACGTCGAGGATATCGCCCGTAGGGTCGGGTACGTACCCCAGAACCCGGGCTCGGTCCTCTTCGCCGATACCATCCGAGACGAGCTTGACTTCACGCGGCGCAGCCACGGACTCGCGACCAGTGATTACGAAGACCTGCTCCGGCGCCTTCACCTGTCCGAGTTCGCCGACTCGTACCCCAGAGACCTCAGTGGGGGGGAGCGCCAACGAGCTGCCATGGCGGCCATACTGGTTGCCAATCCGGACGTGATCCTGCTGGACGAACCGACCCGGGGTCTTGACTACGAACAGAAGCAGTCTCTGGCCCAGTTCCTGAGAGCAAAGCAGTCCGAGGGTAAGGCCATTATTATGTCAACGCACGACGTCGAACTAGTAGCACAGTGTGCTGACAGGGTGGTGATTCTGGGCGAAGGACAGATCGTAGTAGACGGCCCGACGCGTGAAGTGATGAGCAACTCCATGGTCTTCTCGTCGCAGATCAGCAAGCTGTTCCGCGATGATCGCCTGATCGCTGTGGACGACGTCCTGCGAGCGATGGTCCGATGAAGAGGCGACTCGACTCTGCCGTCGGCCGTTTCCTGAGCGCTCTCACCCTGACGCTGGCCACGACACTAGGAGTGGTGGCCTTCCTCTATCCATTTGTGCTCCCCCACGATGCATCGAGCCACTCCTTCATGGCGCACTCTGCGGACGCTCCTCTGATCTTTCTGGTGCTGCTACTCCTGTGTGTGGTGGTGATCATCAGCAGCCTGGAAACCGGCCAGATGAACTCGAAGATCATCGCCGTCCTCGGCATTCTGGTGGCCATCAACACCACGCTGCGGCTCATACCAGGCCCCGCCGGGTTCACCGCCATGCTCTTCATCCCCATCCTCTGCGGATACGTCTACGGCGCTGACTTCGGCTTTCTCCTGGGCTCGCTCTCGCTCCTTGTCTCCGCTGTGGTGACCGGGGGCATGGGCCCCTGGCTCCCATATCAGATGTTCGCCGCTGGCTGGATGGGCATGGCCTCCGCCTGGCTCCCCCGACTGACCCGGTTCAGACGGGCCGAGATACTTGTGCTGGCACTGTGGGGAGCGTCGCTGGGGCTGATATTCGGGGCGATCATGAATCTGTGGTTCTGGCCGTACTTGGTGAACGTCGGCACCTCAGCCACCCACTGGCAGCCGGGCAGCGGAGCCTGGGAGACGATCGGTAGATACGCTGCTTTCTACGTCACCACCTCCCTGTGGTGGGACATGGGCAGGGCCCTCGGGAACTTCGCCCTGATTCTACTCTTCGGTGCACCTGTTCTTCAGCTGCTGAGACGCTTCAAGGAGCGCTTTCAGTTCGTGATCGAATGATTGGGCGCCGCGCAGCAGCCTGACCAGAAGACCCCGGAGGCAAAACAACGAGGGGGACTATCTCAGTGAAATGGGCTTCGAGCAGGGTCTGATCCAGCTCTACATCGGTGATGGGGACAGGGTTACAGCCGCCGCCCTGGGCCAGGCCCTGCGAGCTGCTGGCCAAGGCTTCACGGTCTACATAGCCCGATTCCTGAATAGCGAGGCTGGAAAGGGCGCACTACGCACCGCGGTGCAGCATCCCAACGTCACCGTCAGACAATTCGCTCGCCGCCCTTTGGTCCACCAGAACGAACCAGGTCCGACGGACATGGGCACAGCCCGAGAGGCGCTGGACAAGGCTGTCAGGGAAGCAACGAGCGGGAGTTATGATCTCGTCATTCTGGACCATGTGGACCTCGCCCTGGCGCGGAGCCTAATCGAGCTCGAAGACCTGCTCCAGTTGCTCAGGGACAAGCCTCAGGGGGTGGAGCTAATCCTCACCATCCCGCGTGCCCACCCGGATCTTATCGATCTCGCCGACCTGGTCACTGAAATGAGGACGGTGAAGCAACCCTAGTACAGGGGACCACCCAGCAGCTGCGCGCTAACCGATTCCCAGCACACCACCAAGGGTCGCTGGGGAAGCCACCGGTGGCGCCCATCCTCGGGCCGCACGGTGGGATCTCAACTGCACCCACGACGCTCCTCGAACGCGAGCGCACGACACGAGGTACGTGGTGCAAACGATGAGACCATGCCCCCTCAACCACTCCGCAAGAGTGCGGTGGGACGATGAGGCAAGCCAGCCCCGGTCAGGTCCTGTCTCGTGATCTGTGTGGACCCCCGCAAGGGCGACCGCGCTGGGCCCCCCTTCCGGATCTTTATAGCCAGGGTGCAGAACGCAGGATTAGTACTCAATCCCCTTCCTCGGGGCCACACCAGCGCGCACGGGATGTTTGACCTCAGCAAAGTCGGTGACGATGTCAGCCAACTCCACCACATAGTCAGGGGCACACCGCCCCGTGAACACCATAGTAGCAGAGGGAGGCTTCGTTTCTATCAGTCCCTTGACGGCAGACGGCTCCACTAGGCCCTGATCCAACAAGGGATTGATATCGTCGAGCACCAGGAGTTGGTACTCTCCTCCGGCCAGCAGACCCTCAGCTCGATCCAAAGCAGCCTCAACTGTCGCTACCGTTTCGTCGAACTGGTCCAGGTAAGCTTTGTCGCTGGCCTGCGACTCAATGGCGATCATGGTCACCATCGCACCAAGCTCCTTGGTGGAGCAAACATCGCCCAACCTCGCCCGCATCGGACCGGTGAAGTGTATGAATGCCGCCCTGCGGCCGTGACCCACGGCGCGGCAGGCCAAACCAAGAGCCGCCGTCGTCTTGCCCTTCCCAACGCCAGTGAAAACGATCACGTTGCCATGCCCTTCCCAGTCGACGTTCATGCCTTCACCCCCACATCCCATAGGGCCTGCCTCTGCCAGGGGCTCTATCCGTGCTTGTGGGTCGCGTCAACCAGTGCTCTCATGTTCTCCTTGGGGACATCGGGCCAGATGTCACACCCCGGCCACACTGCGTTGACGCCGCTATCCACAATGTCCTTCACAGCCTCTTCGATCTGCTCCACCGTGCCAGCCACCAAGACATTGTAGGGATCCAGGTTGCCGAGGAGAATCTCGTCGTCCCCCACCTTCTTCCTGGTTTCCCGCAGATCGTTCTTCTGGTCGACGCTAATCGCATCCGCCCCGCAGTCGGCCATCTGGTCCACAATCAGGTTCGTGTCACCGCAGATATGCAGGATCTTGGGCGACTCCAGGGCCGCAAACACATTGCGCAGATGGGGCTGAATCAAGGATCCGAACATCCTCGGACTCAGGATGTCTCCTCCCCCACCCATCTCGCGGACCGTTATGTAGTCGGCACCGGCTTCCCGGTAGAGCGCGGCCAGGTCGATGAGGAATACCTCCAGCACGTCCAGCGCCCGATGCACGGCATCCGGCTTCTTGAAGCTCTTCTTGAAGAGATCATCCAGCTCGAAAAGCTGTCCGGCAAGTGTGTACGGCCCCAGCACCCACGCGCCCACCGTGGCCTCGGCACCTACAGTCTCCTTCAACTCCTTGATGGCGTCAACCACGACGGGGATTCTACCCTTCTCCAACGGTTTGTCGGGTATCTCAAGATCCCACTCATCCACCTTGTCCGCCACTTTCTGGGAGACGGTAGGATAGAGGATATCTTCGGAATCTGCGTAGTAGTTGATCCCGCAGCCAAGAGCCTCGGCCTCCACACCCATGTCAAAGGGCACCACCACAGACTCCAGGCCGAACAGCCTGTAAGTGGACGCCGCCGCGGCTGCCATCTTGTGCCCGTCCGAGTGTATCTCCGGGAAGCGCCACCCTTGGTCTGTGAGCCCGTGTAGCGTAAGATTCCCCATTCCGCTGAACACGGTCATGGGGTCGACCTTCTCGCCACGCAGAGCCTGCAGAACACGCTCTCGGTGATGCATATTGTTCCCCGCCACCAGTATGCCTCCTTACTCTGTAACTAGCTGCTCGACCATGTCTGAGAACAAGAGGTTCAAGGGATGATTCTCGCTCTCCGGAAGTTCATTGATCTCATCATATACCAAAGTCGCCAACAGTGCAGATGCCGATGCTACAGCCGGGAAGATACGCTGCGTCCCGGTCATGGGTCCGTAGAGCATGAAGTCGCTGGCTAGTGCGCATATGGCATGTATGCCGGCGTCAATGCCCACGAAGCCCTTGGAGCCCCACATCTCTCTGGATTCCTTCCACATATAGGTCCCGTTGGAGGGGGCGCTCCCCACCGGCAGGCCAAACTCCTCCTTGACCAGGCTGTTGGCCAGAAGAGAGAATGCGGTTGCCGGCAAGTTCATCACTGCGGTGTCGACGAGAACGGTCTCAAACCCGCCCTTCTCCACCATCTCCATCGTGTTTCTCAACGACTTCGGTCGGCCTGTCGGGGTCTTGTCTTCGGCGTCAAAGGCCTGCACGACGATGTGTTTGACGCCCAGTTCCTTCAACGTCTGCACCTGTCCAGGGATATCCTCGTCCCAAGGCGTGATGCTATTGTAGAGGAATCGATCAGCCAACCCCTGCTCGCAAATGTACCTCGTAGCCTCCAACCGGG
>Ga0180437_10005542_pt1 | contig 17219 bp, 17 predicted proteins | sample SS_ome_4_FD_132410 | JGI IMG/M metagenome (GOLD analysis project Ga0180437, IMG submission 132410) | Hypersaline lake sediment archaeal communities from the Salton Sea, California, USA - SS_3_D_1 metaG | ecosystem: Environmental > Aquatic > Non-marine Saline and Alkaline > Hypersaline >... | reverse complement strand
GTGGGTCATTTTCATCGGATCCGGTGCCGCCTCGATAGGTTCCGTGTTCATAGCGAGTTGCTGGGCTACCGGAGATGTCCAACTCAAGGCGTTTATCAAAACCGTCGGCCCCGTTCATCCGATCTTTCCAATATTCCCGACGCTGCCCGAGCAGCAAGGAATAAGTGTTTTCATTGCTCATGGTTATACTTCCTATTTTTTTCTAATTATTTAATATATATCTATGTTATTTAAAGAACACCGCACATTAAATGACATTGTGCGGAAATACGCATTACGGGGCCGGTTATCTCCCCGATACGCATCCCACATCACATTATCGACGCTGGGATACATTTGGTCATATCCTGCCTCCGGATAAGTTTTTACTGTGTGATCCGTACTCCCTTTATCATCATTAAAGCGTTCCGCTATCTGAATGAACCTGGATAACAATTCTTGTACGGTTTGTTTATCTTCGCCATGGAGGGTTACGCCATAAGTTTCTCCACCTTCCGAACTGGTCTGCTGCATCCGAAGCATGTGTGGGCCTAAATCGGCTATTTCATCGCCCACAATAATTCCAAAATAAAGAGATCCCATTGGCCGAACTTTATCATCATCAACCACTCCAAGGTCCAAACCAAGCAGAGTGGCATATTCATCCAAGATTTCTTTTAATATGCTATCTTCCGTGCTCACTTGAATCTCACTCCAAATAATGATAAAGCGACATGATATTCCGGTAGCCCATAATAATTGGCTAACGGCGTTAGTAATGGACCGATATATCTTGATAATAAATTACGATATACTTGGGCGGCAAAATCACGGGATTCATTTAAGACCCGATAGAACCACCCCGAAACCGCTTGGGGGTCGAATAAGACACGGGGAGTTCTTTTGCGCCCTCGGCCTTTTCGATAAGATAGAGTTCTGCCGTGGGTGCCCGGATGCCTTAGCCAGGCTGTGGGCATTCGGTTCACCGGACGGGCATATTCTATATTGCCGGTATTCAAAAACACATGAAAGGGATTTAAGGATCTGGTGGCTGATTGATCTCGAATTGATATTTCCATGGCATTAGCAAGACGTCTGGTATCCGTCGGCACATATTTTTTAATTAACGTAAAAGCAAAGCCTTGTAAATCATTAAACAAATGCCGCCTCACTATCCGTAGTAAATCCGCTTCTTCCAGCCTTTGCCGGGTGCCGCTGAGACGACGTAATTCCCGCTGATATATATCCAGCACATCATAATTCATTTGAATGAGAATAATCGTTTGGCTTTCAAAGGTGCCGGTTCTTCCGAGCCGAGCTCCTGCACCTACCGGCCCTCCACTTCTTGCCCTTCCCGTTCTCCACATTTGCGGATGGGCGCCTGTTCTTAATGCTAAAACGCCTTCTCTGCGAATTTTCTGCCGGGTTGCGGGAGCCCGATAAGGAGTTCCCGGCGTCATTCCGGGCGGAGTGCCGCCTTGATATTGAGGCCTTTGAATTTTAATCGGAGCTTGTAAAGTTCTTACAACAGGTTGGGGTTTGGTTTTTTTAATTTTTTTTGGGCGGGGAGGTCGCTGCATGGTTTATCCTCCTTATGTATTTGCCCCTGGTTCCCAACTGGTCATGCCGTATGTATTAAAAACGTTATTTAAGCGAAAAATTTGCTCATCATTGAGCTCCATTGCGAAATCGGTGCCATTCAGCACGTTTCTGATTTCCACTTTCACAAGCTCCATTTCGATGAATTTAGCCGTATCATTTATATCCGTTTGTCCTTCGCCGATAATGTCTTCTATTTTGGTCTTAGCCGACCTCCGCCAGGAATCAATAGACTTCCGGGTAGGCCGATCCCGATCTCTGACGGGAGTAGGGAGACCTGCATGATCTCCGCATTCATCGGTGGTGGAAAACGTGATAATTGCCATTGTGCATCATTCTGTTAATCTAATAAGCCCGCTTTGAGGCGCTGATACCGCTGATAAACTTCGACCATTTCTTTGTCATGCTTTTTGATAAGGCGTTCATATTCGACCTTTTCTTTATATTTTTTAGCCATAGTCGGGTCTAGGGGATCGGCATTTTCCCTCGCTGCCAATTGTTCTTTCAAATATTTTTTCCGTTTCTTCATCTCTTTAATCTGATTCGGAAGGGCCCGTTTAGCCCGTTTGATGCGGATTTCTTTCGCTTTCTGGTCGGCTTCAATTTTTTCTTTAATATCATCGTCAACCATGTCCACGAGCTCTTCTTCCAGCTCTTTCATGGCTGCTTCTAAAGGGTCAACTTTTTTCTTTGTGGTGGTTTTCTTCGATTGTGGCGGCATAAGATTCATCTACCTACTAATGTTAAGTTGGAATAAAAAAAGGGAAATAAAAAGGTTTGTATTAAGCGGTGACCAAGCTGTTGGCTACGGCAATAGCAGAAGGCCGCTGCACAATAGTTCGACCCATCCAGAAGAACTTGAAGTCTATTCCTGCCCAGCCTTGTGGCGGGAGGGGATAGGCTGCGGTGGGATAGGATTCCGCTAAGAAGAAGTTCCTTCGGCCCATGGTTTGGGGCGCATAAGCAATCATAGCGCCATTGCCCGAAACTTCCGTGAGGGTATCAATGATGTGGCGGTTGGTCCGAATCACATTGAAAATCGGCGATGTGCCGCTTTCACCGGTATATTCCCGGATTAGCTGCATGTCGGTTTTATCCGAGGTTGCATTCCGGTTTTTGTTGGCCCTGGCCATTACCTTATGGCTCATGTCCAACACAAAGGGCGGGTCATGGAGGTTTTCGATCAGAAAATTCGCAAGGTCCACAGCCAAATCAAAGGCGCTACCGACGCCGGTAATATCCGTGCCGTTTAAGCCGGTGGCGGTAAGGTCTGGATCATTGATTAATCCAGTAATACCCAGAGGCTTTACGCCTACTACATCGGTTCCCCGATAAATATACCAATCCCGGTAGCGGGCAAGGGATTCCATGATGTTCATCATCATGTCGGTTTGCTGGTTCGGAAGGGTCACTTGAGCCATGCTGGAATTCAAAGCATCCAATTCCACCCGCTTCAAAGACCAGTCATAATGCATTCCCCAGAGCTCGTTCACCGTTTCAACTTTGAGCGGCTGAACGTTTGAACCGCCTTCACCGGTTTGGGTAAACTCGGGCGGAGGGATGTCGAGCCATTTGTACCATTTAAAATCGGTCATACCCATGCCGATCTGCTCGGTTTGCATAAATGGGCCTACACCCGGCACATTAGCATTTGCATAGGTGCCTTCCCGCAGCACTTTTTGAATGCTGGTGCTGATCCGGGTAACTTCTTCCGGCGTGAGCAAATATGCGGTATCGCCGAGCATGTGCTTTGCAAGCTTGTTATATTGATAAGCTGCCGGCACGACTCCAACTGAGCCGTCTTGTTTTTTATAAAACTTGTCCGTGATGATGTTGGAAACATCTTTGAAGCATTCTTTTCCATATCGCCCCGCAATTTGTTTGGGGGCAATTTCAGGAATAGCGTTAACGTGGTTACGTGAGATTGCCATTGCCATTAGACGGTCACCTTCACTAAATGCATGTCTGTAGCATGCCCTGCATCATATTTAGCGACGCTACCCACCCTGTTCGTCGGAAAGTCAGTGGCTTCTGCGCCATCGGTATAATATGTACCCCCAGTACCGACCTGTAATTCGCCATCGGTTGTGGAAAGATACACATCTTCTTGCTCTTTAGCCGGCACCGGACCAGCAGCAGGAGCCATGCGGCACCAGATGTCTTGTCCTTTGCCTTTCGGATAATATTGCCCATAATTTGGCACTGAAGCGCTATAAGTATATACCTCATCGGGGCTTTGACCAGGCATTTCCATTGCAATGCCGCTGAAGTGTAAATCGCTGGCTTTTGCCAGATACATCACGCCATTGACCACCCGAACGGCCATACCTGGATAAATTCCCGCTTCGCCGATTTTTACCAAATCGGAGACATGGGGCTTTACGCCCGCGGGCCCTCCCCATGTAGTGCCGAGTAGACGGCTTTCAAAGGTATCATCCGCCATTATTTCCCATCTCCTTTAAGAACGCCATTCGGTTCCAATTTATTCGCATAAATTTGCATGGTGGGGAACTTCTCGGCGTCAGCCATCTCTGTGGCGGCTGGTGGTTGGGGGGTGGTTTTGATCTCCCGGTCTTTATTGCCGGGCATCGGAAAGCCTTTGCCATCTTTGATTAAAGCATCAAGGGTTTGCTTCCGGATGTTAAGATATGCCACTTTTTCTTCCAGGGTGGCATCCGCAACTGGTTTCGAGTCTAAGCCAACAAAAATATTTGTTATATTTAATGACTTCAGCTCTTCATCTACTTTTTTCATATCATTCTGTTTGTAGGTTTCAAGCTTTTTGTTGGCATCGGATAGGCTATCTTGGACCTTCTTCAATTCGCCTGTTAAAATACCGATTTTAGTATTGGCTTCTTGAAGCTGGTCTGCCATAGCTTTGTAGTTGGAGTCCTTATGATTCTGCAATTCGGTTTTCATGGTATCATTTTCCGCTTGCAATCTTTGGACTTTTTCCAATAATTTTTTAGCTTCCTCGGGGGTCATAATAGGTCCTCCGTTAATGTTTATTTCGCCAGATTCGCTTTTTAATCCATTTTTTCGTCGGTCATTTTCCTCCGAACTGGTGCCTCCAGTGCCTTCAGATTTGATGTGTGAAATTATCGATTCTAATGAAAGGGGGTAATTATCCCTAGTAAAAGCGTCTCTATTTATCACCACTTCCGAGCTTTGGATGCGTTTTTCAGTGTGTTCATGATCTATATGCTTCTCTTGCTTATCTTGATTGATGCCGCAAATTCCACTCGGGCATTTGCCTACATCATGGGGCAAGCCCGCCAAGTGGCCAAGGATCATGTTTTTTTGATGGAGTAAATATTCTTCTTTATACCCCCAATCTTCATATTCATACACTCCGCTACCGCCGAATTCACACATAAACCCAATGCTAACATCAATTACATGACCGCTTTTCATCCGATCTGCAAGACCCGGATTGGTTTCTTCCAATTTAGCTTCGTTAATATAAATCCAAGCTTTGACTTTTTTCTTTTCAAAATCAATGGAAAAATCCCGGACCTTTCCCAAAACTCTTTCTTTCGGAATAAATTCATCAAGAAAAGGCCTTATATCTTCCGGGCATTGGGATTCAAGGAATGTTTGTTTGGTATGCGGAATAACAAAAGGAATATAATCTACATCAATTGCTTGAATCATTTTCACAAGCTCATCAAAAGGCTTAAAGACCGGGATGTATTCCACGTCTTCCGGCACAAAATCTTTCATCCATGGCAATTCTTTTTTTTTTGAATAATGCTGCACCATTTCAGCAGCCATAGTGACCGGAACCTTTAAGACCCCATTCATAGAAATTACTTTTTCGGTGGATGAAATGATTTCCTCCTGGGTAATAATCGGCATGGCTTCAACTTGAGCGTCAACATATTTTTTTAGCTTTGAGCATAAAGTAATATCCTTTTCTTCTTTCATGCCATCTTCTTCATCGCCCTCTATTTTGCGCTTGATTTCTGCACAATAAGCCTCTGGGTCATCCTTCTCTTGGTTTTCCCGAACGCATTCTTCAAAATTTTCATATTCGCCGAATGGCATTAGCCCTTCATCTCCATTTTGCCCTTTTCTTCCAATACCGAGATAAGCTTATCCCGACAGTCTTTACAATAAGACGTCTCTTTCTCATCTTCAATTTTTTTGCCGCATTTTACGCAGAAATAATACACTTCACTCATGTTAAATCACCAAACGAAACCGAATCTTGATCCGGAATGGTTAAGCCTCTTATTATATCCGGAGGCGCTCCGTTACTATAATCCAAAATAAAATCATATAACACTCCAACCGCATATTGGTTAGATTTAATCAAATTCATCTCCCAATAGCCGTCCGCTGCCGAAGTTTTGACAATCTCTTTTTTATTGATATAAATATTTTTATCTTTGATATTACCAGCGGGTCTCGGCACAGCGGTAATAGTTGCCCCAGAAACTGCATTATTTTCCGCATCTTTGATAAAATCATAGACATAACATGTCTCAGCATTATCATCTATAAAAGAATAAAAATCATAGGTCCATGTTATGATGTCTATATTCGGAGTGGTGGTGCCATCATTTGAATGTAAATAAACGACAGGCCTTACCCTTGAACCTGCACTTAATAATGTGGTGGCATTGGTATTTATTTCCGCAGCGGTATTGGACTGGGCATACCCGCTTGAATTAGCCCATGCCGAGCCGGTCCAATATTTCTCGGTCCCATCCACTTCAATAGTAAATTTTACTGCATCAGAACCAGTTTCGGTGACTGTGGCTAAGAACGTAAGCAAATCATCCATATTGGTTGTATTACCCGGCTTGATGGTTGGATTATCAAGGCCATAGCCTTGACCTGTATAGGTTAAGGTTAAATCATCACAAGACATGAGCACTACGCCGTCTTGGGTTATTATTTTCACGGTGACTGTATCAGCAGCGGTCAATGAGCCGATATTTGTATTAATATCCGCTGCGGAATTTGCTTGGGCATAAGATCCGTCGCTGGCGGTCCAGATTGACCCGTTCCAATACTGGCCATTGATAATATAGCGAGGGCTATTTGCATCGGTCACCGTAAACCCGGTAAATGATTGAATATTTCCCAATCCAGGATAAACAAAATCTGGAAGGGTAATTGTATCGCCTTCATATCGCCCGTTCGGTAAGGTATAGCCCGGAGTATAATTTGTAGTGTGCTGAATATTGCTAAAAATGACAAAATCATCAATTTCAAAATTAGAAGTGGCAGCGGCATTATTATTTGAACCGATACGTAAAAGATTAATATCGCTGCTTCTGGTTTTCACGGAAAAATTGGTTGGTCCTTGCTGAGAACCATCTACAAATAGCTTTCGCTCATTTGTAATTGAAAAATCACAGTTCAACTCAAATTCATATTCTACGCTTGCAGTAGGACTCCATGTTCCAAAAGAGACAATTGTTGTAGATCCCGCTGAATCCCCAATCCTACAGCTCAAACCGCCCGATGTTGAATGATATAGAGAAATCATATTAATATTACTGCCGGCAGTTTGACAAATTGTAAAGAAATATCTATCTGCTGAGGGAAAGCCGGAGTAATTGGGCGTGAGTTTAAATTTAATTGTGATTAGGCCTACGCTATCCGCATTTGAATTGGCGTCATAATCTACATACCTTACATCTGAATATTTTAAGTCTAACTTTCCGCCAGAGACTGCTGCTCCGCCCACGCCAGATCCGGTTAAAACCCCATCACCGGCGGTTAAATTAATGCTGGAAGCAAAGGTTGCCCAACAAGTCGCATTGGCTGGACCATTATCCTTTTGCTGAACTTGACCCCCGCTGAATTCTGTTTTCCCGCTGTCATAAGTGAAGCCAGCATCCGAATCAAAGGGTTGGTTGAAGGTTCTACCTGAGAGGTCGCCTAAAATAAGCTGAGCTTTACCCCCGCTAACGCTAATTTTTGCACTATCATAGCTGTAATTGCCCGGTGTAGTAAAAGGAAAGCTCTGCTCGATACCCATTCAAATCACCCCGACTGCTTGTAAAAATCCATGTCGCCCCATTGATAACGTTCCCGATTCGCCGGAATCGATGCCCCTGCATCAACATATACTGTATATTGTTCCCGCTGGTCATAATTGTCGAAAATATAAATATATTCGCCATTGCCAAGTTCATGCATAGTGTCGGCATTTATCGAAGTGCCATCTTTTAATTCCGCATAATCGTAATATGGCGAAACGATTTTCAGCTTTTTTATAGTTATTGCCGGCGTTAAGCCTGTTTTTGGCGCATCATTTTCCCTTATCCTGGCTATAAGATATTCTACCGTCATAATTTTTCACTCCTATCCTTGAGCTCGAACGCTCTTTCCCAAAAAAGATTGTAAATGGCCACAGTCTACCCCGCCTATTGAACGGGCATAATCCGCAGCTCCATAGGGCTTTACATTTAATGGATTATAAGACTCTTTAAAGGTAGAAGCCCCGGATAATGGCAAAATTAAGCCATCAAATGCAAAATAATACGTTCCCGCCGTAGCACCGCTGCGGGTTTGAAACCATAAATACCGAATATCGCTGATCCCTTCAGTTTTACTCCGAAAAGACACATTACTCAATACCAGAGAATCATTGACATACCAATCCGCTTGTTTATTCACATAATCCATAACCCCTCGAATATGATACCATGTATCCACAACCATCGGCGAAACCAGCGCTTGGAAGGCATCCGAATCATTTTGGATTCGCAAATCGCCCGAGCCCGCCACTTCGATTTTCCACGCTTGGAGAGACTTGGCTTCATTCCAGAGGACAACTTGGCTGGCAAAATCATTACCCACATTAGAAGTCCTTACCCAAAACGCAATTTGCCCGCTCCCACTTCCAAGCGTGATTTTGGTGGGGTCGATCTCGGCTATCCAGCGATCAGCAGGCACATCATCCTTTAGGACCAAGGCCTTATCATGCCCATTATAGGTTTGAACGCTGAAATGTTCGGAGTTAATCTCGGCATTGGGAGGGCTGTTTAAACTACCATCATAATAAAATAAATTGATATTAGAGGGTAATCCACTTTTTCCCCAATCGAACGCATATTGGGTCGCTTGAAAGTTGCCCATTTAGACCGTCGCATCTCCCGTGACTTTGACTAATAGCTTATTGCCATCCATGTTAGTTCCGACCTCTTGAATCATATCACCCGTATCGCTTGGCGCTGTTTCGGTTAATTGCCCTGCAGTTTCGCCCACATATTGCCTTGCGCCCGTGGTGCTCATGCCCGCTGCCCAAGTCGTTTTATAGATTGCCCCATCAACAATGACTGTTATATCTTCGGTTCCTGTTCCGGTGGTGGATGTAGCAGCTACGCCCAATGCCCTTTGCACCGATCCTGTGGCTGCGTTTGCCTTTACGATATAGCCAGAACTGTCTATTCCTACTACATCGCCCACCGCTATAGCGGTTTCATTGGTTTGAAGCAAATAGCCATTATTCATGAAATACTGCCCATCACCAGTTAGGTCAGAAAGGCGCAATACTTGTTTTGTTGATTGAAGGGTTTTATTTGTCAAAGTTTGGGTATTGGTCGTTCCCACATTTGCGCCGGTAGCGCCATGGGCGGTAGTAGAATCTTCATGGCCTTTTACAGCATTTGGCGTAATGGCCTTATCTGTGGCAGTATCAATTGAATCTTGCAATTGAACCGCTCCTTTTTGTGAAGTGGTTGCGTCTTGAATAGAGAGGGCTGCCGCTCCGCCAATTACATCTCTGGTTTGGTCAAAAGATAAGGGGGAATTAGCGGTGAGGTTGCCTTTAGTCAAAGCCGGCTCTTTCGTGTCGGCATAGGTCTTCACCGCCTTTTGAGTGGCTAATTTTACGTCCGAATCCGCAGCTAACGTGCCATCTACATCTATTTCATCAATAGCAGCGGGCGTAGGAGTGGCGTTATTCTTTAAATCAATATTAGCTGCCGAGGCTCCGATTATCTGAGGGGTATTAGAGACTGCAACGGGCGCCGAAGCGGTTAAATTGCTTTTTGATAACAAAGGCTCCTTAGTATCTGCGTAAGTTTTTACCGCTTTTTGGGTAGCTAGCGCTGTGTCGCTGTCTCCAGTTAATGTGCCATCTACATCGATAGCGGTCATCGCTGCCGGTGTAGGGGTAGCATTATTTTTGAGATTTCCGACTACTTGGGCTGTATCGGTAAATCCGTGAACATTTGTGGTATCACTTTCATGGATCGAAACAGCGCTTGATGCTGCCGAAGCCGCTGCCGCTTCCGAAGACGCTTTAGTGGCCGCATCTTGGGCTAAAGCCGGATCTACTACATTGATGATTTTTTGAGTACTTGCATCAATATCATCGCTTGCTGCCGCCGGCATATTGGATAACGAAATTGCATCGGTATCTAATTCATCCGAAACATAAATGCTAAGAAAATCGCTGGCTAAAGCCTCTCCAAAGTCTTGCTGATAATTTGCTGACGTTGGAAGGCTTGTCACCAATGCGCCAGGAGTTGAACCCAGCCAAATCTTGTTTCCAGCAGTATAGGCCCAACCAGAATCTTTCGCATACCCAGATTCTAAATATCTGACTTCATTCCCAGCAGTAACGGCTTCGGTGGCAATGCCTACGACAGGATAGGCTTGATTACCAGTGTCATCATTATCAGCCCGATAAGCTTGACCATTAGTACGCCCACCGCCTACTTTATGAATGTATAGCGCATCCCATTTGGCAATATTTTCGCCCGCTATTATTGTTTTAATGGTGCCGATAGCCCCGCCGTCCACCACTTCATCCTTATCTATTACCAAAGTTCCAGCGGAAGCCGCTATGCTCGGATGTTTTGTTATTTTCATTTTTTAGAGCTCCTTTTCCGTTTCGGAATATAATTTTTATTTCTTATAGAGGTTAATAATTTGTCCAATTTCACCAAATGATCTCTGTGAACATTGGCTTGTTCGGAAATTTCATATTTGGATAAATCTTTTAACAGTTTTTCATATTCAGCATACATTTCATGGGTGACCATATTTTTCATTTCGGGGGCTGCTGGTAATTCTCTCATATTTAATGCTTTTTCCTGGCCTAAAGCCAAATCCATTATCTTTTGGCGGTCTTGTTGTCGTTTTTGAACTTTAATTGCCCGTCGTTCCGCTTCTTTTTGACGCTTGGATTGAGTTTTTTCAAAAGCGCTTTGGGTTACCTTTGCCGAGTTTTCTGTATTATTGGCAGCCAGCGCTTCTTCATGCTGTTCTTCTTCCCGCTTCTCTTCCCGCTGTTCTACCGGACTTTCTAGGAGTTCTCCCGTATGCTGTTGTTTCCACATACCGAGGTTTGCAATAAGGTTATTAACCTCTTTTCTACTGATGCCATACAACCTCTGGCATGTTGCCTCATCCAGTTCGGATTCATCACTCTCCAGATTAGGCAAGCCAGCCTTCTGCCGCACTTCCCGTAGAGTGCTAAAGTTCATCATGGTAGTGGCATTGGTGTAGGTTCGCATGTCCAGCTCGGCTTGCTCAATCTTGGTGAGCACTTGCCGAAGGCCCCAATTGATTTCAAAGTCTGAAATTCCATATTTTTTGAATACCCGCTGAATGTAGGGATCAATTTTGAAAAATTGGCGGATGAATTGGTTCTGTTTGGTATGCTGCCGGTCCAATGCTGCGAAGTATTGCCGCTCATTGACTTCCGAGCCTTCCACCACGCCCGCCACTTCACCCATCAAGATCGGCTGAGGAATTCCCGAAACCGCCGAGATTTGGTCTATAATCATGGCTTCCAGACCGGCAAGGTCAATCATGGTGCCTTGGATGCCGAGCAGCCGAATATCCGAAACTTGCTCTGATGGCACAATAAACCATTTGTTTTTGGTGGGATCGCCTACTTTTTGTTTAAATTGGGATGCTGCTTTATCCCCACGAATACCTTTGGTAAAGATTGCAGGAAGACCTATGCCCCATCTCCTGGCAGCGGAAGCGGCAGCATGATCTATTTCACTGATAATATGAAGGTGGGTATAACACGCATGGAGATTGCCATGGCCTTTGTATTGGTTATAATTAATATTATTAGTGCGCCAGCGGATAACCCTGTTCGGATGAATTGTATAACTTGAAACATTATTAGTTTTAGAATAAAAATTAATAAGATAATTTTCCGGGTCGCCAAATGCCCCTTGGGTTGGAATCTGATAATCTAACCGATTAATCGCTTGAACCCGTAAAATATCGCCATTTAACCTTGGTGGGGCTGCAAAAGCTTGATATTTAGGGTCAGAATTGTTAATTTGTTCATACATTAACGCCCCATCGCCTTCTCTATAAATATAAAGAAGGGATTCGCCATGAATGAGGTCAAAGGCACAGCAGAGCTGGGCCTCATCATAAAACCCTATTTCTTTTAAGTGCTGCCTAATTTCAGAATTGATTTCGCTGATAACTGCCGGATCAAGTTTCTCATTTTGTTTCGGAAATTCCAAAACAAAATCATTGTTATAAATATCTTCAGAAAACGCAATTGTGAGACGTTTTCCAAGCGGGGTTTTTGTGGCCAGCGTCCATAAGCCCTCATCGGTCGGATCGTCAAGGTAATAAAAAGATTCGCTTTGATTGCGCCCGTATTCCAGGATAGAATGCATCGGGCTATTATCGGCGCTGCTGGTAATTGCGCCATAAGAAGCCACTTTATTGGGCGCATACTTGGAATAATTATCCCAAAATCGCTCCCACTCTTTCGTCTTCTTAGCCTGTCGAATATACTCAAATGTATTGGAAAGAGCGGATGATGCGCTAACGACCAAAAACGGAGCCTCCGGGCGAGTTAAAACCTATTTAAATCATAGCCCAAAGGAATATAAAAATATGCGCCTTTTCGCCAAAATGTATGACATTTTAGCACGGATCAAAATAGGATTTGCATTGAGGGCAATATCCACAATCTATGGAATTCCCGTCCTCATCATAATCCCTGGTATAGATCATGTTTTCATGTTGACATTCTTTTTCGCTCATTTTTTTTATCTCCATATAACTTGGCTCATGGGGAGCGGTATTCCGTATTCCGGTGATCTCCTCGGCTGTCAACACGGGGACACGCCATGCCTCGGTTTGGATTGAATGTCGGCGCTGCGACACTCCCCAATCATCGCCTTCTCTGTGGCATCTGGGTGCAGGGTAGGATTCGAACCTACAAGGTATAGAACTTCGGCCGCCAGTTCCACCAACCAACCATTTTACTGGTCGTGCTGTATCCTGTTGAGCCATCCCACTTAGTTTAAGCGGTAGGCGGAATCAAACCGCCATCTCCGGGGTATGAACCCGGTGTTCTGGTCGCTATACCATACCGCTTTGGTTTTTAAGATATTCCGTTTCGGCATCAATCAGCTTGTTATTTAGCTTCAGTTCTTTTTTATCCATTTTTAGAGGATACAGAAAGCCATATTTTTTTTCCATGGCTTTACAATGCAATTCTAATCGTTCTATGGGATTCATTTTTTAAAGCCCTCCGCTTACAGCATCATTGGGCAGTCGATCTCTATCCTGTCGCTTAAGACTGTGGTTCATTTCAATCTGCTCCGTATTTGAAAGTTGGTAGTACAAAAAAGGGGTGCCCTCTGGTGGTATCGAACCACCGACCTCACGCCTAACAGCGTGAATCCTTCCAAGCTAGACCAAGAGGGCATATTAACCGGTGGGGCACTCCCACCGGAAGCCTTTTTAGGGCAATCTGGATGCTTAGGCCCATCAAATTTGGGTTGATGTGCGCCCGGAAGGAATTGAACCTCCATCTCCGCCTTATAAGGACAGCACACGAACACTATGCTACGGGCGCTTAAAAACCCAAGGGGAGTTCGACAGCCTTGGGGCCTAGTTTTTTGAAAAGTGGTAGTAGGCTATTACCACTTCGGCTTGTAATATTCTATAAACTATCTTGGTTTATAAACCTTCGTAGGATCTTGTTCAACAACCGTACTAATTTTGACGTTCCCCGCTTAAATAGTTCATACAATATAGGCTCCTCCCATAAAGCAAAGGGGGGAGCTTCATGGGGATCATTGCCGGATCACAAAGAAAAAAGGTGTCCTTAACAGAAGGAGATTGTAAAGAGACTGAGTAATATATTGAAATCGCCCTATAAATAGTTTAACCGGAAAGCCAAAATGCGCCCGCACTGCCATTTTCATCACAAAGATCAAAGGCCGAACCGATAGAATCAAGTACATCATATCTTTTACATAGCGGAAAAGAATCTTCATTTTTTAGTTCATTCATGGCTTCTTCGTTGATGCCTTCCCGCATGTAAATCCTTTCCATAGTGAGTTTAGTGGTCCATTGCCCTAAAATTCGGATACATTTAACTCTTTTTTCCTTGGGCACCTCATCCGGCAGCTTAAAGACTAATTTTGGCTTTTCGACCCCCGTTTCATCTTTTTTCATTTTTGTATTTTGATAAACCGGCGTGATCACGATATCCGAATCTGAAAGCGCATTTTCGATGAATGTAGTATCTTCAGCGTTTATTTGCCCTGCTTCTACGCCCACTTCAGCAATGAACGGATATTTTTTCACCACTTCTTGAATCATCCGCACTTTTCGAATTACCCCACCTCCCCGCCAAATCCAAAAATCAAGGATATAATATTCATCCGTTTCTTCTTTTGGAACCTTTGATACCACCGAGATACAGTTATAATCCGACCGATTGCTTTCGCCAAAGGCTTGGTCAAAGAACGCCATACAATTGTCTTTCAATATGGATTTATCAAATGGCAATTCATTAAATGTAAAAGGCTTAATTTTATCAAATTTCAGATATCCCCCGCCCACCGTTTGGGCGTTCATCTGGAATTCGCATTCAAAAGCCACCTCGCCAATGTCATGCCGAATGAGCAGAAACTCTTGCATACTCATCCGCTCTCCATCCCAACCGAGTTCAGGGTCATCATCTATATAATACTGCACCCGACCGGGCAGATCCCAGTTAATCTGTTCATAAGTATCCATGCCGACCTTTCCGCCGACCAACCCCCCTACGCCGGCGATCTTGGCCTTCTTCCGCTTTTTGCCCGGTCTTGTTGCCGGGCGGTGTTTGACATAATACCACTTCCCCCACTCGCCGAGCTTGCCTGGCTCCCGCTGTCCGCCATTGGGCCATTCCTCAATCGCCCGAATGATGATTTCATCATAGGTTTCTTTGTCAAGGATTTTGTTATAGAGGTCATCGGGGTCTTTCATGGTCCCTATGATTATCATTCGTGCAGCGCCCATCAGCATAGGATAGATTTGTTTAGAATACCACCGCCAGTTATTTTCCCGCTTGACCGGATGCCCAGCCACGTCTTCTTCTACCGGATCATCAGCCAAGACATAATCGGGATGCCCGCCCATTTGAGAAGCGCCTTGGGCTGAGCCAATAGTAAGACCTGCATCTCTGGCGGATTTCCCTTTTTGGGATTGCCAATACATCTTATCCTTGGCAGCCCCACGTTTATCATCAATAATATAACCATACCACTTGAGAATTTTAGGGTTATCTTGAAGGGCGGCCCTAATTTCCGTGCTGTAGTCCACCGCTTTTTTGTTGGTGGATGATAAATAAACCACCCGCAGCCCCAAGTCCAGAATAAGCCTTTTGATCCGCCGGGTGCCACACGCCGATTTATGGGCACCTCTGAAGATAAGCACCAGAACTCGCCGCTCATTGTTAAAAATATCCATGAGCCTGTGATCTATTGACGTAAACTTAGCAGGGCGATATTCTTTCACAATCTCCGATTCTGTATGATCTTCATTCCATACCCTCACAGGGGTAAGGAATTCTTCAAAGGCTTGGGCCCATTCTTCATCCGTGAGCTTGGGGGCATTAACCTTTTTTCCATCTGGACCGATCTCCCCATGATAATACCTTTGCCCTCCAATCACACGATATCCTTCATAGCTATTATATCCTGTCGGCTTTGGCTTAAGCTCTTTAATCTCATCATCGGACATCTCGGTATAGTCATAAATCTGAATTTCTGGAAGGTTTATCTTGGATTTGGTGCGTTTCTTCCGCTGTGGGGTATAGGGATGTTTTTGATATTTTTTGGGGGGATTTTTATAATGCCCTAACGAATTATTCCTTCCGATTTCTTCATCTATTTTTGGTATTTTAGCCGCCATTTTCCTCAATCCATATCAAACGTGCATTCATACATCATTTCTGGGGTTCCCCTTTGCCTTTTTGCCTTTTTTTTCCGTTCTTTTCTTACCCATCCCAATCCAAGTAACGGCCTCAAATTGTCCAACAATGTGGCCCGAGGAATGGTCTTAAGATGGTTAAGTTCGAGCAATCCATTAACCGAAATCGGCTCATGTTCTGTTATGGCAATCATTAACAATTTACTGAGCTTGGTTATTTTCGAGGTTGAATAGCCGTCCTGTTTTAGCCAATCATCAATTATTTTCAGCGTGATCTTCATCAAATTCATCATCCGCTATTTTCTGCTCTGATTGATCTTCCCAAAAGCGCCCTAATATATATTCCGCTTCCCGTAGCTGGATAAGGCGTTCCGGGTTTTTTGGGTCCAAAAAAAATTCTAAAACCGGCTTCCATGGTTTTTCGTTTATTTCAAAAACCAATTCATATAACATTTCTCTAATCAATTGGTATAATAAATTCAATGCTCCCGCTAATTGATCTAATATCGGAAGGAGCTTATTGTAGGATTCTACCGCTTTCTTCGTCTTTCTGTTAAAAATGAGCTGGTCCAGCCAAATATCTTGAAAGATTTCATAAATACTCGGATATTCTTCTTTGAATTGTGCGGCAGGATAATTATGTTCTTTCAAAAATAAACTCCATCTCACCCGCAATTCCCTTCCCTTTTTATTATCTCCAGGATAAATCCTCGCTTTTCCCCTCCGCATCCTTTTGACTTGTATATTTTCAAATTTTAATGTGGATAAATTAAGAACCGATTTTTTGGTCTCATAACCAATAGTATATCTCGGATGCTGAAGCCGATAGTTCCCAAGTATCAGCTTCATTTTGTCAAGCAAATCTTCTTCTTTTTCATTCAGATCTTTTTCAAGGGCTCTTATTTTAATAAATTTCTTCATTTCTGGCTCTTCTTCAGGAAAAAGGATGATTTTTCTAAATCGTTTGGTCAAGAGAAGATCCCATCCCGAATTGTGATGCCTTGTAAATATAACACATTCCGCTCTTGGTTCGCTTGATTTTTAGTGGTCACATAGCCTTGTCTCTCCAAGATTCGGCCAAAATGTTTTGGGGAAAGATAATCTTCTTTCTTCTCTTTGCACCATGCTTTATAATACATGTATAATTCCGTCCGCTTGCAAAAGACATCATCACCGACCGCACACTCTTCATTAATAAACGGATACACATTAGACGTATAAAGCGACCACATTTCTTGTACTTTATCGGGCTCTGTATTGGAGAGAATATTTTCTATCCTTGATAAATAGCTTAAAATATAGCCCAAAGCCCCCTCCGATTCATATTTTATCATATCTTCCAATAAGTCCTTATCTTCCCATTTCGTATTCCGAAATCGCTTAACAAACAAAATAATATCAAACCGATCCCAAAAGGAGATGTCGGGATTGGTCACAAAAGGGAGCCGGTTAGCCATGTAAATATGCTTGCAATAATT
>Ga0180437_10005541_pt1 | contig 17221 bp, 10 predicted proteins | sample SS_ome_4_FD_132410 | JGI IMG/M metagenome (GOLD analysis project Ga0180437, IMG submission 132410) | Hypersaline lake sediment archaeal communities from the Salton Sea, California, USA - SS_3_D_1 metaG | ecosystem: Environmental > Aquatic > Non-marine Saline and Alkaline > Hypersaline >... | reverse complement strand
TGCCGGGCGGCCAAGGACAAGACCAAGTACATGGAGGTCGTGATGTCCAACGTGATCGTCTCCAGCGTACGCCCCGGTGGAAGTGCCCAGGGCGGCGAGGCTCTGCCCCTGGAAGAGGTCAGCTTCAATTACGGCAAGATCGAGTGGAACTACACCGAAACCGACCACGATACCGGCAAACCCAAAGGCGACGTTAAGGCCCATTGGGATCTAGCCAGTAACAAAGGCGGGTAAGCTGCAGTTGGTGGCCGACCCCTGACGGAACATCGACGCCACGGAGCCGGAGCCCCATGCACCGGTGCCGTGGCGGCGATGTTGTTGTATGTACCCCGGCAGAGATCGACGCGAAGCGTACACAGGCCTGATCATGCGAATCATCCTCGAAGTGCTGTCGGGAGCGAGCGCCGGTCGCAAAACCGTGCTGGCTTCTGGCCAGGTGCTTCGGGTCGGCCGCACGGGATTCGCCGATTTCACGATTTCCGATGACGGGCATTTGTCTGGGGTACACTTTGCAGTGGAGACGGACAACACGGCCTGTTACGTCCAGGACCTCGGCAGCAGCAACGGCACGCTGCTGAACGGACAGCCGCTGGCGGAGCGAAACGTGCTTCGCGACGGCGACGAGATCCGTGCCGGCAGCACGCGGTTTGTCGTCCATGCTGAAGGCGACGCCCCGGAGGAAGCCGTCGCGGCGGCGGCAGCGATCCCCAGTCCGCCCGCCGCGCGACCCACACCGGGTGCCGTCAAGGTGCCCTATACGGCCGAGACGTGCGACTCGGGACTCACGCTCTGCCGCGGCGAGGTCGAGGACCTTCCGCCCGCCGCGCTGGCCGAAATGCTAGGTCGGAAGGTGCCGCTGTACCTGATCGTCGACTTCAAGAAGTTGGGAGACTTGCCGCCGGAGGAACTCGAATCGGCCGACAACATGCTGTTCGAGTGGCTGGACGCGTCGACGGCGGCCGCGCTGTCACCGCTGGTGATTTCGCCGGGAGATTTCGCCGACTGGCCGACGCTGATCGAGCAGGGCTGGGGCAACGACGCGGTGGTTTGCCTGTTCTCGCAACAGGAGAAGCCCGACTTGCTCGCCCAGTTGCGAGCCAACCTCCGCATCCAGCCGGCCGGCGATTCGGGCGGGGGCATCGTGGGGTATTGCTGGCCGAGCGTGATGGCCCCCTTGCTGGCCCACTACACGCCGGAGTTTGTGCAGAGATTGCTCAACGACATCGACGCCGTGCTGGTCGAGTTTCCCGACCTGCCGCTGACCTGGCAGGTGTTCGGCCGGGAGCAGGTCGTCGATCTGTTGGACGAACTCGGGCTGGTGCGGAGCCCATCGGAGGAGGTCGCGGCACAGTCGCCGGAGGATCAAGCTTGATTTCAAGACTTTGAGGAGGAACACACGCATGCCACCAGCAGCCCGAATCAGCGACATGCACACGTGCCCTATGGTCACGCCGGGCGTTCCACCGGTTCCACACGTAGGCGGACCCGTCTCGGTGGGCTGTCCGACAGTGCTGATCGGCGGGATGCCGGCGGCGCGGGTGGGCGACATGGCCGTCTGCACCGGTCCGCCCGACTCGATCGCCAAGGGTTCGGCCACGGTGATGATCGGCTCGATGCCGGCGGCGCGGATCGGCGACAACACGGCCCACGGCGGCGTGATCGCCATGGGCTGCCCCACGGTGATGATCGGCGATGTGGGCATGGGCGGCGCGGGAGGGGCCCAGGGCGGTGCGATGGCCCAGGCCAAGGCGGCCGGCAAGCCGTTCTGCGAAACGTGACCGGAAGAAGAATGACCCCGGTTCGGGGTCGACGTAACCAGGATCAAGATGAGAGCCGTCCAGGTTGACCGGGAGCAACCGGCAGTGACAGCCAGTAGCAATCCATCCCCAGTCGAGATTCGCCAGAGCAGCCTCGACGAGCTGCGCACTTGGCTCGCCGAAGAGCCCAACTCGCTGTTCGCCGTGTTGGACGCCTGTGACGAGCCGCGCGTGCCCGACGTGGTGTGCCGGCTCGGCCCGCGCGCGGTCTGCCTCTACCGCAGCAAGGCCGAAGAGGAGTATTCACAGATCGCGCCGTACCTGGCCCGCGTCGACGAAGCGATGCTCGACTGGATTGTGGAGAACCTCTGGGAGGCCCCCTGGGGGATCTTTGCCGTCGCGTCGACCGATTTGGCGGGTCTACGCACGCATTTCCGCCGTTTTTTGAAGGTCGAGGGGCCCGACGGCAAGGAGTTGCTGTTCCGCTTCTACGATCCCCGGGTGTTGCCCACGTTCTTGCCCACCTGCACCGAAGCGGAGGCGGCTGAGTTTTTCGGGCCGGTGGGGCGTTTCTGCGTCACCGGGGAGGAGGGCGATTTGCTGAGCATCGAGCGGGCAGCCGCTGCAGTGGAGGATCAGTAGCCATACGCGTTCTGAGGAGAGATCCTGTGTTCAAGATACGCAAGGTACGACGGCTCTCCGAAGCCGTCGACGCGTCATTCGGCCGCTGGAAATCGACGGGCTCGGAGGCCCGTCGTACAATCCGATCCATGTCTGGCATGAGCTTCAAAACGCATTCTGAGGAGGCGTCCCGTGTTCGAGATACGTAAGGAGCAGATGGAGGTCCTCGGCCGGCACGAGTTGGAGAAGTTCGTGGTCCGGATGATGGCCCACCTGCGCGAGGATTTTGCCGACTATGTCCAGCCGATGTCCGACGAACAACTGCGCGAGTTCGTGGAGACGGGCATCGCCACGTCGAAGACGTACGAGGTGGTGGACGAAGACGACGTGTGCATCTACATCGAGTGCATGGCCGTATACGGCAGAGATTTCGACACCAACCCCAAGACCGACTGGGCGGGCAGCATCCTTCGTCAGACGGATCTGGATGGATTCGAGAAGATGAAGCGAGTGCTTGATGGTGCCCTCTTTCGAGCCGGAGAGTAAGCATGGCACAAGTCCCCAAGCTGCCGATTGATGAGAAGGCGGCCAAAGCAGCCAGGAAGCAGTTCTACCGGGATCATCCGGAGCTGGTAGACAAGACGACGGGAAAATGCACGCCGCTTGACCCCAACAAACCGAACTACGATAGGCTGCGACGGGACTGGGTAAAAGAGTACAAAGCAGCGGGTGGTAAAACGAAGCGGGTCTACCGGAAGAAAAAGAAGAGACTGCCCGACCAAGTCAACCAACCGTGCGAACTCAAGGAGATCGAGGAAGTCAAATTGGTGGAACTGATAGAGGTCGTGAAGGACGGCGGGGATTATTCTCCGGTGAAGGGCGTAGCCCCAGCCCCGAAGACTTCGGGGGAGCATCCGCACCGGAACGCCGGCGCGCCCGTTGCGCGCGCCGCAACGAATCCCGAGCGACAGTACATCAATTTGCCTAGGGATGATGGCGGTGTGGAGCAACCGCACCAGGACCGCTACGTCGAGGTGCGAGCCCGCATCGAGTGGAAAGAAGACAAGTTCAAGGATTATTCCCTGGCAGGGTGGAAAGTGCATTTTAGTTGCACCAGGACCGAAGGCGGCCCCAATCGACCGGGGTCACTTTACAGAGCGGGAAGAGAGCATTTCGAACTCGCTGCGAACCGCGAAGCCGATCCCGCCGACCCGATCGAGGTGACGACAGACGCCGCGGGATGGACACCCGCGGTCAAATTCTATCTGTCGAAGTACGGCGGCGACAAATTCAAGATCGCTGCCCAGGCCGAAGAAGATGATAAGGGGACAAAGGGCGAAGGAATCGAGACCGGCAAGTACGAGGTCTGGCGAAGGATCCAGTACAGGCTCGGCTGCATGAAGCGTCCGGATGGCTCGAACTACTCCAATCGGGTTGCCGAGGCAGACCTGAAGAGCAAGTTCCGCGACCACTTCATCCAGTTCGAGCCCGACGGTAACGTTACGCAAATCGAGCATAAACTAGTGGTGCAGAAGGCGACGGCGAGTGCTTGGACGGACGGCGAGCTTGGCGCTGCCCCGGACCGCACCATCAACTTCGCTCTGCTCGACATCTTGTCCAAGGGGGACATCCCATTCGATTACGACTTCGACCCGCCGGCCGCCGATACGGTGACAAAGGACCTCGATGGGTATGACTATGCCTTTGATCTCTCGGCCAAGAACAGGTGGTTGGTCTCGGCGAAGTACATCAAGAAGAGCGATAATACTTCGCACGACATCCCGGACGACAAGGTGAAACTCGAACTGAACGGCCTCGACTTCAAACTCACCGTCGACTTGAACGGGCTCGCAGGGCGTCCTCCACTCAACGACATGAAGGTGGAGCTGAAGCTCATCAAACAGAACGACTTGTCGGGCCTCTCCAGCGATGCCAATACGATCGTTGCCATGCGCTGGCGCGAGAAGGAATTCAAGCCCACGGGAAAAGAGGCGGACGCGACCCTCCACACGATGCTGCACGAGGCCGGGCACTTCCTGGGACTGGCCCCGAAATGGATGCCGGATAACGTAGCGCACACCGACGCTACCAAGCAGGCGAACTGGTACTATCAGAATGGCAACCACTGCCACGGTCTTGCGGACCAGTGCATTATGTTCGCCAGCTTCCAACTGACCCTGAACTTCTGCGACAATTGTGGTATTGGACTCAAGGGCCGGGATCTGTCAAGCCCGAAAGTGCGAGGAAACTCGGATTATTGAACACCGCAAGCTTCCCATTGGAGCGACTCGGCCCTCTGCCTTGGCCGGAAGGATCCTTCGGCCGTTGGCCCCGCTGCTGTGCGCTCTCGCGCTGGCAGGTGCCTGCGATCACAAGCTGCCCCGTCAGCGGGTCGATCGCGGGCCAGATCCTCAGGAGGATGTCATGACAGATCAGGGAGTGCTCAGAACCGCTGAGCCGATTTGGCACGAGGAAACCTCGTACTCGCCGCCGCGCCTCAGCACGCCCGGCCTCGATTTCAACGCGCAGCCCGCCGAAGGGCCGGAAGGCCCAACGGTCGCCCTGCTGGGGCGCTACCGGGTAGGCAGCCCTCACCTGGACTACTATGGAGGGCAGATGCCCAGGCCTGTCTGGGTAGTCGCCGTCAATGCCCAGTCCGGTGAGATCTATATGCAACAGTGCGTTGAGGACGAACGCCCGCCGGTGCGTGTGGTAGCCTCCGACCGCGAGGCGGAAGCGCAGGGGCGAGGGACCGAATTCCAGTCGGGTTGCTTCAACGTAGACCTCGGCGCACAAGCCATGCTGCCGCGCGAGGCCGCCACCTATCGCGTCTTCCTTTGGCTCGACGATCTAGTCAGCCCGATCAAGGTCGCGCAGATACCCGAGAATCGAAAGAGGCGCGAATCGGGGCTGCCTTCGAGCCGACGGCCCTCGGAACTCGTCGAGTTCGGAGCATTCCCCGGTGCCCCTGCAGCCGCCGGCAGTGCGATGGCGCTGGCCGCGTCTACACAGCCCGGCGATCGGACCATATGCGGAGTCTGGTCTCCGGATCGGGCGAAGATCGCCAGCAGGAGAGAAGAATCCGAGCCGTACTACCTCATGCTGCTGGCCTTTAATCACCGCGACCGTTCGTTCGGCTGGGTGTCGGTCGATGCGACGCAGTTGCCACAGGGCACCGATCCCGGCAGCTTTCGCATAGACCCGCTGAAGATCGTCGGTGGCTCCGAGATGCAGCAGAAAGTGTTCGTGCTCGCAGTATCGGAAGACGGCATGTCGAACGTACTTGTCGGTCGCCACGCAGAGTAATGACGGAGGCAATGGCCGAAAACCACGCAACTTTTTGCGGCAAAAACAGATAATAGACAACGGAAGCCGGAGCCCGGGCTTCCGCCTGCGAGAAGCACATAGCCCGGGGACCCCCCGGAAGTACAGGGAGGCCGAATCGTGGCTTACTATCTGAACATCAAGAGCACCGTCAAGCACGAAGGCGAAGAAGCCTTCCGCCTGGTCTCCTTCTCCGGCCACGAGGAAATCTCCCGGCTGTTCAGCTTCACGCTCGAACTGCTCTCGCCGCGCGACGACATCAAGCCGAGCGAGATCATCGGGAAACCGATCTCCTTTAGCTTCCAGGACGCCGCGAACCAGCCCCGCTGGTTCCACGGCTTCGTGAGCCGATTCTCCGCGTCCGGGGGGGAGACGGGGCAGCGGCAGTATCAGGCCGAGGTCGTGCCCTGGCTCTGGTTCCTGACCCAAACGGCCGATTGCCGCATATTCGCCGAAAAATCCGTGCCCCAGATCCTGGAAGAGGTCTTCAAGGACGTCGACTCGGCAATCAAGCAGCCCGTGCAGATGAACGTCCCGGGAGGCTACCGCATCTGGACCTACTGCGTCCAATATCGGGAGACCGATTTCAATTTTGTCTCCCGACTGATGGAGCAGGAGGGCATCTTCTACTACTTCAAGCACGAAGAGGGCAAGCACACGCTGGTGCTCTGCGACAGGGCCGCCGATTACCAGACGACGGGCACCGTAGTCAAGTACGAATATTCCTACGCGGGTGAGCCCCAGTCGGAAAGCGTGACGGCCTGGGAGCATGAGTATCAGTTCGTGCCGGGCAAGTACACCCAGACCGACTACGAGTTCGAGGATCTTCCCGCCCGAGGTCAAAAAGATCCTAATAAGGCGCTGGAAAGCTCCAGTGTGGCCCAGGGTGGATCGAAGGACTTCGTCGACGCCGAGAAGTACGAGATTTACGACTATCCGGGAGAATACGAAACGAAGTCGGAGGGCGACGCCTATACCGAGTTGCGAATGGAGGAAGAAGAGGTCGAATACGACGTGGCTACCGGGTCGAGCCGTTGTGAATACCTCACGCCGGGCGGCAAGTTCACTTTGCGGGAGCATCCCGCCTCCTCCGAGAACGGCGAGTACGCGATCACCTCGATTGACCACTCGGCGGCCGATTCGGCCTTTTCCGAGGGAGAGGGCGACACATATTCCAACAGCTTCACCTGCATACCCGCTTCGATCACGTTCCGGCCGGCTCGCGAGACCCCCAAGCCTTCGATCGACGGAGTTCAGACGGCGGTCGTGGTCGGGCCCGGGGGTTCCGAGATCAATACGGATGAGCAGGGCCGCGTCCAGGTGCAGTTCTTCTGGGACCGCCGCGGAACGCGGCTGCAAGGCGAACAAGAGCCGCCGGCCTGGATTCGCGTGGGGCAGATCATCGCGGGCAAGAACTGGGGAGCGATGTTCATTCCCCGCGTGGGGCAGGAGGTGATCGTCACCTTCCTGGAAGGTGATCCCGACCGGCCGCTGATTACCGGCGTGGTCTACAACGGCGAGCAGACGCCGCCCTACGACCCCCAGGAGAACCCCACCCGCAGCTACATCAAGACCAATTCCTCTCCCGACGGCGAAGGCTACAACGAACTCCGCTTCGAGGACAGTAAGGACAACGAACAGATCTTCATCCACGCCCAGCGGAACATGGACACCCGAGTGGTGGCCGACTCGATGGAGAGCGTTGGCAAAGACCGCCACTTGACCGTCGGCGAAGACGGTGACGAAGGCAAGGTCGGCGACCAGAAAGAGCAGGTCTATCGCGACAAGGATCTGATTGTCCACCGCAACCACACCGAGCACATCGGCGGCGACATGAAGCTGTTGATCGGCGGGATCGACGGGCCGGGTAATCAGGAAATCGTGGTCAAAGCCGACAAGAAAGAGTTGCTTCAGATGAACAGCCATCTGAAGGTCGGCGCCGACCGCAACGAGGACGTCGGCGGCAACCAGTCGCTGACCGTCGGCGGAAACCAGCAGGAAAAGGTGGGCATGAAACACGCCGTCGAAGCGGGTCAGGAGGTCCATATCAAGGCGGGCATGAAGGTGATTCTCGAGGCCGGCATGCAACTGACGATCAAAGGCCCCGGCGGCTTCGTCGACATCGGCCCCGCCGGCGTGACGATCCAGGGGACACTGGTGAACATCAACAGTGGCGGATCGGCCGGCGCCGGCAGCGGTTCCAGTCCCACCGGACCCGAGGACGCCGAGGAGGCCGAACCGGCCGAGCCGGACTGGGCCGACATCGACACGACGGGCCAGAAATCGACGCCCTTCTAGGTGGACTGAAGCGGAGATGCTCCCATGACTCTCTACCGAGGAGACAAGGTCTGCTTGCCGACCGGGAGCATGACGGTCGTTTCCGGCCCGAGCAGGCCGCGGCGCAAAGTCCGCCGCAGGAAGTCCGTGCTCACCCGGCGCAAGCCCAAGCCCCGGCGACGCAATCCCGCAACCAAGCCCCGGAAGGTTGCTTCCCGTAAAGTTCCCCGAATGCCTCGGGCGAGGATCACGTTCAAGTTCGGCGTACAGACTTACCGCAACATCGCCTTCTGGGACGCGGTTCGGATCGTGGGCCAGGCGACGCTCATCGAGCGAAAACACTGCCGAGAGTTCACCAAGATGGTCGTGGAGAAGCACTGGGTGATCTCCGGCATGGCCAAGGCACTCAGCAGCGCCAAAGCCCCGACGGACAAGATGTGGGCCAAGCCCCTGGCCACCCTGGTGGTCGCCTACGAGTACTTCGCCTCGATCTACGACACGATTCAGCACCCGGGATACGACTGGACCTGCAAGTACCTGGTTCCTTCGTCCGGACCGGACTGGTATACGCTGGCCACCTGTCCACCCGGGTCGGACATGTCCGCGGAGCGCTGGGCGGAAAAAGTCCGCATGGCGCGAGCGCGGATGGCGGTAAGCCTGCTGAAAAGGGGTGTCCGGGAATACCAGCAAGTGCACAAAGCGTGGTACCGCTATCGCGAGCAGATCGGCCAGGGGGCCGAACGAGCCAAGTTGATGATCGAAATTGCCGTGGATCTGGCCCTGACTGCCGCGGGCGGAGGGATTGCCGGCAAGCTGGCGGGAACGGGAATCCGATTGCTGGCGAAGAAAGCGGCCACTGCGGCCGCCATCAAGACATCCACGGACGCGGCCTTGAACCTGAGCAAGAAGATCCAGAAGGCCGACAACATCAGCTACACCCAAATCGTCACCAAGAGCCTCAAGAGCGGGCTGGTTGCCGCCGCGGGCTCGGCCGCCGGCGACGTGCTCACCACCAAATTGCTCAACGCCATGAGGCCGGTGTTGAAGGTCCCGGGCAGCGCCCGATTGGACCACACCAAGTGGCAGAAGCTGCGGGCCGAGTTCCTCTCCGGCCAAGGTTCGAGCTTCCTGACCGGGACCCTCAACAAAGTGCTTGATGACAAGAAGAAAGACCCGAGAAAACGCACGCAGGATGAAGTGGTCGACTCCATCGCCAAGGAAATGCGAACGGATATTGTCAATCAGGCCTGGATGAAGTTCCTGGCGGCAGCGGGAGTGAAACTCTAACGCGGCAAGAACAAGGCAGCCACGCTCGCCAGAGCCTGGTTTACGGGGCCAGTAATTCTGCAAAAAGCGGCTTGTCCCACTGTCTGGCGACGAACGTGCCCCACAAAACGCGCCCACGGCACCCGGTCGTTGTTCCTTGCGACAAGGTCTCGTGGTATCATGTCGTAGAAGGGACTGTCTGCCACCGAACAGAAACCGAGGTAAACCATGGCTGCGGATCCTCCTCCCCAAAAAACCGGCTGGCGCGGCGGAATGAGCAGCCAGACGCCGCGTGGCCCCTCGGCCGGGCAAAAAAGCGGCGGCTGGGCCAAGAAGAAAGATCGCCAGTACGAGCGCGAAGCCCAGCGATACCGCATGAAAATCACGGCCTGGTCGTTGATCCTGGTCATCTTGACGGGCATCTTCATCTATTGGCTCTACCCGCGCTGGCAGAAGGTCCCCTTCCTCGTCGCCGCTTCGGTCGACTACTATCCACCCATTCCGCCGAATGCTTGGGTGGCAGAAGACCTGGGGCGGTTTCTCGAATTGTGGGACAAAGAGAAAGGCATAGAGATCCTGGAGTACTCGAAGTTCAGCTTCAACGGATCAAAGCAGCGGCGACTTGACGACCTGCGCAAGAACCTCGCGGAGGCCACTCCCGGGGGACCCGACAAGGACTTGGTGATTATCTATCTGAGCATGCACGGGGTGGTCGACCAACAGAACGAACCTTGCCTGTTGCTTCCCGGCGACAGCCCGGGCAACGCCGACCAGTGGTTGCGCGTGCGCGAGGTGCTCGACGCACTACGCCAGCGGGAGGAGGTCAAGAAACTGTTGATCCTCGACTGCAATCGGATGGACGTGAATTGGGGTCTCGGGCTGTTACACAACAGCTTCGCGGAAGGCCTTCAGGCCGTATTTGAGGAAGAGAAGGTCCCCAACCTGATGGTGCTCAATTCGGCCGGGCCCGACCAGATCGGCTGGACCGCGCCGGAACTGAAAAACTCGGTATTCGCCTACTTCCTTTATCGAGGTCTGATGGGGGAGGCCGACAGCGGCGCAACCAAGAACAGCGAAGTCTCCCTCAAGGAACTGCACGCCTACCTGAAAACCCGCGTCAACCAATGGGTCAACGACCACCGCGACGACGTTCAGGTTCCGATGCTCTTGCCGCCGGACGCGGACCACGGCCTGGTGCACACCGTCACCCCCACAATCCCCAAAGTCCCCGAAACGAAGCGATATCCCCAGTGGGACGAGGTCGATCGTTGGTGGATCGAGCATGCCAGGCTACTGCGCACCAAGGATCCCTATCGCACGAACCCCATCAAGTGGGAAGAGTTTCAGCACAAGTTGTTGCGGCTGGAGCAACTGGTCTGTGCAGGCAAGGCCTATCAAATCGCTCTTGAGAGGACGGAAGGTGAACTGGGAGGCCTCAAAGCCTTGCTCGATAAAGCACCGGAGTTGGAAGATCTGGCCGCGTTCAGCTTGCCGCTCGCTCGCCGGTTCCGCCCGTGGCCGCCAGCCGAAACCGACGCGGCCAGGCAAGGACTGGACCGCTTGATTGCTGACGCTTCCGAGGTCGGCGATGAAACCGGCTCGAATGATGACGCGAAAGCCGACGGCGACGGTTCGGGCGCGGAGGAGCCGGCCAAGGGAGCCGTGGACGAAGTAGCATCGGAGGATGCGCCTCCTACGAGTGCGCCGGAAGAGACGCCGCCGGAACCGGAATCCGAAAATGGCCTGCGGTACGGCCATCCGGCCGCGCAAGAGGCCGCCTGGAATTGGTGCCTCAACCATTGCGCGGAGCCAGCCGGCGCGGGCGACAGACTGACTCATGCGCTGGGGCTGATTGATTGGGTTCGGAATCAAGAGCCTGAGGTGGTCGAAGTGCACTTCCTCAGAATGCTGCAGCAGCATCTCGACCCAAGAGTCTGGCAAACTCGGCCGGACCTTGTCGGCGATGCGCTACAGGCACGCGACAGTGCCGAGGAGGCTGCCGCGCCGGATGATGAACGGGTTCATTACTGGGTCAGGGAACTCGTCGAAACGGCAGATACCGAGCGTCGTCGCGCCGAAGACAAGCTGTTCGTCGGAAGTGCCGCGGAACTGACGCAGGCCGATGACTTGTGGAAGGCCGTCTCCGGTGCAGGCGGCAACGGAGGCCCGTACGGAACTGCCGTAGAGCGGGCAACCCAAGTCGCCCTGGCCTTCAAGGCGCGCGATGAGGCCTGGGCTACGCTTCCCTATCTGGCCCAATGGGTGCTGATGGACCGCCCGGGCGTCGTCCCCGAACGTCACCAGCAGCTGCGCGCGTTGATTTTGGACAACCACGCGCTGGCAGAGGCCTTGGAAGAGTCGGTCAAGAGCGAGGGATTGTCGCTGGAAGAGGTTGCGCCGAACCGACAAGCGGTGGAGGGCAACCTGGGTTTGCTCAAGAGTGCCTTCCGGGAAGAGTGCACGAACATCCTGAAGGAAGGGGGCGTGAATAGACCGTTGCTCCGACGCATCGCAGTCGTACTCGCGGTGCCGCTGGTTACGGGAGAGGACCGGAACGGGTTGCGGGCAAAGTATCTGAGGATTGCAGCGGCAGGCAAGCCCATTGACGACGTGGTGCGCACGGGAGCGGATGCACCCCAGACCGTTTCAAACCGTTTGGCTCGTCTGGCCAACTGGCCCGTGCATCCGGCCTTGCTGATGCTTCGTCCTCCAAGCAACGAAGCCACGGCAAACACCTCGGAGACACCGCCCGAAAACGAGCCATTGACCGATGCCCGCATGTCGCGGAAGGACCGCATCTTAGAGCTTGCCGGACAGGGCCAGCAGGTGCGCGACCTGCTTGACAATGTGCCCGCCCAGGCGAAAACGTGGCTGGGTGAGACCGAAGAACTGCTCGGCGTCGGAGAGGATTCGCCGCAACCGCCGGCGGTCGTGCGTGCCGGCCGCAGCAAGGCGGACCGCCTGGTCCGCGCGTCGGCGAGTTTGCTGGACCACCGGCCTTGGGAGGACCCCGATCCGGTGGCCGAACTCCGCAACCTTGACTTGCACTATCTCCTGTTGTGGCAAGCGCAACGGACCCTGGAAGATTTTTGGGGACCGGAGCGAGACGACACAAGACCCTTTTTCGAGATCGCCGCCGGAGGATACCTGAATTCGGCCCGGAGTCTTTGCCAGGCCGATCGGGGGCTGCAGGCCGTCGAGGACCGTCTATCGGCACTTGCGGCCGCGGCAAGGCAAATCGTCAATATGAGAGAATCCAAGACACTGGGCGTCGACATGGAAGGGGAGCCGGAGGACAGTCGCGTCGACCCGAACCTGACTTTCGAGCCCGATCCGAGGTTGCCCGGCGGCCAGATGGCCTTCTACTGGCAGAAGCAAGAAGACCGGCAACCGATCGGCGTGATGCAGGACGGCAAAGTGTCGGACGAGCGTATGGCCGTTCAAGTCAAGCGCAAGGTTGAAGAATCGGAGGAGGGTACACTCTTGCCCGGGGAGCAGCAACCGAAGCCTCCGGCCGTAGGCGACGCTGGGGAACCGGAGAAGCAGACACCACCACCCGAGGAGTGGCCGTCGACGGCCCCGGTTGATGACGGCGCGAGAAAACCGAGCCGTTATACGCTGTCGCCCAAGGAGCAGGAGTTGGCACTTCCGGTCGACCTACAGGCGGTTGCTCTCTATCGGGGACACACGAGCTATGGACCGCGCACGTTGGTGGAGGCGCCCGGAATCAATGTGGCCTTCTCTCGGCCAAAAGGCGAAACGCCCAAACTAACCGTAACGGGCAAATCGAGCAGGACCATTCCCGTAGTGTTCATCTTCGACTGCTCCGGCACCATGCGCGCTGCAGTTCCTCCTGAAGCCGTCAAGAATCGCCAGAATAGAGAATTCGTCAAGCCGAACAACGACAACGAGACTCCGACGCGGCTACAAGTGGCCACGTTTGCGCTGGGGGACTCGCTGCGCAACCTGTTGGAGACCCCTGACTCTCCCTATCAGATTGCCCTGGAATTCTACGGGCACCGCACGTACTGGCTCAAGGTTGCCGAGGGGGTTTATGAACCCCACATGATAGAGGAAGGGGCTGCATTCATTCATCCCAGCGAAGACGTCGAGACCGTGTTGAAGTTGAGACAATTGGATAGCGGCTGCGTTGATGAGGTGATGCAGAAGGTGAATAAGGAAATGCGCAAGCGTTTGGGCGGCGAGACACCTCTGTACCTTGCCATCATAGAAGCCATCAAGGAGTTGCCGGCGAAGACTGAAGGAGGAAAGAGACATATCGTAGTGATCACTGACGGCTTCAATGACCAAAGCCGTGGTGGTCCTCCAACGTGCTACAAAAGTTTTAAGGACGCCAAGACTGAGCTATTGAAGGAGGAGAATGACGACATTCAACTGGATATCCTCGGGTTCGATCTTCCAAATGCAACTGCAGCGGATCAGGCAAGCCTCGATGACCTCACCGAGTTGGCAGAAAAATGGACCGGTGGCAGGTTCCTTTCTGCCAAGGATGCAAGCAGTCTGACCAGTGCGCTGGTAGAGTCACTTGCGCTGCCCACCTACACGGTGCGGCGCGCTTCCGGAGGAACGCCCGTCCACAAGCAGCTAAACGACACGATCGTCGCCAAGCCGTCGTCAAGCCACACTTATCTTGTTGAACTACTCGATCCCCGAAGAGACAAGACGCTTGCAGTGCCATCCGCCCAAGTCTTGTTGGAGGGCAACGAGGATCTTAGGCTTCACTATCTCAAGGATCCTGACCGGCTGGTGTTTTCCCGGTTCGAGCCTCCCGAGAAGGTATTGGGACGGTTCGTTTGTGGTACGTCCGTCAAGTACCCCCATCCAAACGTTTTGTTGCATCCCCAGCTCAAGAAGCAGGAGGCGACGAGCTTTTACGTTGCGGCCTACAAGCCGCGCCGGACAGGGCTGGCCGTCACGTTCGCGATCTCTTTGCAGAACCTCGATCGGGAGCTTGACTGGGGGAAGGACGACCGGAAGTTCACACCACGTCCCAGGGATATCTGGGTCGAGATTCGCGACACTGCGCCCGGCGGGTCGGTGCACACCTTCTACGAACCGAGTTTTCTTCGTGACATGCCGGTTCCCGTGCTGAGTTACCAGGCTTTCGACTGGCGCTACCCTTCTGAAGCCGAGATCAAAGTGTGGTTCAAATTCTGGGAGACCGAACGCAACAAGGAGGTGTCGGTTCGCGACCTCTTGGCGGGCCGAGGGCTGGATTTGTTCGAGAACGTGCGGCTCACGGCCGCGATTCGGTTGGTCGACGGTCAGCCCAGCGTCGTGGTCACGGAGAAACATCAGGGCGACAACGCGCTGCAGGATCTCAATGCCCGGAGAATCCAGTTGTTGTTTCCGTCCGATCAGGGCGCGATCTTTGCCGATAGCGTGACCCACCGCTACCTACCGTTGGCGAACACCGTCCGTCACGTTTTCTCCTTCGATGCGAGCAACCCCGATCGCCCGGCTTCGCTGGAGAACTGCATCGTCCGCTTCACGGCATGCGAGGATATCAAAGCCAACGCTTTCGCCTGTCCGGCTTTGATTGTCAAGGTTCCCGAACAATAGGCTGCCGAGCGGGAGATGCCGCAGAATGCTGCAACTGGAGTCGCGAATGCGTATCACCATCTGGGTTCTTGCCTTGATATTGCCGGCCGGTCTCGCTTCAGCGGGCGAGAATTGGCCCGAGTTCCGCGGTCCCGCCGCAAACGGCCATAGCGACGCCACGGGCCTTGCGTGGAAATGGAATGAGCAGGAGAACGTCACCTGGAAGACGCCGATCCACGACCGCGGCTGGTCCTCGCCGGTCATCTGGGGAAGCCAGGTTTGGGTGACCACCGCCACGGAGGACGGCCGGCAGTTGTTCGCCGTCTGCCTCGATCGTGCAAGCGGCCGAATCGTTCACGACGTCAAGGTCTTCGACGTGGCCCATCCGGAGAAGATCGCCCCGGTCAACAGTTACGCTTCGCCAACCCCCGCCATCGAAGCCGGCCGCGTCTACGTGCACTACGGGACGTACGGCACGGCGTGCCTCGACACACGAACGGGCAAGACGCTCTGGTCGCGGCGAGACCTGAACTGCGACCACCACATGGCCCCGGCTCGTCGCCGATCCTGTTCGGCAACCTGCTGATCTTCCACGTGGACGGGACGGACGTGCAGTACGTGGTCGCCTTGGACAAGACCACGGGCAAGACTGTCTGGAAGACGAACCGCTCGATCGACTACAGCAGCGTGCACCGGTATCTTCGCAAGGGGTTCTGTACGCCGACGGTGATCGCCTCAGGCGGTCGGCGGCAAATGATCAGTCCCGGCGCCAAGGCCGTGATGGCTTACGACCCGAACACGGGTGAGGAATTGTGGAAGGTCCGCTACTTCGGCTGGTCGATGGTGGCACGGCCATTGTTCGGCCACGGGCTGGTGTACGTGGTGATGGACTACGAGCATCCCGAGTTGTGGGCGCTGCGCTGCGACGGCCGTGGCGACGTGACCGATACGCACGTGGCGTGGAAGCTGCGCACCGGGGTGCCTGCCACGCCGTCGCTGCTGCTGATCGAGGAGTTGCTCTACATGGCCAACGACGACGGCATTGCCTCGTGCGTCGAGGCCGAGACGGGGCAAGTCGTCTGGAAAGAGCGACTGGGGGGCAACCACGCGGCGTCGCCCGTTTACGCCGACGGCCGAATCTACTTCTTCAGCCAGGACGCGGTCACCACCGTGATCCGCCCGGACCGTCGCTTCGAGTTGCTTGCCGTCAACCGGCTCAACGGACGACTGATGGCCTCTCCCGCCGTGGCCGGCAAGGCGCTCTTCGTGCGCACCGGGACGCACCTGTATCGCATCGAGGAGTGAGACCACGACAGTCGCCAGCCGGGCTCGACAAGCGGCGGGCGAGCGATTAGACTGATCCTCTGGATCAATCGAGTGTCGGGACTCGGATCGGTGATTACGATGAGACGTCGACTTCGCCGTTTGGCCGGGCCGCCTGTGGCTCGGGTTGGATCATGGCTGGTGATCGGTCTGTTGGGTTTCGTTCCGACGGCTTCGGTGGGGGGAGAGATCGCGCCGGTCGACGCAGATCAAGTTGCGCACTGGACGTTCGACGGTTCGCTGCAGGATCGGGCCGGCCGGGTGCACGATAAGCTGACTGCCCGGGACGAAAGGGGCAACGCAACGGCCGTCCGTTTCGTCTCCGCGGCCGAGTTGGCCGGCGCCTCGAGGAAGACCGTCGCTTTGGGCGTTCGGCCGGAGGATGCCCAGTATCTGACGGCCCCTTTGTCGTCCGATTTGAAACTCGCCCCCACGTACAGCGTCGAGATGTGGATCCACCCCACGTACGTCGGTGGCTGGAACCGCCTCGTGCTCCGCTGGGGCGCCGCGCCGAAGTACGCCTATCACGTGGGGATCCACAACGGTACGCTGAGCCTCTACCACGGTCAGAGCAACGGTCAATACGTTTTCGCGGAAGGCGGCGCCATTCGTGCGGGACGCTGGTACCACGTTGTCGCAGTCGCCCAGCGAAACGACGCCGATCCGGCCTCCAGCCGGCTGAGAGTCTACGTCAACGGCACACGTACCGCCACGGCCGCCTTCGACGGGACGATCAGCACGTTCGACGGAGAGGACCTGGGCGTCGGCGATTCGGCCGGAATCCCGAGTCCGGCAAGCCGCTATCGGGGCTATCTCGACGATCTGACCATTTGGAATCGGGCGCTGTCGGACCGGGAAATCCGTGCCCACTACGAGACCCGGGCCGAAACGTTGCACCGACTCGAAATCGCCGGTCGGGCCGAACTGGCAGCACTTGCCGAGAAGTACGGCGTCCGAGAAATCGTATTCGCCGAGCGTGCTCCCGGCCGCGATCCGTCGGGTCATTACTACGCGAACTTCGGCTATTCGTGCATCGACCCGACCTATTGGCTGCACGGCAGCGACGGCGGAAGACTCTGCAAGCTGGACCT
>Ga0180437_10005537_pt1 | contig 17231 bp, 14 predicted proteins | sample SS_ome_4_FD_132410 | JGI IMG/M metagenome (GOLD analysis project Ga0180437, IMG submission 132410) | Hypersaline lake sediment archaeal communities from the Salton Sea, California, USA - SS_3_D_1 metaG | ecosystem: Environmental > Aquatic > Non-marine Saline and Alkaline > Hypersaline >... | reverse complement strand
TGGCAAAAGGCAAGAAGGGCAGCGGGTACAAGGGAGGTAAGAGCAAGCGAAGCGTCGTGCGCGTTGCCAGCGGTATAGCGCATATTCAGGCCACATTCAACAACACGATAGTTACGATCACGGACCCCGCCGGCAACGTCATAGCGTGGGCCAGCGCGGGCACGGCAGGTTTTTCCGGCAGCAGGAAGAGCACGCCTTTTGCCGCTCAGCTCACGGCCCAGGCGTGCGCGAGAAAGGCCATGGATCTCGGGGTAAAAGAGGTGAAAGTCTACGTTAAAGGCCCCGGCGCAGGCAGGGAGTCGGCGATACGGGCGCTTCAAGCGGCGGGTCTCGACATAAGTCTGATCAAGGACGTTACGCCCATTCCCCATGATGGGTGTCGTCCCCGGAAACGACGAAGGGTGTGACCGACGAAAGAGGTCGGCCTAATTTCTTAAGGAGGACGAGGTGGGAAGATATACTGGTCCATCATGCAAGCTGTGTCGCAGGGAGCGAACCAAGTTGTTCCTGAAAGGGTCTCGTTGCGAGACTGCGAAATGTGCAATTGAGCAACGGAACTTTCCGCCGGGAGTGCACGGGCAGCGCCGAACCAAGGAGAAACCGTACGGGCTTCAGTTGCGCGAAAGACAGAAGGCGCGCAGAATGTACGGCATCGGTGAGAAACAGATGAGAAACTACTTCCGCCGGGCGGCGAGCCGCCCGGGCTTGACCGGCGACAGCCTGCTTTCGCTGCTGGAACGGCGGTTGGACAACGTGGCGTTCAGGCTGGGGTTAGCCGCATCGAGGAACCAGGCTCGCCAGCTTGTCTCGCACAAGCATTTCAGAGTGAACAGCATAATCGTCAACGTTCCATCGTATCTCGTGAAGGCTGGCGATGTGATAAGCGTCAAGGAGAAGAGTCGCAGCCTTGCGGTGATCAAGAGCGCAATGGAAGCTGCGACTCTCAGGGGAGTCCCTGGCTGGTTGGAACTTGATGTCGACAAAGTTCAAGGTAGAGTCGTCAGAGTGCCTGACAGAGAGGATATCGCGATCCCGGTTCAGGAAGAACTCATCGTGGCGTTGTATTCGCGCTGATGCGGTGCCTTTGGCACGCGCAGCGCGCGGTGTCGGTGGAGGCCCCGGACTGTTGTGCCCGTAAGGTCTGGGGAAATGTCAGTGACGGGCAGGAGGTTGATAGCCGATGGCGGAACAGCCGCTCGAAATGCCTAAGTGGGTTAAGGTAGAGACGGATGCCTCCAAGAACTATGGCAAGTTCATTGCCGAACCGTTCGAGAGAGGGTTCGGAACGACTTTGGGAAACTCGTTGCGCCGCATACTCTTATCCTCGATACGGGGGGCGGCGGTCACCGCGGTGCGGGTTGACGGCGCGCAGCACGAGTATTCGACTATAAAGGGTGTTAAGGAGGACATATCGGAAATAATCCTGAACCTCAAGCAGGTGGAGCTGAAACTGCACAGCGAGGAAGCCAAACAGGTCGAGTATACGGCGAGCGGGCCACGAAAGGTATCAGCCGGCAAACTGTTCAAAGATCAAGATGTGGAGGTGCTCAACCCGGCCTTGCCCATATTTACGATGAGCAAGGGGGCGAAGGTCCAGATGCTGCTGGAGGTGCGAACGGGGCGTGGCTACGTTCCCTCAGAACAGAATAAGGACGAGGATGCCCCGATCGGTACGATAGCGCTTGACGCCGTTTTCTCGCCGGTCAAGAAGGTGAACTTTCGAGTCGAGGATGCACGTGTCGGTCAGAGAACGGATTACGACCGGTTGGTGCTAGAGGTCTGGACGAACGGAAGCGTCGCTCCCGAGGAGGCGGTCAAGATGGCGGCCAGCATTCTCGTGGAGCATTTTGGGATATTTGTAAGCCTTGAGGAGAAACCGCCAAGCGGGCCCAAGCGGGACACCCGCGAGCAGGAGGAAAGGCGCAAGGTCCTGCAGCGAAGCGTGTCGGAGCTGGAGCTGTCCGTGCGCGCAGCCAACTGCCTCAAGGCAGCCGAGATAAAGACCATAGGTGACCTTGTCCAGAAGACCGAGGCCGAAATGCTCAAGTACCACAATTTCGGCAAGAAGTCGTTGCAGGAGATCAGGGAGATTCTTGACGGAATAGGGTTGTCCTTTGAAACTGATATCGAGGAGTATGTGGCTGGGGAACTAGAGGAACAATGAGACACAGGAAGAAAGGGCGCAAGCTTTCTCGCACGGCTGCTCACAAGAAGGCGATGCTTGCGAACCTTGCATGCAGCTTGATCGAGCACGAACAGATAACCACGACCCTGGCGAAAATTAAGGAGCTGCGCCCGTTTGTTGAGTCGCTGGTTTCGTTAGGTATCAGAGGTGATCTGGCGAGTCGAAGGCAGGCGGTTGCCGCGCTGCGTAACAAGGAGGCGGTGAGCAAGCTGTTCGACGAGTTGGCGGAGCAGTTCGAGGGTCGGGCGGGGGGGTACACCCGCATACTGAAGCTGGGCAATCGTTACGGCGACGCGGCCGAGATGGCGCGGATAGAGTTTGTGATGTGAGAGCTGGTATCTCTTGAATCGTTCACGGGGGAGACGCAAGAGCGGCTTCCCCTGTTTTTGTTTTGGTGGCGAGAATTCAGATATAGACATTGAATGTGTGAGCGTGCTCTGCTATAATGACTTTCCGGGAAGGTGCATCAGCGGGGGAGGAACTTGCAGGTTGACGCCGATAATGGATTGCAGTACCTAATTGCGGAGGGTTTGACATGCTGAGTTTCTTTGCTAGCCTTTTCTCGCACGACATGGGGATTGACCTCGGCACCGCTAACACGCTGGTGTATGTAAGAGGGCAGGGCATTGTTTTGAGCGAGCCCTCCGTTGTGGCTATAAACAAAGACACGAACTCCGTGAGGGCGGTTGGCAACGAGGCCAAGAGCATGATCGGTCGCACCCCGAGCAACATTGCGCCGATTCGGCCGCTCAAGGACGGGGTCATCGCTGATTTCGAGCTGACTGAAGCGATGTTGCGCTATTTCATAAGGAAGGTGCACAACAGGAGGCGGCTTGCCTGGCCGCGTATCGCTATTGGCGTTCCCTCGGGCATAACCGAGGTCGAGAAACGGGCTGTCATAGACAGTGCCAAACGGGCCCACGCGCAGAAGGTATACATAATCGAGGAACCGATGGCGGCCGCAATAGGTGCGGGGTTGCCCGTGCACGAACCCGCTGGAAACATGATCGTTGACGTGGGGGGCGGTACCACGGAGGTGGCGGTGATCTCCCTAGGTGGGATAGTCTTCTGCAAGTCGGTTCGCATGGCCGGTGACGAGATGGATGAGGCTATCATCCAGTATCTGAAGAGGACGTACAACCTCATGGTGGGCGAGCGCACCGCCGAGGAGATCAAGATCAAGATTGGCTCGGCGTACCCTCTCAAAGACGAGCTCGAAATGCAGGTCAAAGGCAGGGATCAGGTGGCGGGACTGCCCAAGATACTGACGGTTCGGTCGGAGGAGATCAGGGAAGCGTTGCGCGAACCCATTGACGCGATCGTGGAAGCGGTCAGAACGACTTTGGAGCGAACACCGCCTGAGTTGTCGGCCGACATTGTTGACCGGGGTGTTGTAATGGCTGGCGGAGGTTCGCTGCTCAGGGGCCTGGACAAACTGTTAAGCAAGGAGACCGGTTTGCACGTCACGCGAGCCGAGGACCCGATGACCGCCGTGGTAATGGGTACGGGAATGTATCTTGAGACCCTGGACAGTTTTCACTCGTACACCTTGTTGGCGGAGAGAGAATAGAAGCTCTTGGTTTTATCTCGTGTTGTCTCAAGGCATCGTACCATCGTAATGCTGTGTTTCATCCTGGTTGGCTCGCTTGTCTCGATAACGGCCGACCTGAGAGCCTCCCCGATACGCGATACCGTTGTTTCCCTCATGTGGAGCGTGTTCTATCCTATTGATAAAGGTGTGGACGCCGTGAAAAAATCTGCGGCCGGTGCGTTAGGGTCGATTCGTTCGCTTTCCGAGTTGCGCGAGGAGAACCGGGAGCTCAGGGAGACTACAGAGTCGCTTTTTTCGACGGAAGTTCGAGCGCGGGAGCTTGAGAAGGAAAACGAGCGGCTCAGAGATCTGCTGGGGTTTGCCCGAAGAGAGGATCTCAGGTTTGAACCGGTTGAGGTTATAGGAGGAGACGCGACGAGCTGGTTCAGTACCGTAACGATCGACAAGCGGGGCAACCGCAGAATCGAGAAGGACATGTGCGTGGTTACCGATAAAGGCGTCGTGGGAAAGATCCTGAGTGTGGAACCGCTGACAGCGCGCGTCCTGTTGCTGTCAGACTCCAACAGCCGGGTTGGCGCTCTGGTTCAGCGAACGCGCGATCGAGGCATCGTGCAGGGTAACGACAGGGGCGGGTGTCTCATGAAGTACCTTGATCCGATGGCAGACGTCGAGAGGGGAGACCTTGTGGTGACCTCCGGCGATAGTTTGATTTTCCCAAAAGGGTTGGCCGTAGGAGTGGTGACAAAGGTAGAGCGGGAGCGCGGGGATCTTCTCAAGTGGGCTGAGATCGAGCCCTCGGTGAAATTCTCCCAGCTTGAGGAAGCCTTCGTGATTCTCCCGTGAGGAGAGGTTGCCACTCGCCAGAATCGAGTTTTCGACTGGCACGCGCCAGCGTGTTTGGCGCAGACGGGATGACGCGCGCATAGTCGTGAGCGCCTGATTTAGCGTCTCGTTGGCGTGTCGCCTCTTGCAAACTGTCGCGGTGTGTCGCGCAAGTTTGTCTTGCCTCTTTGCCTCGCCAGTGGGTCCGTCCGACGCGGGTTTTGCGCCCCTGGGTGAAAGGGTGATTCGTAAGTGCGGTATCCTGAAGCAGTCGAGAATCAGCAAGGTGCGAGAAGGGGAGCAGTTGCATCGATAGCTCTTGCTGCCATCATAATAGCCATAGTCGTTCTCGAGACGCACTGGCCAAGCCCGCTCCGGTTCGGCGGGGCGAAGCCCGACTTGATGCTGCTTCTCGTTCTGTATTACGCCTTTTCGGAGGGGCCCACGAGAGCGATGGGTATCGGCTTTCTTGGAGGATTCTTGCAAGATGTGTTCTCCGCCGGGCCGCTCGGGCTGCACATATTCTGTAAGGTGCTGATTGGCTATGCGGTTGGTGTGATCGGCACGCGACTCGTTACGGAACATCCGATTGTGATGACGATCATCGTGTTTCTATCAACGATTTTCGAGGTGGCGCTGGTAGTGTTGCTCAGTTTCTTGTACAGCGACCACGTTTCGGTCAAGTTCATGTTCCTCCATGTTGGTGTGCCGATGGCGTTTTATAACAGCGTGCTTGCCCCTGCGTGTTTCTATTGTGCGGACCGAGTGCGCGCCAGGGCGGTGTTGGGCGGTGGCCGGCGGACCGAAGGTGTGCAGGGTGACTAGGGTCGCGACATGGTAGAGCGTTTTTCATACGCCAAGCATGTGGATTTCGGCGGCAGAGCAAGACTCGTCGGTCTGGTTATGGCGGCTTTTCTTGCGATAATTGTCGTGCGTCTGGTTCAGTTACAGGTCATTCTGGGTGACCCGTATCGCACGCTTTCGGACAACAACCGTTTCAGGCCGCAGCGTTTGGACGCGCCTCGCGGTCTGATACTTGACCGCAACGGCGAGGTGCTCGTGGACAACAGGCGCGCATTTGCGTTGTGTGCAATACCCAGAGAGGTTGAGGATCTCGAGGGAACGGTTGGACGCCTGGACAAGTTGGTGGTTATGGATTCGGATGATACAGTTCGCCGGATCGGCGAGTTGAGAAGCAGTTCCGTCAACATGGCCATGCACGTATCTATCAAAGAGGACATTCCTTTCCGTGAGGTTGCGCTGGTTGAGGAAGCGATGACGGATTTGCCGGGGATCATAATTGTATCCAAGTTTGTGCGACGATATGTTTTCGGCGACCTCGCCGCCACGGTTCTCGGCTACGTTGGAAAGATCGACAAGAGGCAGTTGGAAAGCCTCAAAGACAGCGGTTACACTCCGGAAAGCCTCATCGGAAAAACCCATATCGAAGCGGCGTGCGAGGAATCTCTCCGAGGCGTTGACGGAGGTCTGCTTGTCGAGGTGCATTCCCTCGGAAAGCCCCAACTTGAAACCTATTTTCGCGAGGGTAGAAGGGAGCAGTCATGGGTGGATTCGCTGGGCAGGAAGCTGCGTACTTTGCCAGCGCGCGATCCGGTGCCCGGCCATAATGTGTACCTGACGATTGACAGGAGGATACAACAACTGTGCGAGGAGAAGCTTGCGGACGTCGCGGGGGCGATCGTCGTGATGGACGTCAATACCGGCGAGCTTCTCGCCGTGGCGAGCAAGCCTTCATACGATCCCAACGTTTTTGTCGTTACGGGCAATGCCTCCGGGGTAAGAGAGGTGCTCGACGATCCGCGATATCCGCTGATCAGCAGGGCGTTTCAGGCTAGGTACGCTCCCGGCTCAACCGTGAAACCCATTATTGCGATAGCCGCCCTGGAGGAGGGCGTGATCACTCCTCAGAGAGAGTTCGCGTGCTACGGGTCATACGATATGGGCCGCAGGTTTCGGTGCTGGAACAGGAACGGCCATGGTGTCATCAGCTTGGTTGACGCGCTCGCGTACTCGTGCGACGTGTTCTTCTATCAGGTGGGCGAGCTGTTGGGACCGGAGAAGATAGCTGAGTATTGCAGTATGTTCGGTCTCGGGCGATCCACGGGGTTTGTGCTGGCGGGCGAGAAAAGCGGGTTTGTGCCGACCGTGGCGTGGAAGAGAAGACGGTTCGGGGAAGGGTGGTACAGGGGCGACACGGCAAACATCTCGATCGGACAGGGAGCGATGTCGGTGACCCCGTTGCAGATGGCGAGGGTGTACGCTGCGTTGGTGAACGGCGGGCGTCTGTTGAAGCCGCGCCTGATAGCCAGGGTGTTAGAGGACGGAGAGGTCGTGTCTTCCCATGAAACCCGTGTTCAGTCGATGCTCGATGTTCGGCCGGAAACGCTCGAGGTCGTCGTCGCCGGGCTTCGAAAGGCGGTCGAGAAAAACACGTTTCCCACAGGCACAGGTCACCTGGCGAGGGTCAAGGGAGTGGACGTTATAGGCAAGACCGGTACGGCCCAGGTGGTCGGGAAGAGTGGTGATGACGATGAAGAGGATCTCGAGAGCATTCAGTACAAGTTCAGAGATCATGCTTGGTTCGCGGCTGCCGTGACGGACAAGGAACCTAGCGTGGTCGTGTGTGTGCTCGTGGAACACGGTGGACACGGTGGCGACGTCGGTGCGCCGATCGCTGCTGATGTGATTCGCGGCATCTACGCGGGCCGAGAGGTCGCGAAGCCCCCCGTTGTCGCTACATCGGCGGGCGGGCGACGTAATGACGGACGAGTTGAGGCCCGTTCGCAAATGACCGGCGCTCTGGCGGGATTGAGGGAGGATGAGACGGGCCCGTAGTGCAGGAGATCTGTTGTCCGCATGGAAATCAGGACTCTGATAAGAGATCTGGATTGGGTTCTGCTCAGCGCGTTGGCGGCCGTGTTGTCACTTGGTCTGCTGACGTTGTACAGCGCATCTCAGCAGAGCGGCTTGGAGACAACCGCGACTTACTGCCTGAGGCAGATGGTGTGGGTGTTTATAGGTTTGTGCTTCATGTGTGCGGCGATCTTTATCGATTACCATCGGTTCGTCGCTTTTGCACCGGTGATATACGCGTCGGTCTTAGTCGGACTGATCGCCGTGCTGGTAATACCGTCGCAGGGGCAAAGGGCCCAACGGTGGCTGTCGCTTGGTCCGGTTCAGGTTCAGCCCTCGGAGTTGTGCAAGGTGGCGGTCGTGCTCCTGCTCGCGCGGTACTTGGATACGGTGAAGATCAAGATCAAACATTTGCGTTACTTCCTGGGTGCGATCGTGTTGTTCGGGCTGCCATTGATGCTCATAACGGTTGAGCCGGACCTCGGTACGGCTATGGTGTTCGTACCCGTGGTGCTCGTCATGCTTTACCTTGCGGGGAGCAAGACGAAACACATCGTATTGCTGGGCGTACTCGGCCTTGCGTCGTCGCCGGTGCTCTGGCACTTCCTCAAGGATTACCAGAAAATGCGTCTCGTCGCTTTTATCAAGCCGGAGGTTGACCCGCTCGGTTGGGGGTATCAGACCATTCAGTCCACGATAGCCGTCGGCAGCGGCAAGTTTCTTGGCAAGGGCTGGTTGCAGGGGACGCAGGCCAGGCTCAATTTTCTGCCGGCCCAACACACCGATTTCATATTCTCGGTCTACACTGAGGAGTGGGGATTTATCGGCGCTGCGATACTTCTGGGTTTGCTGTCTTTGATCGTGGCCAGGGGGTTACGCATAGCGCTGCAAGCGCGCGATTTTTCAGGTAATATCCTTGCTGCAGGTCTAATCACGATGCTTGCGTGTCATTTTCTAATCAACGTGGCGGTGGTTTTGGGTCTCATGCCGGTCACGGGTTTGCCGTTGCCGTTCATGAGTTACGGAGGGTCGTCGCTCGTCAGCATGATGACGCTTGTCGGGTTGGTTCTGAATGTGGGAGCTAGAACGCGCATGTTCTAGAGGCGGTTTATGGAAGAGTTGCACCAAGCTATCGAGACTCTGTTGCCGTTTGTCTCAAAACCGGCACGCTATATCGGCAACGAGGTCAATAGTATCCACAAGGATTGGTATAAGGCGGAGACGAAGGTGTTACTCGCCTTTCCAGACATATACGAGATCGGAATGTCCCATGTCGGGCTCAGGATTATCTATCACGTACTTAACAGCGAACCCGGGATACTGTGTGAGAGAGTGTTCGCGCCGTGGACGGATTGCGACGAGAGGATGCGCGAGCGTGAAATCCCTCTGTTCAGTCTGGAGTCCTGGCGGCCGGCGCGCGATTTCGACATAGTGGGATTCTCGCTCCAGTACGAAATGGGGTACACCAACGTGCTGAACATGCTGGACTTGGCGGGGATACCTTTGCGCAACGCGGACCGCCCGGAGACGTCGCCGCTCGTCATAGCGGGAGGCCCCTGCGCGTTCAATCCCGAACCGATGGCGGATTTCATCGAGGCGTTTGTCGTCGGGGACGGTGAAGAAGCGGTGCTGGAAGTTGTGTCGACGTACCGTTTGTGGAGGGAGCGCGGGGAGGGGCGCCGCGAACTTTGGCGTGAGCTGGCGAAGCTTAAGGGTGTGTACGTGCCGGGACTCTACGAAGGGCGATACGACGGAGATGGCAGGTTTCAGAGACTCGAGAGCCTGGATTCCGGGGCGCCGCAGGTGATCGGCAAGCGCACGATCGACGATCTGGACTCGGCGCCGTATCCGGTCGCGCCGATCGTCCCGTTTGTTGAGGTGGTGCACGACAGGCTCGCCGTCGAGATTATGCGGGGATGTCCGGGTTCGTGCAGGTTCTGCCAGGCGGCGACGATATACTCGCCGGCGCGAGAGCGCGGCCGGGAGAAGATCCAGGAGCTGCTCGGTCGCGGTCTCGAGGCTACCGGGTACAAGGAGGTGTCGCTGACGGCGTTGAGCAGCACCGACCACAGCGAGATCGAGGGGATCGTTGCGTGGGTGCGTGAGGAATTTGCCGACCGCCACATTTCGATATCGTTGCCGTCGCTCAGGATCGACTCGTTCTCGGCGGATCTGGCGCGGAAGATCGCTATGGAGAAGCGGACGGGCCTCACCTTCGCGCCCGAAGCAGGCACCGAGCGGCTCAGACGCGCTGTCAACAAGAAGATAGACGACGCGGATATGCTGGGCACGGTCGAGTCGCTTTTCGCCATGGGCTGGACGGCTGTGAAGCTGTATTTCATGGTAGGTCTTCCAACGGAGACCGAGGAGGATCTCGAAGGATTGATCCAACTTGCCACAATGATGATGCGGTTGGGTAGAAAGACGGCCGGCGCGCGGGCCCGTATAAACGTGGCTGTGTCGGCGTTCGTACCGAAACCGCACACACCGTATCAGTGGGAGAAGATGGCGGGCGTGGACGAGTTGAACGAGAAGTACCGCTTTTTGCGGTCGAGGTTGCGCAGCAGACAGATATCGTTGAGCTGGCGCGACACCGACCTGGCGAGGCTCGAGGCGGCGTTCGCACGGGGCGACAGGCGTCTGGGCGAGTTGGTGTTCAGAGCATGGCGGATGGGTGCGCGTTTTGACGCGTGGTCGAGCGAAATGCGTATGGATACGTGGCGGCAGGCGTGGGCCGAGTCGGCCATACCGTTCGAGTTCTGCGAGATACCGCCTGCTTCCCCTGGCGATCCGCTCCCGTGGCAGCATATCGATGCAGGCGTCGCTATGGCTTACCTGCTGAACCAGCGTGAAGAAACCTATTCGGGATGCGCATTTCAATGTCACCGCTGAGACTGAAATATCGCAAAGGAGCGGAGGTGAGGTTCATATCGCACCTTGACACGGGGCGGGCTCTGCGGAGGGCGTTGAATCGCGCCGGAATAGCCGTCGCCTACTCGCAGGGTTTTTCGCCCAGACCCAAGATGAGTTTTGGTCCGCCGCTGGCTGTGGGGCATCTGAGCGAGACGGAGTATGTGGATGTCGCCATGGCGGAACCGCTCGACCCGGAGCGTCTTGCGGATCGCTTAAACGCGGTACTGCCCGCCGGGCTGCACGTGTTGTGGGTCGGCAAGGTGCCGCCCGGTTCTCCAAGTGTTTCAGCGGCGATTACCGAGTTGGAATACAAGTCGCTGGTTCCGTGGAGCGCGATTCGCGACGGCGACAAAGCTGAGAGGGAGTTCCAGCGCGCCCTGGAGAGGTTTCGCCGGGTTAATGAACTCGTTGTGGAGCGGGAGAGGAAGGGCAGGATTCAGCGGTTCGATCTGAAGCAGCAGGTGCCGATGTTGAACGTGAACTGTGGGCCGGACGAGGTCGAGATTACCTCGAGGATCAGCGTCGGTCAGGGTGGTTTCCCCAAGCCGGAAGAGGTGCTACGAGCGGTGTTCTCATTGGACGAGGAACAGACGAAGGGCGTATTGATAACAAGAACTGATGTGGGTTTCGGCTCCGCATCCGGAAGAGCCAAAGGTGCTCGCAGGAGCAAGTATGAATCGTGAATTGATTATAAACGTTGGTAGTAAGGAAGTGCGGATCGCTTTGCTGGAAGATCGCAAGCTGGCGGAGCTGGTCATCGAACGGGCCGAGAGCAGGCACTGTCTGGGCAACGTATACAAAGGGCGCGTCGAGACCGTTGTGCCGGGCATACAGGCTGCCTTCGTCGATATCGGTATGGCGAAGAACGGTTTTCTGTATGTGACGGACGTTACCGACGGCCTGGCAAGGTATGAGGACCAGCTCGAGGAACGCATCGTGCCCTCACGGCGGTTGCGTTCGGATTCGATCGCCAAGGTGCTCAAACAGGGGCAGGACGTCATGGTGCAGGTCACCAAGGAGGCGATCGGCACTAAGGGTACTCGTCTGACGACGTTTGTATCGTTGCCGGGCAGGTTCTTGGTGCTGATGCCAAACGTGGCGCATGTCGGTGTGTCGAGGAAGATCGAGGGCGAATCCGAACGGGCTCGCCTGAAAAGGTTGGCGACCAAGTTGAAGCCGCGCGGCATGGGGGTGATCGTCCGCACTGCGGCGAAGGACGTCGGCAAGAAGGAGCTCAAGGCGGACATGGAGTTCCTGGTGAAGCAGTGGCGGGCGATCAGAAGACGTATGAGATCGGCCACCGCGCCGGCAGCGCTGCACGAGGATTCCGGACCGGTGCTCCGTGTCGTGCGGGACTTGTTCACCACTCAAGTGGACAGGCTTCTCGTTGACTCTGAGGTGGAGTACAGCAGAATATTGAACTTCTGCGAGTCGTTGGCTCCCGCGCTCAAACGGCGCGTCAAGCTCCACCATGGGAAAAGGCCGCTTTTCGACAAGCTGGGTCTCGAACAGGAGATTGCCAAAGCCCTGCGAAGAAAGGTATGGCTGAAGTCGGGAGGGTACATCGTTATCGAGCAGACCGAGGCGTTCGGAGTGATAGATGTGAACACCGGCAAGTTCACCGGCAAGAAGAACCTGGAAGAGACCGTGTTCAAAACCAATCTCGAGGCCGCTAAAGAGATAGCGCGACAGGTGCGGCTTCGTGACATGGGCGGGATCATCGTGGTGGATTTCATAGATATGGAGTCGCCGAAACGGGGTGCCGAGGTGATCCGCGTGCTCACCGAGGCGCTGAAAGACGACCGGTCGAAACCGACAGTCTCCGAGCTCACGGAACTGGGGCTGGTCGAGATGACCAGAAAACGGGTGAGACACAGCCTGATGACCATGTTGAGCGAGCCCTGTCCGTACTGTGAAGGTGCGGGTCGAACGAGCAGCGACGTCACTGTCTCCATGGAGGTGTTGCACAAGCTCGATAGCTTGTTCTGCAGGGTGCGGGAGAAAAGCGTGATCGTCGAGGTGCATCCTCGTGTGGCGGAAAGGTTGCAGGGTCCGGATAGCGACGGGCTGGAAGAGGTGAAAAGGAAGTTCAAGCGGGAAGTGTCGATCGAGGGAAAACCGGATTTTCATATTGAAAAGGTAAGGTTCCGAAGCGGCAACACCCAAAAAGTTTTGAAAGTCCCTGGATGGTAGAGCGCGGTCACTCAGAGGCGGAAACGAGCGCTTCGCAGGAGATATCGGGCCGGTAAAGCCGGGAAAGCTGAGGAGATGGACCGGATACTTGTGACGGGCGGTGCGGGGTTCATCGGGTCGCACCTTATGGACAGGCTCGCGGCTCAGGGTCGAGCGGCGGTATGTCTGGACAACTTCAACGATTTTTACGATCCTCGCTTGAAGCGCGAGAACGTGTCGGGGTATATCGATAAGCAGGATGTTGAAGTTATCGAGGGCGACATACGTGACGTGGATCTTCTCGAGAAGCTATTCTCCGATATGCGGCCGGCACAGGTGGTACATCTTGCCGCAATGGCCGGTGTGCGACCTTCGGTTGAGAACCCGCGGTCGTACCAGGACGTGAACGGGATGGGCACGCTCAACCTGCTCGAGATGAGCAGAAGGTACGAGGTCGAGCATTTCGTTTTCGGCTCATCGTCGTCGGTTTATGGCTTGAACAGCAAGGTGCCGTTCAGTCCCGACGACCCGGTGAACTGTCCGATCTCGCCTTATGCCGCGACGAAGCTTGCGAACGAGCTCGTGTGCCGCACGTACAGCCATCTTTACGGGCTGAAAATCACGTGTCTGAGGTTCTTCACCGTCTATGGACCGAGGCAACGGCCGGATCTGGCGATACGCAAGTTCACGACGCTTATCGACCGGGACGAGCCGGTGCCGATTTACGGCGACGGGACGTTCAAGAGGGATTACACGTATATTGACGACATTATGGACGGGGTACTCAAAGCGCTCGATATGCGGTTCGACTTCGAGATATTCAATCTCGGTGAGTCGCGAACGACGGAAACCGTACAGTTGGTGAGCCTCATTGAGGAAGCGCTCGGGAAAAAGGCCGATGTGAAACATCTGCCGGTTCAGCCGGGCGATATGCCGATAACGTTCGCAGATATCGAGAAGTCAAAGCGCGTGCTCGGATACGACCCGAAGGTGGCGATCGAGGAGGGAATACCGCTGTTCGTCGACTGGTTCCGGGCGCAGAAAGAGGTGTGAGCAAACTGGTGGCGGATAGTCCAGCATCTGGCCGGAGTTGAGGCCGCTTGCTTTCCAATTAACAACGTTGTAGGGGCGGTTCGTGAACCGCCCTAACCCCGCAAATCGTTAAGGCACGGTGAGAGCCCAATGTTTGGCTTCTCCACAGGATGGAACATCCGGCGTCATGAACAGGCGGCGGATGCTATCGACGAGATACGAAACCTGGGGTTCGAGAAGATCGAACTTGCCGGACTGACCGAGTCGCAGGCGCGGGAGGTCGTGGCCCTGCAGAAGCGGCATGCTGCGCCTGAGATCGTCAGTATACACACCTTTTGTCCACTCCCGCCGCTCGATCGGCAGGCCAGCTTCGGCGACCTCCTGGATCTGGCCTCTCTGGACACGACCGAGCGCCGTCAGGCAGTCAAGTACGCGAAACGGACCATTGATTTTGCCGCCGAGCTCGGCGCCCATACGGTAATCACCCACCTTGGCTCGGTTGACGTCGAGTACACGCCGATGACGCTTCTGCTCTGGATAAGCACGGACGGTCCCGATTCGGACGAGTACAGGGGTAAGCTGGACGGACTTCTTCGCGAGCGTGCCCGGACCGCGGATTCGCATCTTGGCGCGGCGATGGAGAGTCTATCGGAACTCGAAGCCCATGCGCGTGCCTGTGAAGTAATGGTCGGTGTCGAGAACAGGTTCATGTACTACCAGATACCGAACATGGAAGAGCTTCGTGAGATCCTGTCCCGTTTCGACGAGGACAGCGCGGTCGGTTACTGGCACGATATCGGGCATGCTTACATGAACAAGATACTCAGGGTGGAAGACCAGACGATTGTTCCGGACGACATCAAGCGGCGCATGATTGGGGTCCATATTCATGACGTGATGACCGACGCTAACGTTCATCCCGCCAAGGTGGACCACAGAGCACCTTCGACGGGCGTGATCGATTTTGTCCGCGAACGGGAGATGGTCTCGGACGGCGCGCTCAAAGTCATGGAACTTCGGAGGGAGGTCAGCGCGGAGGACGTTCGGAAAGGTCTGAACCATCTGCGCGAGATAGGTTTCTGACCGCACCGTCAACTTCAGTATTCGGATCCGGATTGTACCGGCCGGCAAGGCCTCTTGCCACGGTCGAGGGTTCGACATGACCAACAAGGAGATAGCCGAAATATTCTCCCAGATAGCCGATATTCTGGATATTAAAGGGGAGAATCCTTTCAAAATCCGCGCTTACCAGAAAGCTGTGCGAGTTATCGGCGGGTTGTCCGAGGAAATTCGGGCGATACACGAGCGGGACGGGTTGCGCGAGATTGACGGGATCGGCGTGGCTATTGCCAAGAAGATCGGCGAGCTGGTCGAGACCGGCAAGCTCGAGTATTACGAGCGGGAGAAGGCCTCAATCCCGGAAGGGTTGCTCTCAATGCTCAAGGTGCCGGATCTTGGACCCAAGAAGGTTAGAGCCCTTCACGAGAAGCTCGGGATTGACACACTGCAGAAGCTGGAGGAAGCCGCACGAGCCGGTAAACTGCGCCAACTGGCTGGATTCGGCGAGAAAACCGAGCAGAACATATTGCATGGCATAGAGCTTCTCAAACGCGGACGGGAGCGGATCCTGCTTGGCACTGCGACCGAGGTGGCGGAGACGATCGTAGAGGAGCTTTCGAAGCTCAAAGAGGTGAGCGTTGCCGTCGCGGCCGGCAGTCTGAGGCGGCAGAAGGAGACTATAGGGGACATAGATATCCTTGTCGTGTCCCGCGATCCGAAGAAGGTTATGGACACGTTCACGAACCTGGATTGCGTCGGCGAGATCGTCGCCAAGGGCGGCACCAAATCGAGCGTGCGGACGCACGAGGACGTTCAGGTTGACGTGCGTGTGGTCGAGCGGAAGAGTTTCGGTGCGGCGCTCCAATATTTCACCGGATCGCAGGCGCACAACGTCGAGGTGCGCGAGATAGCGGTGAAACGGGGACTTAAGGTCAACGAGTACGGGGTTTTCGATGTCAAGAGCGGCAAGATGGTTGCCGGGAAGACTGAGGAGGAAGTCTATGCGGCGCTGGATCTGCCGGTGATCCCTCCGGAGCTGCGTGAGGGTATGGGCGAGATAGACGCGGCGCGTTCAGGTCAACTGCCGGATCTGTTGGAGCCGCAGCAGGTTAGAGGCGACCTTCACGTTCACACTCGGTGGAGCGACGGCAAACACAGCATCGAGGAGATAGTGGAAGCCTGCCGATCTCTCGGGTACAAGTACGTCGGGATAGCCGACCATTCGCAGTCGCTCAACGTGGCAAACGGGCTCACGGTCGAGGAACTCGAAAAACAGATCGAGCTTATCCGGAAAGTGAACCGTAAGCTGAAAGGGTTCCGCGTGCTGGCGGGAACCGAGGTTGACATCATGTCCGACGGGTCGTTGGACTTCCCGGACGAGCTGCTCGCGAAGCTCGATTTTGTTGTTGCGTCTATCCACAGCGGATTCAAACAGAGCAGGGAGAAGCTCACCGATCGTATACGGTCCGCCATGGAGAACCCTCACGTTAGCATTCTTGGACATCCCACCGGTCGGCTGATAGGCAGACGCGATCCGCTTGACATCAACGTGGTTGAGATACTCGAACTGGCCAAGGAAACCGGTACGGCGGTCGAATTGAACGCGCATCATATGAGGTTGGACCTGAACGATGTGCATCTCAGAAAAGCGAAGGAGCTCGGAGTAACGATATCTATCGGTACTGACGCGCACGTGATGGACGAGCTCAGTAGTATGCGGTACGGTGTGGCAACGGCGCGGCGCGGGTGGCTCGAAGCGAAGCACGTTCTCAACACCCTGCCGGCGAGCAAGCTGCTGAAAGCGCTAAAATCTAAGTGACGTGTTCGAACTCCTGAAGATAGCCGCTACGCATTGGTTTGACTATCTCATTGATCAATGTGACGGATTCGTGTCATAAACACAAACGGGAGACGGACTCTCAGGCGGGCTGTTTCGTGTTTGAACGCATCTTCTGGTGAGCGCGGCTTGAATGTCGCGTGGGAGGGATGTACGATGCCGAAACTTGGCGCGCTCGGTCTGGTATCACTTGTCGTTGTGGCGGTCCCGGTAGCACTCCTCGGTGTGTGTTCGGCGGTCGCGGCCGAGGAGCAGCCTCCCGCCAAACCAGCATCGATAGAAGCTTATGAGAGGCTGGTTGCGGGGCAGGAGTGGAGATCGATCCAGTGGCCGGAGGATTCTGCCTTCAAACCGTTTCCGGACGATGCCAAGGATATCATCGCCGGATATGATCGTCTCTTTACCCGTATGGAAAGGGCGTTCGGCGCTCCTGGAATGCACGACGTAGAGAACGTTCTTGGAAAAGGGCCGAATGAGTGGAACGACGCTGAGAGGTCAAAGGTGGCGCAGTTCCTGGCCGCGAATCGGGATCTGATCAGCGAGATCAAGCTTATGGCAAATCGCGGCGGGCCGGTCTATCCGCTCAATTTCTCCAAAGGCTTCGAGATGGAGTTCCCGCACCTAGTCAAGATGCGTTCGTGCGCGCGGGTGCTTCACGCGAGTGCCGTTATAAACGGAATGAACGGGGACTGTAACGAGGCTGTTGACGACATCATTGCGGGGATGAAGCTGGGTGCCGCAGTGGCGCAGGAACCGATCCTCATCTCGCAACTCGTACGTATAGC
>Ga0180437_10005536_pt1 | contig 17231 bp, 16 predicted proteins | sample SS_ome_4_FD_132410 | JGI IMG/M metagenome (GOLD analysis project Ga0180437, IMG submission 132410) | Hypersaline lake sediment archaeal communities from the Salton Sea, California, USA - SS_3_D_1 metaG | ecosystem: Environmental > Aquatic > Non-marine Saline and Alkaline > Hypersaline >... | reverse complement strand
CAGGTTTACCCAGGGAAAGGCCCACACCGGCCGAGGCTGAGCCTGCTCCTATCACCGGCACGGAGACGACCTCCCGCAACTCGGGCACGCCAGGATCGGCGACACAGCTCACAAAGAGCACCTCCACCCCCTCGTTGCGTTCCATCTCCTGGCCCAACCTCACTATCTTGGGGACGGCCTGGCGTTCTTCTTCCTCATTCCAGAGGCCCTCGGGATGGCCTTCTATGCACCGGCTCGTCACTTTGAGGTTGGGGACAAGTGCTTCCAGCAGCCTCCCGTGGCTGTTGAGTATTTCCGGATCGTCGGTAGACAGCACCCTTATGAGACCCATCCGTGCCATTCGTCTACCCCTCGCTCTAGACTTTGAGCTGTCCGTTTTCGATGAGGGTCCTGCCATCTATCTTGAAGGTGGGGTCCGTCATGATAAAGTCCAGGTGTATCTTGCTCATATTCACCCCGCCCATCCCTGTGTTCCTGCCAATGGCCACGTGGACGGTGCCCAGCATCTTTTCGTCTTCCAGGGCTACACCGGTCAGACTGACGGCTTCGTTGGTGCCAACGCCCAGCTCGCCTATCACGTAGGCGTTCTCGTCCTCTAGGCTCTCCAGGAGGTTACGCAACTGGGTGGCTTGTCCTCCGCCCTCTATGCGTACCACTTTCCCCTCTCGAAACTCCAGAGTCACCGGCTGAGAGAGCAGGCCAATTTGGGAGATGCTGCCGTCAACCACTGCCACGCCATCGGCCTGGGTCTCCAGTGGCGCGATATAGGCTTCACCAGCGGGCAGGTTGCCCCACTCGCCGGGTTCAAGGTACAACCCTGTATCGGGAGGGGTGCCTGGCTCTCGCCCTTCCAGGCCCAACCGGAGCTTGGTACCCAGAGGGGTGGTGATTTCAGCTTCCCCGGCCCCTCGCAAGAATTCGTTGAATTTCCAGCAGAGCTCTGCCACCCGCTGATAATCAGCGGTCATCCCACCACGCTTCATCATATCCTCGGTGATGCCGGGCATACTGGCCAGGCGGGTTCCCGCTTCCGTAGCCTCCTCCCTGGCGGTGGTGTGAGTGAGGGATTTGGTGGTGGGGATAAAGACGACATCGGCGGTTTTCATGGCTGCAGCCACTGGCTCGGGCGGTTCCTCGGCGTTGTGCTCCCGGGGCTTCATCGTCAGGAGCAAGGTCTCGGCTCCGACGGCTTCAGAAGCCGCAGCCAGGGCCAGAGCGATAGCCGTGCGCTCGTAATCGGTGACTACGAGGACCTTCTCCCCAGGCTTTACGCCCAGGCAGGTCTCGACGGCCACCCTGGCCCCTTTCATCATCCCAATGGTACCGAACATATCGTCTACCTCCTCATATCAACTCTTGAACTGCCCTGGCCACCACCGTCCGGGCCAGGACGACGGGGACGTTCAGGAGTCCTTTGAGCATTTCTTTGTGCCTGATGGCGTAACCCAGACAGTCCATGACGATTAAATCGCATCCCTCCAGCGTCTGGCAATCTTCTATCCCTGCAGCCGAGTAAGGTGAAAGGCTGGCTGTGTGGATGCGAGGGGTTATCGAGTTCCAGGATTCTCTGGCCGTTGCTGCCTGCTCGGGCAGGGGCACTACCACGCCCAAGGTGCCCCCAGGAGGTAACACACCTTGCACGAAACTGCGGAGGAGGTGGCCAGGGAAGAGGAGCGGCACAGGACACTGGAGGGTGGGAAAGCTGCCGGTGCACAATACGACCACCATTTCCGCTCCGCTGCCGACCACAGAATTCAAAGCCTCTTGGAAAAGGGGCACGATTTTCTCCGGGCTCAGCAGTACTTGGCTTCCATCAAAAAGTCGGCTCACGTAGGGTGTCTCGTCAGGAAGGGGAGCAACGGCTTCGATTTCGTCGGGAGACAGACCGTCCAGGGCTCCCCGCTCCAGGATTTCCAGGGACCCCAGAAGAGGCTTCAGGTCTTCCAGGATATCGGCGCGGGGACTCTGACCGATGGTGACAAAGCCGACTTGACCCATAGTTCAAACCCCTGATGCTAGTGAAACGTCGCCTCAAACCGACAAGCCAAATCATGTCATTCTGAGCGAGCGGAGCGAGCGAAGCCTGTCCTGAGCGTAGCCGAAGGAAATCTCATTTAGCACAACGGAAGCCGATGTCGTCGTGGGTAGTGATGGTCGGGTCGCCAGCGTTGCGATTGGTAGCGCGCACCTGCCCCTCCTCGTCAAACCAACCCCCACCCCTAAGCCCGCGCAGGTCAGGACTGTATTTAGAATCCTGATAATCGCTGCCAGGATAGGCCTCGTAGGGTGAGTCTACCCATTCCCACACGTTGCCCGCCATGTCGCACAGGCCGTAAGGGTTGGGGGGATAGCTGCCAACGACGGCCGTCCCGCGCAAGCCGCTTTCCTTGACATTGGCCTGGCTGGGATCCCAGTCGTCGCCCCAGGGAAAGAGCAAGCCCTCGGGGCCCCGCGCTGCCTTCTCCCACTCGGCTTCAGTAGGCAAACGCTTGCCAGCCCAGGTGCAATAGGCCACGGCATCGTCAAAGGTTACATACGCCACCGGATGATTGTCTTTGCCCCCGGTATGAGCTGCACGCCAACTGGTGATGCCTTGCTTTTCGGCATAGGTCTCATAGCCAGTGGCTTCGACAAAGGCGGCCAAGTCGGCGTTGGTGACCTCGAATTTGTCTATCATGAAGGTTGGCAGATCCACCTCGTGGACTGGAGCCTCGTTGGGTTCACCGGAGTCAGTACCCATGGTAAAGGGGCCTGGTGGAATTTCCACCGTGACGTCGGTGATGGATGGGGCCGGTGTGATTTCAGTTCCTTCTGGGGCTGGCGTATGGGTAGGCAAAGGGGTGGGCGTGGGTGGAGGAGGAAGGGGTGTCGGGGTGGGAATAATGGGGACAGGGGTGTAAGTAGACAAGGGCGAGGGAACCCCAGGGGCTGGGGGTGCTGTTCCTCCGGGTTCACCTCCGCAAGCGGCGAGCAGCAGCGCAGACGCCAGCAAAATCATCCATAGTTTCTTCATGAATGAGTGCCTCCTCAACCTATTTTCTTTGGGCCAGCCAAAGTATGCGCCATGGCTTCGTTCACCTTTGCTTTTCAAAGGTTTTGAGCCTCTTGTTCGATGCTGATAGATAGGGGCAAAGACCACCTACGGATGGACTTGAACGATCAGTTCGATCTTTAGCGAGGATATCCCATTCTCCTGGACACTTTTAGGGCTGCATCCCGGACCAAAGGACCCAACTCGAGACACCGCCCCTTGGTCAGGCGGTTGGCAGGACCAGACACACTGATCGCTCCGATCACCTTGGTGGTGTAGTCAAAGATGGGAGCACCAACACAGCGCACTCCTATCTCGTTCTCCTGATCGTCGGTTGCAAAGCCCTGAGCACGCACACGCTCGAGTTCAGCGAGCAGGGTCTGCGGCGAGGTAAGCGTATAAAGGGTTTGCGCCGGTGTGCCTTCGCGAATGATCTCCTCTACGCGATCAAGAGGGTAATGGGCCAGGATAGCCTTGCCCAGTGCGGTGCAATACATCGGCATTCGGCCGCCGATACGAGAAGCCATACGTATAGAATGTGAACTGTCAACTTTGGCGATGTAAACAACTTCGTTTAACGAGGGAACAGCGAGATGGACTGTCTCTTGCGTCTGAGCAGCCACTTCATTGAGAAACGACTCGCTTACTTTTCGCAGATCGTGGTCGCTGAGGATGGCTCCAGTCAACTCGATCAGCTTTAGACCCAGGCGAAAGTGATCCTTCTCATCCCGCTCGACCACCGCCAGTTCCTCAAGTGTGGTCAGGTAACGATGGGCTGTGCTTTTGGACATCCCGAGGTGGCTGGAGACCTCTGTAAGAGAAGCTCCGTTTTCACCGTTGGAGGCGAGCATATCCAAAATCGCGAAGGCTTTGGCTACAGTTGTTGAAGTGCTGTGTCGACTGGTCAATACCTGACTCCTGTGTTGTTCTAATAATCAGAAATCCATCCCGCAATAGTTTGATAGTGTTCGAAAATATAGAAAACCGTTCTAAATTATAGCACATAATTCGCGTTTTGTCAAGCAAGTTTCGTTCACTTCTCTACTAGGCCGCGCTCAAAGCCGTAGGACTTTCGCACTCAGCAAATCTATAAGAAAAGCGAGCAGTCTACTCATCGACTGCTCGCTTTGTTGTGAACCAGTCTACCCAAGGCCATTCGACGGTGTGTACGCTATGGCATGCGCGCTAGCTTGTCGAAGGGCTCCTGCAGCCGGTCATGGACCTCCTTGAAAAGCTCATACAGATAGTCGTAACGTGTAGCCCTGGATGGATCAGGCTGAAACGCTTTGTCCACCCGGAGGCATTGTTCGGCACCGGCGCGCGCGTCGGCGTAGACGCCTACCCCCACGCCAGCCAGTATGGCCGAGCCCAGGATGCCCCCTTCCGAAGCTTCGAAGGTGCAGACCGGTTTCTTGTAGATATCGGCCTTGATCTGCGACCACAGATCGCTCCGGGCTCCGCCGCCAATGGTGTACACTTCGCGCACTGTGTTACCTGCGTCTTCGACGATCTCGAGCGTGCGCCGCAGTTCGAAGGTGATCCCTTCCATAATAGCGCGCACCATGGTCCCCGTGCCGGTTCGTGGCGTCAGCCCGAAAAACGCGCCACGCGCGAAGGGTGTGCCCAATGACCGCTCACCCATCAAGTAGGGGAAGAACAGCAGGCCTTCGCTGCCCGGCTCGACGGCCGCCGCTTTAGGGTTCAGGATGTCGTATACGTCCTTGCCGCTCCCCTCAGCTTCCGCCACCTCTGCCTGGCACAGCTCATCTTTGAACCACTTTAGCGCGCCGCCGCCCGAGTCGCTGATGCCGAACGGTATCCAGCCCGGCATCACGTGGTGCAGGTTCATCAGGCGTGGGTCCAGAACCGGCTCCTCCACGTAAATCGCCATGATGGATGCTGTGCCCGTGATGTCCGATGCACGCCCGGGTTCGGTCAGACCTGACGAGAGCAACATGCATAGCATATCACCAGCACCCACCACGACCGGCGTCCCCTCGGCCAGGCCGGTGAGCTTGGCGGCCCCAGCCGTGATCTTGCCCACCACATCCGAGGAGGCGCACACGTCGGGCAGCTTGTCCATGTCCAACTCCAGGTACCCGACCAGTTCCGGTGACCAGGTCTTGGTCTTGGCGTCCATCAAGAACGACCCAGAGGCCTCGGACCAGTCCGTGGCGATCTCGCCCGTCAGGCGGTAGTTGATATAGTCCTTGGACAAGACAAACTTCCAGGTCTTCTCATATAGATCCGGTTCGTGGACCTTCAGCCACTTGATGTTGAAACCCAGCCAGTTGGGTACTGGCGGGCTGCCAGCCAACCGCATCGCTGCCTCGACGTGCGGCCGAGCCTTGAACTCATCCACCAGATCAGCGCTGCGCTTGTCACACCACAATTGCACACCGTGATCCAACAGTTCGCCATCTTTGTCGAGCGGCACAGTGGCGTGCATCTGCCCGCACACCCCGACCGCTAGCACCTCATCGGGCGTGGCCTTGGCCTGTTCCATGGCTTTGTGAATGTTATTTAGCGCGTTACGCCACCAAACCTCTGGGTCTTGTTCTGCCCAGCCTGGCCTTGGGGTCATCATCTCCTGAGGGGTGCTGGCGCTGGCCACCGCCCGACCCTCGAGGTCGAACAGAGCAACACGCGTGCTCTGTGTGCCGATATCAATCCCCATCAGCATTTGACGCTTCAAGCTGAACCTCCTTTTATTGGCCGTCCCCGCGTTCGTTCAGCCTCCTCCGGCAAAGCGCTATCAAAGGGTCGGTAAGCTACGGTCGGATTGGCGCTTGGCTGTCAGTCATTCGACCTTGATCGTGACCCAAAAGCACTCCAACGGGAAGTCGGTCGTGTTGCGCGTGGTGTGGAATGGCCCTGATTTGAGATAGAACGTGTCACCTGCCGTGACCTGGTATTCTTCGCCGTCCACGACCATCACGCCGCTCCCTCTAGTAAAATAATAGACTTCCTCTCGGTCGGCGTGCTCGTGGCCACGCGTGGTACAACCGGGATATAGAATGGTGTATCCTACCTGCAGCCGTCCCGACGAGGTCTGCTCAGGCGCCAGCATCAGGAAGACGTCTCGCCGGATGTCATCGTCTTTCTCACGCAGCAAGGCGGCAAAGGCACTGCCGCTCTTTTCTACCCTCATATCTGCTGCACGCTGCAAATGAACTTGGGACTTGCTCAACTTGTCTGCTCCTTTCGTTCATACGCTTCCCACTGTGATTATGTCATTGCAAGCCAAAGCCCAGAGCATAGCGAGGGGGCAGCGAAGCAATCTCCTACCTGCATGAACAAGCCTCGCTGGAGATCGTTTCGTACGAGTTCCTGAGAATGCCACGCTCCTGGTAGACCTCGGCGGCCTCGCGCACAAAGGCAGCGGTCAGTGGCGCATGGAGATCGTTTTCCAGGCGGTCGGCCAGGGTTATCAACTCGTCATAGGTACTGCGGCTTGGCCGCAGCGCGTTGTAGATGTCCAGCACTTCTTGATTGGAGATGCCGGCCAATTCAGCGGCACGGCGCAGATTCTCCGCGAGCTGCCAGTAGCCTGCGGCCTCGGCTGCGTCGGCTTGGCGGTGCAACGTCTCACCGCTGATGCAAAAGTCCTTGGCGGTCAATTCACCGGCCCGAATGGCCTCAATATCGAGCTCATCCAAGGTGCGCCCACTTGCGGTATGTACGGTGTTATTTGGCATGGCGTTACTCCCTCAGGACATGCAGTTCGCTGGGTGGCCGGTCGCGCTCGATCTGTTGCGTCTCGCGGAGGTGCATGAGCGTGGTCTGCACGATGAGTCGCAGGCGTGCCGTGTTATCAATCCTGACCGGCACGGGGGCGGTTGGTTTACCCATTGCGTAGCGGGCGGCGTTGCGTCCGATCTGACGGTAAGTGTCCAGGTCAAGGTTAGGGGCCTGTGGGAAGAGTTCCAGGTTTTCAAGGGGGGCCAGATTGCGTTGATGGATGACGGTCGTGCCTTTAGACTGTATCCCGATGGCAATGCCGGAGCCACTCAATTGCGCGCCCGCATGGCCGATGAAGGCGCAGTCTGACGTGTGGTGGATGCGCACCACACGCGCGGGGACACCCTCGTCATGGATGCCCTGCAACATGGCGGACAGCACGTCACGGTGGTCCAGCCCGCCGATGGTGTGGTCAATCTCGACGCCAAAGGCCGGGCCAAGGGCGACGACGACCTCAGGCTGGTCGCCCTGTTCGGCAGAGCCAATTTCCTCCAGCCAGGTTCCGTCCTCGACATCACCGAGGCTCTCCAGGTAGGTGCGCGGATCCCAGGCTTGCGGCAGGTTCTGCAAGACCGACCAGCGCTTGCCTTCCACGCGGTAGCCAGTGCCTGGCCCTTGATAATCATTGGGGTCGGTCAGCACGCTGAGCACCTGAAAGTTATCACCAAAGATGGCCGATGGCTGAAGGTAGTCACCGATCACGCGCTGGCGCTGCATCTCCAGGACATTGGCTGCCACGTCATGGAAACCGGCCTCTTGGAGGACCTTGACGACTTCTATAGCGGTCAGTGGTCCGTCGAGCAGCCTTTGCGCGGCCTGGATATCGGCCACTTTGTCTCGGTCGGGTATGTCTTCGCTGTTATAAGCCGTGATAGCCGTCTCGATCTCAGCTTCGGCAATGGGGGGAAAGCCAAAGGCGTCGAACACGGCCTGAATCGCCCGGGCGCCACGCTCGCGTACCCGCAGCACTTCCTCTTCCCTGACAGGGACGAGGCCACCGTCAACCTGCATGTCACGCTGGAGCACATACCAGTCATCCAGTTCGGTCACATCAAAGTTGCCGCCGCCGAACATGTTGTCGTAGCGCGGAATCGCTCCGTAGCCAGACGTGATAAAGTCGGTGCCGGGGATGAATTGCAGCATGAGCTTGGCGCTCTTGCGCATCTCCGAGTGAGAGGCCAGCGCGTCGTTGCCAGAAGCCACCTCCAGGCCCAGCATCATGGCGATCAGGTTCTCGGCCAGGACAGTGCGCACGCCGCCGGGCAGCGATTCAGGCAGCGCGATGCAACTGATCGAGCCGTTCTGGGTGCCCTGACTCCCGGCGCCACGGGTAACGAGCAGGCAGCGCGCTTCGAGATAGAGCATAGATTTGCCCTCGGAATGCCCCATCAGGGCTGCAGCGCCCGTGCCTGAGGTGTAGCGGGTCTTGACTCCTCGGCTGGCGTAAGCTGCCCCAAGGAAGGCCTTGGACCACGGTGTGTCATCGCCATCTACGTAGGTGTCCTCGGTGCCATAGACCGATAGCGTTTCGGAATAGCTGGTCAAACCTTTGAAGCCCAGCCTCAGATTGGTGGCTTCTTCGACTGCGCACTGAGTGAGCACGCCGCCGCGCCCGGTCTGGGAGCCCACGAGTATGGCCAGGGCGTTGAGTGGTGCGTAGCGGGTCACGCCCACGGTGGTCTCGATCTCGGCGAAGCCACGCAGTGCAGCCTCGGCCGCGTCGGCGGCCAGCAGCGCCGGGTTCTCCTTGCGGTTGGTAACGTGGGCTTGGTTGGCAGGTGTGCGCCGGGCGCGCATCTTGGCCAGCCCCATCATCATCTCCAGCACGTTCATCTGCTGGACAATGTCCACCAGCTTGGCTGGCGTGCAGCCGCTCGCTAGCTCGAGGATTGCGGCGCGTGGCACGTTGATGTCAACCAGCATGCGAGCGATTTCGTGGGAGGGCCTGTTCATCACGCGCTCGGCCACGTCGAGGTTGAGAGCATGTCTGGCGATGAAATGGTCGAGTAAGTCGAACTCTTCACGCCGCACGCCGTCCATCTCGATCACAACCCCAGCCTCGATCTTTAGGCTGGGTGAAGGGTCAAGGGGACTGTCCAGGGCGATCAGGCCGACCTCAGGCCAGGGCTTGATGAAAGTCTCGCGGTTGATGGGGCGCTCTGCGAGCTTCTCGAAACGTTTCGAGCGCATAATAGTGAACCTTTTCTGCTATTTGAATTTCAAATACTTATCGCACACCCAGCCTTCCTGGTCGCCAATGACAACGTAATGAAACGTGCAGCCCTCCAAGGCGCTCCATGCCTTGTCGGTGGCGGTCCCTGTATCACCGGGCTTTACCTCGCCGACGACTCGTGTCGCGTGGGAGGTCTCCCACAGTTTGACCACTTCACAGTCGTCACATTTAATCGTAACTTCTCCTTCCTTCGCCCCCGACCCACATGCCACGAGTAGCGGCAGCAGGGCGGCCAACAATACGATAAGCCAGATCAACTTGTCTCGTTTTTGCATTGTCCACTCCTTGCAAGTTTGAATGATTACTGGTCTTTTCCCCCAGCGTCTCACTCATATTATACTACGAGACGCCTCTGGGTTCAAATTGCAAGCGCTCGAAAGTCTGATGACCTGGCCTGGATGACTCGAAAGGGGAAAGCGTTGATGCTCAAAGGTGCCCAAGCCTGTTTTCGCAGTTGCGGTTGCCAATGTTCACACCGCTCTGATACGCTGAGCCCCGTCTCGGGGGGCTTTCACCAGCATGGTCCCATCAGGGACGCCCTGAGACGGGGCTTTGAGCAGTTGAGAACGAGAAAGCGCGAAAAACGGGCTTAGGCGCTCCAGCGCAACCTGGGAGTGTTCACGGGAGCATCCCAGAGCCCGAGCATCTCATCGTCCATCCTGAGCAGGGTGATAGACATCCCCTGCATCTCAATCGCAGTAATGTAGGTGCCAATCAGGTTCCGCACGACCGTGAGACCCTTCCTTTGGCAGACCTTTACCAAATTGCGGTAGGCGACGTAGAGTTCTGGAACGGGTGTTCCCCCCATGCCGTTTACGAACGCCAGAACCTGGTCGCCAAGTTGGAAAGGTGGATCCACCAAATGGACATCCACCCATTCGCCCTTCTGGCTGTCCCATTCTCGAACGGTGCGCTCGTAGGCAGGATCTTCGATGATCTCTACCGCCAGCATTTCGACGATTTCATCACCTGGTTTCAACGGCATCCGTTCCCGGCCGGGCTCGCCATGAATGCCAATACCAAACTCCATCTCGTTCTCGCCCAATTCGAAGAGGGTGCCTTTGGCAGGAATGGTGCAGGGGGTGAAAGCCATCCCCATGCTTCGGCCGTTGAGGTTGACCCGGCGGCACAGGTCAGCCAGCCTGGGCAGGTCATAGCCCTGTTCGGCGGCCGCGCCGCAAATCTTCTCGGCCAGCACGGTGGTGCCCGTGCCGCGGCGACCATGGCTGTAGACGCTCTCACTCACCGCCACATCGTCGTCAATCAGAATGTTGGCGGCGGGAATACCCTCAGCGTGGGCCAACTCCGCCGCCTCCGCAAAGACATCCATGTCGTCCCAATAGCACTTGACGATGTTGAGCACGCCGGTCCCGCCTTGAACCCTCCTGATTGCTTCGATGATCTGCTCGGTGGTTGGCGACACAAAGACATCCCCGGGGCAAGCTGCGTCCAGCATGCCTTGGCCCACAAAACCGACATGCGTCGGCTCATGGCCGCTGCCCCCGCCCGAGATCACGGCGACTTTGTCCTTGACTGGAGCATCGGCGCGGTAGACGAAAATGGGGTCCAGGTTCACCTTGATTTGATCGCCGTGGGCAGCCGCCATGCCTTCCAGGCTCTCGCGTACAAAGTCAACGGGCTTGTTGATCAGCTTTTTCATGGATCCTCACTTCCTTTCTGGGACCTCGTCCCATCTGCAAAAGTTCCCTACGGGATTTGAGTCGTCTATTCTACAGTCTTATCACCTCCCATTTCCATGTCTATTCCTAGTTCGTCGAAGCCTTTCTTCAAAAAGCTTCTTATCTCTTTATATTTTGGGTCATCAAATGGGGGCAGGACCATGGGTTTTCTCGGAAAACCGCTGTCAAAACCTCTCGCGTACAGTCCCATATGAGAAGCAATCGTGCTGTCGGTAAAATGCATTTTCTTACTCAAATCCATCATCACCGTGTAAGCTTTCTCTGATCTCTCTCGATCCCCTTCAAAGGTCCATTTCATCATGGCGGTCATGATTTCTGGCGCCCAATTGTTCATGCCGGCAATCGCGGCTTGAATGCCCATATAGTAGAAGGGCAGCCACCCCTTCGAAGTCCCCAAGATGATTTCAAAATTCTTCTTGTTGAGCTTGGCATCATAATATACTGTACTTACGAAACCGACGTCCAGTGGGCTGTCCTTGAGACCGGCCAATCCGATCTCCTGGAGCTTTTGAACCGTGCTGAGCGTAAAGGTGAATCTTGAGGTTGCCGGGTTATTATACGCATACACGGGGGTGTTAACGCTTTCTATGATTTCCTTGTAGTATCTGATAACCAGATCTTCACTGTGCTTGTAGTAAAAAGGAGGTACCGCACCAATTCCGTCTACTCCGATTGCGTCAGCGGCTTTCGCAAGTTCTACAGTAGACTTGGTGTCAACGCAACCGACATGGGGAAGTAAAATCTTGCCCTCAAATTCGGATGCGACTTCTTTTGCCGCTTTGAACACCTCAACGCGTTCCTCGCTGGTCATCAGGGGACCCGATCCGTATGAACCGGTCAGAAAGAGGCCATCCAAACCTTTTTCAAACATCCATCGCATGTGCCATTTTGTCTTTTCTATATCCAAGTTACCTGTGGAGTCAAAAAAGGTTATGTTTGGAACCAAGGATCCTTTTATCATGATCACATCTCCTTTATCCTCTTAAAAACTCTTTGCACAATCGAGGAGTTTTTGAAATTTTTGATATTGTTCTTGGTAATAAGCGTGTATCTCTTCTCTGGGATGTACACGTTTCTGGGCAGTGACCAGCTCAGCCAAATCCTCGATACTAGACCTCAATCCCAAAGCGATGATTGCCAGCATGGCTGCCCCTCTTGCAGAGCCCTCTGTGCTTTCAGGCACCACAATCGGAACTCCAAACATATCAGCCGCAATCTGCAGCCATAGGGGAGAAGAGGTAAGCCCTCCTGTTACACGTGTTTCATTAAACTGGATATTGAGCATAGACTGAACGCTTTCAGAAACCCTGTAGATCGAACGGGTAATCCCTTCCAGGACGGCTCTGACAAGATGGCCCCTGTTATGTCTGAAATCAAGACCAAAAAAGCTCCCTCTGGTGTGAGGACGCCAAACAGGGCATTGTTCTCCTCCAAGATAGGGAATGAAGATCAGATTCTCAGCTCCCGGCGGAACAGCCGAAGCGATTCTGTCTGCATATTCATGGACACTTTGGGTGAAGCTATCATCCTCAGTCTCTTCTATTCCTGAAAGGAAATTCTTTAAAAACCAATCATAAACAATACCCCCACTACTTACGATTCCGCCTATGACCCACAAGTCCTCATCTACAACGTAGGTCCACAATCTGCCTTCAGGGTCAACTTTGGCTTCAGAGATTATCGAACGGGCAGCAGCGCTTGTTCCGACATTAACTGCAAGCGTATTGGAATTGTAGGCTCCGACACCGATACTGGCCAGAGGACCGTCTCCTCCACCAATGATAAGCGGCGTGTCAGGTGGGAGTCCTATCAGGTCAATGACTTCTTTATTCCACCCTGTGAAAATAGATCTCGGGGGCACCAATTCAGAGAGATGAGTAGGGGTTATAGCAAGAAGTGAGAGAGCTGTTTCGTCCCAATGATACTTCTCAATGTCAAACAGTCCAGTCGCAGAGGCGACGGACCAATCGGCCACCCATTGGCCGACAAGCCTAAAGATCACGTATTCCTTGATGGAGATAAATTTTGTATTCTCGGACAGTTCGATATTTTCCTTGAGCCACTGAATCTTGGCCAGGGGGTATATGGCATCAATGGGACATCCGGTTCTCTGGTAGATCCCCTGAGCTTCCGGGTGCTGGCTGATTGATTGAGCAATGTCCGCACTGCGGGTGTCGGACCAGGTTAAGGAATTTGTGAGCGCTTTGCCACCTGCATCAACTGCAAGTATGCTGTATAGTTGAGAGCTGAAGGAAACACCTAGTATTCGACTGCTCTCTGGAAGAGAATCTGTTATCTCTCGTATTGCCCCCAACACCGCGTCAAAAATAACTTCAGGCTCCTGTTCACTCCAGCCTTTGTAGGGAGCATGTATCGGATAATGCTTTCTTACTATCGCGACCTGTTTAACGTCGGTATCAAAAAGAACGGCTTTAGTCGCACTCGTTCCAATATCTACGGACAGAATGAAATCACTACATTTATTTGATGGTAGGTTATGCATTATAAGTTCAGCGCCCCATCCAGCCTCCATCAACCGGGATGACCGCCCCGTGGACGTAATTGGAAGCATCGGAGGCCAGAAAGATAACGATGCCCTGCAAATCTTCCGGTTGGCCCCAACGTCCCGCCGGAATGCGGACGCTGATCTCCCTGTTCCGTACGGGATCAGCCATCAGAGCGGCAGTCGAATCGGTCACCATGTAACCAGGGGCTATGGCGTTGACGTTGACACCGCGCCTGGCCCACTCGTTAGCCAGAGCCTTGGTCAATTGGGCCACACCTCCCTTGGCCGCGGCGTAGGCCGGCACGGTGAAGCCGCCAGAGAAACTGAGCAGCGAGGCAACGTTGATAATCTTGCCGTGGCCCTGGGCCAACATGACTCGCCCGGCCAGTTGGTTGAGCAGAAACATCGAAGTCAGGTTGACTTCCAGAATCTCGTCCCACTCCTCGACTGGGAAATCTTTGGCAGGGAAGCGCCGTTGAATGCCGTGATTGACAACGAGGATGTCCAGCCCCCCCAGCTTTTCGAGACCCTCATCAAAGGCCCGGCGCAATTGAGCGCGGTCTGACAGGTCGGCTTGAATAGGGTGAACGGGCTGCCCCGCCGCCTGCCCCAGCGCCTCAGCAGCGCTGAAAATCGTATCGCTGCTGCTCACAATGGCGACATCGGCCCCTGCCTTTAGCAAGCCCTCGGCCATGCCCTGCCCCAGTCCTCGGCTGCCCCCAGTGACTAACGCCTTTCTTCCCGTCAAGTCGAAAAGCTCCATGAGATTATTCCACCTCAAAGATAACTTTCAAGGACGTGCCACTCTGTGCAGATTGAAAGCCATTGACTGCTTCCGTTAGGGGAAACAACTGGACAGGCACAGACTTCAGATCAAGTCGTCGGTCAGCGGCCAGGTTAATCGCCCGCTCGAAATCTTCCATTGTGTAGACCCGCGCCCCAACCAAATCAATCTCGTGAAAGTTGAGCGCACGCAAATCTATCGGCACAGGTTGCTTGAAGATGCCGACCTGGACAATCTGCCCCCGAATCTTGACCAACTCCAGCAAGTTGGGAGTCACGCTCGGATGGCCGGTGGCCTCGAAGATAATATCGCTGCCTCGTCCGCCGGTCAGCTCCAGCACCTGCGCGACCAAGTCCGTATCCGCTGCGTTCAGAACAGTGAAGCCCAACTCGCGGGATGAAGCGATGCGGGCCGGGACTATTTCGGTGACGATGACCTTGGCGGCACCCGCCGCATGGGCCACCATTGCCATAAGCAGACCAATCGACCCGGCCCCGGTGATCACCACCGTATCGCCAATCTGCAGGCGGGACATTCGGGCGGCATGAACGCAAACAGCCAAGGGTTCAAGCAGTGCGCCTTCTACATCGCTCAAATGGGGGGGGATCTTCAACACGGCGTTTGCGCCGACCAAGACGTATTCCGCGAAGGCGCCGTCCGTGTCAATCCCAATCAGCTTGAGGTTGCGGCAGACATGCGGCAGTCCAGCCCGGCAAACATAACACGTCCCACATACCAGGAGCGGATTGGCTGTGACCCGATCACCGATTTGCAAATGGGATGGAGCGCCCGGCAGCAGATCAATAATCGTCCCCGCAAACTCGTGCCCCATCACCAGAGGCGGGATGGCACGGGGATGCTTCCCGGCCACAATCGCCAGGTCGGTGCCGCAGATACCGGCGCAGGCGACTTTAATCAAGACGTTATCGCCCGTCGCCTGGGGGATCGGTTTATCCACTACGTCAATTAAATTCTTGCCCTGGTAGCTAATGGCTTTCACCAGGGGTTTACCTGCCTAGCCTGATAGGACAACTCGCCTACGCTTTGTGAGAGCAATCTCCGTGAAACACCCCATCAATCATTCAGAGTAATAGTATAGATAAGATTTCACATCATCTCCCAGGAAGGCTTTCCACACAATCAGGTTGTACTCATTGTCCCAATCCAACTCTCCACCAAAGAGTTCGTGCAAACGGTTGTTGTTAAACACAAGATGACCCCGGTTATCAAACGTCATGCCATCCACCCAGATCATTCGCTCATCCGTCACGAATGGTTTGAACGTCTTCTCCTCTGGATTGTAGATGCCTATCCCCTGACCTTCTAGCATCGTGTAATAGATATTTCCTTTGCTATCGGCTCCCAGACCATCCGAGTTGGTGCCGCCTTTATCACCCAGGTTAATAACTGCCTTTTCAATTTCCTCGTGCGGCGTGCTCATATCTTGCAAAAGCGACGTGGCGACGCAGTACAGGTTCCGTCCAGTCAGCGGGCACCAGTACAGGGTCTTTCGGTCTGCTGCCAGGGCGATGCCATCGGCCCCGGTGCGCATCGGCTCATTTCTCCATACAGGCTTTCCGGCAATCTTGAACCAATAACCAGGGACATCCTGCGTGCTTTCGTGCTGGTGCAATACTCTTCTGAGTTCTTTGGTGTGCATATTGTAGACAATCAAGCCACCCTCAAGCGGATCAGAAAAGATCCCAGAGTCGGCGATGTAAATAAAGCCGTTCTTGTTGTCAACCATGAGGTCGTTCAGGAATGAGGCTTTGTACGAGGCAATTTCGTCTGGGATCTTGACTGACTCGACCAATTCGTTATTGGTGATATCCCAGCATACAATCTTTTGCGCTCCATCGATGCATGGAGCCCCTTCTATATGTCCCTGATCCAGGAACCACGCTCTATTGTTTTCATCTATTTCCCAGCCGAGCACCGCTTGAAGGGCATTGGGATCACCTATCTTGTTCATTTCCCAGTTGGGGTAAGCTGATAGAAGCGGTTTACCATCCACGACTTTAATTTTATTGACAGTGGCAGGAATTCCAGGGGCCCAGCGAGGAACAGACACATAATAATTTCCATCACGGTCAATTTTGACCCCAGCAGGCATGGCTCCTTTCCAGTATTCTTTTTCGTAGAATTCGGCTTTCATTTTTTCATCTTCAAACAGCCAATCCAGGCGACTCCAGTGGAACAATATTTCATAGTCGCCAATTTTCTTACTCATCGTTGCATTACCTCCTCAGTAAATAGAATTGCTCGATAAGTTAGTGTAGGGTGTAGATGGCTATCACCCTAAACCGTATTTCTCAACATACTCTCTCAGGAACTTGAGGCCTTCCCTCGCCAGGAACTCGGAGGATTGGGTCGGTGGTCGCCACAACTTGATCGCTGCTGCCAAATCCGGGTTGACCGCCGGGAAAGACTTGACGACCATGGGACCTTTGTAGTTCGCATCCGCCAGTCCTCGGAACACCTCATCCCAGTTGACTGTGCCTGTGCCAAGCAAGCCACGATGGTTCTCGCTCATGTGCATATAGCCCAGCACGTCGGCGCTCTCCACCAGCGGCTTATAGAAGCCTTCCTCCTCGTAAAGCATGTGGTATGTATCAACGTGTATCACGATGTTATCTGCGCCGGTGGCGAGAATGGTCTCTCTCGTATCGGCCATTGTGTTGTACAGGTTGCTTTCGTAGCGATTGACCACCTCGATACCCAGCGTGATGCCGCGCTTCTTGGCCTCCAGTGCCACCTCACCCAGCGTGTCGATCACCACCTGGCGATCTCCGGTGAACTTGCCCAGGGCGAAGGCGATACACCCACCAAGGTAGGTTCCCCCGACAGCTTCGAGCTTCTCCAGTGCACTGATGAGGAATCGCTTGGCTTTTTCTGGCTCTTCGGGCATATGCGCCCACTCGGGCAGCACGAGCGACCCTTTCGCCTCTATCCCGGCATTGGCGAGGGCCTTCTTGTGCGATGCCGCATCAAACTCCTCGGGTTTCAATAGGGAGATCTCGATGAAATCGAAGCCGACCTCACCTGTAGCGGCAATCGCCTGGTTTCCCTTTTCCGTTGTCCATTCATCAATCCACAGGAAGGTATGTGCACCGTACTTGGGCATGGCAGTCCTCCTTTTTCTTGATTGCCTGAACTCACAAGCAGTCGGTCTGCTTACTGCTTGTCCTACTTTGAGGGAACCACGAGTATAGCAGCGAGATTGGCAGATTCCCTTG
>Ga0180437_10005534_pt1 | contig 17236 bp, 15 predicted proteins | sample SS_ome_4_FD_132410 | JGI IMG/M metagenome (GOLD analysis project Ga0180437, IMG submission 132410) | Hypersaline lake sediment archaeal communities from the Salton Sea, California, USA - SS_3_D_1 metaG | ecosystem: Environmental > Aquatic > Non-marine Saline and Alkaline > Hypersaline >... | reverse complement strand
GGAAGTCCGATTCTGATCTCCTCTCTGGACGTTTTTCAACCGCCTGTGCATAACGTTCTGTGAAGGATACCTGTCAGATACATAACCATGCTCCCCTTTCTATTCGTCTTGAAAAATTCCCCTTTTTTTCTTGACTTTCGGTAAACTTTCGGATACACTATTTTCGGTACACTTTCGGTTATTAGTGATTCAGTACCGAAATCCCGATTTTCTTGCCTTACAGGCAAGAAAATCATTTCAATCGAGAATGCGGCTTTGTCGCATCAGGGAGGGGATCATGTATCTCACGGAGAAACAGGAGAGGGTCTACCGGTTCATCAGAGAGTACATCAACAGGCACAGAATCGCACCGTCCTACGAGGAGATCAAAGGCCACTTCGGCTTCAAATCGATCAGCACGGTGTTCGACCACATCCGGACCCTCGAGAAAAAGGGGTACATCACGAAGGGTGGAGCGAACCAGAAGCGCTCGCTCCAGGTGATCAATTTCGGGAAACGGAGCGTGAGTATCCCCCTTGTAGGGACCGTGGCTGCGGGGAGGCCCCTTGAAGTGTACGAGATCCAGGAGCACATCGATGTTCCGGAAGAGATGCTCGGACGGGGGGAGAACGTTGCCCTCAAGATACGGGGCGACTCCATGATCGAGAGCGGTATCTACGATGGGGACGTGGTGATCGTCAAGAGGCAGAGCACCGCGGAGAACGGCCAGATCGTGGTAGCGCTCGTCGATGGAGAAGCCACGATCAAACGCATCTACTTTCACGGGGATCACGTCGAGCTGAGGGCGAGCAACCCTTCGGTCGCGCCCATTTTTGTCACCGAAAAGCAGGACTTTCACATATTCGGCACTCTGGTGGGCCTGTACAGGACCTTCAACCTGTGAAGCGCCTGCGAAACGGAGGACGTATCATCGGCGAAGAGCATGGCAGGTGCAGACAAGCGCCCTGCACGGCAGGTGATTTTTCGTTCGACTGTTTTGAGGAAACCGGCTGTACCGCAGTGAAAGACCTGATGATTCAAAAGCGAGTTCGCGAGCATGAACGCATTGACGAAGAGAATCGTGTTCGTGTCCATTCCTCACATCTTTGCAGAGGCAGAGGAGATGCGCAGGGAGGGTGCAGACCGCCGTCCGCTGGTGATCGTCTCCGGTTCCCTCTCGAAGAGCCTCGTGATCGACTATTCGAGAAGCCTCGAAGCTCTGGGAGTGAAAAAAGGGGTGGAGCTCAAAGACATCGCCCCACTCAAGGACAGGATCCGACTGCTCCCCGCAGATCAGGAGTATGTGGAAGGGCTCCATAAAAACGTCATCGAACGGCTGAAAAACTACTCCCCCTCCGTGGAAAGCGTATCCCCGGGAGAGTACTATCTCGACCTCACCGGCACCCGACGACTCTTCGGGCGGGAGATCGATACCTGCGGCAGCATCATTCACGAGCTCCACTGGGCCTTCGGGTTCACTTGCTGCATAGGAATCGGGAGCACGGTGCTCGTGTCCCGGCTGGCCTCGCAGGTTGCAAGCGCTTGCAGCGCGTATGAGATCTGCGAGCCCTCCGAGGGCCTGTTTCTCGCTCCCCTCGGTATCGAGCTCATCCCCCAGGTCGCAGACGAAGTGAAGAGGGAGCTCAAGCTGAGCTACAACGTGCACAACATCGGCGACCTCATGCTCTTCTCACGGAACGACCTGCAGTGCATGTTCGGGAAAGAGGGGGGGCTCCTCTACGACTGCTCCCGGGGGTTTGCCCGGAACACACTGGTAAAAAAGAAGAGCGAAAAGCTGCTCGAAAAGCATCTCATCGTGAGCTCCGAGAGCAACGACGACCGGTTCATCCGGCGCTCCTTCTTCTTCATGATCGTCGACCTCTGCAGACAGATGCGCCAGGAGCAGTTGTTTCCCCGGGTGTTCTGCCTGAAAATCCTCTATCAGGACAACTATCGTTCTGTAATGACGGGAAAGCTGAAAAATCCCTCTTTCTTCGAAAAACCTCTCTACCGGGAGCTCGAACTGTATCTCAACAGGGCTCTAAAGCGGAGGACCTGCATGAAAAAGCTCTCTCTCTCCCTCTCCCACTTCATCGCCCCCTCCTGCCAGCTTTCCCTCTTTCAGGAGACGTTTCGCATGGAACGACTCGCCGGAGTCTTCGACCTGGTGGAGAGGCGGTTCGGAAGAAACTCTCTCCGGTACGGGGCGTAGACCATGGCCAGGTTCGTGTTTCTCGAGAATCATTCCGTCTACTCTCTGTGTGAGGGGACCATTTTTCTAAGCGAGCTCGCCTCGAGCGCAAAATCCAGGGGATGCCGTCACCTCTGCCTGTGCGACACGAACGGCTTCTACGGGGTCGTGAACTTCGTCCAGGCCTGCGAGCGGGAAGGGCTCGAGCCCGTGATCTGCACACGGTTGAAAAGCAGCGGTTTCAACGGCATTGTGGTGGCCCGTACCATGGAGGGGTATGGGATAATCTCGCAGCTCATCTCAGAAGTGCACCTGGGAGGAGGAATCCGCATAGGGGAAAAGCTCTTAAGAGCGAAGCCGAAAAATCTCTTCATCATCACAGGAGATCGGAACCTGCTTTTCTCCGGGAAAGAGAACGTATTCTGTGAGATCAACGTCATGAAAAAAAATTATCGGGAGGACTATCTGTTCGCAAAGTCCCGTGGAATAGAACCGGCGCTCATCTACCCCGTATACTTTCTAAAAAAAACGGATCGCCGGATCCACCTGCTCCTCAGGGCGATCGATCTGAACAAGAAACTCTCCACTCTTCTTCCTGAAGAGGTTCAGCCCTCCGAGGCCTTCCAGAAAAACGAAGAGGAAATCTGCACCAGTTACTCATTCATGGAAGATGCGCTTGAGAACAGCTGGGAGATCGCCGAAAAGAGCAGCTTCCCCTTTCCCCTGGGCAAGTCCATCCTCCCACGGTTCGGCAGCCACAGCTTCGAACTGCTGAAACGGCTCTGCTTCAGCGGCCTCGAAAAACGGTACAGGAGAGTCACCTCGGAGATTCTTGCGCGACTCGGCAAAGAGCTTTCGATCATCCGGGACAAGGGGTTTGCCGATTACTTTCTCGTCGTCCACGACATCGTAAAGCGGGCACCCTACACCTGCGGCAGGGGTTCTGCAGCAGCCTCCCTGGTGTCCTACCTGCTCTTCATCACTCACGTGGATCCCATCAGGCACAACCTCTTCTTCGAGCGGTTCATGAACGAGGAGCGCCCCGACCCTCCTGACATCGATGTAGACTTCCCCTGGGACAGCCGCGACGAGGTACTCGCCTACATCTTCAAAAAGTATTCCAGAGTTAATTCCGCCATGGTTTCGAATCACATTACCTTCTCAGTCCGCTCCTCTGTCAGGGAGGTAGCCAAGGTATACGGTGTTCCGGAGCCTGAGATAAACAGGATCACGGGTCACATCGGCTATTATTACAACCGCTCGGCAGACGACTTCGTAAACTACTCTCTCGACAGGAATCCCTCTCCCTCGATGAGAAGGATCATCCGCGACGCAGTGGACATCAACGGAAGACCCCGTTACCTGTCCGTGCACTGCGGGGGGGTGGTCATCACTCCCGGACCTGTCAACAGTTACATTCCTGTGGAGAGAGCTCCGAAGGGCGTCAACGTCATTCAGCTCGAAAAGGACCAGGCCGAGGACTTCGGCTTTGTCAAGATCGACATACTGGGAAACCGCAGTCTCTCGGTGGTGAGAGACGCCCTCGGTCTGGTCAATGAGCACTACGGACTCGATCTTCGCTACGAGACACTGAACCCCCTGGAGGATCAAAAGACCGTCAGGATGCTCGGGGAGGGGAAGACTATCGGAGTCTTCTACGTGGAATCGCCCGCCATGCGCCAGCTTCAGAAGAAAACGGGTCGGGGTGACTACGATCACCTGGTGATCCACTCCTCGATCATCCGGCCTGCGGCGAACATGTACATCAAGGAATACATCGAGCGACTCCACGGAAAGCCCTACACTCCCCTCCTGCCGGAAATGGGTGAGATCCTGGATGAAACCTACGGCATCATGTGCTACCAGGAGGATATCATGAAGATCGCGATGAGAGTCGCCGACTTTTCCCTCGGAGAGGCGAACGAGCTCCGGAAGGTGGTCACGAACCGGCGAAAGGAGGCAAGAAGGCTCCAGCTGAAAGAAAAATTTATCAAAAACTGCCGTAGGAAGAGAATTTCGGAAAAAACCATCGGGCAGATCTGGTCCATGATCGAAAGCTTCTCCGGCTACAGCTTCTGCAAGCCGCACAGTGCCTCCTTCGCGCTGCTCTCCTTCAAGTCATGTTTTCTCAAGGCCCACTACCCCGCCGAGTTCATGGGGGCAGTGCTGAAAAACCAGGGGGGCTACTACTGCCCGCTCGCTTACATATCAGAAGCGCGCCGCCTCGGGCTCGTGGTGGAGCTGCCGGAGATAAACCTGAGCAGAAACGAGTATTTCGGCAGGGGCAACACACTCTACATCGGCTTCATGCAGATAAAAAACCTCTCACGGGCGGCAGTAGAAAAACTGCTCGAAGAGCGGGAGAGGAACGGGCCCTACCGGAGCCTGATCGACTACATAAGACGGACCGGCATCCCCGTTCAGGATACCGTGCTTCTCATCAAAGCAGGTTGCTTTAGAAGAGTTGAGCGCTCCACTCAACCACAGCTTCTGTACATGGCACACGTCCTTCAGGGAGTGGGGACCAGCAGATACGGCACCAGCGAAACACTCCTGGAGTGCGAACAGAGCGTCATCCCGCCCCCCCTTGCAGACATCCCTCAGAACCAGAAGATTCAAAACGAGATCGAGCTGTACGGCTTCATCGTGTCCATGCACCCCATGGTGCACTGGCGAACGCGGATAAAAGACCCTGGCGTGATCCGTGCGAAGGAGCTGGGAGCGCACGTGGGCAAGCGGGTAAAGGTTTCCGGGGTTCTGATCACCGCAAAGACGGTGCCCACCAGGGATGAAGAGCTCATGCAGTTCATAAGCTTTGAAGACGAAACCGACATATTCGAGACCGTGTTCTTCCCCAAGGTATACAAAGCCCATGCTCTCAGGCTCTCCCACCAACAGCCCTACATTCTCTCCGGGAAGGTCGAGGAAGAGTTCGGGGTAATCAGCCTGAATGTGGAGGAGCTGAAGCCGGTACATAGCCATTCTCAAACAGCAGGGACGACTCGTACGAGAATGGGTTTCAGAAAAGATCGATAGAACATACAGCAATAACGATTATTTTACAAAAACACCGCCGGTAATCATCTTTACGATTTCATCCACACTTGTTTCTTCTTTTTCCTTCACTCCGACTTCTTTCCCGTTTCGCAGGACGAAGAATCTGTCGGATATGAAAAACGCATGCTCGAGATTGTGAGTAATTATTATTATTGATAGCCCTCGCGCCTTCAATGATGCAATGATCTCGAGTATATGCTTCGACTCTCTGACACCGAGCGCGGCAGTCGGCTCATCGAGTATGATTATTCTTTTCCCGAAGGTTGTCGCACGCGCAATCGCAACGGATTGTCTCTGACCGCCGGATAAGAATCTCACCTTCTCTCTGATATCTGGAATATTGATATCCAGGCCATCAATTATTTTTCTCGCAATTTCCTGTCTCCGCTTGTGAAACAGGAGGCCACTCTCCCTCCCAAGAAATATATTTTTTGTCACGTCCAGAGTATCTATCAGTGCTAAATCCTGATACACAGTCTCTATCTCGAGCTTTTTCGCATCGATTGGATTATTTATCTCCACTCTCTTCCCATACAGGAATATTTCACCCCCATCGGGAACGATGGCGCCGGAAATGATTTTGATGAGCGTAGACTTCCCTGCCCCGTTATCACCGACCAGCGCGAGTATTTCATTTTTATAGAGATCGAAGTTCACATTGTCGAGAGCCGTCAATCCGCCGAATCTCTTTGTAATGTGTTTCATCTCTAATATTTTTTCCTTTTCTCGCATTTGATCGGGTATATCAGCTCCTTATAGTGTTTCAGGACGTCTTCTTTACAAGCATGACATCCAGGATGACGGCTGCCATCAGTACGAGCCCCTGTACCACCAACTGGTAAAAGTAACTCACGTTTTTCAGTGTCAGAATGTTGCTCAGCAATCCGAGAATCACGGCACCCAAAAGTGTTCCTACCAACGTTCCCTCCCCACCCGTGAGGCTTGTGCCGCCAAGGATTGTCGCCGTTATCGCCATGAAGAGAAAATTCTCACCAGCAGCAGGCTGGCCGCTGTTGAGCCTCGAGGCCAGAATAACGCCCCCCAGCGAGGCCAGAGCACTCCCCATGACGTATGCAACGATCTTTACCAGTTTCACATTGACCCCGAATAGTTTGGAAGCCGTTTCATTCCCCCCGACACAGTAAATGTAGAGGCCGTACTTTGTGTAATTCAAGAACCATATGAAGATGATGAAAACAAGCACCATGATGATAATGGGAACAGGAATGTAACCAATGTATCCTCTCCCGAGTATATCGAAATTCTTCGGAACATTAGAAATTGGATATCCGCCACCTGTGTAAATATAGGCCAAACCTCTGAAAATATACATCGTTGCAAGGGTCACAATGAAGGGAGGGACAGAAAAGCTCACCATCACCCCGCCGTTGATGAAACCCACCACAGCCCCGACAGCCAATGTGATCAGTATGGCAATGAGCATAGGCAGATGGTTGTTTGCCATCAACCCCGCGAAAAGAACTCCGGAAAATGCGGCCACCGAACCGACAGATAAATCGATGCCGCCATTTACGATTATTACCGTGCTCCCCACCGCAATTATGGCAACCATGCTGATCTGCCGGATTATGTTCAGGAAATTGTTCAAAGAAAGAAAATGCTCTGAAACCAACGAGGAAACGAGTATCATCAGCACAAGGATTATTATCAACCGGTATGTCTTCAAAAAGGACTTAATTCTTAGATTCACGCTGTCCCTTTGCATTCGTTCTTTACCACTCACGTATTAAGAATGATTGGGGTGTTATGCGTATACACCCCAATCACGTGATAACAAATCCAGCGCTCGCATTCTGTGCGCCAATCAATCGTATTGATTGATATTCTCAGGGCTCAGAACAATATCCTCGACGTACTGCCAGAAGGTAACCTCTTCATATTTTCCAGTCGCCATGTTCACAAGAGAGTTTACGATCCGCTCTCCATAGTCCACCGGGTCCACGAGGACTGAGGCCTTGAAAACACCACCTTCTTTGATCGCTTTCTTTGAATCTCCACTTCCATCGAACCCGCAGACAATGGCATTTTTCATACCCGCAGCTTCAAGCGCCGACGCAGCCCCAAGCGCGCATGGGTCATTTATCCCGAACACCACGTTCACATCAGGATTCGCCTGAATAACATTTTCCGTGATGGTCATTCCTTTATCCATCACACCCTCTGCATTCTGCTGGCTGACAACTCTTGCATTCGGGTACACGGTTCTAAATCCATCGATGAAACCGGCCGCTCGATCGATACAGCTCTGATAAATAGGGAAATCCAGTACTGCCAGCTTTGGCTCGCCTTTTCTGTTTTTCTTGAAATACTGTGCCGCCCACACCCCTTCATTGTAGCTGCCGCCATAATTGTCGTGCTTAATCACCGTGCACTGAGGGGCGCTCCGTATCTCGAGGATAAGAGTAATGACAGGAATTCCCGCCTTCGCTGCCTTGTAGAGATTCGCCCTTGTCGCTGCTTCCTGCGCAAGGGCAACTGCGATGCCATCTACCTTTCTCTGGATGTAGTCGTCAAATATCTGGGTTTCCTTTGCAGCATCCCATTCCGAGCTGTCAATCAACAGAGTCACACCCTTTTGATTTGCAACTTCCTTGGCCCTTGTAATCAATTCCTGAAACCATTCATTTCCGAAGGCTTCCACGATGAGACCAATGACAACTTCACCCTCGGCTTTTTCCACCCTTTCTTCCTTTTCCGCAAACAAGAAGCTCCCCGGAAGAGCGATCACCAGTAAACAGAAGAAAATCAAAATCTTTTTCATGTGCACCTACCTCCCTTTATCATTTTTTTATCATTCAAAACCAGTTCACACCCTGTCGAACTGAAGTGTCATTCTATAATATCAGATACTTCTTGTCAAATTTATTCGCGTGCGCTTAGAGAATGGACAAGAAGGCACAGTGACTTCCCACTTCATCAAATGGATAGAGTGGATGAGGAATATTCTTATATTTGAAGGTGTGAAGGTTCGAGGAAGAAAACCCTGGGCAGTCAGCAAGGACAATTTTTTTTGCGATGGACTCGTAGGCATCCCGAAATCCCACAGGGGATTTTACCCCGACAACTCTGAAATCCTTTGGATCCAGACCAGCATGGGTATACACAGTCTGTTCATAGACAGGCCCTGGCTTTTCGCTCACGAGTATGCTGATATTTCCAGTCTTGAGGACCACCGTCTTTCCCATATCGATGAGCTGTTTTCCGATATGCCCTCCATCTATGATGAATCTCCCGTCAGTGATTCTTTTTACCATCGCCGTCACTTTCACCGGAGAGCAGTATGTGCTGTCCAGTTTCCCTCCAATTTCACACGTAAATTCCCCTTCAACACCTGCGCGAAGAGCTTTTTCCACCACCTCAGGGTCGACCAGGCTTAAAAGAGCCGGATAGGGCACATCGCGTTTCAAAAGCTCCTGTAATACACAGGTATTGTCCCCTGGAGCCCCGGAGGTCGTAGAGTCGGAATCCGAAATAACCATCATACCTTCTTCCATATCCTTCGCCTCTTCGAGTGCAATCCCCAGAGGAGTTTCCTCGATAAAAAAGGAGTCTTTGTTTTTCCAGGCAAGACAGGCGATCTCTTCTGCGTAATGCTTCGCCCGCAACTGGTCACCCCGGGAGTACACGGCAACACTCCAGCCGAGTTCCGGCACATCCAGCCAGGGGTGAACCGGGAAAAATGAAGCGCCGATCACATCATGCTCTTTTTCTATTTTTTCAATCAGTGTATATATCTTTTTCAAAGGTCCTCTCCTGCTGTCGTGCAGTCGGGCAGGAGTGATCACCGGCATTTTGATACATGCAGGAGCCGGTTCGATTTCCTTTTTCAGTATCGCGAAAAGCACCTGTGCGGTTTTATAACCGGTTCTGAAGAGATCAACGTGGGGGCAGGTGTGGTAGGCTTCGATATATACCGCGTTCTCTGCGATGTCCTGCGTGATGTTTGCATGCAAATCGAGTGAAATAGCCACAGGAACATCGAGGGACAAATCATGGGTGATTGTCTTCAGTAAATCACCCTCGACGTCGTGCAGCTCTTCAGCGACCATGGAACCGTGGAGAGAAAGGAGAATTCCGTCCAGAGGAAGTGACTTGATTATCCGGTTTTTGAACTCCTGTTTTATTTTTTTATAAACGTGCTTTTTCACATTTCCTTTGGGCCACGCAAAAGCTCGCACTGTTGGCAATAATTCTACATCCCCATCTTCTTCGGCGGCCCTGATAAATCCTCCCAGTTCGTTCGTACGGGCGAATTTTTCCAATATCGAGTCGCCGAAATAGAGACCATTCTGCTCAAAATCCGAAAGTTCTGTCAACACCGGAGAAAAACTGTTCTGCTCCTGCCAGATCTGACCGATGGCGACTCGCATTCCCCAATCTCGATGAAATGGATTTTTTGCCTACTCTGCATGAAAATCAGAATAGAGGTACTAGAGTTCGTGGGCAATGGTAAACAGTACCTCTCCCATCGTGTTGCCGAGGTTGAAGTACTGATGTTTGTACCCCTCTGGAATGAAAAACTTTTCTCCCTCTGTTATTTCATAGGCCTTTCTTGAGACAGCCTTTTCATCTTCCAATTCACTCAACACCACCACCTGTATCCGTCCTCTGAGGACCATGAAAACCTCGTCGCCCCTGTGAGTTTCAGGATCTGTGTGTTTGCCGGCACATATTTCAATCTTCCCCACGTGGCAACGATCAGAGCTTATAAAAAACGTAAACTTGGTTTGATTCTCTTTTCCATGAATCACTGTGAGCGCTTTTTCAGGAGGAATGTGTAAAAGCCGTTTTTCTCTTCTTGCTTCTTCCAAATCCTGCGGCCAGTGTCCCAGGTAATCATGTATGGTCTTCATATCTGTTCCCTCCAGCAGTCTGGGTATTGTCAGAATACATTTCTCACTCCCCATCCGCCTTGAAATACACGGTATTCATTTTTTGACCCGTAACCATTTCAAGGTCTTTCTCATCCCACAGCGGCCCTTCGATTATCGCGATTATGACCACTTCTTCATCAGTAAAATTAAATACGCAATGCCAGCATTTCGCAGGTATCAGTATCGCATCCCCCTCCTTTGCCTGAATTGCCTGGCCTGTTTCAGGATTTACCACAGTGGGGCTCCCTTTCAACACATAATAGGGTTCATCGCCTGAATGTATATCCGGAGGCTGAAACGTCTGCCCTGGCGGCACGGACCAGGCTGACATGAGTATTTTATCCGTGCTCACGAACACTCGCGGTGATATCTTCTCCCTGCCTGCCCCGTATACTGTTACAATCTCATCCCTCGCAGTTATCAGCATCGGTTTTTTCTTGTCCGGTGGAAAGGGATGATTCCCGGCCCAATCCGGCATTCCAGCAGCTCTTTCTTTACGGCTCATTTTCCCTCCTCTTGCTCACTTTGATATTCAGAAGACAGCTCACTCTATATCAGGATTGATCAAAATTGTCGCCTTCGCAACACCTTCCAGCCTCCGGTCAACCACCTCAAATGCCCTTTCTATTTCTTCCAGGGAAAAGGTATGGGTAATTACCTTCTCCAGGTTCACCGCGCCGCTTGCGACTATCTTGATACCGCGGGGAAACGTGTTCTGTGCGCCTGCTGCAGTCACCACTGTAATATCCTTGAACAGATATTCACTGAAATCAATGTGGTTTACCGGTTCAACCGGTATGCCGTAAATACATACCTTTGCCTTGCTGGCAGCGATTCTCACCATGTTTTCCATTGAGCTTTGAACACCGGCGGCTTCGAAGATATAATCCGCACCCACTCCCCCTGTCTCCTTCATGACTTCTTCAATGAGATCCTTCTCTCTCACATTTATCGTGACATCCGCACCTAATCTTTTCCCCAGATCAAGCCGCGCTTGATTGGTCCCTGTGAGTATCACCCTGTATGCCCCGCAGGCTTTTGCCAGCATGGTGAAATGGAGACCGGCAACACCGGGTCCCATCACCGCAACTGTATCACCCGGGAGAAGCGGTGCTCTCACAAGACCGTACACGCAAATCGCAAAGGGCTCGAACACAGAAGCCTTCCTGAACGAAAAGCTGCCCGGAAGAAAAAAAACCTTCTCATGGGGAACCACCACGTACTCGGCAAATCCACCATTTCTATGAATTCCGATTATTTGCTGTCCCTTCTCACAGTGCACATAATTCCCTGCAAGACATGTTTTACATGTTCCACAGCCGATGTTCGGCTCGACCACGACCCTTTGCCCAATTCTATATTCCCCTGGTACATTTTTACCAATATGCGTAATTATTCCGCCAAACTCATGCCCGAAAATGACATTCTCTGGTGTAGGAAGGTTCCCAATTTTGAATCCTTTAAAGAGGTGGACGTCCGTTCCGCAAATACCTGTTGAATGTACCTTGATCTGAATTTCGCCTTCCCCTGGCTTGGGAATCGATGTCTCTTCGACCACTATTTTTTCAGGCCCTTTGTACAGTGCGGCTTTCAATTCCCCTCTCCTTAGGTTTTATCCACAGAAAAAGTGAAACCTTCAGCTCATGATATTCCTCAGAAATTGCAACCCTCTCTCTGCAATCTCATCCTGGTCATAATCATATGTCCTCCAGATGGCAGCTGCTTCAGCAATATTTTTCACCTTTGGGTCGCAGCTCTCGATTACCACATGTTCCCGAAAGGAGATCTTTTCAAGGCCTTTCGTAACTCCTTGCCAATCGATATTTCCAGAGCCTGGAGTGCCCCTGTCGTTCTCCGAAACATGAAGATGAAACAGATACTTCCCCGTGTGCACAATGGCATCCTCCAGGCGCTTTTCCTCTATGTTCATGTGATACGTATCAAGATGCACTCCCACACTTTCTACATCAACCTCCTGTACCAACCGTACCGCATCCTCAGCAATATTTAAAAAATTGGTTTCATACCTGTTCAGTGGTTCCACTGCCACTTTTATTCCCTGTTCCCGGGCATAATTTCCAATGGTTCTCATGTTTTTTACACATCTTGCCCAGGCCTTTCGCTTTTCCCCTGAAGATAAAAATTCCGGATGTATTCCCACAGAATAGGTGGGTCCCACCAGCATTCTCGCTCCAAGCATGCTGCACACATCGATCATCCGGAGTATGTACTCTCTTCCCTTTTTTTGCAGCCTCTCATCCTCACTCAGTATATTTCTATCGCTGGTGTAGACCCCGCAGACGATGCATTTCAAATCCAGTTCATCCACCCCAGTTCTAATCGCCGAAAGATTGTTTTCAGAGAGATCTTCCACTGCAAATTCAACCGTATCAAATCCTATCTCTTTTATTTTTTCCAACACATCCAGCCTTTTCAATGTAAAAGGCCAGACCCAAAGCACCGTGTTTATACCGAATTCCATTCTGGACTCCATGGAGCGTGTACGCCGATCAGCAGGGGCATAGTACTCCCCTGGGACTACCCGTATAGCTTCTCCAAACTCTTCACCGCATCTTCCGATCTATCCAGAACCTCCTCAATATCCTTTTCCGTGTGCTGGATACTAAAACCATGATGACAGGGCTTCCCTCCATAATCATGGTAGTACACGTTCCTTTCAAACATGAGCTCATAAAATTTCAAATTCATCTCGGTATTGTTCTCAGCACAGTCCCTGTATTCTCTCACAACCTCTTTTTTCACGTCAAAGTAGAATCCGAATCTTGCCCCAAGACCCTGGATTTTGACATTGAGCTTCGAGCGGGAAAATATCTGGTTCAATCCAGTATACAATTTATCCGCTAGTGTATAAATATGACGATAAAAATCAGGTTTCCTGATTTCATCCACCGCGGCGTTTGCCGCCATGACAGGAATCAGGTGTCCGGTATACGTGCCGCTGTGTGTACTTTTCCCTATTGGTGCCATGTGCTCCATTATTTCTCTTTTTCCTGCGATTACACTGAGAGGAGTGCCTCCTGCAACGCATTTCCCTATGGTGCACAAATCAGGAGTCACATTGAAATACTCCTGGGCACACCCCGGGCCGGTCCTGAAGGCTGAAAGAATTTCATCGAAGATCAACAGAACCTCGTTTTCTTTTGTAATCCGCCTCAAAGCCTTCATATATTCTACATCCGGCACCACGCATCCAATATTGTAATTTATCGGTTCCAGTATCACAGCAGCCAATTTGTCCCTGTTTCTTTTCACCGCTCTTTCGAGGAGCTCGAGATTGTTAAAAGGAAGAATCATGACATATTCTTTCAGACCGTCCGGCATCCCGCCTGCGAAGGGCACTACGTTGGGACTCCCATAGGGTCCTGCTTCCTCCAGACTCGGTGCCCAGCTGTACTGCACGTAATCGTGATACCCATGGAAATGCCCCTCGAACTTGAGAATCACATCTTTCCCGGTAAAATCTCGTGCCACCCGCAATGCGTGCATTGTCGCCTCTGTGCCCGAGCAGGTATATCTGCAGAGCTCTGCGGCAGGAACCATCTCACAGATCTTTCTTGCAAGCTCACTCTGGTATTCGGTTTCGTAGGAACACAGTATACCCATATCCAGCGCCTTTTGTATTGCCGTAACAATCGCAGGGTGTCTGTGCCCAAAAATCGAGCCACCGTGAGAGCAGCACATGTCTATCAGTTCATTTCCATCTACATCTTTCAAGCGCGAGCCTTGTCCTTCCTCGAAATAAAGAGGTCTTTTGAGCGCAAAATTCCATCGAGCTGACGCCGACCCTCCTGCGACCAGATACTCCTTCGCTGATGCGTATAATTTGTCGCCTCTCTCATGTTTGATCATTTTTCCCCGCTCCTGTTATCATTCTGACCCTGTCTCCAAATAGCAAAAGGAACCCTCTCCACCGACCGGATGATTCTGCACTTTTAGGGATTTTCCCACTCGTTGGGAAGACTTCTCGATTTTTCTTATGAACATCAGTACCTGCCATCAAAATCCAACCATCTTTGCAACTCAACAATTTTTCCATATTCCTCGTAGCTGAATATCTCATCCCGCATTTCCACAACGGTCCCCTTCTCTTTCAAAGTACGCAAAGCTTTCGTAATCGCCTTCATGGCGGTAAAGAGTGGCAAGGCCCAGTAGATCACCATTTTGATACCTATTTCTTTCCATTCCTCTCTCGTAAAGATCGGCTGTTCGCAGGGCATAAAGGCATTATCACAGGCAATAATCGGAGCGTTCACTTCGTCCACAATTTGCTTGTATTCATCCTTTGTATAAAAATCACCCAAAAATACCATATCTGCTCCAACACCGGCATAGGTTTTTAATCTTTTAATGACCTCATCGATACCCAATATTTTCGCATCTGTTCTCGCAATGACAAGAAAATCATCACTTCTCCTTGCATCCAACATGACTTTCAGCTTTTTCACATATTCATCGAGTGATACCACTCCCTTTCCTGGTAATGCTCCGCATCTTTTCGGAAATGTCTGGTCTTCAATGTGTATCGCGCTGACCCCGATGGCTTCAAAATCTCTCGCTGTTTGCCAAACATTTTTCAGTCCCCCATATCCCGTATCTGCATCACAAATTACCGGTTTGTTCACAGACTGCACAATTTTGGAAGCCCTGCGGGTTATCTCCGTTTCTGTGGTCAAACCAATATCCGGTCGCCCGATGTCGCTCGCTTCAACTCCAAGCCCGGAAATATATACCACATCAAACCCCTCCTTTTCGATGATCTCTGCAGAAACCACATCATACGCTCCAGGAGCAATGATTATATCATTTTCCTTTATTACACTGCGAAGTGTGTTCATGATGAGTCCATCCTTCCATGCGTGTGAGACCGCACCCTGAGGTAACTTTTCCCTACTATACACGGAAAAGAATTTCATATCAAGGGAAATGGTACGGTATGCGCTCGGGAACGAACATGTACTGGACCGGTTGAAACAGGACGCGCTACAAACCGAAACCCCCGGGGACCCCACGGAAACCTCCCCATGCTGCATTTATGTCTTGACGTAAAACAGGGCATGGATGTAATCTGAAAAAATAAAACTGGAGGAACGTTGAGTTGACACCTGTATCAGAAAAGGCCAGAAGAGCAGGCGTCGCAGTGATGATCGGTCGCTCCAATGTGGGAAAATCAACACTCCTGAACGCGCTGGTGGGGACAAAAATCGCTATTATTACTCCGAAACCGCAGACAACCAGGATGTCGATTCACGGCATCGTCACCAGGGATCAGGCCCAGATCATTTTCGTGGACACGCCGGGGGTGCTCAAAAAAACGAGGGACACCCTCACAAAAAAAATGGCTGAAAGCATCAAAGATTCGCTCGACGGGGTGGATGTGCTCCTCTATGTTGTCGATCCAACGCGAGGTATCGGTGAAGAACAGCGATACGCACTGAAGCGGGTGAGGAACGAAGCTGTTTCGAAGATCCTCGTGATCAACAAGATAGACCTGAAGAACCCGGCCCATCTGCAGGAGTACCGCGCACTAAAGGAGCAATTCGACGACCTCGTGGAGGTAAGTGCCCTTCAGCATACACACATAGAAGATCTTGTTCAGAAAATAATTCCCCTGCTGCCAGAAGGAGAATTTTTCTACCCCGAGTACCAATTGACGAACATTCCAAACCGGCTCTGGATGGCAGAACTCATCAGAGAAAAGCTCTTTCTCCGGCTTCGGCAGGAGCTCCCCTACTCCACAAATGTGGAGGTCACGGCGCTCGAAGAGCGTGAGAATGGTGTACTCTATATCGCCGCCTCCATCCTCACCACCAGTGAGCGGTATCAGCGGATGATCATCGGAAAACAGGGACATGTGGTGAAGGAAATCGGCAAAACAGCACGCAGGGAGATGGAAGTGGCAACGAACAGAAAGATCTTTCTCGATCTGGACGTCAGGGTTGATCCCCACTGGATGGAGCGGCTGTATTGAAATAATCATTCAATCTCACAAAAAAGAGGGATGAAAATGATTGATATCGGACAGATTGAAAAAGGAGAAATCATGGTGCTCGCGGAGGACTCCGTAGAATATGAGAGTTCGCTGCTCGGTCAGCACGGCATCTCCCTCTTCCTGAAAGCAGAGAGCTCAAAAACAGTCCGCAGGGTGCTCATGGATGTGGGACAGAACTTTGATGCGCTTCATTTCAACATGAATGCGCTGGGGATAGAACCCGGTTCGATCGACAGTGTTGTGCTGACCCACTGCCATTACGACCACACCCGGGGGCTCGTGAAACTTCTAGAATCTGCCAATAAAGGCGGTATAGCTATCGTTGCCCACCCGGATATCTACCGCATTCATTTTATCACAGATCCGCACCTCCGATACGTTGGCGTCGGTATGGAAGACGGAAAAAGGAAAGTGGAAGACGCAGGAGGTACGTTTTATCTCACGCGCGACCCGTTACAGATTATGAGCGGTATCTCAACCACAGGAGAGGTCCAGAGGCGGACTGATTTTGAAGATCCCGGTCTCTCTGTTTTCACAGTGGAGTCCGGATCAGTGGTTCCTGACCCGATGAAGGATGATATCTCTGTGATCCTCAATGTGAGAGGAAAGGGATTGGTCATACTGAGCGGTTGCAGCCATGCCGGAATAGTGAACATCGTCCATCAGGCAGTGGAAATCACCGGAATCTCACAGATAGAGGGAATCATCGGCGGATTTCATCTGGTCGAGGCTTCTGAGGAAAAAATAGAGAAAACGGTGGATGCCCTCACTCGATTCAATATTCACTGGATTGCCGCCGGTCACTGCACAGGGTTCCGTGCACAGGCTTCGCTGTACACCAGGTTTGGAAGCGCGTTCATCCCTCTTCGGACAGGAATGAAGTTTATCCTGTAGATTTCATACATCAAAGAGATTTCACTGCCTGAGCAGCCAGATGTGTCACAACCCGGGAATCTCAGCACATTATCTCATCTATTTGACAGTTACTTATTCAAAATATCTGTCGCGTGGCCATTCGGTGATGAGTTTGTTTATTTCATCCTTTGATTATACCGAATCAGATAAACGATCGCGCCTATGGCCATCCAGATTGCCGCAAAGAGC
>Ga0180437_10005532_pt1 | contig 17239 bp, 5 predicted proteins | sample SS_ome_4_FD_132410 | JGI IMG/M metagenome (GOLD analysis project Ga0180437, IMG submission 132410) | Hypersaline lake sediment archaeal communities from the Salton Sea, California, USA - SS_3_D_1 metaG | ecosystem: Environmental > Aquatic > Non-marine Saline and Alkaline > Hypersaline > Sediment... | reverse complement strand
TCAGGGTGCCAAAATGGGGATTGGCGGCCACATTCTGGCGAAAAAGGTGAATAAGCTGGTTTCCTATATGCGTGGCATTGAAGGACTGGAGATTTTAAATCGCGAGCGTCTGGAAAATCTGTTCAATCAGCTTCAAAAAATTCAACAAAATTCAGAACACGTTTTGCACGCGTTGGCTGAATCCGGTTTACCCATTTTAGACACCGCCCAACAAGCCAACCAGGTCACCGACGAACTAAAGGCGATCTTGCTACAAATTCAGGAAACGGTTTTGCAATTAAATGCCGCTCAACAAATCGATGAAATTGAATTTGAAAATATCAATCGGCTCACCGAAGAAATTATTGAATATTCTTATATCAGCATCATTTCTCCCTTCCCTTTTCACAATTGCTATTCGATTGAGGATGTGAAAGCCTTTATCGACGTGGTGCGCATGATTAATCCGAACACGGTGGTGGCAATTAAAGTGTCGCCCTCAATCGACATCGAGTTCATTGCCACCGGGTTGGGACGAATTGCCCGAGACAACACCGAAGCCATCCTGAACGCTCGTTTTGAGAATTACCCGGCGTCGGCTCATTTCACGGCTGAAATGGCGGAATACGCGCAGCGCTACGGGATGAAAATTGAAATCTGGCTTGACGGCCCGCGCGGTGGTACCGGTGCCTCGCCCAATATTATTAAGGGCCAGATGGGAATGCACCTGGAATACGCCATTCCGCTGATTCACCACCGACTGGTAAAAGATGGCCTGCGCAACTACGTGAAATTCATTGTGTCCGGGGGCATTCGTACTTATGAAGACGTCATTAAGGCGATTGCGCTGGGTGCTGACGGGGTTAATCTGGGCACCCTGCCAATGGTGGCGATTGGCTGCGACCGCAATCACAATTGTCAGGATGGCTGTTCGCGGGGAATTGCCACCAGCAATCTGATTCTCCAGAAATTACGGGACGTGGAGAAGAACACCTGTCAGATGATTAACGCCCTGGTGATGCTCCAGATGCAGGTCATTCGGGCCTTGGCGGCGCTGGGTTGCGACGACATTCGCCAACTGCGGGGTCGCTTTGATAAAATTCACTGGCTGGGACTGAAAGAGCGGGTTGATAATCGCTTTCGGCTGCATCAGGAAATTATTAAAGAAATCGAAAAAGACGAACAGCAGTTTGAGGAACGACTGGCCCACGCCACCGGTCAGTCGAATTGCGGGGTGGCAGCGATTAACGGAACCGTCCCCATTCCGGCCTACATTCTTGACCAGACGCTCCAGGCCATGCGCAACCGGGGCATGGACGGCGTGGGTATTGCCAAAACGCTCTGTTTCCCGCACCATCCCCGTGATTATGCCTATCGAATTATGGTCAAAGGCGTGCTGCCAAAGGATGTAGAACAGCAATTAACGACAAGCGGGCTGCCATTCGCGCCAGCATTTAATCGAATTGAATTACAAACCACTGCCCGGCAAAAGACACTGGAGGCGCGGATTAAACTCATGCAACTGATTCAGGCCGTATTTCTCGATCCCTATTTTGAATATCAAGCCAGTACGGATCCGGCCGCCGGCCGTGAGACCTATAAAAAAAATGCGGACGGTCACGAACGGGATTACCGAGATTTCGGCAGTCCGGAAACAGACCCCGGTGACATTTTCTGCTTCTTTGTACAGGTTAAAAAGAGCGTGCTGTTTGAATTTATTGAAAAGGAGCTATTTCATCAGGGGAAGCCGCGCTTGCTGGCGCCCCTTTTTCCGGGAGTCACCCTTGAAAATTATCAGCAAGATCAGGATTTTCTGGAAAAGGCAGCGGACCTGTTTGTCTTTAATCATTCCGTCAATTTAACCCGAATTTTATATGTCTCTAGCATTTTGCCGGCTGAATTTCAAAATTTTGCTGAGCAGGAATTTGGCTTCACGTCACATTTAAATGAAGCCGATTTGCTGAAGACACCTCCCGAAATTGCCAGGAAGTATCTGGAAATCCTCCGGGAATTTTTGCAAACCCACCCTTTTGAACATCACCGGCACCGTTACGCGGAGCGCCAGTACAAAATGGCGGCGGTAATGTCTTGTGGGAAAAATTTTGCTGCCTGGAAAACGGCGGGTCGTGAAATCCCCTGGGAAACGCCGGCGGCACCGAATAATATTATTCACGTGCGGCTGGCCACCGGCTCGGTGGTGGAGCAAATGAATGCCCACCCCTTTACCAAATTGCACACCGCGCTGACCCACAACGGCGAAACCACCAATTACGAAGCCTTAAGACAGCGTGTCGAGCAATTTAACCTGTCCCCGCTGGCCACCACCGATACCGAAGTGGCCTCGCTCAAATTCCACCTCACCGCGGATGTCTGGGAATATCCCGATTGGGCTTTGTTCGAAAGCTTTTCGCCCACCACCGGCGACGATCAGGCCTTGATTGATCCCGAAATTCGCCGCCAACTGGAACAGGTGCAGCGGGTGGAATTTGCCAGCTCACCCGACGGGCCTTACCAGTACCTCTGCCTGCGCCACAATCCCACCAAACAGCTTACCGAACGGGTGGATTTGAAAGACCCGGCCGACCTCCGGCCCAATGTGAGTGCGTTCTGGTACGACTTAAACCGGGAGCAGCCGCAGGTCCTGAGCATCATTGCTTCCGAGGAACACGCCATTCACACCATGCTCGAATTGCTGGACCGGGAAGGAATTATTGACGGCGGCGTGGCCGATAAAACCTTCGTCAGTACCGGCATGATCAGTCGCTACCAATTCGATGAGCAGAACCAGATTCAATCGTTTGCCTTCCTCGATCGCTACAATCGGCCGATTGAATTGGAGGACGTAGGGCAGCATTACAGTTGGCGGCGGGAAAAATTAACTCCCCCGCCAGACCCGCAGCAGGGGGAAAATTGGCAGGCAGATTACCGGCAATTTTTCGTCACCCACTTGAAGGAACTAAGTTTTAATGATTTTCGCTGGCTCCTGCAGCAACTGGTGACAAGCACGTTCAGCGACGAGCAATTCACCGCTCATTTAGAAATCTTAACCTGGCTCCGTGATTATGTCCGGACACTTGATCCCGGCACCAAAGCACACAGCTCCTTAATCGGCATCAGCCAATTTTACATTAACACCCTCCTGGATTCGGTCCAAGCCCAATCATTTAAAAATTACGTCTGGGTCAATCAGGCCCTGGCTGCGGATTTTCAGCAGTCACCCCAGCCCACTCAGCATCTGATTATTGATGCCACCGGTTTCTTGCCCGAAGGTAGCGACCCAGAGCGGGCCCTGGGGAGCTTTCTGGCCAGGGCTTACGAATCCGGCTGGCGCCACTTCATTCTCTACCGGGTGCAGGGTCAACGCCTCATCTCGACCGCCCTCCTGGGCCGCGGCGACACCGACGACGTGACAATGGAGGTCTACGGCGCACCCGGTGAATATTTCGGCGCTTTCATGAAAGGCGGGGTAATTCGTCTGCACGGCAACGCCCAGAACTTCTGCGGGATGTGTATGCACCACGGCCAATTGTACGTGTTTGGCCACGCCGGCAAAGTCTGTGGCTACGCTTCCAAAGGGGGTAAGGTCTTTATCATGGGCGACATCGTTGACCGCGGCTGGACCAATTCGGTGAACGACTCCCGCACCCAAAATCTGGAAGTGCTGGTTCTCGGCTCCGCCACCAAATACCTCGGCGAATCCCTCATGGGCGGTCAATTCTTTTTCGCCGGTTTACATTTCGACAGCCGGGGTCATTTACGCCTGAATGAACGCCCTTATCTCGGCACAAAAATGTTCGGCGGCGCTTCCCGCGGCACCTTCCTCTTCTTCGATCCCGCCAATCGCCTGATTGAAGCCCAATACCAGCACGGAAAACTGAAAGCATTCACTCCGGAAGAATGGCAATTCTTTGCTGCAGAGATAAAGGAAACTTTCCGATTGTCAAATATTGCCATTCATCAAAAAAAAGGGCAGGAATATATTATCGTTGAGGGGAAAAAAGTCGCGCTGGTAGCTGAGAATTTCAAGCTGGTGGTGCCGAAGGGAGGATTGAAGGGGTATGAGTCGCATTGAGGCGGTTTCGGTATTTTTAGAAAAAGCTTGTTCTTACACAAAGAATTTGGGCTGGGAAAGTTAATTTAAATTATTTATTTATCCAATGACTCAAATGTATAAAAATACAAATTTACTTTAACAAATAATTAGTTAAAGCAAAATATGTTCTTAGCATTTAATATTATATAGCTTATATTATAATTTAAAAATATCATTATCTTGAGAAAAAAATATATTGACAAATGGAACTTGATTGAGTATATTATTAGTGCGTTCTTATTGTAAAAAGTGATTAAAATCATTGGATGAAGAAAACCATTTGATAATCCAAATTTGAGTTAGCCAGGACGGTAATAATTTTTTATCTAAGCACTTTTTACCTAGATCTTCTAAAATTTTCAATTCATAGATTGAGACCACTCCTGCGCACTTCAACCTGATTAATATCGAAACGAAAGAATAAGGAAATACATCCGCTCTGTAATTGTAAAATTTTATGAATAAATATAAACTTACGTTCATTAATATACGACAATTCCTTGAAACAAATAACCGATAAATTAAAAATCCCCCTTATAGAATTTTGAATGCGGCCAAATTATTACCTATGAAAGATTATTTGAAAGAATGATTTCTGTAGATTCTGGTTTTTGAAAGTATATTATAAATTGTTCCGAATATTTTTTGTATGAATCGATGATTGATGATGATAATGTTATATTTGGCCATTCCGTGTTTTATGTTCTGTACAAGGGGGAAGATAAAATGTCTAAAAAGTTGGGTATGAAGAAAAAAAGAATCATTTTCATGCGACATGGTAGTTCATCGTTAAGCAATAACAATGGTTATGGAAAGCTGAGTTACGATGAATTCACCAAATTATTAAGCCACGATGTTAATCCTCCCCTCAGTAATTCAAATGGTCATTTCGATCCAGCAGCGTTTGTTAGAAAAATTGCCTATTATATTATTGTTCCCAGCCACAAGATTAAAATTTATAATAAATTATATCGTTATAAAATTAAAAAAGTACCCCCCAAACCTGACATTATCTATCATTCTACCAGTCGCCGCGCAATTCAAACCGCCAACTTGATCAATGAATTTTATAAATATCAAATAAAAATTGATAACAGTTTGAAAGATCACTTATCCGAAGTTATTTTTTCAGAAGATATCATTACGGAGGAGACATATAAGAAGAAAGGCGGACTGTTGGGTTGTCGAAATATTCTGATTGAAAAATGGTTTAACGATGAAAACCAAGCGGAATCGTTTTCCGATTCACTCAAGCGATTAGCCGAATTAGATCGAATCCTCAGGCAAAATAAATTTGAAAATATTTTGTTAATAACCCATGGTTGGTATTTACGATTGATTTATTTATTTTATGAGCGTAAAATAATTAAAGATAGAAAAAAGACATTTGAACATCTAAAGAAAGCACCAAAATTAAAATATGGGAAAACATTAAAGTATGATATCGATATCGAAGGAGAACCATTAAACGAATGGAACTCCTATGTAAATCAAATCCTTCAATATTATAGCTCCTCTACCAAACAAGAATCAATATTAAGCGAGATCAATGAATAAAACGTCTCAAACAACAGTTTGAATAATCCACTGAACACCTTTAGAATTTACTCAACCACTAAGGTCTCTTTTTTCATAATGTCTTCAAAAAATTGCTGAATTTTGTTGACCAAACTTTCACCCAGATTTTCAAAATAAAAGCCACCTTCCAGTAATTCTGCAATCAATTTGTCTTCGAATTTTTCTTCAATCACAAAAAACAAATAGCGATCATCGATCAACATAATCGAGAAACCTAAGGGTCCCCCGTGTTTCAAAGCAATTAAGCACCATTTTCTAAATTGATTAATAGTTCTAAAATGGTCTTCATAGGCTCGGTTTGATTTAATCCATTTAATTATCTCTTCATCGGAATAAGTCGATTTTTGTGGATCAAGTGCAGGCACAATGATTCTTAAAAATTTTAATTCTGGTTTGTTTGCTAAAACATCATCTAACGTCTGTAAATATATTTTATGCTCCGGTTTCCTCTTCTCCTGTTCGCTTGCTAAATCGCTCAATATGTAAATCTGTTTTTCTGCCTCTTCAATACGACGGGCCATCAATTTGTGACGTTCACGCTGGTTTTGTATGAACGAATAGTAAGAACTGTCTCTAAACTCTTCTCGAATCAGGTCAATTTTGTAATCGATCTTTTTACCCATAATAATATGACATACAATAACTATCAAAACGATAATTATGGAGGTGGCAAAGAGCACTTGTTGGGTAAAATCAGTAATCTCCAGATTTTTAGTACCCCAATTGTCGATCATTTCCTTGATCACAATTCCCAGAATCGTGGTGAAAATAGTATAAAGTATGAAGAGCCCAATTGATTTCTTTTGGAAATCCATTAATCCTCCCCGCCTATTAAGTTGATTGTCACGATAATCCTTGTATTTGATCAATCCTGCCGGCGATAAATCACCTGGTGCTTCGAAGTATCAAAAATAATAAAATAGCCATCTTTAAAACGGTCAATTTTGATGTTGGAAATATAAGGAATATTGTGCTCGCGGGCAATCGTCGCTGCGTGTGCCAACGCCCCTCCATTCTCGGTCAGAATGCCTTTCAAAACCGACAGATTATAATATGACAGCTCTACACCAGGAAAAACACCAATGATGTTATTGATTCCTTTTTGCTTGTACTCCATAATTTTATGATGCCAATCCTGTGGATTACGGGCAATCAGGCACACCCCTTCGGCTTCACCGTGATGAATGGTATTACCATCCATTATATTGTAATCCTGAATATTTTCAATAATAATCGATTGCTTTGTTTTGATATTGTCGGCCATTAAATCAAAGATTACCTTTTCCACTTCAATTGATTTACAGGCTTCGAAGTAAGCTTTGTGCTTCAAAGCTTCAAATCGGAATTCAACAAAACTATCCGCTTCAAGCATTTGTAGGAGTTCATCCCAATTCAAATAATAAATTAAATCAGCGAAATCCAATCGCGTTTGTAGCTCGGTTACAATTTTTTTGATTAAGTATATGATTTTCAACAGCTCGAATTTACAGGTTTCCCGTAAAATCATAAAAATGCCAGCCTTTTCCACCCACCATTTTAAATCTTCAAATTGGGTCCGGTCCCATTTCTTGTATCGGCGCCAGAAGGCGTTGCTTTCTTTCGCACTTAATGCCGGATTCATTATTTTTTGCTGTTGGTCGGGAGCATCTTTCAATTCTCGAATTTGAATTAGACCTCTCACAAAATCTTTGCTGTTCTCGATTAAGCGCGGTTGCGAAATGTCCAGTGAACCTACGTGGCCAAATATTTTTAAAAAGGCTTCAATTGTCATTTCCTGTTTAATGACCTGCCTTTCATATTCACTCTGATCCGGCATTTTATAATCTTCGGGACAAACCATACTCGTTAATAAAAGATTAGAGTAATGATTGACAAATTGGGTATAATTTTCTCCTGTTAATTTTTCCGCACCGTCTATCAGGAAAGGATTGCTTTCGATGGATTTAAGCAAATGCTCCTTCACCATAAAAGCGCTGAGGTAGGCTAGTCGGGCGATAATTACATATTTAACAGCTACATTATTTCTTAAATAAGTTATATACTCATCTAACTTCAACCGGAGATCTTCAAATTTGACTTTTGCCGGATCAAATAATAATTCTTGCCGATAAAATTGCTCGTTTGATTTAAGAAAATCAGGCACTGATTCCAAGAACCTGGGTACATTTTCTGATTTAAGTTTTTGAAAGAATCGTTGGAAATAATTGAAGTATTGTTTATCATTGCTCCCAAAGAATGTTTTACACAATTGGACATCAGGATTTTGAAGGTACACCCCATATTCAGGGTAATTTGCTTGGGAAGGATCTTTCCGCATTCGTTGCAAATAATATTTCACCAATAAATTAAAATAAGTATCTTCTTTAATATCCTTTAAACGAAAGGTCAACGCATCAATAATTAAATTCATCCGCGCCTGATTCCCAACGGTCAAAAATAAATCAGCGAGCTCATTTTTACGAAGCGGCGCATAACCCAACTGACTGCGACCCATTGAAATCGCTCCACTTTCCGTGTTGGTACCCGCAAAAATGGTTTTAAAGATTGAATAGCCTAGTGGTATCGCGATTGGGAAAAGCTCACAAATATTATTGTGGGATATAATCGGTGTTTCTCCATAACGCTGAAAATTCTTTTCAAAAATGTCCCTAAGCTTTACATTTTCCTGTTGAATCACGTAGGCAGAAGTGTACTGAAAAGCAGTAATCGGACGGGTTTGCAGAAAAACGATTTGATTGTCGGCTTTAGCAATGACGAATTCCACATCCTGCGCAAAATGAAAATCTGCCTCCAGTTTCGTTGCTGCCTGCCAGAGCTGATTCATATTGCTCCGGGTAAGCAATAAACTACCGTTTTGGCGGACAATTTTTCCTGACTCTTTTTCCAGCGTGATTGAATGCCCGGTAAGAATTCCTCCCATTAACTTATCGCCACAACCCGGGCAATATTCAATATGGTATTGATCATCAGTGGGATTAACCGGCGGCGTCGTAAAAATAATTCCGGAAATACGCGCCTCAATCAGCGGCTGGATAATAATCCCCATTTGAACCGTTTCTGCAGGGATATTTTTCCGTGCAAGTAGGTCCTGCACGCGTTGTTTGTCAACCGACTGGTAACAATCAATAAGGGCTTGTTCGAGATTCTTTTCGGTATTCGGCACATACAATACCGTCGTAAAGGCACCGGCAAAGCTCATGTGCTGTGAATCTTCAATATTAGCCGAACTTCGAATGGCCAGAGTTTCTCCCAAATTTTTACTGAGAATGCGCACGATCCATTCATGAGGAATATTTCCCAACCGCCGATAGGCCTGAAAGAAACTATAATCTAAAAATATCGAATCAGGGATTTCATAACTTTTACAATAGAGTTTAATTAAGCTATGAGCCTTGTTACCAATGGCATAGTTTTCTTCATTTTCAGGGATCGGTTCTAAGCTAAAAATTAAAAGCTTTTTTTGAGAGGAAAATGATTTAACATCAATCATCAGTTCTAATACCTCAGCATACTTTTATGAGAGATTTGCTAACTCCTGCGTGATGTCAGTGCTTAAGGAGTGATTTGCATCAAAATATTTCTGGCTAATGGTTAAGGCTGCCTGGAGCCTATTTTGAGCGGCTTCTTGTTGGCCCATTTGTATTAGGATTCGTCCCAATTCTAATAGCGTACGTGCAATTTCAGGATGCTCTTCGCCGTAAATCTCGTTTTTCATTGTAAGTGCTTCATTAAAATTTTTCTGCGCCTGGTCTAGCAGATTGTAACGGGCATAAATAATGCCTAAATGATGTAAATTATCGGCCAGTTCAGGATAGTTCTGACGGGGATTATTATTAAAGATTTCCCGGGCACTTTCCAGTCGATCTCTGGCAAAATCCAAATTATCTCGCCGTTCAAAAACAACTCCCATTTCCAACAGAATCTTTGCCAGATAAGGGTGGTCATTTTCAAAAAACTTATTGTCAATATTGTATGCCCTTTCTAAAGCTTCAAGGGCGTGTTCATATTCTTTCATTTGTTGATAGGCCATTCCCATATCCAGAAATAATTTGGCTATCTCCGGATGAGTTTCACCATAGAAACTTTGTTTGATCTGATATGTTGCCTGAAATTGGTCAATAGCTTCTTTCGCATTTCCCTGGCGGGAGAATAAGCAGCCAATTTCATGTAAAGAGTTCGCCGTCTCCGGATGGTTCTCTCCGTAAGCGTTCTTTTGAATCTCATAAGCTTTTTTAAGTGATTTTTCGGCGGAATTAAAATCATACAGTTGAATCTTTAACTTCGCTTCCACCACGTAAGCCTCAGCCAGGGAGGGATGGTTTTCACCATAAATTGCTTTTTTCATCTGAATTGATTCATTAATGTGGGCCAATGCCTCCGCGAACTTTCCTTGACGCCGATAGACATGACTGTATTCTAAATGCATTCGCGCCACGGCGGGGTGATAAAATCCTTTAAACACCACTTGCGCGATTCTGTGTACGTTATTCAATTCTCTGAGTGCCTCTTCATATTCTCCCTGCTGCCGATACGCCTGTTCCAGATCCAGCAAACGTTCCACTACTTCCGGATGATATTCACCAAAAACTTTCTTACTGATCGCAAGTGCCTTTTTAAATTCTTCAATGGCCTGCTGATATTGTCCCTGGCGGTAATAATTCGAAGCCGAATAATGAATAATCAGACCGAACTGTTCGTGTTCCTCACCAAATAGCGTTTTATTAATGTCCATTGCCTGTTTGATAATTTTATTGGCTTCCTTAAATTCATAAGTATGGTAATAGGTTCTTAAGATTGCTTCCAAAACCTCAACGACTGCCGAATGATTTTCGCCATGAATTGATTTATTCATTTCCAGCGCCTGCTCGGCATAATCTAAGGCAGTTATAAATTGACCCATTCGCCGATAAACATGACTGTATTCCAGCCATAAACGCGCTCTAAGCGGATGATCTGTTTTTTCATACATTTCTGTTACAATTTTTTGGGTGTCATTTAATAATTCCAGCGCCTGGGGATAATCTGCTTTTTGTCGATAAGTCTCGGTAATTTCAATTTTTCTTTCCACCCAATCCGGATGATGCGTTCCAAAGACCTTCTCAGTAATTGCTAACGCCAGTTGATATTGTTTAATAGCGTCATCATATTTGCCTTGGATCAAATAAAACGCGCCTAAATCATGACGGGTCGTTCCCACAAAAGGATGGTTTTTACCATAATTCAGCTCGCGGATATGTAACGCTTTATTAAGCATTTCGAAAGCTTTTTCAAATTCAAATTTGTGATGATAAACTTTTACCAAAACTTCCATGGCATCTACCACTGAGGGATGCCCCTCACCATAAATCGCGACCTTCATTTCGTACGAACGATTAGCATATTTGAGGGCTTCGTCATAAAGTCCTTTACGACGATGAACATGACTGAACTCTAACAACATACGGGCAATAATGGGATGATTTTGCACATTTTGATAGGCTTGTTTGGCGACTGTTTCGGCTTGTTGCAAGTATTCCAATGCTCGATCATACTCGCCTTTCTGTCGATTGGCAGTGGCTAAACCTAACAGTGCTTCAACAATCTCGGGATGGATTTCTCCAAAAATTTTTTTATCAATGGTTAGCGTCTGTTGAAAATAATCAGCGGCTCGATCATTTTCCCCGAGGTGCAGATAATGCGAACCGAAATGATATAAAGTTTTACCCACTTCCGGATGCTCTTCCCCATACGCCGCCTTGCGAATGGCTAAGGCCTGTTTCAATGTTTTTTCAGCCTCATCAAATTCATACGTGTGATAATAAAGCCGAATAAAACCTTCCAGCGCATCAGCCACCGAGGGGTGATACTCGGTTTTGTAAATCTTCTTTTTCATGGCCAATGATTTTTCGGCGTATGTCCGTGCTTGAGTAAAATCAGCCCGACGCCGATAAACGTGACTGAATTCTAATAACATGCGAGCGACTAAGGGATGGTCTTTCCCCTTTAAAATCTGCTCAACAACGGCCTGGGCCTGTTCCAAATTGTTCAGTGCCGATTCATAGACACCATTCTGCCAATAGGCATTCGCCAGATTTAAATAGCGTTCAAGCACATCGGGATGATTGTCCCCAAAAATCGCTTGTGTCATTTTCAGAGCCTTTGAAAAATAGTCAATCGCCGTTAGATATTCACCCTTTCGCAAATGAAACGCACCCAAATCATAAAGGGTGGTGGCAATTTCAGGATGCTGCTTACCGTACGCCTTTCGCCGAATTGCTAAAGTTCGCTTAAGTAGGTCGTCCCACCCCTCAAAATGGCATTGATGAAAATAGACCTTTACTTGTACCTCCAGCGCCTCTGCCACCGATAAATGATCCGCACCATAAATGATTTCTTTCATGGTCCGGGATTGCTTCACATAATCCAGTGCGGCCTCAAATTGACCTTTCCGGCGAGCCAGATGACTGTATTCTAACAGCATTCGGGCTACAATAGGATGAGCGGCTTGGCCATAAACCTGATCGACTAACTTTTTGGTTACTTCCAGAAATTCGAATGATTGATCATACAATCCCTTTTCCCGGTAAGCCGTAACCAAACGTAGGCGATTTTCAATAACGTCAGGGTGACTTTCACCAAAGATCTTTTTCAAAATATCAATGCCCTGATTTAAATATTGAATCGCCTGGTCATAATCTCCCATTCGTAAATAATGGGAGCCAAAATAATTAAGGGTTCGCCCCACTTCCGGATGCGTTTCACCGTATTTGATTTTTCGAATATCCAACATTCTGGTCAAAACGGTTTCCGCTGCAGAAAATTGACAGGTATGGTAATAAATCCGGGCTAATGCCTCTAATGCCTCGGCTACGGAGGGATGCTCCTTGCCATAAATTGCTTCTTTCATTTTCAAAGATTGATCGGCATATTTTTGCGCCTGTTTAAAATCTCCCAGGCGACGATGAAGATGACTCCATTCTAATAACAATCGGGCTTTAAGCGGATGATTCAGCGCTTTAAAAATAGTATCGGCTATTTTCTGAGCCTGTACCAACTGTTTTTTAGCTGCTTCATATTCACCGTTTTTCCATAGAGCAGAAGCAATTTCAATAATGCCTTCCAACACATCCGGCTGATTTTCATCATTAAAAACTAACTTATTCATATCCACGGCTTGCTGAAAATAATCGCTGGCCGTTTTAAATTCGCCCTGGCGCAAATAATAGGAACCAAAATCATGTAACGTCCGCGCTAAGTCTGGGTGCATTTCACCATAAAATGCTTCTCGAATATCTTTCGTTCGTTGTAACGCCTCAAGGGCTAGTTTAAAATTACATTGATGATAATAGATTTTTATTAATACCTCCAGCACATCAGCCACATTCAGATGATCTTCTCCATAAAAATCTTCCATGATCCTCAAGGCTTGTTGCGCCTTTTCCAGCGCCGGTTGGAACTCGCCTTTTCGGCGATGAACATGACTTATTTCTAACAAAGTTCTAGCTACCGAAGGATGGTGCTCTCCATAATATTTCTTTTTCATGGTCAGCGCATTTTCCAGTACCGTTAAAGCCGCATCATATTTTCCCATTTCACGATGAAGCACTCCTTGAAGATGATGCAATTCAGCTATCTCAAAATGCTCCTCACCGAAATAATCCTTTAAAATTGTATCCGCTTCATCTAAATTTCTTTGAGCCTCCTCAAAATTATTTTGCTTAATAAATACCGTACACAAATCCTGGTAGCTTTCGGCAATATCGGTATGTTGTTTCGGTTCATTTTTATAATGTTCTTTTCTTAATTTTAAAACTTCTTGATGGGCTGAAACTGCTTTATTGTAATCACCTTTTGCTAAATCGATATTTGCAATTTCTCGTAAAATGCGTGTAATATAGGGAAACTCAGAACTATAAAATGTTTTATTAATCTGATAAGCCTGATCATAATGTTGGAGGGCCGCATCATATTGACCCAATTCTTGATAAATGCGACCAATATCATATAATACATTCGCCTCTTCAGCGTGATCTTCTTGCCATATTTTTTTCGTGTCGGCTAAGACCTGTTTAAAATGATCTAAAGCTTTTTTGAAATCAGCTAATTCTCGTTCAGTTTTTCCCATTTCACTGTAAATCTGTACTGGTTTATCAAGATTAAATGGTTCATATTTGGAGAGATATGCTAAACATTGCTGTAAGTAATCTAATTTTTTCTTAAATTCACCACGATAGCCTAGATATTTAGCATAATTAAAGCTTATTAGATAGAGTTCGGAACAGAGATTATTCGTCTCTGCCAACTTAATGGAGTATTCAACATGAGGTATTTCAAGTAGGACGAGCTTGATGTCATCGACATCATTGTGCTTCTTCATAAAATTCGCCATTATCTGAACAACATTTTTCTGGTATTTTGACTGCTTTTCTTTTTGTAAAATTTGAGCAAAATTTCTCACAAGTGGATGCAGAACAATACGATTATCATCTCTTACATAAATAAACGACTTCTTAGCTAGAGCTTTAATTGCTTCAGAACCAGCTTGCGAATCATTAAATCCATCTTTAATAAAATCTAAATTGATACTCTCTCCAGCAAATTGTGATATTAAAAAGAAATAATCCTCAAAATTCTTATTTTCTAAACGATCGTAAGATAACTTAAAACTACTGAATAAATTCAAATTCATGTCAGATATTTCAACACTACCTGATTCCCTCAAAGCGGCATTCGAGTACGGCGTTTCGGCCTTTAATTCCTCTAAATAATTTTGTATAGACAAATCGCTAGCAACATTTAAATAACCAGCAGTAAGTTCAAGAGCAAGGGGGAGATTACCCAATAATTGACAAATCTGTTCCGCTGCCTTTTGTTCGGATTTGCTTGCTAGAATATCAACTCTTCTTGAGGTAAGCAGCATTAAGGCGGATTCATCATCTAATTGATTCAAATAAATCATTTGAATATTACCTGCCAGCGAATGCCGTGTAGTAATGAGAACAGCACAAGATTGACTGCCTTGTGGTAACCATTCTTTCAAAACTTCACTTTCGGTAACATTATCCATTATAAACATTGCGTCTGGCATATGATTCAATTTGCTTAAAATCCTTCTAGCAAATAGTTCATTTGATTCACCTTTTCTTTCTTCAATCTTAATTAATTCCGCTGATTCATCGTTTAATTGTTTTAATCTTAAATATTGCAATCGTATTTCTTCTGATAGTTTAATAAATTCATTCGTTAAATCTTCACCTTCTGCATTTATCCAATAAATCCCCTGTGGATAAAGTTTACTCACACGGTATGCGTATTCAATAGTTAGATGGGTTTTTCCAATGCCAGCAATACCTGTAAGCGCGCAAGGACGATTTTTTGTTTTTCGGCCCAATGGTCCATATAACTCAATAAATAATTTAGCTAATTCGTTCGTCCTGCCAAAAAAGAACTGATTTTTATCATGAGGAATATAAAGATTTTTAATAACAAGTGGATACTGGACTTGAGCTAATTCCTCATCTTTCAATCGATTTAAAAGGACGTTAAAACCATCAGAATAATATTGATATTTAATAATATTCAAATTATCAATTACTTCTGGTAATGTTGGGATCTTATTTTTTCCTTCAACTTGGATAGGGATGACTGGCTTTTCTAATACTCTGGCCGTCGTAATTTCTCGTTGAACCCAGATAGAATTGTTGGCCTCCAAAGACCACAATAAAACCACACAATCATTTTTATTGATCGCTTCAGCGATATCTTGGGTCCAAATAACTGAATGTCTTAAGTCCTTTCCATAATGCCATATTATATGATCATGTTTTATCAAATCATCATGAATTCTACGGGCAAATGCTGCATCCTCATCAGCGTAACTGATTAATATTTTCTTCGGCATAATCTAGATCTCCCCGACTTTTATTCTTATAAAATCCCCATAAAAAATTCTATTTATTTGAATCGATAACCAGGATTTCTGATTAAAGATTATCTCAAAACCGGAAATTGAAAACATCTTTTTAAAACAAGACAAAGTAGGTCTCAGGCTGGTGTCTTTAATATTTCTGTAGCTCAATGGATTCATAATTGCCACCAAATCGAAATCGATTAAGTTCTTTTAAATATTTTTATATGCAGAATCCGTTTGTATCAATCACAGTAGTCTCAGAAAATAATATGAATTCTGAAGGACGGATTTTATGAAGATTTTTTTATTAATATTATGCAAAATTTTGAAAAAGTCAAGTTTTATTTTGTGCAAAGTAACATAAATTTCAAATCTGTTTTATATTTTAAACCACGAGCGAATATATTAATATGAAAGTGGTTTTAAGCTTCTCTGATTTTTAGAACGCACCTAAATCCGTTCTTAAAAAGAGAGGACTTTAAGGTTGAATCTCAAAACCACTTTGTTAGTAAATATCCCTTTTTAACATAACAACAATTTCATGCTTGTTTTTGTTCGAGAAAAGACTTATTTTATTTATTGAATCGCTACCACTGCTTTTATGAATAGAGACAGTACAGAGATAATAAAGACGTTTAAGAAGGCAAAAAACATCCCAAAAAATTACACAATAGTAAAAAAATGCAACTCTCCCTCACCACCGTCACCTACAACCACCACGCCGAAATCGCGCCCTGTCTCCGGGCGGTTCTGGCGGCGGCGGGCCAGTGGCAGGCGGAAATTATTGTGGTGGACAATGCCTCGACCGATGATACGATAAAAATTGTCCGGGAAATCAGGCAGGCCAATCAAAATGAGCGCTTCACGATTCAGTTGGTGCCGTTACCGACGAACACTGGTTTTACTCACGCCACTAACATTGGCCTGCAACGCAGTCGGGGGGCTTTCCTAATGCTATTAAATCCGGATACCCGTGTCACGCCTACCGCGCTTAGTCAACTAATGGACTACCTGCAGGCGAATCCCGAAGTTGGGTTGGTGGCTCCGCAATTGTTAAATCCGGATGGCTCGATTCAGCCGTCCTGTCGTCGCTTTCCGAGGCGAAGCGATGTGGTTTGGCATCTGTTTGGATTCAATGCCATTTGTCCAAAAAGTAAAATCTTTAATCACTGGAAAATGGGTGATTTTTCGCATCAATATCTGGCCGAGGTGGACCAGCCACAGGGGGCTGCTTTGATGACCACCCGCCAGGCTTTGGAGGACGTCGGGCTGTTGGACGAACAATTTCCGATGTTTTTCAGTGATGTGGATTGGTGTCGGCGTTTCAAGGAGCGCGGCTGGAAAATTGTTTATTATTCGGAGGCCCGGATCATTCATCAAAAAGGCACGTCGATTCAGCGCAAGCGGGTGCCAATGATTTGGAGTTCTCACCAATCATTTTTTCGCTATTTTCGAAAATACCGGCCAGGTCTGGTCAATCGGTTTCTTAATTGGGGCGTGGGAGGGCTGTTATTTTTCACGGCCGGTATCCGAATCATTGTCATTTATTTTCGAAATTTGGTCAAACACAAAAAGTGACGATAATTATTTTTATAAATCCGATCAAATCGAATATTTTTCATTGACAATTATGAAAAATAAGATTATTTTTCAGTAGGGGATTTTGGGAAAGGTGGAATTAACATTGTACTGACGACGAT
>Ga0180437_10005531_pt1 | contig 17246 bp, 15 predicted proteins | sample SS_ome_4_FD_132410 | JGI IMG/M metagenome (GOLD analysis project Ga0180437, IMG submission 132410) | Hypersaline lake sediment archaeal communities from the Salton Sea, California, USA - SS_3_D_1 metaG | ecosystem: Environmental > Aquatic > Non-marine Saline and Alkaline > Hypersaline >... | reverse complement strand
CTGCTTCGTTGTGACCATGACAACCCAGGATGGTTCATCCCTGGCAGCCAACTTCAAGCTTAAATAACCTTCCAGCTCACATACATAAGAGCGCCGGTTGCGTCCGGCGCTCTTATCTTTTATAAGTTGAGACTGGGTATACGGAAGACTACAGGTCAAATATATTCGTGATCCAGGTCGAGCAGCTCATCGATATCGCAAAGTTCCTCGTGGTTGATAGGGCAAGGCAAAAGCGGTCGGTAGCAAAAAAACCGGGAGCTTTTTGAAAGAGTGATTTTTATAAATTATTAGGGAATGCGGCTGGCGCTGGTTGCTTCGCCCCAGTCCCGGCCTTCTGCGAGCTCGGGCATACCAAGTGCATCGGCGTGGAAGCTTTTTACATTGCCTCCATCTTTTTCTGCCCAGGGCTGCGGCCCCGGGTTGCCGGGTGCAGCAGCAGCAACACCAAAGAGAAATAACAAACAACATTGAAAGAACTACAGCTAACAAAACTAAGCTTTTTATTTTTACAATCTACCTCCAATATATAGGGTGGGTGTGATCCCATCATGAATATCCATAAAAAATCAAGATAAAAACCATATATATTAGATATTACAAATGAAATTAATATCTACCCGGTCCAATCAATCAGGTGCTCCCTGCGTACGCCGTAAAGAATTTTTTAACCAACAATAGAGAAATTTGGTTTGGAAAAAATGTGTACTTGCTTGGATCGAATTTCACAGACTTAAAAAAATGAGCATATGATCATCAACTTTTCGTACCTACTAATTCAAAAATTACTTCATCCAACCCCAATCTCCGACCGCGTTCCAGTGCTGCGGCATAGCTCTCCTGGGTTAGCTCATCTTCTAGTAAGTCGATCAAATCCTGTGCACTGTCTCTGATGGGTCCTTCCAGCATCCTGGCTGTTTGACTGGTAGGATGTTTTATTACCGCTGCCAGCAGTTCAACTGCCTGCTCTGGATTACCCTGGGCTGTTCTTAGGCGGGCAAACTCATAGAAGAGATTGATTATGTCGCGGATATATCCAACCTCTTGCGTTATCTTTAGACACTGTAGCAGATAATCTTCAGCTTCTGCGATTTTACCTTGCGATATGGCTACCTTACCCAGGTATTTGCTCGAGGTTTGCAACGCATAGTTGAAGCTTATCTCCTGGGATATATTCAGGCAGCGTTGGTAGGATACCCTTGCCGCTTTGTGCTCATGATTTGCAAATGCGACGTGGCCCAGAACAATTAAAGGCAAAGTTGAATCCAAGACATCGCCGATTTCTTCGTAAAGATTCAGGCTTCGTTCTGCCTTCCGCCTGGCCTCAGCGAATTCTTCCTTTAACACATCACCCAGACTCACTGCCCATAACGAATATGCCAGCAGCTTTTTGTCATTAAGTTCTGCGGCAGTGGCGAGCATCTTATTTACTGCCTTGTAATACTCGAAATAACGGTTTAGAAAATAGGCGTTGAGAGAAAGACCAGGGAGGGCGTACACCAAAGCCTCAGGTTGGTCGAACTGCTGTAGTATATCCACCCCTTCTTTTGCCAGTACATAACCCTGCTCTGAATGTCCCAACCAGGCCATGAAATACCCTTGGTAGGCCATTGCCAGTGCTCGCAAGGCTGTAGATGCCTCATCCTGCTCACGCTGCAGCGCACTTACCGCCTGTGCGAACAGCGCTACCCCTGCATGGTTCCAGCCTCGAATCCAGTAGAGCTGCCAGAAGCAATGGATGAACATCCACATCTGGGGTGCATTTCTTTGATCTTGATAGTATCGCCAGGCCAGACGCACATTTTCAATATCTGCTTCGATCTCAGAAAGGGCTTGTTTTTGCCTGCTTCCTTTAAGATCTTCCCAGCACTGCTGCATAAAATCTGCGTAGTATGCGGCATGCGCACTATGAGCGGAGAGGCAGGCATCCGGTGTACGCTCAAGCTTCTCCTGGGCGCACTGCCGCAGCAATTCGTGGATCTCCAGGCGGTCAGAGTCTCGATCGTGGCTCAGGAAAGATTTATTGACCAACCCCGCCAACTGGTGAAGCGAAGCTCCCGCAGCCAGTTGAGCCGCATCGCGCGTACATCCACCTCTAAAAACCGATAGGCGCATGAATATCTCTTGCTCAGTCGGCTGCAATAAGGACCAAGAGTGATCAAAAACAGCGTGGATACTGCGGTGACGCTGCGGCGCATCTCGTACTTCAGTTACCAGGATATTTAAACTTTTCTCGAGTTCCCCGGCAATTTCATCTACATTCAGGATATTGAGCCAGGCAGCCGCTAACTCGATTGCCAACGGCGTGCCCTGCACAGCTTCACAAATATCTGTTATTTGTCTAAATTCATCGGGAGAAGGGCGAAATCCAGGACAAACTTTGCGCGCACTCTGTACAAATAAGGCGATGGCGCCGTAATTCAGCAGGTTACCTGATTCTACCTGGTCAGGGATATCCATTCCGCCAACATAAAAACTTGTCTCGCTTTTTAAGTTGAGTTTTTCACGAGAGGTGGCCAAAATCTTCACTTCTGGAGCAGCCTGGAGAATCTCGCTGACGATAGCTGCGCCGTCCAGCAAGTGTTCAAAATTATCCATCACCAGAAGAAGCTGCTTCTTTTTAAGAAAACGCAGCAGCTGGTGCTGCGGGTCTTCTTGAGTAGCGAGGGGAAATTTCAGCGCCTCAGCGATCGTTTGGATCAGGTGCGCGACCGAATGGATGGGCGCCAATGCAATAAAGAAGCAGCCGTCTTCGAAACTCTCAGCCGCTGTTTTTGCAGCTTCTAACGCCAGGCGCGTCTTGCCAATGCCGCCTGGACCGGTGAGCGTGAGCATGCGCGTCTCCATCAAGTGCAGTGAAATTTCTGCTAATTCGTTTTTTCGCCCAACGAATGGGGTTGCTTCGGCTGGGAAACTGACCTTTGGCATAGCCTCGCCTGCCTGGTCTCTGTCCAATAAGCCCAGCTCTTTTGCCCGCCTGACCGCCTCCCTGCGGTTTTTTACAAACAGCTTGCTGATGATATTGTGAACGTAATCTTTGACTGTGCTCTCTGAGAGATGCAGATGCTGCGCGATTTCGCGATTTGTTAGCCGTTCCGACAGGAGAAGCAACACTTCCTGCTCACGCCAGGTCAGGTCGTCAGCATGCACTCCTTCAGTGGATATATCACCAATGTCCATCACGTCCTTATCGTGGGATTACTTATCGTCATTTCCCCCTTAAAATTTTTCCGATATGGCATTCCCCAGAAATACCATCTTTTTACCTTCTAAAAGATGGATGACTCTGAACCCATGTTCCTGTATAGTGGTTGCATAGCAACAATGAACTGGAGGACATGAAAAACTCCAGCAGCATCCAGAAAATATCAGTCATGTCGTTGATGTTGGCGGTTAGTGTAAACCTTATTATATTCTACCAAAGGAGAAAAAATGAATACCAAAACCTTATCCACCGGATTGTTGACCAGCCTGACCCTGTTGAGCGTGCTGTTTATTTCAGCTTGCTCATCCTTCAACCAAGCCCCTGTTGCCAAGGCTCGATCATACACTGCTGAAGAGATCCCGGTTGTCGATCCCGATATCGTTCAACCTTCCGATGTAGAGGTCGATATGGACGATTTCCTGAAGTACTGGGAAATCGGCCCTGGCGACCTGGAGGCTGTACGCCAGGCTGCCCAGGAGCTCTCCCAAAGCTACAACTTTGACGATGAGGATTTCCTGAAGTACTGGGAAATCGGCCCTGGCGACCTGGAGGCTGTACGCCAGGCTGCCCAGGAGCTCTCCCAAAGCTACAACTTCGACGAAGAGGAATTCCTGAAGTACTGGGAAATCGGCCCTGGCGACCTGGAGGCTGTACGCCAGGCTGCCCAGGAGCTCTCCCAAAGCTACAACTTCGATGAAGAGGACTTCCTGAAGTACTGGGAAATCGGTCCTGGCGACCTGGAGGCTGTACGCCAGGCTGCCCAGGAGCTCTCCCAAAGCTACGACTTCGATGAAGAGGACTTCCTGAAGTACTGGGAAATCGGTCCTGGTGACCTGGAAGCTGCCCGCAAGGCTGCAGAGACTCTCTCCAACGGCTAACGGCTTGTAAAAAGCCAATTTGGGATTTCCATATCAAAAGAACCGTTTGACCGGTATGTCAAACGGTTCTTTTTTACGTGTCACATTGAATGCCGGATAAAATCGGCTGTTTTGGTATTTGAATTTCTAATTTCTTGAAACCGCAGTTTTCCTATTTACTTTATTGTGATGGGTAGAATCCAATATTTTCTAACAAGATTAATCTTTTGCGATAACCAGCGATTCCTGCCGCGGATAAGGTTGGGATATGCCGGCGCTTTTGACCGCTTGCAGGATAAACTTGTGCAGTTCCCTGGTGATTTCATTACGCCTTTCAGGTCTGGCTTTTACCATCACGCGCATCGTTAAAGCCCATTCTCCGGAGACGATAGGTCCAATCACTTTCGGTTCGCCTATCATTTCGGAATGGTAATCTGGATTATTAACAAAATCATCCGCGGCTTGTTTCATGACGCTGGTAACATGATTTAAGTCCTCTTCATAGGCGATATTCACATCCACCAGAATTTGTGACCAATCCCTATTTAAATTTGCCACAATCCTTACCTCACCGTTGGGTATGATGTATTGAAACCCCCTGAAATCGCGCACATATGTCGCTCTCAATGTAATCCGTTCAACCTGCCCTGTAAGCGTATCCAGCTGGATATCGTCTCCCACAGAGTATTGATTTTCTAACAAAATCAGGAATCCACCGATAAAATCTTTTATGAGCGTCTGAGCGCCCAGGCTGAGCGCCAGCCCTGCAATACCTGCGCTTGCTAATAACGGCGCAATGTCTACGCCAAACTCACTCAGAATCATCAGCAAACCAATACAAATGACCGTCACCGAAATGATCCAGGTAACCACCTGGAGGAATGTAATGGTTTGTTGGCGCCTTGCTTTCTGGACACCTTCAACTGATTCTAAGTAACGATTCAGCTTGCGCGCTAACAACTGAACCAGGATGAGGATGATAATCGTAGTGAAGATCACAACGATCGTGGTGATAAGGTTAGAACCCCATTCTTCCATAATTACACTCCTGGTTACATCATTGAATAACTGGATACGTCCAGCTTGCCCTTTAAGTAAAGCAGTACAGCATTCTCAAGTTGACCGGCAATCTGTTCGGGATCGTCACCTTTTTTAAGGACGATATGACCGGCGGCCATCGAACCGTGCCCGCCAGCCGTACCCTGTCCTTTTAATAAATCTTGAACCAGTTTCCCGGCGCCGAGGCTTTTGCTCAATGTGCGCACGGATAAAACAAACTCATCCCTGAACACTCCCATACAAAAAACCCACTCTAATCCCTGCAGGCGCATGAACAAATCCGCGATCTCGGCGCATTGGTCGGGATAAGCCAACTCGCCCAGGTAGGTGATGATGACATCATCATCATAAATGCATCCCGCATGAAGTGCATTGTCGATGTTTTTAAAATATGTCAGCGGCACCTGAGCCTGCTCGATCTGTACCAGGGCATTTACATCTATCCTGGGCTGCAGGTAGAAATAAGCGGCAACATCGGATGGGTTCGTATTGCGGCTCAATCCCCTTGTATCGGATTTGATGCCGTAAAAAAGCGCGGTAGCCAGCTTAGTGGTTGGTTCGATCCCAGCCGCGTTCAGGTATTCGGTCAGGATGGTTGAAGAGGAGCCCAGTTCGGGCCGCACATCAACGTAGGGTGAGGGTCCAGAGGCAGCAGCCCATCTATGATGGTCAATCACAATGGTCGCTTCGAGATTTTCCGGCAGGGGATTATTGCCAGCGCCAGGCTGGGTATCCACCAGGGCGATCGCAGCTGTATCCTGAAAGTGAGCGCGGTTGATATTGGTCAGCGGATTACCTAAATACTGTACCAGAGCTTGATTTTCTACGCGTCCGATAAAACCTTGATAAGCGATCGTTGACTCGATTTGAAATTTACCCTTCAGTAAAAATCGCAATCCGACTGCAGAAGCGATCGCATCCGGATCCGGGTCATTATGCGGGAGAATCAGAACCTTTGGATGACCGGCGAGAACCGCGGCAAGTTTACCTATATAGTCTTCGGGCATTTTTACACGACTGATCTTTACTTAGAATTTTTCATTTTATATTACATGGAGCCTTTACTGCGCCAATTATACACAAACACCGCAGGTGATTTTACATTGAATCGAGTACCGGCTATGATATTTGTTTTGGAAATATTTTATCTCTCGTGGATATCTCACCAAGCTAAAATAAAACGTGCAATAGCACCCGTGCTTGCCAAAACCGGCCTAAACGATATAATGAGAGCATTTAAAGATCGGAGGAACCCGCATGAAGGCGGTTATTTGCACAAAATATGGACCCCCGGAAGTTCTTAAACTCCAGGAGGTAAAAAAGCCAACTCCCAAGCCCGATGAAGTCCTCATCAAAATATTCGCAACGACAGTACACGTGGGGGATGTGAGAATTCGAAGGTTCGATGTTCCTGGCTGGCAGTGGCCGGTGGCGCGCATCGCTCTTGGTATTATAAAACCAAGGAACCAAATTCTTGGGTTTGAGCTGGCTGGGGAAATTGAAGAAATTGGTAGAGATGTTAAACTGTATGAAAAGGGTGACCAGGTTTTTGGCGGAACCTTTTGGTCGGGTTTTGGCGGCCAGGCAGAGTATAAATGTCTGCCTGAAGACGGGATGCTGGCGCTGAAACCGGTCAACATGACCTTTGAACAAGCCGCGGCTGGTGCTCCTTCCGGGGGAATTACAGCGCTGCGTATCTTGAGAAAGGCAAATATCCAGGAAGGAGATGAAATCCTCATCTACGGGGCTTCCGGAAGTGTGGGTACCTACGCAGTACAGCTTGCTAGATCATGGGGGGCGCAGGTCACTGCGGTTTGCAGCACAACGAATTTAGAAATGGTGAAATCCCTTGGAGCGGATATTGTCATTGATTATACTGAAAAGGATTTTACTCAAAACGGCCAGACTTATGATGTTATCTTTGACGCGGTAGATAAGATACCGACTTCACAAAATAAGAAGCCTTTAAAGGAAGGGGGAACCTATCTGAACGTTGATAAGGATTCCGGTACCGGAGGCGACTCGAAAAATGATGATCTGATCTACCTCAAAGAACTAATTGAGGCGGGGAAGCTGAAAGCGGTCATTGATAGAACCTATCCACTGGAACAAATTGTCGAGGCGAACAGGTATGTTGAAACAGGACATAAGAAAGGACATGTAGTTATAAATGTATGAATAAAAGTGATTTGGCAAGCTCCAGAAGTTTGTACGCCATTGACATATGTTATTTAATCAACAAGCGGACACATTATGACCAATGCAGCCAGTAGGTTTACATCAACAAAGACAGTCCTTACATTTCTAAAGCAGGGCACCTGATCGGAAACGATAATGAGCGTCGTTGACGCTTCTTTTGATTACCCGCTGCAGCTTGAAGAGGGCGCCACAGCTTCTCTGGCGGGCGGGATTTTCCAATCTGGCTACCAGTGCGGCATGTTGTGGGGCGCGGCGCTTGCTGTGGGAGCGCAATCCTATCGACTTTGCGGCTCAGGTCCGCAAGCGGAAACTGCGGCAGTTGCTGCATCCCAGCGGCTCGTGGAATCCTTCCGTGACTGCCACAAGTATATCAATTGCGAAGATATTACTGAAGTAGATTGGAAGCCAGCCGCGCAGCAGGACCTCATGACACAGGTGTTCAAGTTTTTTATTAAAGGTGGTCCCATAGGCTGCTTGCGCATGGCAGCAGGATATGCACCGCACGTTTACGATATTATCGACAATGCCCTTTCCGGAGAACATATCGAAGCGCCCGCTCATCCGGTTAGCTGTACAGCAATGCTGGCGGAAAAGATGGGCTTCTCCGAAAAACACAGGGTCATGGCGGCTACATTAGCGGGCGGTATTGGTTTGAGTGGAGAAGCCTGCGGGGCGTTAGGCGCCGCAATATGGATCATGGGAATGAAGAGCAGCGCGGAAGGCGGGGCGAAATTTGAATTTCAGGATCCCAGAGGCGATGAATTAATTGAAAGATTTTTAAAAAGCAGCGATTATGATTTCGAGTGTTCCGAGATCGTCGGACGAAAGTTTGCAGATATTAATGATCATGCCGCTTATTTGCGCGACGGAGGCTGTTCAGGAATTATAGAAGGCATGGCAGCGCAGTTATCTGCAGGTTAAGTATTCTAGACCGGTCGAATGGATTGGGTGAGGATGTGTTTATCTTCTTGGAAAGCCCTCCCTGTGTATGAATTTTATATGGTGAGATACCGTGAACAGTAAAGATTCAATCAGCAGCGTTAACAGGACCAAGGAAGAAGCAAGAGCCAGCTACGACCGCATGAGCGGGTATTACGATCTGATGGCCGGACTCTCCGAGAAAAAGTACAAGGAAAAAGGCCTGCAGGCGCTGGATGTCCAGGAGGGGGAGACTGTGCTGGAGATCGGCTTCGGCACCGGGCAGTGCCTGGCAGCATTGGCTCTATCAGCCGGCAGCACAGGCCAGGTGTTTGGGATTGATCTTTCGCCGGGCATGTTAAACGTCGCTCAAAGCCGGATTAATAAAATTGGTGTATCAGCAAGGGTGGATTTGAAGTGCGGGGATGCTGCCCAGATGCCGTATAACGGCGAAACCTTTGATGCAATCTATACAAGTTTTACGCTCGAATTGTTCGATACGCCGGAAATCCCGCTCGTGCTGGCCGAGTGCCGCAGAGTGCTTCGATCTGAAGGCCGTCTATGTGTGGTTGCCATGGCGAAAAAGGACAAGTGCGGGGCGGCGGTTCGTCTGTACGAGTGGGCGCACGATCATTTTACGAAATATGTGGACTGCCGACCGATCTATGTCCGGAAGGCGCTTGAAGAAGCCGGCTTTTCGATCGAAAGCGTGACGGAAATGTCCATGTTTGGACTGCCAGTTGATGTGGTTCTTGGGGTGAAATTGTAGAGAGGCGTAGGCGGCAATAAGAAAAATCCAGGGACCGGACGGTTCGCGAGGCGATCGTTCTACCATTCTTACCTTTCCCTGAAGGAACGCTGCGCTGATAAATGCCGTGCGGGGCGAGGCAATGATCCTGAGACCTCGCCTAAATGAATCCATGATGGTTCCGCTTTTCTAAACCAAAATAACGTTATATCAAGCTGCCGAAGCAGTCCCGCCTCCTCGTCGAAAGGGGGACTGCTTCGCTTGTATCCTTGAGTTTACGCTTAGCGGAGAGAGACTGCCCTGGAGGAAGCAATTCAACACGGTGCAGGAAAGGCTTGCAGATATTGCTAATTCGTTTAATTGCCAAGCGCTTGAATACTGAACCGTCGAAAAGGGGACTGCTTGGCTGGCATCATTGAGCCGCCGCGCAGCATTTTGTGCTTCAGTAATGTAGCGTTGGCGTTCATTGGATGTTGAACCTGGTTTCCAAACACCGCAAAAAAAGTTACCCGTGTATGTGTGTAGATAGGAATCCATGACCAGCAGGCTGTCCAAGAATACATGGATTTGGTTTAGCGAACGACCATTCATTTGAATTGAGTCAAATTATTTTTTTGTTGTGTCAGCTAAGGTTATTTCAAGGAGCATAATTGAAGAACGGTTCCCTGCCCCGAGTTATTGTATTTTTAATATATAATACATCGCTGCTGTTCCCTGGTCTTCCAAAAAGAGGTAAACAAGATCAAATGAGCAAGTCTTAACGATGGAGGCATCCCCGATGAAAGCAGTTATATGCCCAGAATATGGACCGCCGGAGGTCCTTCAACTTAAAGCGGTAGATAAACCAAGCCCCAAGCCGGATGAAGTGCTGGTCAAGGTTTATGCGACAACGGTTACATCCGGGGACGTGATCGATCGAGCTTTCAATGTCTCTGCCTGGGCATGGCTCCCGACACGGATTATGATGGGTTTTAGAAAACCAAGGAGAACGATTCCAGGTTCTGATTTAGCCGGGGAAATCGAATCGGCCGGGGAAGATGTAAATCGATTCAAACAGGGTGACCAGGTTTTTGGTTCTGCCGGATGGGGGTCCGGCGCGTATGCCGAGTACATATGCCTGCCTGAAGACGGGGCGCTGGCGATAAAACCTACAGATATATCCTATGAAGAAGTTGCCCCCCTTTCTTTTGGGGGATTGACAGCATTACATTTTATTAGAAAAGCGAATATTCAAAACGGATCGAAGGTGCTTGTTTACGGCGCTTCCGGAAGCACAGGCACATACGCAGTCCAGCTTGCCAAGTACTACGGCGGGGAAGTGACCGGGGTTTGCAGTACCTCGAATTTGGAATTGGTGAAGTCTCTGGGCGCTGACAAAGTCATTGATTATACACAACAGGATTTTACAAAGAGCGCTGAGACCTACGACGTAATTTTCGACGCGGTCAGGAAGACTACGTTTTCCCGGTGTAAAAGGTCACTGAAGGAAAATGGAATCTATCTGACAACGGATATGGGCCTGGCGCTATTTTTTCATATGTTCTGGACTTCAATCGCAGGCAGCCAGAAAGTAATCTCCGGGATAGCCAGCCAGAGTCCTGAAGACCTGGTTTTCATGGCAGAACTGGTTGAGGCGGGAAAGGTGAAAACAGTCATCGATAGGAGTTACCCGCTGGAAGAGGTCGTCGAGGCGCACCGCTATGTCGAGAGAGGACATAAAAAGGGGAACGTAATAATAACTATGGCGCATAGTGGCTGATGAAAAGCCGCCGCCTCGAAACACCACCCCAAATTCATGCAAGCGTTGTAGATCTGTATATGCGCCAAACGCGATAAGCGCAAGCAGCAGAATTGCGAGTTTTTTTCATTCAAAAAGGAGTGATTGAATTATGCTGGATACAAGGATCGTACTTTCAGGATTGTGGGCAGCCCTCATGTTGACCTATCTTCTAGGGGATGTGCTGCGAATATTCAGCGGCGACTTTGAAGCTATGGGAGGTATGGGAGAAGCTACAAAAGGAATGTGGTTGGGCATCGCAGTGATAATGGTGATTCCGATAATCATGCTTGTACTGACCCTGACGCTGCCAAATCCTGTGAATCGCTGGTCAAACATTATTGTAGCCGGACTCTTTTTTGTTTTTACGATTTTCCAGGTGCCTACTTACCCTGGCGCATATGATAAATTTTTGCTGGTTGTCAGCCTTGTGTTTAATGTACTGACAGTCTGGTATGCATGGACGTGGGCGGCCTAAACAAGAAGGGGGAATGTAAAAAATGGACAATTCGGAACGAAGCAGGACAATCCGCAATATCCTGGTCTTTTCAGCGCTGGTAAATATCGTGGCGTGGGTGGGAGCATCCTTGGGAGGCGATCCGACCTCACCGGGACCCGGTTTCCTGATCTGGGGGACAGCCCCCATTCTCGTATCGCTGTTGATGCGCGCAGTTACCAGGGATTGGTCAGACCTGGGATTAAAGCCGGCGATCAGAAAGAATGCCCGCTGGTACTTAGTCAGCCTGTTAGCTTACCCGGCAGCAATTCTGCTTGTTTTATTGATTGGCACCTGGATATCGGCCTCTTCAATCTCCGGATTTTCGATGGGAACATTTATACAGGCCGCGCTTCCAGCGACAGTGATCTTCTTCTTATTTGCGCTCTTTGAAGAAGTGGGGTGGCGAGGCTACCTTGCCCCAAAGATGTATTCGATCGGGCTAAATATCTGGCTTGCGCACGCTCTCGTTGCGGTAGTATGGGCGTCATGGCATCTGCCTTATATCCGTGAATTCTCGTTCTATACTACGGAAGGCCTGGGAACCTTCATTCCCAGGTTCTATCTGGGAGCATTTGTTTTCTCGATCGTCTACGGTGAGATCAGGATCATTACGGCTGCCTTCTGGCCGGCTGTACTTATGCACTGGGTGGGTAATACCATCGCCAATCCACTGGTCGCAGGGTTTGTCACCTTTGCAGCGGGCAGGGAGTATCTCGGCTCAATCGGTGTAGATGGTCTGCTTATGATCGTTTTCTTCGGTCTCCTGGGGACAGCCATACACCGCTGGCGGGTCAGGCATACTTCAGCATAAGAATCACCAGTTTTATTACTCGATGAAGCAACTTAACAAGCATCAAATAGCCGGATGGATTGCGGTGGGATTTTCCACCCTCATCACCTGCGTTTGGGCATTCTGGGGGATTATCGAGAACTTCCATGAAGGCTGGTACTACCCATCGTGGCTCTCGAACGCTGGATTGATGCTCACCCAGTACCTGAGCCCGATGCTTATCTTCATGGTCCTCACGCTGGTTTCAATTTACTGGCCCCGGATTGGCAGTGTACTGCATGTGATCGTTGCCTTACTCGCGGCCTGGTTTTTTAAAGCCTTCTCTAACGCGGCAACATTTTTGCTTATTATCCCGATGGTCGGATTGGGCGCGCTGTACTGGTTCGGCCGCCCGCAGCCGCGCAAATTAGCCGCCTCTCTGGCTGTCGGGCTTCCCATTTTAACCCTGATCATTTCCGGCATAGAACCCGCCCTGCGTGTTTCCAAACGTGTCAATGACGGAAACCTTCAAGCCCGGCGGGTGCATGGAAACGGTGTGGATCTCATCTGGGCGCCGGACGGACCCGGCTGGCCGCGCACGGGAACAGACTGGCACGAAGCGCAGCGGGTATGCCGTCACCTCAGCGCAGATGGTCTAACATCCAGCGTGGTTCCCCAGCATATATGGCGTCTTCCATCGGTCGATGAAGCGGTGCGTTCTATGGCGCGCCGCGGAGAGAACAGCGCAGGGGTGTGGGACCCGGAAAATGCAAAGGTTGCATACAAGACAATTCCGGATAAGGAGTCTCCGTTGTGGAATATATATTCTCAAGTAATCTATTGGTGGACATCGACCGAGATAGATGAAGAACAGGCATTCATCATTGTTTATGATGGAAAGGTATGGCCGAGATCTAAACAATTCGGTCCTGCATACCTGGGATTTAGGTGTGTAAAATAACCACGATAGAAATTTTAAGACCGGCAGGTCCTTTACGGGAGACTTGGCAAACTGGGATTAGAGAAGCCAGCCCGGCCAGCCTGCACTTCTAGAGCGTGCGTTCGAATACAGCCATCATCTGTTTCAGGATGCTGATGCAGGCGATCATCACCACCATAAGTCCGAAAGCGGCTGGGAACTGCAGGCTTATTTCAATCGCCGGGGAAGACCTGCTGTTGAACTTCAGCCATTAATGGACTTCGAAGTCCACCGGACTGGCTTGAAGTCTGCAAAAAGGGCAGCGAGAACCAGCGGTCAGCCTCTTGAGGGGCAGGAGCGCCGTTAACCGGCGCCCCTCGGATATTCTTTGCGCCTGGTTGCAGGCTGCACATCAGCATAAGCGCTGACTGTAAGATTACCTCAAATATTACCCTGGTATGTCTTGTCCATTACGGGAGAGCCAGCAAGCCTATCCTGCTGCTGCTGTCTGGGGGCTGACCTGCCTGGCTTGTGTGGTAAACACCGCCAGCGCCACGCCAAACCAGCAGATGCCCATGGCCAGTTCGCCAACCAACCCCGGACCATCGGAGGCGCCAAGGATTAAAGGCAGGCTGACTCCGAAGAAAACAACCAGGAAGTTCAACAGAGGCATAAAACGCTGCCAGCCTGACCAGCGTCCAGCAGTCAGGACTGTGATGCCCACCAGGAACGCTGCTATGTCGGATAGAAGCGCGCCGATGGGATAAAGGATGAAAATGGGATTGTCCTCAGTTTGCAGCAGCAGCCCTGCCGTGCCGGCGATAATGATCAGCGCCCAGCTGGCGATGTAGATGTACACAGATGTTTTCCCCAAGCGGCTGTTCACCCCGCCGCCCCAGATGATTCCCATAAATCCGACCATAATACAAATAAACGCAGTGAAGACCAGCAGTTCGTGAAGCACCCACAGCAGCCCGGCTTCAGGTCCATACAAATCCAGGCTGTACTGCATGATCACGCTGGCTGTGAATAGAACCGCTCCAACCATACCAATTGCACCTGCTTTAACAGCTCTCGAAGTCTTTTGCATTAATTAATGCTCCTTGCCGCATTTTAAGATGTGCAAAATTATACTAATTATATCTAAAATGTCAATAATGAATATAAACTAAGCCAGTTTCAAAAAAATAACTCCTGCGAGAAATGTCGAATGTGGAAAATGTATTCGCAGAAAAACTACAGGTGGACAGCGGTTGAAGTGAATAAAAAGCGCGCCTTTATCGTTGTCGATCATGGAAGGTTTGACAGCCAGTACAAATTCGCTCCAGCAAATTTTGGATTTCGATGCGTAAACTACCCGATACCGCTTTGGCGCTTCCAGAAGGCCGGATATTAAATCTGGAGTTTAAAAAATGAAGCTGTGGTTGCGGCAATTTCCAACCGCTGGATTCCTGCGGTATGATTGGGCTTAATCACAACGTGGTAGAAAGGAATAATTCCGCATGACAGCTTCAGACCTTGTTGAGCAGATGGAATCTCAGGGGGCTTGGGACAAAGCTCGCCGGGGTGTGTTTGTACAGAAAGTAGTGTGCGCCATCCAGGATTGTTCGCTGGATCTGATCCCTTTTGAGGAAGCCCGCAAGCAATTGCACCTGAATCAGAAGGTTTGTCTCGGGTTGTTTGAAATCGATTTGGATAAAATTCGAGGCAGTGTCGGTCGATACCAGGATTTCACCTCCGCATTCCTGCCGCGCCGGGACAACTTGAGTGAACGATGGCAGCGCGTCCGAACAGCCAGCATCTCAAAAGGCCTGCCGCCAATTGAACTTTACAAGGTAGGCGGGGCTTACTTTGTCCTGGACGGCAACCACCGCGTCTCGATTGCCCGGACGGAGGGCAGGAAAACGATCGATGCGTATGTGTGTGAATACATCAGCCCCCAGGAATTGAGCGTTGAAGGTGATTTAGATGAGGCGCTTTGCAAGATAGAGTATGCGCAATTTTTGAAAAAATCCAAACTCCGCCCGGAACATGATATCGTGTTTACCGTTGCTGGAAGGTACATGGAGATTGAAAGTCAAATCCGCTCCGTTCAGGTTTCTCTACAAAATAGACGCAGTAAGCCTGTACCCTATGAAAAAGCTGCAAAGGAGTGGTACCGCGGAATCTATGCCCCGACCGTTAAAGAAATCCGGGAGAGCCGGGTGATCGAGCTGTTCCCGCAGCGCACAGAAGCCGATTTGTTTATCTGGATGTGGCGAAAGGATCATGAACTGCAGATCTATGATGATCAAAATCCGGGTTAGAAAAAAGCAATCATCCCGTTAAAATCATACGCGACTCCAGTAATGGATCTGTACTTGAACATGGTTCCCGTGTCAGATCCTGCTACGAGCCCTGGGGGATGGTCTTATCCACCCGGGACTTTACGGTTTTCGGATTGAACCGTTGGTACACGCTCGGCGTGTTGGCGGACGCTCATATGAACTGGCATGCATATACTGCTGGTGCGCTGCATCTCTGGTTTAGTTGATCAAATTTCGCCTGAAGAGATGCTTCCGGGCAGGTTGCCAAAAACCTGGGAAGATAAGCGAAAGAACTGTTAAAAACGTAAACATAAAGGACGAAAAATATGGAATCGTTTCAAGAGTATATGCCTGAATACAAAAAACAATTAGAAAAGGGTTCTATTCAAAAGGCTTATAAAGGATTGATGGAATACATCATGGGTTTAAGGACGAATTTTAAGAAAAAATATCCTGGTTATTCTATATCTGGCAGCATTTACTTCGGGTATATGGATATGACGTATTTTTCCTTTACTCCAGAATCATTCAAAAATCGAAATTTAAAAATTGCGTTGGTTTTTATACATGAAACATGCAGGTTTGAAGTATGGTTAGGGGGATATAACAAACAGGTTCAACATAAATACTGGAAATTGTTCAAAGAAAGCGGTTGGAATAAATACCGCATCGTACCAACAACGAAAGGTGTTGATTCAATTTTAGAGTACCGATTAATTGACCAACCAGATTTTAGTGATTTGGATAAATTAACAGCGCAGATAGAGGCGGGGACCTTGAGGTTTATTATGGATATTGAGAGCTTTTTATCCAACCATTAACTTGGGCTGAACAGCATTATTTATATTCCAGGTGTCCCGTCCCATAACTTGGAGCGGTCCGTGCGCTCACGGCGGCTTGAAAAGATTTTCATCAAGGGGCTTTCCCGCGTGGTTGTCACAATGAGGGCCGCGCAGCGTCTCTTTAGAGGCCGCGCAGCGTCTCTTTAGAGGCCGCGCAGCGTCTCTTCAGAGATAACTTTTTCTACTTTAAAAATTATTCACTCCGGTTCTACCATGGATACCGGAAAAGATAAGGCGTTTGTGATTAGCGGTAAAGGGGGTTAGAATAGGTCAGTGTTCCTAAAAATACGTTACCAGGCGCTGCAGCTCAGTTCTGTTCAATTGGTCTTACTGACCATCTGGGCGCTGGCTATGGTTTCTTTACCTATTGCGGACTGGTCGTCCGGCTGGTCAGCAATGGGTGGCGCGATAACGTTGGGAGTCAGTTTGACCGCCGCCCTGGTAACCGCGCTCCTGTGGGGAGTCTGGGGCGCTGCCCGCACGCTGCGCGCTGCTGGTTCGATCTTCGTTCTGAGCTGGGCTGCCGAAGTGATCGGCAGCCGCACGGGCATTGCCTTTGGCGCGTACAGTTACACGGATATGCTGCATCCACAAGTTCACAGTGTCCCGCTGCAAGTTCCACTGGGCTGGTTGATGATGCTGCCGCCTTCCTGGGTGGTGGCAGCTGTGATAACGCAGCATATAAAACCGGGCTGGAAGTTCCCCGCATTGGTTGGCTTGAGCGCCCTGGCGATGACAGCCTGGGACCTGTTTTTAGACCCGATGATGGTTGCCTGGGGTGTATGGGTTTGGGATGATACTGGGATTTATTTTGGTATTCCGTGGACCAACTATCTGGGCTGGCTGCTGGTATCCGCGCTGATCACGGTCCTCATCCGGCCCGGGAAACTGCCGCTGGTCCCGTTACTGCTGGTCTACACAACGATGTGGCTGCTCAATTCAGCGGGATTAGGCATTTTTTGGGGTATGCCCGGCGCAGCTGCTGCCGGTTGTTTCGTAATGGGAAGCCTCACAATTCTGGCGTGGCGCGCATGCACCAGTCCGGATTAGCGCAGGTTCTTTGCAATTACAATGGAGGTATTGAAAATGTCGGATAAACAGAGGATACTGATCGCCGGAGCGACCGGAAACATCGGGGGAGGCGCGGCGCT
>Ga0180437_10005529_pt1 | contig 17246 bp, 28 predicted proteins | sample SS_ome_4_FD_132410 | JGI IMG/M metagenome (GOLD analysis project Ga0180437, IMG submission 132410) | Hypersaline lake sediment archaeal communities from the Salton Sea, California, USA - SS_3_D_1 metaG | ecosystem: Environmental > Aquatic > Non-marine Saline and Alkaline > Hypersaline >... | reverse complement strand
GAGCCCTCACCTCAACCAGAGCCCGAACCCGCGCCTGCTCCTAAGCCAACCACACGTTTCGCACTAGAGGTTCCTACTCGTCGGAGGTCTAAGTGAGCACTGACCTAGCCACCTTCTCCGAGAGCGAGCTGAAGATGCGCTACAAAGAGCCTTTCCTGACGGCAGGGCTCAACAAGAAGCTTGCGGTGGCGGTTCCTTCGGGGATCTACCGAGGTTTTCGACTCGCGATTGATGCGTCCGCGGGAGACCGAACGGTAGATATTCAAGCGGACTCTGATGTTTCAGATCACGTAGCGATCTACCTTACCGAGACGGACGGCTACGCGCTCACCATCCGCCGGACTTCGGGAGACTTCCTCGTTCTTCTCACGGCGTATGACTCTGAGACGGTGATCTTGGCTCTTCACGCTTCTTATACGATCGGCGGCACGACTTCGGGCGTACTGCGTGCTTATACCGAAGCGGAGTATGCAGCGGCGGCGGAGAAGGACGAGCTGCTGGTCCTTGGAAAAGTGGACGTTCCTGCCGCGGGAAACCCCATAGAAGCCTCGATGGTCCATCAAACGGGTCGAAGCATGGCTTGGCAGGCGGAGGCTTCTGACGCCGTTTACTGGGCGCCGTTGGTCAAGAACCCGAGCTTTGAGTGGGCGACTTCGGCCAACTTCGAGCGGTCCGTGGCCTATTGGGAGTTGGAGGTTACGGGCGGCTCGGCTTTGGCTGAGTGGCAGGCAGTTTCGACTAGTCCGCGTTCGGGGGTACATCATCTGCAGCTGTGGATGCTGACGTCGGGAACGGTCAACGGCGAGGTCCGGCAGAAGATTTACACGCGAGTTTGGGAGGGGCAGAGGCTGCGCGTGCGCTTCTACAAGCGAGCTAGCCAAATTGCTGCCAGCGGGACGCTCACCTTTTCGGCGGTCTACACCAACGATACCGGCGTCACGCCTATCATGACGACGCAGCCCAACTTCGAGATCGACATAGATCTGTCTGCACTTGATTCAGACTACGTGGAGGTTGAAGCCATTCTAGAGGTGCCCTCGGGCTACTCGTTGACGCACCTCAAGGAGATCAAGTTTGCTGCGCAGAGCTTAGAGTACAGCTCCACGGGAGCGGCGGTTTGGATCGACGACGTGCAGGTGTGGCTCGAGACGACCCCCTTGGATCGATTCCTCGATGCCGACGCCAAGCCCGCGGCGTTGCTGCCTGAGCTGACGCTGTTCGACCCGACGTCCGACTACAGCGACTTAGACGAGCAGGCTCTTCTCCGGTTCGTGTCCAACATGCTGCGGGTGGAGCGGCGCGACGAGCAGAGCGGGAGCGTTACTCCCGTGGGCATGCAGCTGTTCGGGCAACTGCTTGGAATAGGCTCCGGATTGCTAGCCTCCCCGGCTGAGGCGCGCAACGAGAGGATTTCCGCGCCGTTCGATTCGTCTTTGGCAGAGAGTTTTACTCTGCTGTTCGAAGCCGAGGATCTCGCTACGGGATCAACCAACCAAGGCAACCTTCGAATTTGGTTGGTATCGAGCGGACTTAATCCGGGAATCGCTGTGACGATCAACTGCTCCTGGAACGGATCGGTGTGGTCGCAGGATGACGCCACAGAGATCTCCACCAAAATGGTGATGGATCTGGGGAAGACTCAGTACTTCTGGAAGGCCATCGGCGGAGGAACCTGGGACGACTTGTCTTGGGACGGATCTTCGTTCGGCTTGTCCCCGGAGGTCGACAGCTCGTGGATTTCGGCGTTCCTTAACGGATCTACGCTGCTCGGCAACTCACTGTTGTCAACCGAGGCCGAAGCTAACACCGCTCGATTGATCGCCCCTTCTTCTGCGGAGGGGACCGCGCTACTTCGAACGTTTATATTCCACCTACCGGAGTCGACGCTAACGACTTACGGGGTGCGCATTTATAGGTCCTCGTCGCCAACGCTCCAAGAGGCTATCGAGTTCGTGGTGAACGCCAGCTGGAATGTCTCGACGGACGAATGGGACTACGACGATTCTGGAGAGAACGCCTTCAGGTTAGCGATCGGAGAGGCTGGTTTTTTCCTTCAGTGGTACAACGCCACGGACGGTTGGGCTGAGGGCGACTGGTACGATATTTTTAGAGTGGGCACCAGCCTTTCGTACTTCGGCATCTACAACCGAAACCTTCGATGGCTGGACACCACCGCGGTCTCGAATCCGCCCGCGCCTGCGACCATGATCGCTAACCAGCTCTACGCGAAGAATATCATCAAGGGCTGGGCCATAATCGAGAGCGGATCTGGCACTCCTACGGTCCTGGACTCGTTCAACCTGAACCAGGCTGGATGGTCCGGCGGAGGCAATCAGATCCTGAACATGAATGTCCTCACCGATCTGAATAGCGACAACTACACGGTTGTGGCTACAGTCGGGGCTATCCTGACGAACGCTCCGGTCTTCGCAACGGTATTCAGCCGTTTGGCTGGCAGCTTCCAGGTGGCGGTCCGCGACGAGGGGGCAGCTGTTTGGCGGGATCTTTCCAGCACCACGTACCACATTAACTTGATCGTGATAGGAGAGCAGGACAGCTAATGCCTATTCACTACACAGATCTGCCCGCAGGGCACACCGAATACAGTCCGCCTGTGACTGTGTCGGGGATGGTGATTACGGTGGGCGCCACCAGCTTCCGGTGCTGTGGGGACTGGGAGCTGAAAGAAGATCAGGAGTTCGCCGTCGAGCCTCACGCCGAGCTGGATACATGCGTTCAGGCAGTGCTCGCAGTCCACCGAGAGACGGAGGAGGTTGTTCTGTTGGTGGATGAGGTTTTGAGGGGGGACGACACCATTACCGATCTAGCGCAAACGTCCTACCGCCCCTTGTGTCAGCTTTTGAGGTTTACGGTGCCCGCGGGAGCTACGTCTCTGGACGACGTGGACATCCATATTACTCGTCGGGTGAAGTTGGAGGATCGATAGATGTCGACCGATGTTGTAACGTTCTTGTCGACGGAGACCATGATCCGCTGGCGCGAGCCGTACGTCAGCGAAGGGCTCAACAAGAAGATGGCGGTGGCTGTTCCTTGGGGGACCTACCGCGGCTTTCGTCTCGGAGAGGATAGCGGCGCTGGGGATAGAACGGTCAACATCGAAGCTGACGCGTCGGCTACTGACCACGTGGCGGTGTACCAGTCGGCGACTGGCTACTCGATGACCGTCCGTCGTTCAGGCGGCGACTTTCTGCTGGACCTTAGCTCGTATTCCTCGGTCACCGTGATCGTGACTCTCTGGGCCTCCTATTCGCCCGCAGCGGCCACGACCGCCACCATACGCACCTACACCCAAGCGGAGTGGGATGCAGGTCCGGCAGAGAAGGACGAGGGGGTCGTTCTAGGCCAGGTCGATGTTCCAGCTTCGGGTGCTATCGCCGCCGCCGACATTTCTATGGCGGGTCGGCGAATGGCCTGGCAGAACAAGACGACGGAGCACGTCGCTTGGGTACCGCTCGCGCGCAATGGCAGCTTCGCCTGGTCTGTCGAGCCTGTTGGAGTTTTGGCTACGGAGAGCAGATGGGGCGCGGTCTACTGGGAGAAGTACCTTACTGTGGGGACCAACGCTGGTTGGATCGTAGACGACACTGATCCAGCGGAAGGAGATCTACACCTAGCCTTTCCCTACGACTCGGGCACTGTGACTGCTTACCTAAAGCAGTACATCAACGTGCCTGTAGTGGTCGGCAGACGTATTCGTATTCACTTCAAAAAGCGGATGGTGCAGGAAGCTACGGCAGGCACGTTCGATTTTAGGGTGCTCTTCTCAGACAAGGACGGCTCTGTGGCTTATTCCGCTGATGTGAGCATCGACACTACGATAGACACAGCCTACGAAGACGTAGATGCTATCGTCGAAGTGCCTGCCGGTTCGGTGCACCTCAAGTATATCGACTTTCAGCTTGTCAACGCAGCCTTTGGAGCTACTGCCGACGCGATCAGGCTAGACGATGTGCAGGTCTGGATGGAGACTTCTGCGGAGCTGACCAACCCCCAGAGCCAGCGGAAGACCGTCGAGCTGTCTACTGGGTTGATCCTTCAGGATCCAGATGCCCAAGGGTTTACCTCTCCCTCTTCGGCTCTTTTTGCTTTCGAGAAGGACTACCCCGCCAGCAACAACCTGACGGCGAGACTGACGCGTACAGATCGAGACAGGTCTGCGTCTCTCGAGCCACCTAACCTGGAGGTGGTGGGCCAGCTCTACAACTTGGGTTGGGGCTTGTGCCACGATTCGGCTCAAGCGTTGACTCCTAGGATCACAACCCCGTTACTGACAGGGGGGTGGGAAGACTTCGTCCTTCTATGGGAGATGGATGGCGCCAATCTTAGCGCTCTCGGGAAGTATCGGATCTATGCAGGAGTAGGAGCCGCGGCTGCGCAGGGCTGGGTGGTTACCCATAACGCCGAGTGGACCTCCTCGGGTTGGCAGCGCGACGTGACGTATAGTTCGCACAAGATGCACGTTGCGGATGCCTCGTTGAGAGGCTTCGTGCTCGCTGGCCACGGTCCGAGTGGAACGCAGCCCTGGCTCGACAACGCTTGGGATTCCGAGCACGTCATCAAACCGATTTCTCGCTTGGCTGAGCTGGATGACATGATCGTGAAGATCCTGAACACGACCACTCAGTCCAATCCCGCTCCCGCGACGGCTCCGAGCGCCAACGCGCTCTACGCCAAGAACATCGTGAAGGCTTGGGCAAGGATCACTACAGGCACCACGCCTACTGTAGAGAACGGGTTCAACCTTAGCTTGCACTCTCCCGCCTACAGCGGAAGCGAGGTCTGGTTGGACTTCAACACTGCCATGGCCGACACAGACTACGCCATGGTCAGCACGATTGTGGGAGTGGACGACAACGTGTTGGCACTCACGGCTATGGCAACCACCAGCTTTCGGATCAGGGCTTGGGACATCTCTACTCACGGCCAAGTAGACCTCAGCGCTAACGAGCGGTGGATATCGGTGGTGATTATCGGAGAGCAGTCGTCATGATCGTCTACAAAGATAAGCTGGGAGGCAAGTCGGCGAAGTTCGACCTTCACGTCGAGGTGTTGGGGCTGAAGATCGTTATCGGGGCCGGCCCTTTGCGGGAGAAGGGGGTAGACCTGCGACTGTACAACAGTCAGGAACATACGATCGCTCCTGATGACACCGACCCTCTGCAGGTCGACTTTTGGATCGTCCAACACAAGACCACGGACGAGGTAGCCGTCTTGATTGATGAGCTGCTGCCGGGCGACCCGGCGTACGACTTCGAGTCATCGGACTATCGCCCCATCCATCCCTACGTCGGGACGGTAGTTCCTGCGGGCTCTACATCTTTGGATGACGTGGATGTGTTCGTGACAAGGTATCTTGAGGCGTTGGAGGAGTAGATCATGGCGGTACAGGCGATACGAACCAAGGATATCCCTGAGTGGGCGGCGAAGAAGGCCGAAGCGAAGACCAAGAAGGATCGCAAGGACGCGCGGGACGCGACCTTCGCCGGCAAGACCTTCGAGGACCTGAACAACCAGGAGAAGGACGCGCTACTGAAGGCCATCGCGGTCCGGATGCAGCTGATCGAAGACAGCGACGACTAGACGCGGTAGACTGAGGGCGACATGGCAGTACGAATTCGTTACAACCTCAAGATTCAGATCTCCTCGGATCCAACGGTGGAGGACAAGGACTTGGGAAACGCCTCTTACGAGGTGGTGTCCGACGAGTACAACGAGGGCGGCATCCGCGAGTTCGTGTTGGCTAACGGCTCGACCGACGTGCAGCTGGCGCTCGGCAACATCGCAAGCGCTTCGATGATTGCGATCCGCACCAAGGCTAAGGACCCGCTCGAGGACCCTGTGGAGATCACAGTCAAGCGTAACGGTGTGGGCGGGGAGGAGATCCCTGTTACCCCCCTGTCGGAGACGAAGGAGGGGCATATGCTCCTCTCGACTTCGGGCCTAACAGCGCTGTATGCTTCTAACGCGGGCAGCGTAGACATGAAGGTAGCCTTGGCTGTCGTCGGCGACTGATCCCGTTGACACTGCGAAGGGCAGAAAGTAGTCTGAATCCACCAAGGAGAGAATCCCATGCTCATGACAGTCACCAACACCTCCGGCCGTACCATCAACGCTGCTGATCAGATCAGCGCGGGCTCTGGACCGTCCGGCATTTTGGCGACGGGCGGCAACGTCACCGATCCGCTGCCCTACCCCTTCAGCCTCAGCGGCTCTCTCGCCGACACGGTCGGACGACAGCTGCCGATGCGCAATCGCGACTGGCGCTACCAGCGCTCGGCCTACATGCCCGAGTGCAGCATCCAGTGGCAGCAGCTCGTGCAGGCCGGCGTCGTCACGATGGCTGTAGCGTCCGAGACCGGCAACCTCGACGAGGAAGAGCTGTACGTCAACGCCGTGTAGCTTCGGCTAGGACAGGCTCTCCCACGCAGAGAGCAGTCTGGGGTTGTATGTCTCGATTTGTTCTTCAGCCGTGCAAGATTCGAGAGGATCGGGTCGTTCCGACCAAGGACGACCCGATCATTCTCAATGCCAAAAAGCTGGTGGCGAAGTTCGTTCCTTCGGGAAACCGAATCGAGTGCTTGAAGCTCAGACAGGCTCGCATCGGGTCCTACGTCGGACGCGCGAAGGGCTCGAGGACTGGCAAGGAAGTCCTGTTCATCATCTGGAACGAGGACAGGTCCAACAAGATCCGTTGGATCCTCAAACGCGACGAAGCGTTTCCGGATAGGCTCCTAGAGATCTACAGACTGAACGAGGTCGACTGGGGGTCTCGCTTTGAAGAGAAGGAGTCCGGAAAGAAGGATCGCCTTCCGGGCGATAGGGCTGTGCCGCGGGCGAGGATGAGGGAGATGTGACATGCGCGGAATGCTGAGCGGCGCTACGGTTCGGGATCGCGACGGGACGACAGGTAGGATTCTGGACTGGCAGCTACCTGACGTGACTATTGGCTGGGAAGACGAGGGGAAGCTCCTTCCGCGTGAAGAGTGCCTCGACCAGGACAACCCGCGACTGCGCGAGGAAATCCACGTCATGTCCCTCGATGCTGGCTGGGTGCCGCTGGGCAATTTCATGTCGCCTTCGGGCGCTCCCACGCCGGGTCACTCGACGGTGGTTCAGATGCGGAAGCTGCTCGCGCACGCAGAAGATCCGCTAGGCGTACATCACCTACTCGATGAGGCGGAGCACCTCATGCAGCGGCGGCTCTTCCGCCGTGCGGGACGCGTCTTGGAGCGCGTGGAGCGGCTTCTTGCGGAGGCGAGCAAGCACTACCCGTACAAGAACAAGAGCAAGCTCGGACCAGGCCCGCGGGGCGGCACCAACGCCAAGACGGGCAACTGGACTTGCAAGTGTGCCAACTACAAGTGCGCCTGCAAGGGACCAGAGGGCAAGAAGAAGACCGTGGTGATCGAGAAGCCTTACAAGAAGGCTTACAACAAAGAATTTAAGGCTTGGCGTAAGGCTCAGAAGGGCTAGCGCCTAGATCTTACCTCGGCTGCGAAGTATGGTAAGCTTCTAAGCGGAGGTAGCTTTGCCTGGTCTTGGATCTCTAACCCGCGACTCCTTCTCGAAAACTCTGAAGGCGCGAGCGAGCGCGTACATCATTCCTCTGAAGAATGACGGGGAGCCGGACGACGAGCAGACGCTGCGGTTTCAGTACTTCCCGGAGAGCATCCAGGACTCAAAGGCCGTCAACTGGACTCCTCGCGAGATCCCAGGAGGCTCGCTGCCCATCTATCAGTGGATCTCTTCGGGAGAGCGGACGGTCACGTTCACGGCAGTTTTCACCTGTGACCTAGATCTTCTATCCGCTCAGGTCGCTGACGACATACCGAATCGGCTTGAGTCTGTGGGCCAGACGGATAGGAACGTCGATATTCGGGCGGCTGTGGCGTGGCTCCGCAGCTTCATGTTTCCTACCTACGGTGCCGAGAGCGCTGTTGGAGTACCTATCGCAGAGGCACCGCAGCGGCTTCTGCTCGTCTTTCCACGAGGAGGCTTGGGTCTTGCGGGCGGGGCCGCTTCTCCTGGTGGGGTTTTCGTTCCGAGCGGCTCTGTGGGGGAGATCGAGCAGATGCTCGGTGTGATGACCGCGTGTGATGTTTCGTGGGATGCGTTTTTCCCCTCAGGTCTTCCAAGGATCGCTTCGGTGTCGCTGTCCTTTGTGCAGTTGGGTCAGATGCCGGGAGCGCCGGTGCACTTCCCACAGGCCGACAGCATGCGGAAGTATCGTCTTTTTGAGGGCGACCGTGATGTGACGCTGGGGTACAATCTCAAGCCGGTGCTTCCGAAGAAATGACTTTAGTTGAGGTAGGAGATCTGTTTCGAGACTGCGTTCGGCGCCGCGAGGCGTTGGGACTCCCTCGTGCTGAGGCTGAGCGCTTCTGCCGGCAGCCTACGGACCTTACCCCAGGTTCTCCCCAGGCTGGGGGAAGTGCCAGCGGCGGCGCTCCGGCGCCTCTAGAAGCCTGTGAGCCTTCCGGAGGTACTCGGAGTCGTTCTGAGCGGGCGAAGGGCGTCAGAGGGCGTTCTGAGGCCCGTATCGGGCAAGTTGGGCGGGGCTACTCGAGATGGATGGGCCGCGACCTCACGCCCGGCTTCGTTCCGGGCGACCGGGATGCTCAGGCGGAGGCGCGGGTGTGGGCGAGGGAGATGTTGCGGGTGGGGCAGCGTCCTCCGTTCAATCGAGAGGGTTGGGAGGAGCATGCTCGGCGCATGGGGATGTCTCCAGACCAGGTCGAAACCGGCTGGATCTACATCGCTACGGACTTCAGTCAGAAGGCGGAGCAATGCGACCGCGCGGTCGCATCACTGCGGAAGGCGTTGGGCGAGAGTTCGACGAAGTGGCCGGCGAAGGGCTACAACATGCCGCTGCCTGGATCTTACAAGGTGCGGAGCACCGGACCCGGAGGAGCGAGCTTCCCGTTCTACACAAAGGCCGGCGAGAAGGTTTTTCGCGCGGCGCAGAACATCATCGCCGGAGATCCGGACATCGGCATCGATGACGTCTACCAGCTCGCGCTGGCTCGAGCGGGGGTCGGAGGCTTCGAGCTAACGCCCGAGGACGATGCGATCATGGGCATTGCCATCCAGTGGGAGATCACCAGGAAGGGCGCTCCGAAGGAACCGCCAACCCTGCCGGACAACCGGGCGGCGTCGGGCTGGAAGGGCACGCAGATAGGCTACGGGCGCGAGATGGCGCCTCGCGGGGCTCCCTGAAGCTCGTATAATACGCTCGGTCCTGGTAGAGTTGGGCAATGGCGAAAGCAGATCCCATCGCCGCCGAGAAGATAGAGCGGCACGTCGATGAGCGCCGAGATCCGGAGAAGGATGCAACTGATTTCTTCTCTAACGTCGCGCTCATGGCTCTACCGATGCCGCTCTTTCGGAAGCTTTCGGACGAGGCGGCGAAGCGCAACATGAGACTACCCGAGCTACTGACTGTAGCTGTAGCCGAGTACATAAACCGCACGGAGAAATGATCGATGCCTTTTCCCTCTCCCGGTTGGCCTCCTCGTCCTGCTTCAGGTAGGCGGTCGATTCGTTTCTATGCGGCAGCTACGTGCACCACCGCGTTTGGCGACAACGCGTGGCTTTTCTACCAGGACGTGGGCGCCAACACTATCGATCCGCTGCCCTACGTGGCGCCAGGCAGTACGGCTGCGGTCAGCGTAGGCAACATCAACCGCGCTGGCTCTCCGATGGGCGGGAGGCAGATCTTCGAGGACGCGGCGCCTCGTACACACGAGAACCCGCCGGCTACGCAGGAGCAAGCCAACTACCCGCAGATCTGGTCGGGCAGCATCCGGGTCTACAACGCGGGGGCGGAGGACGTGGAGATCTCCTTCGACGGCACCAACGTGCACGGCTACATCGCCGCGGGACAGAGCGTGACATACAAGGATCGCTTCGAGGCGGGCATCTGCGTTCGGGCTGTTGGGGCTGGCGCTACTACCTGCTACGTGGAGGCTTGGTGATCGATGCCTTTTCCCTCTCCTGGTTGGCCACCAAGACCTGCTTCGGGTAGGAGATCCATCAGGTTCTACAAGACCGGCACGTGCACAAACGCTTTCGGCGACAACGCGTGGCTGTTCGACGATCCGGTAAACCACCCGGATGCTAATACTATCGACCCGACGCCTTACGTTCCGCCGGGCAGCACAGCGGACGTAGCTATTGGTGACATCAATAGAGCGGGGTCGCCGATGGGAGGTCGGCAGATCTTCGAGGACGCGGCTCCGCGAACGCACGAGAATCCTCCAGCAACGCAGGAGCAGGCAAACCACCCGCAGATCTGGAGCGGCAGTGTGAGGATCTTCTGCGTTCCAGGCTCGGGAGACTTGGAGTTTTCCTTCGACGGCACCAACATCCACGGTCGGGTAGCAGACGGTCAGAGCGAGATATTCTTAGCTCGCCGTGAAGCGGGCATCAGCATTCGTGGTGTAGGGGCGTCGACTCCGGACTTTCATGTGGAGGCTTGGTAATGAAGCATCTGATCAACGAGGCTCGAAAGGCCATGTGCGAGGACTTCGGTCTTTGTGGGGAGGCGACGAAGGTTCACATCAAGGGCGCTCCCGACGACGTGAACCGCTACTACGAGAAGTGTCGGAAGGATCAGCCAGACAAGAGTGAGGAGTACTGCGCTCGAGTTGCTTGGCAGATCTACTGCACGAACAAGAACCCGGATGACCCAAGCTGCACGAAGTATGGCAAGACCAAGGCGTCGTTACCCATCGGCGAGAGCTGGGAGGATATCGGACCCGAGATGGGTAAGGTGCTCGGGGCGGACATGCGCAAGCTTGTGTTCGACGAAGACGAGGCGGAAGTCTTGGCCCGTTGGAGGGAGGAGCTGGAGAAGGACGACGGGCTATTCGCTTCCCTTTCGCCGAGCGCTTTCGAGAAGCTCCAAACGGCCGTTGAGGCGGGCGACAAGGAAGGCGCTCTGGAGGCGTTGGCGGAGGACGGCTTGGACTATCGAGATCTGCCGGACGAGTGGGAGCTGCCGGCTACGGAGCAGAAAGACGCGCGTCTGAAGTCAGCCGATCGAACCAAAGTCAACAATGCCTTGGACAAGAAGGGCTTGGGGGGCACCAAGCGGTATCCCAAGGTCGGAGCAGCTTTGGGCGACATCACCACGGTGTTCGCGAAGTTCGGGATCGAGCCGGCGGACGTGTTCTCTGCCGATCTATTCATGGGTGATGAGGGAAGACGAACGTTCCGCATCGCTTTTTCGAACGAAGACGATCCTTTCTCTCCTGTGCCTATCGGCAATAGCAGGCTGGCTATTTCTTGGTTCCAGGGGCGCACGGGCTATGAGGTGGTAGCCTATCTATCGTAGGGCGGTGTCATGAGCGATCTGGAACTAGTGCTGTCCGACCTTCGGTCCGTATTCCCCGAAACCAAGCTGCCTATCGGGACCAAGCGCACGTGGAGTACGGGGACGGTCATCAAGACCAAGAAGGGTTGGGTGCCCATCAAGGACGCACCTGCCAAGCCGAAGGCCAAAGACAAGCCGAAGTCCGCACCAGCGAAGCCCAAGAGCGCCGCCAAAAGCCCCGGTGCTACCTACTACAAGGGCTACAAGGCGCCGAAGCCCGGCAAGCCTCCGGTGGTGGGCTCGCTGGCTCCTGTGCCTACGGGCATCAAGTGGAGCAAGCCCAAGCACGAGCCCAAGTCGTCGCGCGAGAAGTTCTGGGGGCCTGATGGGCGGCCTACGAAGGAGCGCCGGAAGCTACATCGGTCGATCATATCTTCGTTTCTCGAGGGACCTCCGCCCGTTCCCAAGGGTAAGCGTCCGGTAGGCATTCTGATGATGGGCGGCCCGGCGTCGGGTAAGGGGACGTTGACGAAGACGGTGCCCGAAAAGGACTTCGTCATGATCGACAACGACCGCATCAAGGAGATGATCCCCGAGTATCAGGAGCTGGTGAAGAAGGGCGACAAGGCGGCTGCGAGCTACGTGCACGAAGAGGCGGCCTACATCACTTCGAAGCTCGGCAAGCTCGCTCGCAAGCAGCGCAAGAACGTGGTGATGGACGGCACCGGGAAGTTTGCGGGGGACTACCTCTACAAGATGCAGTCGATGCAGAAGGAGGGGTACTACATCCAGCTGATGATGCCTGACCTAGACGCGGATGAGGCAGTCAAGCGCGCCAAGAAGCGCGGCGAGGAGACCGGGCGCTGGGTACCCGAGAGTGTGGTCCGTCAGAACCACGCCGTGATACCAGGAAACTTCATGCAGTTGGCGAAGGCGGCCGACTCGGCGATGCTCTTCAACAATCGGGGTAAGAAGCCAGAGCTGGTGTGGTCGCAGATAGACGGAGAGTCGGACGATCACAACACTGACTTCATGGATAAGTTCCGCGAGAAGTGGGAGCCGAAGAAGAAGCGGCGCCTTGATCACATCGAAGCTGTTAGAGGGCTCTCGGCAATACTGGCCGAGGCCGACGCGGACCCGCCGAGCTTGGATGCCGAGGCCTTGATGAAGCTCGCGGCGACCGCGAAGGGCGAGGAGCCCGGCGAGCGTAAGTTCAAGGAAGGCGAAGGCCTGGTCCTTCCCGAGCCGGAGAGCTTGGATGGTGGGGAGGACAAGGAATGAGCGACGGCGTAGAGATCGAGCTGCCGTCCGCGGCGATGGAGCAGTTGGCTAAGGTGTTCGGCTCGGACGAGAAGAAGCCTAACGGATCAGCTGAGTTCTTCGACGAGGACGAGGGGCAGCTGGACGAGGCGGTGGCGACTAAACGGCTCGTCGGTCATATTGTTCTGCGCGGATTCGACGATGAGGTAGTAGGATCGATACCCGACGAGATGAAGTTTCGGATTCAGGCCACCAAGCTGCCCTCGCGTGTGCGAATAATCATCGATGTGAAGACGTGAGGTTTGACCATGCACAACGTGTTCGACTATCAGAGTGGGGATCACATCGGCACCGTAGGAGACCGAGAGTTTCGGGCCTACGAGAAAGAGGTGGCGAGGCTTCCTCTCTCACAGCGTGGTGCGGGGGCGGTGGACGGCGACGGTTACGGCTTCCCCGGAAAGCAGATTTACATAGAGGCTAAGGAGATCATGAGCAAGTCAGCGCTACACGAACAGAAGAAGCTGGCGGGGCTGGCACCTCGCTACGATTGGACTCTCAGCGAGCAGGTGGTGGACACGCCGCCCGACGACGAGCCGGCCCCCGAGGTGGACGGCGAGCCGGAGGTTTCTCCGGACGATGACCTTGCCGACACAGCGCCCGAGGAGGAGAAGGGGCCGAAGGGCGCGCTGCAGCATTGGGAGGCTTATCGCAAGATGGAGTCCAAGGCGCTGAAGTTCGCTCAGGACACCATGGAGATGTACGACGAGCTATCCGAGCTGACCGAGATCGAGCTGACGCGCGAGCAACGCCGATCGCTGAAGACGGCGAAGCTGGCGGTGCGCGAGGCAGCGTCGGCGCAGAAAGCAGCCTTCCGGAAGATCAGCGAGTTCGGCTCAACTATGCTGGGGAGCTGACCATGGACAGGCTACAACTAGAAGAGCTACGGCGGCTTGCAGGCATCACCGAGCGTCACGACGAGTTTCGTGTGAACGAGGCAGAGTTCGATCCATCTACGGGCTCGTCGATCGACCCCGAAGCCGAGTTGGTTATGGTTCTTCGAGAGATGCCTCACACTCTCAAGAATATCCTTCGCTACGTTAAGGCGAAGGACAGCAAGAAGGGCTATCCGGCGCTCGGTCGTGCTATCTCGGAGATGAGTGTGGTCCTTAGAGCCTTCGGCTTCACGTTTGAAGCAGACCAGTTGCGGAAGGTGGCGGCCAAGGTGCGCAAGACGCACGGGAGTTGGTGGTAGTGCCGCCTTCTGACACAGACGACGTCCGCCAACTTGTCGAGGAGACCGACGAGATGGAGGGCTTGGGCGACGCCGTGGCGAAGGTGACGAAGCGGCTCGGCATCAAGGAGTGTCGAGGCTGTCGGCGACGACGCAAGTGGCTCAACAGGAAGGTGCCTTTCTCTCGTAACCGGAAGAAGGGCTGCGCGAGCTGTTCGTAGGTGCTCGTATGAAGCGTTTGCTGGAGAAGCTCAACCACACTCTCACGCGTGGAGGTTTGCGCGAGGGAGCTTCTCCGTGGATCGAGGTCAACGTCGGAGACGACGGCATTCCGAGGGTGGCCTTGCGCGAGTCGTTGTTCCCACGGGAGCGACGCTTCGTGCGAAAACTCCAGACCTCGCGCGCTCTGCCTCCTAACTCGCGCGTGGTTTTTTATGTGGACGAAGCTTCGGGCAAGGTGAAGGTGACGGCTTCGCCAAAGCAGGTAGCGCTTCAAGCTGCTTGCTTGCTCGAGAGCATGGACAACAGGACAGGACGATGACGGACATTGTAGACAAGACGTGGAAGGAGCTGGGCTTCAAGGTTCGGCCGATCAAGTATTGGGTGTTCATTCGGACAGAGCCTTTGTATCAGCGGACGGAGGGCGGTATCTGGCTGAACCCGAAGCAGTCGAGCTTCTATGGCAACCGGATGGCGCACCAGGTGTTGGTGAAGGCGGTGGTATGCTCTGTAGGACCTGTGGCGAGGGACCACTACGGGTTTGAGGTCGGACAGAGGATCGTATTCAAGCGTCTCCACTTCGCGCATCTGCGGAAGATGGAGGACGGAACCTACTTTGGTTGGATCAGCGCCGCGGAGATCGTAGGAGAACCGAAGGACGAGGACGCGGCCGAGGAAGCGTGGTTGCGGGGGGAAGATCCTCCGATGACAGCGGAGGAGATAGCCGAATACGCTATGTGAGGAAGCTATGTTGCAGAGACTCATCAACGAAGCACGGGAAGCTCTCATCGAGGGCACGGACGAAAAGCTGATTCAGCGCGCTCGAGCGATTCTCGGTATGGGTGTTGATGAGAAGGAGGCCATGACGGTGCTGGTCAAGGCGGGCGTCTCTCGGCAAGACGCCTACCTTGCTGTCAAGGCCGCGAAGGTCTTGGACATGGGCGAGGACCTGGACGAGAAGGCGGCCACGCGCGTGCGGGCTCGCCAGCGCGGCAAAGGCTCCAAGCGCACGATGAAGAAGTGCCCGGTAGGTATGCAGATGAAGGGCGGTCGGTGCGTGCGCATTCCAACAGCAGTCAAACGCAAGCGTGCGCGGCTGAAGAAGAAGTGGGGGCGTACGGGAGCCGGAAAGAAGTCGCGCAAGAAGTCGGCCAGGCTCCGCAGGCGGTTCAGTTGACAATCCCATAGGCAGCTGGTACATTCCGTGAATGCCTGCTAAGCTGCCGCCTTGGGCTTTTCAGCCTAACGAGACGTGGAGCGGTCCGAAGGGGACGCCCAACGAGTATGATCTGACGTGTCCTGAGTGCGGCAAGCCTATGCGGCTTCGGTACTCGAAGAAGAACGACAGCCGCTTCTACGGTTGTACAGGATGGCCAGACTGCGATGTTGTTCACGGAGCGCACCCGGATGGTAAGCCGCTCGGAAAGCCTGGCGACAGGGCTACAAGGAGCGCGCGGAAGCGAGCCCATGAAGCTTTCGATCAGCTGTGGAAGCCCGCGGGTGCGCGAATGACTCGAGGCCAAGCCTACGCTTGGCTCGAGGGCTACTTCGATCTCGACGAAGACGAGGCCCACATCGGCAATTTCGATAGCACGCAATGCGAAGAGCTGGTGGCAGCGCTTTTGTGTGAGTTCGGGATCGAGGTTTGAGATGGCACGCGCGGCTGTTAGGGAAGGGGTCTGTTCGTTCTGCGAGGACGATTCGGAGGTTGTGGTGTCGGGGCAGGCAGCTGTCTGCAGCGATTGCGCGCGGAAGGCCGTAATCGCGTTCTGCGCCCATCGTAGAGCTTCTTCTGAGCCGGCGGACCCCGAGCTGCTAGATAGCCTGAAAGAGGCCGGAGAGATCCTTGTAGGGGCAACAATGGCCGAACACAGCCACCAACTCAACCAGGCGCTCGGTCACGACACCGTCCACATTCTGCATCATGGTCTCCCGCTGTGTCGGTTCACGGTAGACCTGCCGGAAGACTGGCCGGCGGGGCACTCGTGGACGGATCTATCGAGGGCGAGGGAGTCCAACTGTCGAGGCTGTCAGACGAGGCACGAGGGTCAATAATGGAAGTTAGGATCGAATACACTCAGTACGACTCACAGGGTCGTCCTATCGAGGCAGTCGTGCAGGAGACGGGTAAGCAGCGACGGTTTATTCGGGGAACACCGGAAGAGGTGGCTGTGCAGGTGAAGGCTCTTCGGGCGCAGGTGTACGAGACCGGAGCAGGTAAGTGAAGACGCGGATCCGATTGGAGACGCTGCTAGACCGACCGGAGCTGGACGGCACTTTCGAGGTCCGTGCGAGAGAGGGCGACGAACCAAACGCCGTCGCCGTCGATGTGAGCTTGGGCCTGAAGCCGATGCGGAAGCAGGTTGTCGAGTTCGTGGTGGACTTGTCTTTGGAGGAGACGGAGCAGCTCCTACAGGACTTACGCGACGAGTTCGGAGTTGTAGACGATTCCGAGGAAGGAGGGCGCCATGTCGTCAACAAATAGGGGAGGCCAGAGGTCTGACGCAGACGCCTATTGCTCTCCTCTCTGGACTGTGCGCCGTCTGATCGAGAATTCCAATGCGGATCATGACCCAGACGGCCCGCGTCTTTTGGAGGTCGACGGTCCGTGGTTGGAGCCTGGTGCAGGAGAGGGGCACATCATTCGCGCGGTCCGAGAGTTCCGGCCCGAGCTGCGGTTCACGGCGGTGGACGTGAGAGAGGAGTGCTCGACGCTTCTAAAGCGGTTAGGCAACATCCAGGTGCACTGTCCGCGGGACTTCTTCAACTGGACAATCCGCAGCCGGCAGAAGTACACCGTTACGATCACCAATCCGCCGTTCCGTCTAGCTCTCGAGTTCATCGAGTGTGCTATGCGCGTTACGACGCACGCAGTCATCATGCTGCTGCGGTTCAACTTCCTTGGCTCGGAAAAGCGGCATCCTTTCTTTCGCGAGCACATGCCGCACCGAGCCTACCTTTTGCCGAACCGGCCGCCCTTCACTGCAGACGGTGGAACGGACTCGATCGAGTATGCCTGGTACGTCTGGCTACTCGACCAACCTCCAGCGCAACGCTGTGAAGTGGAGCTGTTGGACCTAACGCCGTTGAGCGAGAGGAAGCTAGGATGAGCGGGGAGCTGCTGGATAAGTTGCAGGCTGTATTCGATAACGAGGGCGGCATGAGAATACACACCAAGAACGTTGAAGGGGGTGGGTTTTT
>Ga0180437_10005528_pt1 | contig 17248 bp, 14 predicted proteins | sample SS_ome_4_FD_132410 | JGI IMG/M metagenome (GOLD analysis project Ga0180437, IMG submission 132410) | Hypersaline lake sediment archaeal communities from the Salton Sea, California, USA - SS_3_D_1 metaG | ecosystem: Environmental > Aquatic > Non-marine Saline and Alkaline > Hypersaline >... | reverse complement strand
ACGGAGGACCGGCTACAAATCTCCGCCTTTCCATACCTGAAAGCTCCCCGATTGCCCTCTACGCCACTGATGAAATCTATGTGGGGGATGCAAGCGGGGAGGTCACAATAGACCTGCTGCTGGACTCAAGGGATGCGCCGGACGGCGCCATTGATATCCCCTTCATGCTGGAATATGAGAATGAAATCGGACTTGAGAGAACAAAAACGACCAAGCTTAGGATGACAGTGAAGAGCGAGCAGCTGGACCTCGTGGTTTCCCAGAAGAGCGAAATCTACACGCGCGGCGATGCCGACCTCACGCTTGAAGTGCGCAATGACGGTGATGAGGCCCTGGAGGATGTCAAGCTCATCTTCCAGAACAGCAGCATAAAGCTGAAACAGGATGATGAGTATGAATTCGGGGACCTGAATCCCGGAGAGAGCTCAACCGTTTCCCTTATGGTCTTCACCGAGCTTGGTCCGGGAGTGCACCTTATCGACACGACCGTGGAATGGGTGGAGAAGGACCTGCAGAAGACACAGTCCAAGAGAGTCCCCATAACAGTGACATCTGATGCGGACGTAGCAGTCTTCCTTGAGGCGCAGCCGCTTCCTCTTTCGATAGGGACTGAGCATACGATATCTGTGCTGGTATCAAACCTCGGGACCTTCCCCATCGAGAACGTTGACGTATCCATAACATCTCCTGCCCTAAGCCTGCTTGAGGTATCGAACAAGCATTATATCGGAGGGCTGCAGAGGGATGATTTCTCAACAGAGCAGTTCCTTATGCAGGTAAATGCGACAGCGCCGGGGACCTATCCTGTCTACATGAAAGTAAACTACAGGGACCAGTCAGGGGAATGGAAGCATAAGGACATAATGCAGACTATCACGATATATGACGGGGTTGTGGAAGAGGAAAGCCCGGTGCCCTATGCAGTGGGGCTTGGAGTCCTTGTGGTGCTCGTCTGGTACTTCAAGTTCAGAAAAAAAGGCCCTAAATGATTTGAAAGCGCTGCTTCCAAATCCTGGGCGGAGTTATCCCAATGGACCTTAAGGACACGGTACACTTCGGCTACAATTCCCTCTGCCACCAGAAGACGCGCTCCTGCCTCACTGTCCTCGGCATTGTTGTCGGCATCTCTTCAGTCATCATCCTTGTGGGCCTTGTGCAGGGACTCAAGGCAGATGTGCTTGAGGAGCTTGAGGGCTTCGGCCCAAGGACGATAGTGATAACCCCCACAGCTACAAACGGAGGTGGCGGTGTCGGGCCTGCAGCTTCTTTTATGCCTACTTCAGGCAAGCTTTTTGAGAAGGATTACGAACGTGTCAAACGGCTTCCTGAGATAAAGACCATAACAAGGGTCATCATAGGCAGGACAACAGTGACCTACAAGGACCAGTCCATAGATGCAAGTGTTTTCGGCATAGAGGCAGGGGTTTTCGATGACACGATGCCCATAGAGCTTGACTCAGGGAGATTCCTTGAGGAAAATGACAGGGGGGTCGCAGGCGTGGGGTCTGATATCGCAGACGGCTTTGATGAGGAAATCAGGACCCAGTCCCAAATCTATCTTGCCGGCAAGAAATTCAGGGTAATCGGAGTGATAAAGCCTACAGGCAGCAGTTTCGCACCTGTTGACAATGTCGTCTTCATACCATTCGATGATGCGAAGGAGCTTTTCAACGAATCCCTGCTTGAGAATGAAATCTCGGCCATAAGGCTGACGCTTGAGGAAGGGACCAATGTCACCACTGCTGCAGATGAGATTGAAACTATCATGCTTGCCTCGCACCGTGTCACTGAGGATGAGAAGGACTTCGGTGTGATAAGCCCCGAGTTCATCAATGCAAGATTCAGCGAGATACTTGACCTGATAACGCTTTTCCTGGGCGCAATCGCTTCAATCTCCCTTATCGTAGGAGGAATCGGGATATCAAATACAATGTTCATGAGCGTTCTGGAGAAGACAAGGGAGATAGGCACGATGAAGGCAGTGGGTGCAAGAGAGGACCAGATAAGGAACATATTCCTTACCGAGAGCAGCATGATAGGCCTGCTGGGCGGGATTCTCGGCCTTGCACTTGCAGTGGTTGTGGGCCTTGCCCTCACAGAGTTCCTTGAGCTCAGATTCGTCTTTGATTATACTGTGATGGCCGGAGCTTTGATATTCTCGATAGCTGTGGGCCTTGTTTCAGGCACCTTCCCTGCCATGGAAGCTGCCAAAGTTGATGCCATGGTTGCGCTGAGGTATGAATGATGAACCTGAAGGACTATGTTGATTATTCGATGAAAAACCTTTCTACAAGGAGCCTCCGCAGCTGGCTCACCATAACAGGCATGGTCATAGGAGTCATAGCGATAGTGGTCATACTCTCTGTCAGCGAGGGCTTCAACGAGGACATAACAAAGCAGATTTCAGCCTTCGGCGCAGACCAGATGTTCGTCTACCCTGTGGCATCTCTGGAAGAGGCATTCGGAGGAGGAGGAAGCTTCGCGATGCAGCAGACAAGCGGGAAGCTCTTCCAGGAGGATGTGGATGACATAGAGGGCATACCAGGGGTGAAGAACACCGCGCGTGTCATCTACGGAAGGGCCAGCATCTCCTACAAGGACAAGAACATCACAGCTACAATATTCGCATCCGACAAGGAAATCTTCGAGATGTACGGCGATTATATAGAGCTTGAGAGCGGCAGATTCTACAGGAACGGTGAGCGCCGCGTTGCATTCTTCGCAGCCGATGCTGCAACCGAATATTTCGGAAAGGACAAGGTCGAGGCAGGCAGTTCAATGCTGATTAACGGAAAGAAGTACCGTGTCGTAGGAATCCAGAAAAAGATAGGGACATCTCTGTCTTCACAGGATGATTCTGCCATCTATGTCCCTTTTGAGGACGGAGAGGAGCTTTTCGAAGGGCAGTTCCTTGATGATGAGGTCGGCATGGTGATGATTCAGATTGACGAAGGCTTCGATGCCGATGACATAAAGGATACTATAGAGCGTAAGGTTGCAGCGAATCACGGAGTGAGGATGGATGACCTTGACTTCTCTGTGATAACATCAGACCAGATTATGGAGATTGTGGGGACAGTGCTCGCAGCCGTGCAGCTTGTGCTCCTGATAGTGGCGCTGATAGCATCGGTTGTCGGCGCCATAGGAATAGCGAACACAATGTTCATGAATGTCCTTGAGAGAGTGAGGGAAATCGGAATCCTCAAATCAGTCGGCGCTACAAAAAAAGAAATCCTGACCATGTTCGTTGTGGAGAGCGCAATCATAGGGCTTGCAGGGGGGACGATAGGACTTATTCTCGGCTATCTGCTGCTCCTGTTTCTCATGGAAGCATTCGACGTGCCGGGCCTGCTGACAGCCGGCACAGTGTTCTTTGTCTTCATATTCTCAATAGGGACAGGTCTGCTTGCGGGCATCCTTCCTGCATACCGTGCAGCCAAGATGGACCCTGTTGAAGCATTGGGCTACTGACCCTTGGCTCCGCTTAATGGGATTACCCTGCTTTTCTTCCCGGCAAGATGCTCTGCGGCAGCCGCGACGCTCCTGAGGAATGCCTCTGTATCATCCTTGCCTGTAAGGCCGGTCACCCTTAACAGCCCGGAATGGTAAGGCCATCTTTCCTCAGGAAGGAATGATGTTCCGGGAACTGCGTTGATTACAGGAAGGTTGTTCTCAAGGCAGAACTCGCCCAGCCACTGCGCCTGGTTCGGCGCTGAGCCTCCCCTTGCCTGGAGCTTATCGAATCCGAATCCAAGATAGAAGGATGCAAGGGTGCTGGGGTCGATGCCGTCCAGCTCTCCTCCATGGTCGTAGTATGTCGCGACATAGACTCCTTTATCCTGCATCTCCCTGAGCTGCTCTGCTATATAGACCAGGTTTGTGTTTGCGCGTTTTCTCCTTTCAGTCAGGAATTCCATATCACGCTGGCGCAGTTCTGCGCTCATTTCCATTTTTATCAGATAATTGAGCAGCCCCTTCTGTATGGGTGTAGGCACAAGGCCGAGCGTAGGCTGTACCATGAAGTCCATGGAGCTGAAATAATCATCCCTGATTCTTGCAAAGTATGATGTGGGCCACCACATCCTCAGTGCGCCGAGCCTCATGCCGCACAGTCCGTGGCCCTTAGAGCTTGTCTCGAATACTCCCACAGGAATCTCTATCTGCTCATCCAAAGCTATCTCTATAGGGTCAAGCGCATCGCCGTTCGGCCTGAAGGCCTCGTAAGCGGTATCAAAGAATGCGATTATCGGCCTCTTGTCCTTTTCAGACTGCTTCTTTATCACTTCCATTGTCTCCACAATGACTTCCCTGGGGCTTGCAGAGCCGATGGGATTCCCTATGGTCGTGCAGACAACGCACTGGACCTCTGCACCGTTCTCGCTGCACTGCTCCAGCCTCTCTCCGAGTGATTTGGGGTCAGGCACGCCGTCCTTGCGCAGCTCGAAGTTCCTCAGCCTTGCGTTCCTGTAATAAGCCGCGCCGAGATGTATTATGTAAATCCAGTCATGGACCATCACTGTGTGCTCAGGCTTCAGTATCGCAGGAGCCATCCCGTAATGGGCCGCCTGGCTTCCTCCTGCAGTTACGAGCACCTTCACGTTCTCGAACTTTCCAGGAGGCTTGTTTACGCTGGCCGGGTCGGAAAGGTTGGTCCCCTTCAGGTAATCCCTGAGCTCCGGAAGTCCATAAGAGGCAGTATAGCTGCAGGAACCCCTGTCATTCTCTTCTGCGATGCTTTCGCGCATGCACTGCATGAGGGTAGGGTTAGGGGCGAAGTCCGGGTAGGCGTTCGGGTTCCCGAGTGACATTCCCACTACACGCACTGCCTGGGCGTCCTTCTCACCTCCGGCATCTTTCACCTCTCTCCATATCGCCTCAGGATTGTCGCCGCATTTCTTTATGATTCCTTCATATTTGAGCCTGTCGCCTATCAGGTTCTTCAGAACAGCCCTGTTGCGGGCATTGGCCCTTTCGAAGACATGCTCAAGCCCTGTCACTCTCAGGGTTGTGCTTGCCATCCTGCCAAAAGTGTCTATCGCGTTCTTCCTGTACTCCGGGGTCCGGAAAAGCTGGGCTCTGTTTTTCATGATATCATAACTCCTGCCTCAAGGATTAGATACTATTATTCACAGTTTGATTTTTATATCTTTATGAATCAACTGGAAAATCCGTCGATTGTCACAACTGTCCCCTCGTCCCAGCCCATCATATATTTATTCTTTTGGTTTTTAACTCCAAACAAATGGAGCTGATTGTAGCGGAAAAACCGCGCGTTGCAGAGAAAATCGCGCTTGCAATAGGGGAGAAGGTGGAGAAGAAGGCGCACAACGGCGTCTCCTACTACAGGACCCTGCACAAGGGCACGGAGATTGCCGTGGCTCCTGCGGTAGGCCATGTCTACACCCTTGTGGAGAAGCAGAAATCAAGGGATTATCCGGTATTCGACATAGAATGGGTGCCTGCATATGAGGCATCCAAGGATGCCGCATACACCAAGGGATATGTGCACCTTCTGCAGAAGCTCGGGACAAAGGCAAAGACCTTCATATCAGCCTGCGACTATGACATCGAAGGGAGCACGATAGCATACAATGTCTTCCGCTATGCGACGACGATAAGAGACGGGCAGAGGATGAAGTTCTCTGCACTAACAAAAGGAGACCTTTATGATGCTTATGAGAACAGGGGAGATTTCGACTACAACAACGCATATGCAGGAGAGACGCGGCATATAATAGACTGGTACTACGGCATAAACCTCAGCCGTGCGCTGATGAGCGCATTGAGGAGGGCCCACCGCTACAAGGTGCTTTCAATAGGCCGTGTCCAGGGCCCTGCGCTCTCAATACTTGCGAATCTTGAGAAAAAGATACAGGCATTTGTCCCGGTCCCTTACTGGGAGCTCACAGCAAAGGTAAAGAAAACAGACTTCATGCACAAGAAAGGCAGGTTCCTTGATGAATCCGAGGCAGCCAGCGCTCTTTCCAATACCAAAGAGGAAGGCATTGTGAAAAGCATGGAGAGGAAAGACCATGATGTGCGCACAAACCCCTGCTTTGACCTGACAAGCCTGCAGATAGAGGCCTACAGGCTCTTCAAGTACACCCCCTCGCGAACACTTGAGATTGCTCAGAACCTTTACGAGGCGTCCCTCATCACTTATCCAAGGACATCATCGCAGAAGATTCCACCCACGATAAAGCTTCCCCCGATAATATCATCCCTTTCAAAGAATCCTGAATACAAGGACCTGGCTGAGAAGCTCATCAGTAACAGCTGGTACAAGCCTATGCAGGGGAAGAAGGACGACCCTGCGCACCCTGCAATACATCCGACAGGGATGAAGGGGAGCGTAGACGGCCCTGAGAAGAATCTGTATGACCTGATAGTGCGCCGTTTCATGGCTGCATTCGCTCCGCCTGCAAAAAGGCAGAGCGTGAGGGTGGAGGTCGATGCAGGGGAACTGTATGCAGCATCAGGCAGCAGGCTTGTTGAGAAAGGGTGGACAGAGTTCTACGGCAAATACTACAAGACAGAGGATGTCGAGATTCCTGAGTTCAAGGAAGGGGAGAAGGTAAATCTTTCAGGGAAGAAGAAGACAAAGAAAGAGACAAAGCCGCCGAGAAGATTCACAGAGGCATCCATCGTGTCAGAGCTGGAGAAGCGCCAGCTGGGAACCAAGGCGACACGCGCAGGGATAGTGGACACATTGTTCAAGCGCGGCTATGCGAAGGGGAAGTCCATAGAGGTGAGCGAATTCGGCCTCAAGGTATACGAGATTCTCCAGAAATACGCGCCTGAAATCCTTGACGAGAACCTCACAAAGAAGATAGAGGAGGACATGGAAGCCATACAGGAAGGGAAGCTGCACAAGGAAAAGGCCATAGAGGACAGCAGGGAAGTCTTAACGCAGATCCTTGACAAATGGAAAAACAACGAGGAGAAGATAGGCAAAGACCTTCTTGAGGCGCTGAAGGAGACCCTTGAGAAGGAGAGCCTCATAGGGGTCTGCGACAAATGCGGCAAGCAGCTCCGCATCATAAGGATGAAGTTCGGAAAGCAGTTCATCGGATGCTCAGGATATCCTGAATGCAGGAATACCTATCCCCTGCCCACCGGGGCATACATAACACCGCTCGGCAAGCCATGCAGCTCTTGCGGAAAGCCAACAATAAAAGTTAAAAAAGGCAGGACCAGATATACAATGTGCATAGACCCGAATTGTCCTTCAAAAGCGAGTTGGCACAGAGGCGGTGGGCATGAGAAGGATAGCAAATCATCAGGTAAAGGGAAAGAGAGTCCTCGTAAGGGTTGATTTCAACTGCCCTGTCGAGGACGGCAAGGTGATGTCTGATCTCCGCATCAGGGCCCATGCCAAAACAATCAGAAATCTCAGCGACAAAGGTGCAAAAGTCATAGTTCTTGCGCATCAGGGAAGGAAAAACCATAACGACTTCATGAGCCTTGAGCAGCATGCGAAGATACTGCATCATATCCTGGGGAGTGATGTCGCATTCGTTGATGATGTCATAGGCGAAAGGGCCAGGCATGCGATAGAGAAGCTGGAAGAGGGCCAGGTCCTTGTCCTTGACAACGTGAGGAACCTGAAATGCGAAACCGAACACCCCCACAGCCAGGGCGAAATCGTTTACCACCTTTCCCCTCTTGCGGATTATTTCGTGCTTGATGCATTGTCAGTCGCGCACAGGAAGCATTCAAGCATAGTCGGTTTCAAGGAAAAAATCCCGTGCTTTGCAGGGGAGGTGCTGGCAGCAGAGATTGATGCTGTGGAGAAAATCCGGAAAGGGACGGACGTGACGTTCATTTTCGGGGGCTCAAAGGCTGATGACTCTTTCAGGATTATGGACAAATGGCTCTCAGAAGGCCAGGCAAAGGAAGTCCTTGTCGCGGGAGCATTGTCCGTGCTCATGCTCCATGCGGAAGGGCATAATATAGCAGGCTCCATGGACTATCTGAAGAATTCAGGCCTTGATGAGAAGGTCCCTGCCGCAAAGGAGATGCTGAGGAAATTCGACGGCAAGATTATGCTTCCTGTCGATGTAGGCATTTCTGTGAGGAGGGAGCGCAGGGATACTGAAGGAGTGAGGATAGAGAGGCGGGAATGCGATGTCGACAGCATAAAGGAAGGGCAGATATGGGACATAGGGGACAAGACAATCGAAAGATATGTCAGAGTGATAAACAATTCCCATTTCATTGTGTTGAACGGGCCCATAGGAGTCTATGAGCTGGAAGATTTCTCAAAAGGGACGAAAGCCATTTTAGAAGCCATAGCAAGATGCGATGCATTCTCCCTTCTTGGAGGCGGCCACACAATAGCAGCGCTTGAGCGCTTCAATATTGAGAAGAAATATTTCGGCTATGTGAGCCTCTCAGGGAAGGCATTGATAAGATATCTGTGCGGGGACAAGCTTGTGGGACTCGAAGCCCTGGAAGAGAATGAGGAGAAATTCAAGGAATTCTGATTTGCTTACCTTTTTATATTAGGCATGTCTAGATACAAAAGTAGAGGGGGTTCTTCATGACAATCAACAAAAAGATTGTGGACATTGCAAGGAAGAAGCTAGGAGACGAGAAGGTAATCCTCTCCCTGGAGCAGAAAGGTTTCTGCGTTTCTTTTCTTAAGAGCAGGAAAACAAAGGAGATTGAGTCAAAAGACCCCAAAGAATTCCGAAAGCTCATCAAATCTGCTTCGGTCTCATGGGCAGACTACATAGTGGAGGACCTGAAAAGGGATGCTAAGAAGGTCTCTACGCCGCTTGGCTTCAGCGAGCAGCTTGTGAGCAGCCTGCTCAGCGGAGCATCGCAGAGCGGTTATGAAGATTATGATGTGGAGATGGGAATCCTTGTGCCTGTCATCTATGCGAAAGGCTTCGAGGTCAGGATAGAGTACCTTCTTCTGCTGATGAAGAAGAACCTGGTCGTCACCATCCACACAACGGAGGCAGCACGTTTCTTCAGGCTGAGACGCTACGGAAAGAGGTTCATGAGCAAGATAGACCCTGAGGACCCCAGAGCAGACCAGCTTTCGCTTGTCCTGATAAGGATACTTGATGAGAACAACAGCAGGAACTTCGACTCACTGAGGTCGATAGAGCAGAGCGCTGACAAAGTGAGCGAGAAGCTCTCCAGGACAGATACACCGCGCGAAGAGATAGGAAAGGAAATCCACCTGATGAAGCATGCGCTGATGGTATACCTGAACGGACTGTGGCAGACCATAGACGTGCTCAACACCCTCCGTTACGGGGACCCTGAGGTGCTGACAGATGATGCCAGGATTCTCCAGAGAATCGGAGCCCTTGTCATCGAAGTCAACTATCAGATACAGCTTGCGGAGCACATGGGCGAGGTCCTTGCAAGCGGACTGGAAGTCATGCAGAGCATATACAACAACCAGCTGCAGATACTGAATAACAAGCTGGCACTTCTTGTCGGATATCTGACTGTTGTCGGAACTGCCGTCCTGGTCCCCAACACAATAGCGACAATCTTCGGTGTGCCTTTCTTCACGTTCGGCCCTGATTTCCTTCCTGCTTACCTGATTATCATTTCTGCTTCGACAATCATCTCTGTTGCTGTTGCCTACTGGTGGGTGAAAAAAAGCGGTCTTCTGCCTAAAGACGACGCCTGATTCTGCATTCTGAGTGGCTAAGCACAACCCTTATAAAAGGTTATGAATATATATTCATTATGGTGCGTCCAAAGAAATGCAGGTTTGTCTATGCTGAACCTGGAGTTGTCTACTTCAAGCCAAGGGGGGTTCCGCTTGTAGAGCTGAAAGAGGTGGCCCTTACAGTGGAGGAATTCGAGGCAGTCAGGCTCAGCGACCTTAAAGGGATGGAGCAGAAAAGAGTGGCAAAGAAGATGGGCGTTTCGCAGCCCACGTTACACAGGCTGCTTGCTTCAGCCCACAAAAAGATTGCAGATGCGCTTGTCAGCGGCAAGGCAATCAGGATTGAAGGGGGCACCTATTCAGTAAAAAAGAGGTGAATCTAAATGCCAGGAGGAGACGGAACAGGCCCTTGGTGGGCACAGGGAAGATGGAACTGCTGGAGAGGCAGGATGGGCAGAGGCTTTGGAAGGGGATTCAGCCCTTATCCGGTCATGCAGCCCACAAAGGAAGAACTCAAAGCCTATGCAGAAGAGCTGAAGGCTGAACTGAGTGTGGTGGAAAAAAGGATAAAAGAAGTGAAATGATTATTTCTTGTAAAGCTTCTTGATTTTTCCAAGAATCATTTCCTCAATGCCGAATTTCACATCCTTGCTCGGCATGATTACTATCGCAGGCCATGCGAGGCCTTCGGCATATGCGACCCTGACACGCCTGTGGCCGTCGAGCAGGATATCCTTCCTCTTTTTCCTGAGGACTATGATTGGCGTGTTATAGCCCTCGCCTATGGCGGAGCTTATCATCCTCATCTTCTCTGCTGCAGTGGCTTCTGTCTCCTCTCCGGGATAAGTGTAATGTATCTCCCCTATGTCCTTGTGGCTCAGCTCGGTCTTGTCTATGGAGAACTCCAGGCCAGGGTAAAGCCTCTCATAATACTCCATGAGCTTTCTGCCTATCCTCTCCTCTTCTTCCGGCGGAACAAGTCCAACAACCATCCAATCACCGGAGCTTAAACTCATGGTATGTTTTAATTCCTTTCATGCGTTATCTCTTTGATGCCTATTTTGATAAAGAACGCCACAATCGTCACTCAGAATGCTGCAAGGGAGATCAAGGAAGCAGACATACTGGTAGAGGACAATAAGATAAGCGGCATTGCTGAAGGGATAAAGGAAAAAACCGATGTCGTGCTTGATGCAGCAGGCAGAATAGCAATGCCAGGGCTTGTCAATACGCATACGCATCTGGCCATGACCGTATTCAGGGGCTACGGCGAGGACCTTCCCCTCCACAGATGGCTTGAGGAGAAAATCTGGCCTATCGAGGCGAAGCAGACGGCAGAGGATGCAGGCATTGCAGCGCAGCTTGCCTTCTGCGAGATGCTGAAGAGCGGAACAACAGGATTCGCGGAGATGTGCATCATCGATACAATGCACATGTTTGAAGCTGCTGCAAAAGCAGGGATGAGGGGCTTGATTGCCCAAGGTGTCCTTGACCTCGGCGATTCTTCAAAGGATGAAGCGCTCCTGAAGGATGCAGGAAGCGTTCTTGATTACCAGACCGGGATTGTGAAGGCTTCAGTAGCCGCCCATGCACCTTATACATGCTCCGAAGAGCTCCTTGTGAAGACAAAAGAGCTGGCAAAGCAGAAAGGGCTCATGTACCAGATACATGCCAGCGAGACACGCAAGGAGGTTTTCGACATCCTGAAGAGAACAGGCAAGTATCCCTATGAATATCTTGATTCAATCGGGCTGATGGATGATGGTTCAATCTTCATACACGGGAACTGGCTCACAAAAAGGGAAATAGAGCTTGCAGGGAAAAAGAAACTGAATGTCTCCAGCTGCCCGGTCAGCGGCCTGAAGCTTGCAACAGGGGGCATAACCCAGTCAAAGGAGCTTGATGCCGCAGGAGTGAATGTTTCCCTCGGCACAGACAGCGTCGCGAGCAACAATTCCCTGGACATGTTCGAGACAATGAAGCTCTCAGCACTGCTGCAGAAGCACCACTACTGGAAGGCCGATGCCCTTCCCATGCAGAAAGTGCTGGACTTCGCAACCCTCAACGGAGCAAAAACAGCCGGCTTCGACGCAGGCTCAATAGAGGAAGGGAGGCTTGCAGATATAATCCTGCTTGAGAAAGGCCCGAACATGCGCCCCGGACATGATGCTGTTGCCAATATCGTATATGCTGCAGGACCGCAGAACGTTACAGACGTGATTATTGACGGGAAGCAGGTGGTGCAGGACAGGAAGATTCTTACCCTTGATGAGCATGAAATCATGGAAAAGACAGAAGCCCTTGCAAAGGATATCACCGTCAGATAAAGTCCATTGTCGAACACAATTTCTCATTCTTGACTACCGAAAAATTTATAAAGGGCTATGTTCATAAATCATATAGCGAGTTTTTAAAAACTTTACCCTGATTCGCGGAGGTTTTTCAATGGGTTCAACAACTACAAAATGTCCTGAATGCAAGAGCAAACGGATTATTCGTGATTATGAGAAAGGAGAGCTGCTTTGCGCAAGCTGCGGCCTGATTATAGCCGAGAATATCCATGATATGGGTCCTGAATGGCGTGCCTTTGATGCTGAGCAGAAGGAGAAGAAGGCCAGAGGAGGGGCCCCTATCAAGTATATGAGGCCCAACAAAGGCCTTGTGACTGAAATCGACCAGTACAACAGGGATATCAGGGGAGGGAAAATAAGCCCCAAGAAGCAGGCCCAGCTCTACCGTATGAGGAAATGGCACAAGCGCGTTTCCATAGCAACCTCTATGGAAAGGAACCTTGTCATCGCCCTTGCTGAGCTTGACAGGGTCGCTTCCGCACTGGGCCTTCCCGAGAACATCAAGGAGAGCGCAGCACTTCTCTACAGGCGTGCTGTGAAGGAAGAGCTTATCAGAGGAAGACTAATCGAGAGCGTTGTTTCTGCTGTTATCTATGCTATCTGCAGGCTGCAGGGAATCCCAAGGACCCTTGACGAGATATCAAGGGCTTCGGGCATAGAGAAAAAGGAGATCGGGAGGGCATACAGGTTCCTCAAAAGCGAGCTCAAGGTTGATGTGCCGCTCACAGACCCTGCACAGTACGTGCCTAAATTCGCCACTGCGCTGAAGCTCGGCGGAGATGTCCAGAACGAGGCAATCAAGCTGATAAAGAAAGCGCTCAAGAAAGGCCTTATCTCAGGAAGAGGGCCCACAGGCGTTGCTGCAGCAGCACTCTACATAGCAAGCGCTATGCACGGGGAGAAGAAGACCCAGAAAGAGGTCGCTGATGTGGCCGGCGTGACTGAGGTCACAATCAGGAACCGCTACAGGGAACTCAAGAAAGAGCTCGGCCTCAAGGTCAATCTTTGAAATCCGGTGAGATTCCAAACCTTTAATTTTCTTTTTTACTCTCTTGTTTCGATATATCTGAGAAATTCATCCCTGCATTTTTTCCCTTCCTTTGAACTTTCCAGATATCCTACGAATTCTATGAACTGCGAGATTGTTTCAGGATGCAGATGGTGCTCCATCTCGCATGCATCATCCGATGCAGTCTTCTCCGGAAGTCCTATGAAAATCAGGAATTTCCTGAATGTCTCATGCTTCTCCGCAGTGTTCTTTCCTATCTCTATGCCTTTCTTTGTCAGTGTTATCGCGCCGTATCTCTCATAGTCCACAAGCTCTGCATCCTCAAGCTTGCGCAGCATCTCCACGACGCTCGGCGGCTTGACATCCATTGCAGCTGCTATGTCCCGCACTTTCAGGTATCCCTTCTTTTTCTGGATAAGATAAAGAGTTTCCAGATAGTCCTCAACCTTTCTGCTGGCTTTCTTCATGAAGATATTATTAGGGAACCCTAATATAAACCTAATCTCCCCCGGGCAGAATCTTGCCTCAGGAAGTTTTGATTAAACTTTTAACCTGAATGCAATATAAGGAAAAGTTTAATGATGAAAAATGCAATACCTCTGAGGAAGCTTTTGGGAAAAGCTTCACCAAAACTAGTTTTTGATGAAACTTTTTCCCTAAAAAGTTTCCAATGACGAAGATCTTGAGTTCTGAAAGAACTCGAGAGACTTGAACTCTGTTCAAGTGGGTCTTGAGTTCTGAAACATCATGAAAAGTTGGGGGATTTCATGAAGCAAAAGATATTCTGCATTGCCATAGGGCTTGTTCTGGGATTAGTGATTTACCATTTCTTTTCCGTATTAGTCTTCACGCCGCTGATAATGCCCGTTTTCTCTCCTGAGGACGGGAATGAAATAATAAATTTCATAGACAGCGCCGAGACTTCAATAGATATTGAAATCTATGTTTTGACCTCAAGGGATGTTGTGGAAGCGCTGGAGCGCGCAAAGCAGCGCGGAGTCAGAATCAGGATAATAATAGAGAGAAATACTATGGGCAACGGCAATGAGGAAATCTACAAGGAGCTTGCGGCCAAAGGATTCAACATAAGATATGCAGGAAGCTTCTACAAGCTCACGCACTCCAAGTATATTATAATAGACAGGAAAGCCGTCCTGGTCGGCTCCCATAACCTCAGCAATTCAGCCATCAACAAGAACCGCGAGGCATCTGTCATAATATACAATAGTAATATAGTGGATGAATTCCTGGAATCATTTGAAACAGACTGGATGTTAGCATACTAGGCTCTCTGCATCACATACTTCGCATAGAGCTTTGCGAATATCCTGTATTTCCCCCGCCCCAGCTTGATTATCTGCCCTCTGTCAAGCAGTCTTCTTGTCAAAGCAGTCACGGGGCCGAGCGGTTTCCCAAGCTCCTCAGCGATGTCAGAGACATGCATCCCCTCCTCGTTCTTTGCAAGCACTATGAGTATCTCCCGCTCTGCAGGCGGCGTCTCCTGGTACATCCTGCCGAACCATTCCCTTGAGAACATGCCCATGATATAAGGGAGATAGGCAAGATAATGCCGTTTCGTCATTATCTTCTCGTCATCCCTCAATCTGTCATATATATAACGGCAGACGCTCTTGAACAGCCTCGGGTTTCCCTGAGTGTCATTCATTATCGAGCGCCTGCACTCCTCACCCATCTTGAGCTTGCTCTCCTTCAATGATTTCTCCACAAATGCCCTTGCATCATGCTCATCAAGAGGTTTCAGCACAACTGTTCTCACGACGTCTGATTTTATCCTGAATTCCTTTGTGGAACTAAGGACAAATGAGATGTTTTTCTTCTTCCATACTGACTTCAGGCTTTCAGTCAGCCTCATAATCTCATCCTCAGCTTTCTTCATGTTGTCTATATCATCTATGAAGAACACCACCCCGAAGTATCTTGTCCCTAACCTGAGTCTTTTGACAAGCTCGTCGAAACTAGCAGGCGCCTTTTTCCCTATGCCGAAAGAGCCCGGCACCGTCAGTATCTCGTGGTACAATTTATCCACGACGACCTCCATGCTCTCCCCTTTCTCAGCCTTCACAAAAGGCGCGAACATGCCCTCCTTCTCAGCCAGCCCCTTGAAATACCTCATAAGGGATGTTTTCCCCAGCCCCGGGATGGCTGTCACTATCAAAACGCCTGGCTGCTTGGAGCTTGCGGCGTTGAGGAAAGCCTTAAATATAATGGATTCGTCTTTCCTACCATATATGTTCCCTGGCTTGTCTTCCCAGGGTGTGAAGGGGTTGGGACCTTTGATATTAACCACCTCTATATCTTGTTTGTAACAACAAACTACAAGCCTTGTAGTTTTTGTAGTTTTCACTTATACCTTAAACCTAAACATTTATAAAGCGCCCGAGACCCGAATATATCATGACCTCTAAAAATTATGTATTCGGGGCGTTGATGCTACTGCTCATCGTCGCCAGTGTATTCACTACCGGCGCTGTTTCAGACGAAGCTCTGAAAGAGAGCCAGCTGGTAATAATACCTGTTGAAGATGATGAGATGACGGTCAGGCTGACAGTATTGGCCTTTGACCCGGCAGTAAGCACCGGCGGTACTAATATAAGGACTAGAATGGAAGAAGTGGCACAGGAATGTGCGGATGAGCCTGACCTGATGGCCTGTATTATGGAAAGGGCCCAGGAGATCAATGCAGGCGAAGACTATGAATTAGGCTTCGAATCCGTGCAGAATGCACGCGTAACGCTGTCATATTATAATACAATATCAAATACCTACGACCCTGTGCCCGGCTGTGAGAACAAGCTGGCAAGCACAGCAGCCACAGCGACGCAGCCTTCAGAGGAAGGAACCTCTGAGATAACCTACTATTACGCAGAATGTGACATATCCCCGGCAGTTGAAGGTCAGCCGGGAAGGACCACCTTATGGGCCGACTACAACCCCGATGTAGGCAGCGGCATAAAACCAAGCCGTACACAGTACTTCTTCAACCAGGTCAATGTTGATGCAGCAGAGCAGCTCACCCAGAACCTGAACAACCTGATGGTGGGCCTGCTGAACAATATAGCAACCTCACCCCTCTGTCTCGGTGTATTCCTCATAATGGGGCTCCTGCTCTCATCACTGTACTTCGCAGGCAAGTCACCGGTTACACTCCTTGACATAACAACCCCGAGGCTTCCCCAGCCAAAGGGTGTTGCGGCAGGCGGACAGATACTGATGCCTTTCGGTTACACAGAGATGAAGAGGACGCTCAAAGGAAAGATGGGCAAGGCCGTTGGTGCGGCTTACCTCGGAGCCAAGGCAGCACAGAGAGGCATGTCAGGGAACAGGGACCTCGCCAGGCAGAAGGAGAAGCTGGCCAAAGACAAGGGCACACTGGCAGACAGGCATGCAGGCGATGTCGAGCAGAACAAGAAGGCAGCAGAGGCGCTCATCACAGCAGCCCATGAAGTGGGGCTTGGCAAGAAGGCAGACATACTGGCGAAGATGCCTTACTATTATGGAGATGCAGAGCAGCGCCTTGCACAGCAGGTGCTTGACGCACTTGAGAAAAGAGGCGGAAAGGATGCCCTCAGGGCAATGAACATGAGGGGCTACCTCCTTGACCAGAGAACCTTCAAGAGCCTTGAATCACTTACAGGACATGGTGCAGTAGGGAAGAGAGACGCTGTACACTATGTAGTTACCAACAAGCTTGGAAAGGCATTCGGTGTGAACCGCTATGCAGTCATAGGTGGTTTCGTACCGAGCATGTACGACTCAGTCTGGAGAGTAGGGAAAGTCACAGGCAGAATGACCAAGGCAATGGCAAAAGAGGTGCCTTCACTCACACGCGGAGCAGCAAGGACCACCATGGAGATGGTGGGCGGAAGGCGTGCAGTCGAGGAGCTTGAGGCAAGAGCCAAGACCTCAGCCACAGCAGCATGGCTTACAAAGAAGCACCCGTCTGAAATTGAAATCGGGCAGGCATTCCCTGTCAACGACAAGATGGGCCACCTCTACAACACTCTCAAGGGCGAGGCGCTCCATGACGAGATGAGGTATGTCCTCAGACAGCTCTACAAGAAGATGGGCATACGCTTCGACGTCAGCGAGCATGAGCTTTCGGAGATGGGCACAAAGGACGTTGACATACTGAAAAGGTCAGGCTTCAAGGCATCTGCAGAGCTTGCAGAGGTTGAAGGTGAGATAAGAAGGGTGCTTGCCAACAAGGATATGGATGCACACCAGAAGCTT
>Ga0180437_10005526_pt1 | contig 17255 bp, 19 predicted proteins | sample SS_ome_4_FD_132410 | JGI IMG/M metagenome (GOLD analysis project Ga0180437, IMG submission 132410) | Hypersaline lake sediment archaeal communities from the Salton Sea, California, USA - SS_3_D_1 metaG | ecosystem: Environmental > Aquatic > Non-marine Saline and Alkaline > Hypersaline >... | reverse complement strand
CTCATTTGCAGGATTCCGAAACAGCGAAGCGCCGGCATCCACAAATACTTGCGAAGCTCCCAGCTGGTCTTGGGTAGTTCGTCATCCTTGTAACGTTTACCGCGTTCCAACACCAGGACTGAATAACCTTTTTCAGCCAGACGCATTGCAGAGACGCTGCCGCCAAATCCTGAGCCAACGACAACAAAATCAAATATTGGATTCATTTCAGGATTATTATCCATAAGGGTATCCAAGAAAATTCAAAACTAAGGCTGAAAAAACCGCATTAAATGAGTAATTGTATTCAAGAACTGCCGGATAACGAATTTACAGGTCGTAATCGTAAAATCCTTTGCCCGATTTGCGCCCTAAATGACCTGCATCAACCATTTTCCGAAGCAGGTAAGCAGGCCGGTATTTATCATCCCCCAGGTCATGCTGCAGAACCTCCATCACTTTCAACACCACATCAAGTCCAATTAAATCGCATAATGCAAGCGGTCCGATGGGGTGTTTCATTCCAAGCTTCATCACTGAATCAATGTCTTCAGCTGACCCAATGCCTTCTTGCAGTGTGAAGACAGCTTCATTAATCATTGGACACAGAATCCGGTTAGAAATAAAGCCAGGCGAATCGGCCGCTTCAACCGGAACTTTCCCCATTGACTGGCAAATCTTCATCGTTGTATTCAAGGTTTCATCGCTGGTAGAAAGACCTCGGATCACTTCCACCAACTCCATTAGCGGTACCGGGTTCATAAAGTGCATGCCGATAACCTGCTTTGGCCGATTGGTCCCGGCTGCGATTTTGGTAATGCTGATGGAGGAGGTATTGGTTGCGAATAGCGCCTGCGGACCAGCTAGCTTATCCAGATCGGCAAACAGTTTCAATTTGAGATCCAAATCCTCTGTCGCTGCTTCAATAACCATATCTGAGGAAGCTACCTCGTCCAATGTGGTGGTCAACTCAATTTCGAAAGCAGCCTGCTTTTGTTCCTGGTTGATCAAATCTTTCCCAGCTAATTTCTCGACAGACCTGGCGATCATTGACTTTGCCCGATCGAGCTGGTGTGATTCAATGTCCATCAGAATGACACGATAACCCGAAGTCGCCGCAACCTGCGCGATCCCGTTCCCCATAGTGCCCGCACCAAGCACAAAGATTTTCCTTATATCCATTCCGTCTCCTTAATTAATTGAGTTACCCATTTTCTATTTCGACTGCCATCGCCACGGCTTCTGCCCCGCCCAGGCACAGGCTAACAATGCCGCGTTCCAACCCACGGTCACGCAGCGCATAAATTAATGTCGTAAGCACCCTGGCACCGCTGGCGCCAATCGGATGGCCTAACGCAATCCCTCCCCCATGTACGTTAACTTTCCCCCAATTCCAGCCAGAACCTTCCAATGCTTTACCATTGGCCAGCACCTGCGCCGCAAAAGCTTCATTCAACTCGATTAAATCCACATCAGCAAGTTCCCACCCAACCCTGGCCAGCAGTTTTGGAACAGCGACTGCAGGTGCATTGAATAAATACTTTGGCGCGACCGCCGCCTGGGTATACCCAACAATGCGCGCCAGCGGTTTAAGCCCCCTACTTTCCGTTTTTCGCCTGCTGGCTACAACCAGGGCTGCCGCGCCGTCATTCAAACCAGGCGCATTTCCAGCAGTTACCTTTCCATCTGCCTGAAAAGCGGGTTTAAGTCCGGACAACGCTTCGATCGAGGTATCCTCGCGTGGCGTTTCATCTACTTCAAAGATCTTTATTATTTTTTTTCGTCCAGTGACTTCAACAGGTATGATCTCTTCCTTGAACTTGCCTTTTTTTATTGCATCTATTGCTTTTTTGTGGCTCTGATAAGCGTATTCATCCATCTCCTGGCGTGAGATTTCGTATTCCTCCGCAATGAATTCGGCTGCATTGCCCATGCCCCAATCTTCAAACGGATCCCACAGACCGTCATACACCAATGAGTCGGTCAATTGTGCGTTCCCAAAACGCAGCGCTCCAGTGCGTCCATCCACCAGGTAAGGCGCCCGGCTCATATTTTCCATTCCACCGCTAACAAATAAATCACCATCGCCTGCCCGGATAGATTGCGCCGCCAGCATGACCGTCTTCAACCCCGACCCGCATACTTTATTCACGGTGGTTGCCCCAACGCTTTCAGGCAATCCCGCGAATATCGCGGATTGCCTGGCTGGCGCCTGACCGAGGCCCGCGCTGACCACATTTCCCATCAACACCTCATCAATTTGTTCTAAAGCGGAGATGCTAGCGCGTTCCACCGCTGCTTTTATGACCACAGCTCCCAACCTTGGAGCGGGAATCCCACTCAAACTCCCTAAAAAACGACCGCTTGGCGTACGTACTGCGCTCAAGATAAGGGCATCCCTTTCATCAGCTGCCTGGTTCATATTTTGCCTCCATGAAATCGTATTGTTGTTCTAATAATTGCTGGTGAATTCTAAAATGCAGCTTAATTAAGAATTTTCATATCTGGTGCCGGTTATTCATCTATTTCTCTCATTTCCCATTCCCATGCTTGTTTGATGCGCTTATAACTGTCCTCCAGCGTTTCCGGCAGTACGCGCGTTTCCCCTAATGTCGACATAAAATTCGTGTCACCCTTCCAACGTGGAACGATGTGAAAATGCAGGTGCTCGGAGATGCCTGCTCCTGCTGCTTCACCGATATTCAATCCCACGTTGAATCCTTGGGCCTGGTATTCCCTTTTTATCACTGCGATGACCCTGGTTGTAAGCTCCATCATCTCCGCACGTATGGCAGCATCCAATTCTTCAATGTCAGAACAATGTATATATGGCACAACCATGGTATGCCCGCTTGTATAAGGGTAGCGGTTCAGGATGGCACAGTTGTATTCGGCTCTGTGAAAGATAAGGTTGCCCGGTCCGTCCGGTTGTGCTAGCTCATCACAGAATACACAACCCGCTTCATTTTTATGATTTTTTATATAGGTCATTCGCCAGGGAGACCAGAGTTGGTCCAAAATTTGTCTCAGTTTTTATATATTTTGACTTATCAAGGGATGCCGCAATGCTTGCGTTGGATCCCAGTGTAATCAATCAAGGTAATTGTAGCAAAAATTTCGTTTGTAGGGAATAGTTGACAGTCCACCCGAAGCGGAGTATCCTAACTTTTCCGAATACAGGTTATCCTTACCTGTAAGAAATCTGTCAAAAAATATGAACCAACTCACGTTCCTCGATCCCGTTCCTTGGACGGTAACCGAATTAACCAATCACCTGCGAGACCTGATCGAAAGCGACAATCATACCCAGGATATTTGGGTTAGAGGTGAGGTTTCTAACCTCTCCCAGCCAGGTTCAGGGCACATATACTTTACTTTGAAGGATAGTTCCTCTGCCCTGCGATGTGTTATGTGGCGCAACGCAGCGCTCAGGCTGGTCAGTGTTCCCCAGAATGGCGATGAAATTGAAGTTCACGGCGCTATCAGCATTTATGAAGCTGCCGGTCAATACCAATTATACGCCGACCAGTTACGCCCATTAGGCGAAGGAGCGCTTTACCAGGAATTCCTGGAATTGAAATTAAAATTAGAATCGGAAGGTCTATTCGATCCCGCCGCAAAACAGCCTATACCCGAGATCCCGCAGCGGATTGGAATTATTACCTCTCCCACCGGTGCGGCACTTCAGGATATCTTAAACACCATCAAGCGCCGTTTCACTTGCGCAAAAGTTATCCTCGCCCCTAGCGCGGTACAGGGAAGCGAAGCGCCGCTTGGAATTGTAACCGCTCTTAATCAATTAAATAACCTTGTTGAACCAGACGTAATCCTGCTCGCCCGCGGCGGCGGCTCGATCGAAGACCTGTGGGCATTCAACGATGAAAGGGTAGCGCGTGCCTTAGCGGCTTCTGAAGCCCCGGTGATCTGCGGTGTCGGGCATGAAACGGACTTCACCATCGCGGATTTTACAGCTGATCTCCGGGCGCCGACTCCCACTGCAGCGGCAGAGCTAGCCACACCCCACCGGGCCGAATTATCCGCGATACTGGAAGACCTGACCCTACGTATGAACCAGGTTATCTCGACCAGATTAAACACAAACCGGACGGAAATCAGAAACCAAATCAATTTACTTGCACTGCGCTCCCCTCGAGGACGGATCCGTTCCGGCCGGCAAAGTTTGGATGAACTCTCCAAAAGAATTCGGTTAACGATGAGTCACACTCTGCAGCTCAACCGGGAAAGATTAGCAAGCAAAGAAATGCAGCTTATTTCGTTAAACCCTTTAGAAATACTAAAACGCGGCTATGCCGTCCTCTCGCTCCCAGATCAAACCATCGTGCGCACAATTCATCAGGTAAAACCAGAAGCCAGGATAAATGTACGCTTACATGATGGGCAGTTCGATGTAAAAGTTGAGAATAAGATTGAACCGGACCAGGAGCATTAACCATCTTATGCAAACAGATAACGACCAAGCGATCACAGAATATATCCGGGATCTGGAAGATCAACTGGAAGAAGCTGGTCAAATCAGCGCTAACCGCGCTTTCAATCTGGGCTGCTGGCTCGGATTAGTCCCGGCTGGGATGCTTACCTTATTGATCTTCTTTTTAAGCGAAGGCAGCTGGATTGTCACCCTGGTGAGCGCGGTAATGATATTGATCTCCCTGATCGCGCTGGCCAACCTTGCAGCTTATTTTGCGAAATCCAAATCGATGAGCCGCAGGTATGATGACCGAATTAAAGCCCAGGTTGCTAAAATACTTGAAGAATTTGAGCTGACTGGCGATGAGTTCAACCAGATTATGGTAGACACGCTGCCGGGTGATTCGGTATTGAAAAAACTCATGTCAGCGGATGTATAGGATTATAAAATGACAAAAAAAGCAGGAAACAAAGATTTCGATTTCACACCACTTGAAGAATTGACCTACGAAAACGCGCTCGAAGAATTAAACATTGTTGTCCAGAAACTCGAAATTGAACAACTTTCCCTCGAAGAGGCGCTGGCTTATTTCGAGCGCGGACAAAACCTTGCCCAGTACTGCGCGAAGCTGCTGGACCAAACAGAGTTGAAGGTCGAACAAATCATTGGGGAGGAAATGGTCGATTTTGAGTTTGATAAAGAATAAGATCTGTCCGTTAAACTGAAATAATCGTGAAAATAATCTATTCGATATCCATTGAGCCGATTCATGAGCAATTAGGCTCCGCCAGGCGCTGCAGTGTTCAGCCGTAGGGGTCAGCCAGAAGCTGTTACTTCAGGTTCTAACCGACCTTCAGGGAGTGAAATCCTGCGCCTGTTAAGTTATCTAAAACCGTATAAATGGCGTATGGGCATCGCCATTGCAGCTACCTTGATCGGATCGGCTCTCAGTCTGGTTTTCCCATGGTTTTTGCAAATTATCGTAGACACGGTGTTTACCCGGGGTGATTATGCTCAACTTAATCGCGTTACCGCAGCGTTGATCGGTGTCTTCCTTTTGAGGTCTGTGTTCCACTATTTCCAGGGATATTTCTTAAACTACGTAGGAGAAAGGATTGTAAGTGACCTGCGTATCGAAGTATATACGCACTTGCAGGAGCTCAGCGTCCGCTTCTACAGCGACCGCCGTGTGGGAGAAATTATCTCACGCTTATCTTCTGATGTAACCATGGTGCGGACCGCCCTCACAAACAATGTCGCCTTAGTGCTCAGCCAATCAGTCACGTTTATCGGGTCGTTAGTGTTGATGCTGGTGCTCAATTGGCGGCTGACCCTGCTCATTCTGGCGCTGGCTCCCTTTGTTTCGGCCAGCGCAGTTCTCTTCGGCCGCCGTATTCGAAGGCTGTCCGCGAATGTACAGGATAACCTGGCTGATAGCAACGCAACCGCTGAAGAAGCGCTCAGCGGTATACGGATTGTAAAAGCATTTACACGTGAGGTCTTCGAGATTAATCGTTACAGTAAACAGGTTGAACGCACCTTCGAAACCGCCATACGGATGGCTGTGGTTAGATCAGCATTCGGACCTTTGATCACTTTCCTGGCATTCTCAAGTCTGGCATTAATATTATGGTTTGGAGGTCGTGAGGTAATAGCAGGACGATTATCCGGCGGGCAGCTGATCGCCTTCCTGGTCTACGGGATAAATATTGCTGCATCTGTTGGCGCTTTCACCAATTTATACACGCAATTACAGGAGGCTGCCGGCGCGTCCCAGCGCATTTTCGAACTGCTTGACGAGGATACAGATATTCAGGACCAGGCTGGTGCAAAACCGCTGCCCACCTCTCAGGGAAAGATAGCCTTCGAAAATGTATCCTTCTCTTATCCTGGAAGTGAAAAAGTACTCCACAATATCAACCTGGAAATCCAGGCAGGGGAAGTTTTGGCATTGGTCGGGCCTTCCGGAGCAGGTAAATCGACGATATTTAACCTCATCCCTCGCTTCTACGATCCCAGCCAGGGCAGAATCACACTGGATGGTCAAAATATTAAGGAGACAACAAAGCTGTCACTGCGCAAAAATATCAGCCTTGTTCCGCAGGAGACGGTTCTCTTTTCGGGGACAATCATCGAAAACTTAAGATATGGTGATTTGGATGCTTCCGATTCTGAAATAGAAACAGCCGCTGCGGCAGCCAATGCGGATGAATTCATCCATAGGCTGCCGGATGGATATGAAACGATGGTTGGGGAACGCGGTGTCAAACTTTCAGGTGGACAGCGGCAGCGCATCGCCATCGCACGCGCCATCCTGAGAAACCCGCGCATCCTGCTGCTGGACGAAGCCACTTCCAGCCTTGATTCCGAATCAGAGGGTTTGGTTCAGGAAGCGCTTGAACATCTGATGTTGGGAAGGACTACGGTTATTATCGCCCACCGTTTATCGACAATCAACAAAGCAAACCGCATCGCTGTTCTCGATCAGGGTTACGTAGTTGAATTAGGGACGCATTCTGAATTGATTGAGGAGAACGGTCTCTATGCCCGGCTGTACCGCTTGCAGTTCAAGATTGAAACTGCGCCAGAAGATATTAGCGCTTAGCGGAAATTTATTCGCCGCAATACTGCGTCTACCAGTTCCCGCATTTCCCGAACGCCCATTACCAGCAGCAGTATTCCATAGACCAGCGCCCCGATCACTACACCCCCAAGCGCGACCAGCCAAACAGGACTCCCGTTCGTCAGGGCAAGCCATATCCACAACAGCCCGAAAATAATCCCGCCGGCGATAAAAGCTTTCAGCGCGCCTATTACGATCGATCTTCCTTCGAGACCATTAAGTTTGCCCCGCATGAGAACCAACAACCCGCCCATTTCGATAGAGGTGGCGACTGAATTTGCCAGAGCCAGACCTCCGTGAGGCATCCAGCCAATTTGTGCGAATAATGCGGTAAAAGCGAAACTCAAGAGCACATTCAAACTCATCGCCGCCACGCCCACCAGCACCGGAGTTCTGGTATCGTGTAGGGCATAGAAAGCGCGCGCCAGCACTTCAACCAGCGAATGACTTACCAATCCGACCGTGAACCACAATAATGCCCAGGCTACCAGCTGGGTGGAGCGTTCATTGAATTCACCGCGCTGGTAGAGAAGCTCAATGATTGGCTGTCTTAACAGGATAAGTCCGAACGAGGCCGGAACAGAAAGGTAAAGCACCCCGCGCAAACTGGCTGCCAGAGAGGAACGCATTTGATCCAGTTTCCCCAATGCTACCTGTGCGGAAAAGGTTGGCATGGCGGCAATCGCCACGGATTGGGCGATGGCTGCCTGGGGTACCAGCATCAAAGCAAAAGCGATCACAATGCCGGTTAAACTTCCTTCGGTCAACCTGGATGCGATGCGAGTGTTGATCCAGAAATTGAGCTGAACGACTGCCACACCAAATAATCGCGGCAGCAGAAGGCGTACAACTTCGTGTACAGCCGGGTCATCCAGGCCAAATGTCGGATAGTACTTACCTTGCAGTCGAAAAAGATAGGGTATTTGTAATCCCAGATGTAATGCCGCTCCAATGACCACTCCCCATGCAAGCCCATATATCCCCATATACGGCACCAAGACGATCAACCCGAAGATCATCCCCAGCTGGTACATTGCTGGAGCGAGGGCTGGAATAAAAAAGATACGGTTGGAATTTAGTACCCCCATCAACAAACCGCTCAGCCCGAACAGGATCGCGGAGGGCAGCATCAGGCGCAACAGCGTTACTGTCAGTTGTTCCTGAGCGGGATTATCTACAAACCCAGGAGCAAGGATGTTGCGAACGATCCAGGGAGCAAAAATGGCAGCCAGTATCCCGGCTAGAATCAATGCAATCAGGATCAGATTGGCGACAGAGGAAGCCAGTTTCCAGGCTGCGCGTCGTTTCTCGTGAGTGATGAGGCTGGTAAAAACAGGGATGAATGCCGATGCCAGCGCTCCCCCGGCGATTAATGTAAACAACGTCTCCGAAACGCGGTTGGCTGCATTAAAGGCATCGATATCGGCTTGTGTGCCAAATGCGCCTGCAACAAGTATCTGCCTTAACAAACCGGTCAGGTTGCTGATAACCAGCGCAAACATTACCGTACCGGCGGCGCGTGCTATCTGGCGGTTGGTTGAAGGGGCATGCTCAAAATTCACAATTCAAGATTATATCCGAGTTCAACCTCTCCTGAAGAATTCACACCTGTAGAAAACTGTATTTTTGTCCCGATTCTTGACGTGGAACAAACGTTCGAGTATAGTATGTAGCGCTGTCATGTCACCACAATACCTTTCGCAGCCGGATAAAATGATTTTCAACAACAGGGTTTGGGATGTCGTCCGTCAAATTCCATATGGACAGGTCGCGACATACGGCCAGATTGCAGCCCTTTTACCGTCTCCCGAAGGAGTGCCTGATAAAACATATAAAGCCTTCGGAGCGCGCTGGGTTGGCTCCGCCATGGCAGCCTGTCCCGAAGATACCCCCTGGCATAGGGTGATCAATGCCCAGGGAAAGATCAGCCTGCGAGGCGGCGGAGACAGCACACAGCGCCAGATGCTGGAAGATGAAGGTGTGATTTTTAACGAACGCGACCGGGTGAATTTAAAAGAATATCAGTGGGATGGAAATTTAATCTAGAAGCTAACACCAGGAGGAATCAATGAACGGGCTTACCTTTACACATTTCCCAGATGAAACAATTATATTTTTCAGGGAATTAGAAAATAACAACAACAAAGAGTGGTTCCAAGCCCATAAGCAGGACTACAAAGACTACGTCCAACTGCCAGCTATCGATTTCATCAAGTCCATGGGAGAAAGACTGAAAGCAATTTCAACGGATATTATTTACGATACTCGTACGAATGGCGCGGGTTCATTGATGCGCATCTACCGGGATATTCGTTTCAGCGCGGATAAAACACCGTATAAAACCAACCTGGGAATCATCTTCTGGGAGGGCGCCGGAAAGAAGATGGAGAATCCAGGCTTTTACTTTCACTTTGACAATCAAGGCGTTGGTTTCTATGCGGGTTTTTATATGTTCCCGAAAGATAAATTGAAAACTTTCCGGGATGCTGTTGATAAAAACGGTGCTGAACTCCAGGAGGTAATTTCGGAATTACATGAAAAAGGATACTTAATTGGTGGGGATAAATATAAACGCGTTCCCCAGGGATTTGATGCGGACCATCCGCATGCCGAACTGCTGAAATTTAAGGGACTGCATTCATCGACAGAAATGCTTGATGCGGAACTGATTATTGATCCTGAGTTCATCGACATCTGCTTTGAACATTGGGCAAATCAATCTCCATTGCACAACTGGCTAGTAGATGCTTTCAAATCAACTTGAAATCACCTTTATGATGGACAGTAGAGATAGCAGACCGGTATCAAATAGAAAACTTGACAATGGCAGATAATTTGCTCGTTCTTCCGCTCTTACCGGAGCGATGGCCTGACCTTGAGGAACTATTCGGGCCGCGCGGCGCGACCGGCGGCTGCTGGTGCATGTGGTTCCGCTTGAAACGCTCAGAATTCGAACGGCAAAAGGGGAATGGCAATCGACTGGCATTAAAAGCAATTGTAGATTCAGGTGATATCCCGGGATTAATTGCTTATCAAATGCATGAAGGAACAAAGATACCCTGCGAGCCCATCGGATGGATATCAATAGCTCCGCGCGAAGCATTCCCGGTGCTCGACCGCTCCAGGATAGCTAAGCGCGTGGATGACCAGCCTGTTTGGTCTATCGTGTGCTTTTATGTATCCAAAGCCCACCGGGGTAAGGGGCTGATGGTGATACTCATAAAAGCAGCAGTGGAATATGCGAGATTAAAGGGAGCAAAAATTGTTGAAGGGTATCCTGTCGAGCCGAAAAAAGATAAATCGCCGGATTTATTTTTATTTCACGGCATGGCTTCCTGCTTCAGAGAAGCCGGCTTTTTGGAGGTGGAGAGAAGATCTGAGACCCGCCCGTTGATGCGTTATTATCTATAGAATCACCGAGAGCCGGGTACGCCACTCCCGGCTCTCTCTAAGGAGGAGAAGAAGAGAAATCGCCCTTCGATAATAAATATACCAAATGACGCGCCATTGTGCATGACGTTAAACCTACGATTACCCTACGATTACCCTACGATTTTTTATTCACCCTTAAAGCCAAACAGGCTGTATTTCCATGAACCACGCAATTCGTACCGAAAATTTAGGACGCATTTATAAAATCCGGGGCGGCAAAAAATCCGAACCCAGAGAATTGGTCGCATTAAAAGGCGTTCACCTGCAGGTGAATCCTGGAGAACTGTTCGGTTTATTGGGGCCAAATGGGGCCGGCAAGACAACCTTGATCAAAATCCTGACCACCCTTTTAGCCCCAACTTCCGGGAACGCATTTGTCGCCGGATACGATGTATGCCGGCACCAGCAGTCCATCCGCCAAAGGATCAATATGGTTTCAGGAGGTGAAGCTTCCGGATACGGATTGTTGACCGTCCGGGAGAATCTGTGGATGTTCTCGCAATTCTATGGGATTTCCTCCAAAGAAGCCAACAGGCGCATAAAAGAACTCCTGGAAATAGTCGGCCTGCAAGATCGTATGAACACCAAATCTTCTGATCTATCAACCGGACTGCGTCAAAAAATGAATATCGTACGCGGGTTTATAACCGACCCGCAGGTGCTTTTCCTCGACGAGCCTACCCTTGGTCTGGATGTCGGTGCATCTCGAGAAGTGCGTCAATTTATCCGCAAATGGGTTAACGATAATCCAACCCGCACACTCTTGTTAACCACTCATTATATGGTTGAGGCGGATGAATTGTGCGACCGGGTCGCCATTATAAATAAAGGGCGGGTGCTGGCGTGTGATACGCCAGTAAATCTAAAACGCAACTTGCAGCAAGAAGCCATCTACCGGCTGGAAGTCAGCCCGTTTGAGGGGCCTGAATGCGAGCGTTTTGAAGTGCTTCCGGGGGTCAATAATGTCGTCCACACGCCCATGGATGGTTACACAATCCTTGAGATGATCCTCACCAAGGATGATGCGCTCAGTTCGGTTGTGAACACATTGACCCGGGAAGATATCCATATACTAAACCTGCAGAAAAGGGAACCAACTCTGGAAGATGTCTTCGTCGATCTGGTGGGACGCAGCATGGAAGAAGTGGAAAGAGCGGAAAAAGTGAGGGGTGAAATTTAGAATGGGCGGCACACACAGCGATCGTATCCTGCACAAGAACACCGGTCTCAAGCTTTTCCTGCAGACGATAGCCGCCAGGGCATATCCACGCATCATCGGCCAGCACCGGGAAAAATCGTGGGTGTTCTTTGAGATCTTTTTACCCATGCTGGCAGTCGCGGCATATGTATTTGTCTACCGCGCCATAGGCGCGCCGGAAGAATACATCGGGTTTGTTGTGATCGGGGGCGCCATGATCGCCTTCTGGCTGAATATCCTGTGGAGCATGTCAAGCCAGATGTATTGGGAAAAAGAGCAGGGCAACCTGTCGCTCTATATTATGGCGCCAAATTCAATGACAGCCATCCTCTTGGGGATGGCGCTGGGAGGTCTGCTCGCAACTACGCTGCGCGCCGTGGTGATTATTATCCTCGGCAGCTGGCTCTTTAATGTTTCCTACACGATCAATAATTACATCCAATTAATCTTTATTCTCATCCTCACAATGGTGGCATTGTACGGGATGGGCATGATGACTTCTTCGATATTCCTGTTGTTGAGCCGGGAAGCCTGGCATCTATCGAACCTGGCGCAGGAACCTGTTTACCTGATTTCAGGGTTCTACTTTCCAATAAAGAGCCTGAATTTCTGGGTGGCAGCCGGCGCGTCGATAATTCCGCTCACATTAGGCTTGGATGCCATGCGCCAGCTAGTTTTTGCTTCAGGAGATGAGCTCGGTTTTCTACCGGTTCAATCTGAAATATTCATTTTGATCTTTCTCTGTGGATTTTTCCTGATCGGAGCATACTTACTTCTGGCATACATGGAGAGGTTAGCCATCCGTGAAGGCAGGCTGACCGAAAGTAGAAGATGATTAATAATTATTTGGATATGACATGAGTTGGATCAGCCAAAGCTTTTCGCGGATAAATACATTTCCAAATCTTAAATCCTTGTGGAATTCATTTTGGGTTGGCGCATGGTTGGGCTGGCAGATCGAATCGAATTGGACCGACCCTTTCCTTTTTGCAACCTATTCGATTGTCAAACCGCTCTCGGGCGCGGCTATACTGGTGGTGATGTACGGCGTGATCTCGGAGGGTGATTTTGACGACCCACTCTTTACATATATGTTTATCGGGTATGCATTTTATATTTACGTTACACAGATAATGAATGGGATCGTATGGGCGGTGATTGACGACCGCGAACATTACAAAACACTTAAATACATTTACACCGCGCCCGTTCATTTCCCAACTTACCTGCTTGGACGCAGCGTCGCATCGATCTTGATCGGATCAATTGCTGTAATTATTACCCTGTTGTTTGGTGTAATTTTTATGCATATACAAATTGACCTGGCCGGGATCGACTGGCTTTTAATTTTCATCACCCTGTTCATCGGGATTAATATGCTGGCATTAATGGGTTTGATCATCGCCGGAGTAATGCTGATTCTGGTGCACCATATGTGGGATTTAGGAGCAGCTGTTGCGGGTTCTCTTTTTCTGTTCAGCGGGGCTGTGTTTCCTTTAGAAGTCCTGCCGCCTGCCATACGCTGGATTGGATACTTACTGCCGGTCACATACTGGCTAGAACTCATCCGCCGCTCCCTGGTTGGGTCGATTGCACTTGCTTATCCAACATTCAACAACCTAAACAACTTGCAGTTGCTGGGGATATTGGTTATTGCAACCGGAGCATTGGCGGTCATTGCCTTTATTTCATTCCGATGGTGCGAAGGGCAAGCACGCGATGGCGGATTGATCGATAGGGTGACAAATTATTGAAGGCTCATTATATTTCAAAAAATTTAGAATTTTGTTCTTCATAAAAATGACGATACAAATCGGAAAATTGACGACCTCTCCAATTGGCGAAATCTTCGTGGCAGCCAACCACAAGCACATCATCTCAATCGGACTGGTGGATACTCGCTCGGATTTTCTGGCTGAAATAGGAAAATCAAAGGGAGAATATAATCGGAACATAACGCCAGAAGAAAATCCAATTATCCACCAAAGTCTGCGCCAGCTTAAAGAGTACCTGGACGGAGACCGGAGAGTATTCGATTTGCCGGTTGATTGGTCTGGTATGACCGGTTTTCAATTTAACGTTCTTAAGGAAACATACAATATCCCTTACGGCCAGGTGATATCTTATGCGGAAATAGCCCGCAGGATCGGCAATCCCAATGCAGCTCGAGCAGTTGGCCGCGTCGAAGCAACCAATCCCCTCCCGATATTAATCCCCTGCCACCGGGTAATTGGCACGGATGGAAACCTGCATGGTTACGGCGGTCGCAGCGGTATACAAACAAAAGCCTGGTTGTTGCATCATGAAGGTGTTCTGATGGATGTGAAATAGCAGGAATCGGGAGACGAATTTCCCATCTTTATGATAAACTCGCTCTCGCTGCAGGTAAATAAATACCTGTAATCTCAATTATCAAATTGGAAATCGATGAAATTAAAAGATTGGCTTGCTTTTGTCGTATTAGGAACATTATGGGGCTCTTCATTCATGTGGATCAAGATCGCGGTTCAGGAGATCAGCCCGGTTATGCTGGTAGCCATACGCCTATCCTTTGCCATAATCACTTTGGTGGGTGCAGCCGTTATTGCCCGGCAAAATATGCCCAAACAAAGGCATTTATGGATTATGCTGACCGTTTTTGGTTTCTTCAATGTTTGCCTGCCTTACCTGTTGATTTCATGGGGGCAGCAGTATATCGATTCGGCAGTTGCAGCCATTCTTAACAGCACCACACCCCTGTTCGCGATGCTGATCGCTCACAGGTTCCTGGATGATGACCGCATAACCATTCCACGGTTGATTGGATTGATCGTGGGGTTTATTGGCATCATCATCCTTATCAGCCGTGACCTGGGCAGGAGCAATGAATATACAACCAGTGTACATTTGATCGTATTGGGGCAGCTGGCAGTCCTGGCTGCTTCATTGCTTTATGCCGGCAGCGCTGTATATGCACGCGGCAACTTAAAAGGGTTGTCGCCTATTGTCCAGGGACTTATTCCCTTGTTGGGTTCTACTGCTTTATTGTGGGCGCTGGTAGGGATTTCAGAGAGTCCAGTTACCCTCCCGGAAATACCGATCACCTGGATATCATTAGCTTGGTTGGGGATCCTGGGTTCCGGTATCGCATTTTTGCTGTATTTTTATCTGATCCATTCCGTGGGTCCCACTCGAACGACCCTGGTGACTTACGTTTTCCCCCTGGTTGGTATCGCGCTTGGGGTGATTTTCTTAAATGAAAGCCTGGATTTGCGACTGGCGCTGGGCGCGCTTCTGGTCCTTGGCAGTATTGTTGTCGTCAATTCATCGAAGTGACTTTTTCAAGCCGGATTACTTCCGAGATGTCTTTGCCTCATTATCAGATAACAGTTTTGGAATTTCTACTAGAATATCATCACGCACACTGCGAAAGGCATCCATAATCTCTTTTTCGGTTCCAACTACTTTTGCCGGGTCCGGGTAACTTTTGTGCACCCGAATCCCCTCACCCAACCACACCGGGCACTCTTCGGCTGCCGAATCACATACAGTTACTACCAGATCAAACTCAACTTCGATAAATTCATCCACATGTTTTGAAATTCCTTGGTGTTTTATGTGAATTTCTTCCAGCGCTTTGATCGCTTTTGGATGAATGTACCCGGCTGGTTTGGTTCCAGCGCTGTATGCATACCAGTCGTTTTTCATTCGATTATTTACTATTGCTTCTGCCATCTGCGACCGGCAGGAATTGCCCGTACAAAGAAACAGCGCAATACGTTTTTTATCATCTCCCATATTATTCACACGAAATATTGTTTATATTTTTATTCCCTGGTAGGACTTACTATAATAAATGAAATAAACTGTGTCAATTGTAAAATGGCTGTAATGCGTAAACGCATTCATCATAGTACCATGGCAAAATATTGTTGGATTATGGGGATTGAATAGAAATATTTTTACCAAACCCATTTTCCAAAAACCAACACCTAATAATGTAACCTTAAACAAAAAACTGCATCTAATTAGACAAGAAGCCCAATAAACTGATATAGGAGAAAAAATGAGCGAAGAAGAAACGAAGAAAGGTCTGTTTGATCGTATGATTGATATGGTCAGTACACGCGATGAGAAGGAGCAGGTTGAACAGGCGCAGAAAGAAGTGGAAGAATCACAGGCAAAAGTGAAAGCAGCCCAATATGCCGCTGCCCAGGCTTCAAGGGAAGACGCCGCAGAAAAAGCAGCATTAGAAAAGCAGCTCAAGGAAGCAAATGAACGCGCAGCCGCAGCAGATGCGAAGGCTGAAAAATTAGAAAGAGACCTCAGGATGCAAGCAGCTAAATCAACCCCGCCTTCAGAAGATGCCGCAAAATGGGAAGGCAAATATGGACGTAAAGCTAAAGCGGAAGAGTCCGAATTTATCACCACCCACGAACTAACCTCCGAAGAAACACTAAGCCACCTGGCCCTCAAATATTACAATCATGCCACCCCCCCATACTGGCAGCTGATTTATGAAGCCAACAAAGACGTCGTTGGTGACAATCCCAATGCGGTTCACGCCGGGATGATGATAAAAATTCCCGTACTTCCAGATGAATTGAAGGATAAGGAATAATCCATTCCTTTTATATAGGGCGCCGGTGATTGTCTAATCACCGGTGCTTTTTTATTTAAGACATTCAAATAATGACTTTCTTAAAAATCTAATATGCCTCCCACTTACTCTTTTGATCGTACGAAACTCCATCCAATTCTTATCCCAACCAAATTAAGTGCCAGAGTGGGAATATATAAACACACATACAATGGGATATAACGCATATCATTGAGACGGTTGTGTTACGGGATAGGTGGAAAATAAATTACATCAACTTGATTGCCAAGCTGCGCATTGCGCATATCATCCGCCAGAACCGTCTCCTGCTCCTTATATACAATCCCTGATTCACCTGGCATCCCAAAACCTACCCATTCTCTCGCGCCTACACTGGATACACGCGCAATTAACCTCCCATCTTCAGTTTTGAATTGGTATTTGATGAAATACTGGAACGTTTTTTCCCTAACCCCTTCTTCACTAGTCTCTTCTGTCCAGCAGTCGACCATTACTGCAGATACCTGCCTGCCAAAACCCCAAATCGCCAAATCTTTTGCCAGGCTAAAAATCAGGAAAACTGCAAAAACCAAACTTCCTAATAAAAATAAACCTCCAACAATCCTCTTCAGGTGATTCGTCTCGAACATCCTACCCGTCATTCCCTTATCTCCCAGGATCAAGTCTAAAAGGGTGGGCAATTTTTTCGTACAAGCTTTTTATTAGAAATCCTTGTTTAGAGTTCGCTCAAACTGAATAAATAGTTTATCATCGCCATACCTGTTGAAACTGCAAGTCTTTACAAATCCGAGGTTGATAAAAGTGATCTGAGAACGTTTATTGAAGGCAGCAATCGACACGAAATTTCGATGGTTTGAATTCTTCAGCCGCAAACTGCAGGATCGATTCAAAAAATTTCCCTCCGAAACCTCTCCCGACCAATCCGAAATCCATCCCTATACCCACATCTAACACCAGGGGGTCTGTGCCACCATAAGAGCCGCCGGGTACCCTT
>Ga0180437_10005525_pt1 | contig 17257 bp, 11 predicted proteins | sample SS_ome_4_FD_132410 | JGI IMG/M metagenome (GOLD analysis project Ga0180437, IMG submission 132410) | Hypersaline lake sediment archaeal communities from the Salton Sea, California, USA - SS_3_D_1 metaG | ecosystem: Environmental > Aquatic > Non-marine Saline and Alkaline > Hypersaline >... | reverse complement strand
CCAGCCATAGACCCTTCTGCCACGCTCATGCCCGTGTGGGGCTCTCCGTCAAAGCCTACGGGAAAGGCGTTTGCCCTGGGGAGCCGGGTCAAGATGTTGCCGTTGGCAACGTCCACCTCTGACAGCCCCATCTCATCTGCGTCTCCCCACTGGTTGACCACCACTTCCACCTCTGAGCCGGGAGAAGACAGCGTGCCCACGGCAACGCGCATCCGGGCGCGGTAGCGCAGCGTGCCCACGGGCGCGGGCGCGTCCACCCAAAAGAAGGAGTCACGCACCACGCCGGACACCTGGGACCAGTTGATCCCACCGTCATCAGAACGCTCCACCACAAAGCCGTCATAGTCCAGTGGGAGCAAAAGAAGCTGGGGGGTGGCGATCTGGACCACCACGGACTGGGCAACGCCTCTCAGAGCCGTGTAGCGGTCTGTGGCTTGCACATGGACCGTGATGTCCAAAGGGGTGGCAACGCCCGCCCCAGGGAACGTGAGGGAGTAGTTTTTGAAGACAAACGCCATGAGTCATCTCACTCTGCGGCGGGATCTTGCGTGCCCTCTGCCGCTTGTTTTTTGTACTCTGCCAGCGCCGCCTCAAGGCGGGCAATCTCCTCTTGGGGAGAGGGGTGGGCGTCACCGTTGCCTGCGGGCTTCACCGGCTTGGGTAGGGGGGCTTGCTTGGGGTCAATGGGGAGCACTTTTGCAGGGGGCTCAGAGGGACTCTCAGCGTCCTCTTCATCCTCTTCATCCCCTGAGTCATCTCCGTCCTCTTCATCATCCTCAGCGCCGCCTGTGGCGTCCTCAACATCATCTTCATCCAACTCCCCAGCCACCTCCTCCAGCATGTCATCCAGCTCCTTGGTTGCGGGGTCTGGTGCCGGTTGGGCTGGTCCCTCCAGCTTGGCAAGAATCTTCTGGAACATGACATTGCGCCCGTCCCAGCCATAGACCTCCCGGAGCAAAAACTCAAGGAGCCGTTCGTTGGGAATGCCAAAAAAGCTGAAGTTCTGCCCAGGGGTGAAGACCACCATGCTCTGGGCTTGCATGAGCCCCTTGATGAACTCCTTTTTTTGCTTGATTGCCGCCATTTTGCGCTGGTCTTGGGGAGAGGGGGGAGCCTGCTGTCCTGCTTTGCGTTTCTTCTTTTTCTTGCTCATGTGTGTGTTTCCTTTTGCGGGTAGGGTGGAGGGCAAGCCCCTCCAACGTCAACAGAACTAAAAACAAGCCTGATTATAGGGGAAAGACAGCCCAAAGGGCAAGTGCTGAGTGAAGGAGGAGGCGTGTGGGGGGTGTGGGGTAGGGGGAGGGGGATGGTTCCCACACCCCCCACACACAGTGGAAAAGGAGCAGAATGGTAGGAGGGTTATTAGTTGCTAATAGGGCTCAGGACTGGCTCCCGATCAAGACCCAGCCGGTGCCTGTGCCGTCCGTGTTGACCCACACAGAGACACCGCGTGAGCCGTCGTTCCGCCAGATGAGAATGGAGCCAGCGTCCTTCACGCGGGCGTCCGTGTTGGGGTCATTGGCTGATACATCTTCCCACTCCAGCACAAAGCCGTTGGTGCCGGCGTCCAGGACGATCTGGTCTGAAGTTGCCCCAAGGGCATAGATCACTGAGTTGGCAGTAACGTTCACATCACCCTGCGTGGTGGCGGTTGCGCTGCATGTGATGTTGACATCCCCAGAGGTGTTGCCCGCAGCCGTCCCGGAGTAGATGCTCACATCACCGGAGTTGCCGCCCGTTGCGTTGCCGGAGTAGACCGCCGCTGTACCACTGCCACCCGCGCTGGCATTGCCTGAGCTGAGGATACCAAACCGGTCCCTGAAGTACCACCACCAGAAGACAGGACTGCCGCCCCACTGGTCCCAGCAGAAGCGTTACCTGTACCCAAGGTCATGATACCGGTTCCGGTTGTACCAGAGCCGGTTGCCAGGGTTGCCGCACCACTGGGTCCTGCAGAAGCATTGCCAGAATAGATGTTGATCAACCCGGTGCCCGTGGTGCCCGTGCCCGTGTAGAGGGTGGCAGCGCCACTCAGGCCACCCGAAGCTGTCCCAGAATAGAGACTCACTGCGCCAGAAGCCGTTGCAGCGTTGCCGGATGCAACCGTGTAGGCTCCAGAGTTGCCACTGGTGGTGGTGTTGCCTGTGATGGAAGAGATGGGCATGGAGTTGGTGCTGTCCACAGCTTTGGTGGCAAAGTAGGCGGTGGCGTTGTCCGTGTACCAGAACCCGTCAAGATCCGTGCCAACATAGAACCGCTTGTTGTCCACCATGCGGGTGTTCTGCTCAATCTCAATCTGCTCACTGGCGTCCGTGGTATCAAAGACCATGTAGGTGGTCCCGCCACCCTCTGCAATGGTGATGGCGGCAGCAGTGTTGTCCGGTCCATAGATGGTCACAGAAGGAGCCGTGGCGTTGTCATTTCCGATCTGAATACTGTTCAGCGCCGCAGCAAGCCGGTTGTTGGCTTTGCCAATGTAGATGTTGTAGGCTTCTAGATAGGCGTCACCATCAGCCGCCGGGGTGGTCCCAGAGCCCGTGTAGAGGAACAGATCGCCAGTGTTGGCTGCACCAGAGGCGGAGCCGGTGCGGATGCTCACGTTACCCGTGATCCCAGACACACCGTCACCCGTGTAGATGTCAATGTTGCCCGTGGTGCCGCCAACCGTTGTGGTCCCGGTCTTCAGGGTCATTGCGCCAGAGGTGCCTACGTTGGAGGCATTGCCTGTGTAGATGTCAACCGTGCCAGACTCACCGCCCTGGACCGTGCCAGAGTAGACAGAAATGTCACCAGAGTCAGCAGAACCGCCCCCGTCCGTCACGTTGCCAGAGTACAGTTCAGCCACGCCGGAGTCACCGTTCTGACAGGTGCCTGTGTAAAGTTTGATGTAGCCAGAAGCCGCCACACTGTCTTGGGGTTGGTTGCCAGAGTACACTTCCACATTGCCGGACTGGGAAGACCCATCACAAAGCCCGGAGTAGATGAGCACGCCGCCGGAAGACGTTCCATCCGTCCCTACAGAACCCGTGTTCATGGTGAGAGAGCCAGAGGCGCTACTGCCAGGGTTGGTCACTACTCCCGTGCGGACGTGCAGGTCTTTGGAGCCCTCATCCAGCGTCCCGTCATGAGCAAGGGTTTCAACGTAAAAGCTGCCCGCCGGGGTGAAGTGGATCTGCCCGTCATTGTTGTCCGTGCCAAAGGTGGCCTTGACGGTGTTCTCATACTGGGTGGCGTACAGAGAGGTGATCCCGTTGTCCCGGTAGACAATGGTGCCAGAGCCGTCATCCAAGAGAACGGTGTTGCCGTTGTTTTGGTAGACAGAGTTGAGGGTGATCCCCGTAGCTGAGGCCAGATCGGAAAAAGACAGGGCTGTCTGGTTGCCAATGCCCGTCTCCCAAATCCCGTCTGTGCCTGCCCGCAAGACGGACACATTCACATGTCCGATCAAGGGAATACCACCAGGCGCCACACCGTCTTCCTCAACAAAATCAGTGTCCGTGAAGTCCTCAACGGTGGAGGTCTGCCCAACACCCTTGACCTGCAAGGTGGAGGAAATTTCAGAGTGATCCTCTGTCGCATGGTTGTTGGTTGCGTTGGTATAGAGGGTCATGGAGGTGTCATTGGTGATGGTAGCGATCTGGTGAATCTCACGCCCGTTGCCGCCGCCATCTGCGTCCAAGACAATCCAGCCGTCTTCCTGATATTCAGAGGTGAACGCTGTACCAACGCCTGTGATCGCATCCGTGCCGGAGGTGATGCTCAACGTGCCTGTGCGCGTGAGCTCAACAACGGTCTGGCTCAACACCTCATACAAGCCGTTGTTGGTGGACTGCTGGGCGTAGGAGACAGCCACAAGGTCCGTGGCGGAGTAGGTGAAGGTTTCAGAGTCATTAGGGTCCAGAGCACAGTAGGCGTTGTCCAGTCCGGCAGGGATGAACCCACCACCGGGGACCACGTTGCGGGAGTGCGTCTCTCCTGCGTGCGTGGCGTACAGGTTGGAGGCAAGCACAATGTTGGTGTTGTCCGTGATGGTCTGGATGATGTGGGCTTCACGCCCGTTGCCGTCACCGGCTGTGTCAATGACCATCCAGTCACCAACCGTGTACTCTGTGGTGAATGCTGTGCCAACGCCTGTGATCGCCGCAGTTCCCACCGTGCCGGACACCGTTCCAGTGAGCGTCACTTCCGCAGGCATAGCAACAACTGTGGACTGGTCTGAAGTGGCAAGGTAGTTGACCACCATACCGCCTGTTTCCGCCACAAGCCCCAAGTAGTCCCAGTTCATGAAAAAGTGATTGTCAGAGACAACCACTTCCTCCACTTGGGAGGTGATGGATGAGCCCTGGACTGTCAGGTTGCCTGAAACGGTCATGTCACCGGCAAAGACAAGGGTTGTGGAGCCACCGCCAAACTGGATAGCACCAGCGTTGACCACACCAATCAGGAGCGTTCCGCTTGCTTGGTCTGAGTCAATAGCGCCCATGTGGAGGTTGGCGTCACCGTAATGGACGGTGTGCGCTTGGTCTGTAGCAATTTGACCGTGATTGTAGGCACCGGGATCACCAGAATAGTACGGGTCACTCACCGTGTACTGTGTCTGGCCTGCATAGGCGCCCATTCCAAGAAAATCAGACATGAGTATTTCCTCCTGCTAGCAAGGATAGAGGATTTTTTCCAATGAACAGAACAGAACAGAACAGAACGGATGGGATGTGATGTGTTTTCCCTGACTGGATAATGCCACTGGGAAGGGTGTGTTGTCAACCTCAGCTTTGGGAACCAACAATGTCTCCATCAGAAACACTGAGGGGCGCAGTCTTTTTTGTCCGCAGCACGCCGGTCCCCACGTTGGGGTCAATCCAGAAGTGCCAGTCATTTGGTGGTGTGCCCATGATGAAGTGGGGTCCGTTCCATGTGCCACCCACCTGCAAGTGCCCGCCAGCCACCTCCATGATCGCGCCTGGAGCCGTTGGTGCGGTGATCTTGCCCACGGACACCTCTTTGCCCGCGCCTGCGGACGGGTAGATGTGAGCGCCCCCGTCCGTCCACAAGCCCGCGCCCCCGCCTCCAACAATGGGAAATTCAATGTCTATCCGGACCAGGGCAATGGTGCCCGCAAAGGTCTGGCCTGCCACCTCACGCCCCACCTGCAAGAGCAGTTCCTCCCCCGTAGCAAACAGGGAGGCGTTCTCCTCAAACTCCACCGCCTCTTCATCATCTGCCCCCGGCGCTGCCCATGTCTGGGGGGAGTCTGCTCCAGGGCTGGGTGTAGCTGTGTGGCGTCCATCTGGTGGGGCTATGTTCTGCCACTTGAGCGTGATGTTGGTGTTTCCTGAGCCTGCTGTGACCTGCCTGAAGACAGCCCGGAACAGCACCTTGTCAGAGACGCCTGTGAGCAGGTTGGGCGGGACCACAACACCGTGCAGGTCTGTTTCCTTGTCCGCAGAGGGCGGGAACTCCTGCATCATGTACTTGAAAGAGGTGCCCTCTTCCGCCCGCAGCGTTGCACCCTCCCCCGCACGGTTCTGCCCCACGCCTGGATGCAACACATAGATTTCCGTAGCCATCTCAGCCTCCTACATCATGTTTGCAAAACCCAAGGGAAGGACAGCACGGGGTTGACGGCAAAGACGCCAAAGATCACATAGCCTGTGTCTGTGTGGGGGAAGTGGACCGTCTGGAGAAGTTCCCAGTCATCTCCGTTGTGCCTGTAGAGGGAGTAGTTGCTGCCAATGCGCTCCATGCGGAACCCACCATCTGCCCCTTCCAGTTCATCTTCAATGATGTTGTCCCGCGTCTCTGTGTCGCTCTCAAACGTCCTTTTTTGGAAGTAGTAGGCTGGACCAGGGAGAACTGCCAAAGAGGCGTCTATGCCAAAAGCAGGGTTCCCTGAAGGGGCTTGCTGATAGGTGCGCCACCCCAGGAACAGGACAATGGACTGGTCTGGGTCTGTGTAGACATTTTCATAGAAGATGCTCTGGTCAAAACTCTGCCCCGCCGGCACGGAGATTTTGCCCTCTGACAAGACCACCACCTCATCACCGTCATCATCCACATTCTGGGGGTAGACACCATCTGAGGGGGAGCCTATCACCAAGCCCACGGAGCCCGTCTGCTGGTCACTCCACTTGGCGTCATCCAAGGTGGGCGCGGGGAAGGTGTCTGTGATGAGCATGTTATTAGCTCCTAATAGCTACGGTCTGGGCATCAGTCCGGGGAAAAGCCAGGTGTCAGAAGCCACCAAGCTGCCTGCAAGGTCTGTGGGGATGGCTTCCCGGAAAACCGCTCCGCCACCCACGCCCGCCATCTGAGAGGGCAGAGTGGCAAAATCAACGGGTCTGGAGAAGTGCTGTGCCGTCCCTGTCAACTCCAACTTTTCTACCTCAATTCCCATGCCACATGCAAGGCCACCAACCACATCCTCAAGGGTCACTGCCATGTAGGGCACTAGAGGGATGCGGGATGCAATTTTTTGGGCAAGCTGGACCCATGTGGACAGCCCTGGGTCAAAGTAGTAGAGGGTGATGGTGTTGGCTGTGCGCGTGATCCTGAACCGCAGATCCCCTCCAAGCTGAAGCAGTTGCGTGGGCGCTGTCACCACATTGACCGTTGACTGCAAGCCGCTGCCATCCAAAAAGATAATGGCTCCGGCGATCTGGATGGATGTTGCCCCAGTGAACAGGATGCGGATCACTGCACCCGTGCGCTTTTCTCCAATCACGCCTATCTCATAGGAGAACCGTTGGGACGCCTGCATGTTGCTGAAAGCAGAGAACCCATAGCCTGCTTTGAAGGGGGGAACAATGCGCCCCTGGACCGTCAACGTGAAGTCATCCCGGTCAATCACTGCTCCCCGCAAAATGGTGTGGTTGGAGCCCTGCTCTACAAGCCCCGTCCACTGCCCGTAGGCAAGCCAAAAGCCACCCAAGACAGTCAACTGGGAGTCTGCCCCTTGGGCTCCGCTCCCGGCTATCCTGCACAGCTTTCTGGCGTCTTCTGTCTCAGCCAGAAGGTAGTGGAACCACCGGGGGTACTCTTGAGCTGTGGGGATGGTCCTCAAGTTGTGTCCCACCTGCTCCAGTGAGCGGGGTGGCGCAAAGGTCTTGATCACAGAGATGGCAGGCGTTGTCTTGTTGTACCATAGAGCCGTCAAGTGGCTGTTTGCAAAGAAGCCGGAAGTGACCAGCACAACGTCATCCCCAACCGGGCTGGAGTCCATCAGGTGCAGATTGAACCCCATGCCGCCAAACTGGTCCGTGGCGTTCCAAGCAGTGTCCTCTGTGTAGGGAGCCGTGATCAAGTTGTCCGCCGCCAGCCCAGTGAAATCCTTGCGGCAAAGCACTCCCTCAATCTGTCCAAAGGCTCCATCCTCACGCGCCTGCAACCACCAGATCGCCCGCGCATAGGAGAGCCCCACCACAACCCACGCCTCATCTGACTCATCCCAGATGTTGAAGCCGGAGTCATTTTTGCGTAGCATCCACCGGGGGAAAGCTGCCGGGGTGTTGCCCTGCTCCATGCGGATCACACCAGCATAGTAGTTGCCTGGACCAGGCCAGGAGGCTGGAATGGCTTGAATCCCATAGCCAAGATACAGTTCACCATCATCCCCCCTGCCCACCTTCACATCATAGGTGAGGGCTGGCGCTGCGTCCTCTGAAATGCGGTTGTTCAGCGTGCCTACAAAGACGGAGGTGGGGGAGTAGCGCCCATCATAGGGGTGTTGTGGCTGAAAGGTTTCATGGTTGAACCAGCGCCGTGATCCCCACGATCCCACGTCCCTGAGCACGCGCCCGGTGGTCTGGTCAAACAGGGCAATGTAGCCCCCAAGACCGTCCACCGTGAAGACAATGGTGCGGTCCCAGCGCAAGGACAAGACCCAAATCTCCCCTTGCTCATCTCCCGGAGCCGCGCCTGTCAGGTGCCCGCGTGTGTTGCGCGTGATGGCAATCAATCCCTCATCAGCATCCAGCCAGCCAGGGCTCCAGAGCGGCTGTGCGCCGCGCTGCCAGTCCTTCCAGATCCCATAGTTTTTCCACCGCCGCCACATCTTGGGGTCTGCCGGGTCATCTGTGTCTACAAGGGTGATGTGGCAAGCCCCGGTCCCATCACGCTCCCAGCACACAAGCAGTTCATCTGGGCACACGTCACCAAGCCCTGCCAACTCATCCGGGTTGGTCCCGTCCAGCGTCTCCAGGAACCAAGACGCCTGCTCCTCTCCCTCCCATGTGCCGCCGCCCACTTCCACCCTCACATCACTGATGTTGTGGGGGTCATCTGGAGAGGCTCCGGCGGGGAATGTGGCATGGATGCGGGGGACGGCAGGCGGAACCCCTGCCCAAGCTGGTCCCAGCGCCACAGGTGGTCCAATGGGGCTCCAGGACGGTCCTGTATAGTCCTCTGCAATGGGGGAAAAGCTAACGTAGGCAGTGCTGGTCAAGCCCACAGAATCATAGTTGATGGCAACCTCTGCCTCTTGCGTTGTGGGAGGCACAGGGACAAAGGCATGGATGGTCACAACGCCGGCAATCACCTCACCATGCACAATGCGGGCTGGGTGGCCTGTGGTGTTGACGTAGCCCACAAACACATAGTCCGTTGGGGAGCCAAGAACCTGAATACCAAGCCAAATGCCATAGTCTGGGAGAGGAGAACCCACCGGAGAGCCCACAAGCCGCGTGCTCACGCGCCCGGACAAAATGCCGGTAGTGTTGCCGCCGCCTGGAGTGAAAACCATGAGCCCCTGCCGGTCATAGACCTCTATGCCCGGACCCACATAGTAGGCATGACACCTCTTCCCAAAGGGGGGGTCATTGGTAGCGTCAATCCCACCCTCTGACAAGTCCGTGCCAATGGGTTGCCAACGCACCGGGTCCGTCACCTTGTCTGTGAAGTCATCAATGGACTGCTGAGGGCTCCATGTGCGTTGCTGGACGCCCCCTTCATAGTATTGCCCATCTGCTCCAAAGCCATAGTAGCCCGCCTTGCCTGCCGGGTCTTTGAAGTGGCTCTGGCCTGCCGCTGGCTTGCCCCGCAAAACAGGCATGAGCGCCGCCCTGTGGATGGTGTCTAGTAGTTGCAAGGGGCGTGTATCACTGTCCAGATCACCCTTTTTGAACTTGAAGGACAACTGTGACAATAGGGTCATCTGCTTACCTCTCAGGAGACAATGATGTCAACGTCTTCTAAATCAAGGATTTCATCTTCCAAAAGGGTGATGTTTTGGGTGGGGCTGATGAAGGTGAGGTCAAACATGCCAGGGGTAGCCATAGCCCGCTCAATCATCTCATTGAGCACCACATCATCCCCAACCTTCAACTCAGAGAGGTAGCGGCTGATGGCACTGCGGACCTCTGGAGCCACTTGCTCCTCTGTGAACCCATCCCGGACCTGAATGGAGAGCCGGATATCATTCATCCGCTTGGGACGGGGGAAGGTTGCCAGCACTTTCACGCCCACGGGCGCCACGCCCGGATAGGTGTTGGGGTTGCGCTCCACCCCATTCAAGACGGTCTGCACGCGCTGCAACAAGCCTGTGTAGTAGTCATATTGACGCGCCTGAAGCTGGTCCCCTTTGTTGAGCCCTGGGGCAGCAATTTCTATCTCTCCGCGCCCCTCATTGAAGTAGTAGTCCACATCCTTGTTGATCACCTCCCAGCCGGTCCCACCCACCGGGTATCTCTCCAGGACAAGAGAGCCGGGGACAACTGCTATGTTGGCAAGCCTGAACAGTTTTTGACCATCCTCTGCCGCACCAGTCAGCGTCTCTGCTGAGGGAATGGAAGCCAAAGAGAGAAAATCAAACGCGCCCGCCCACACATAGAGGTCAACGGTGTCCGCACAGCCCTGCCCAAAATGCTCTTGTTTTTTCGCAGAGATGACCCGCCATGTGCGCCCGTCCGTCAACTCCGTGTACTCTATTCCAATGACCAGTTCCTCCACAGACAGGGGCGTTCCGCGCCCAAGGGACTGGAACTTTTTCTTGCCACGGGAACGGAACTGGTCATCACTCTCTGAGTTGCGTCCGCCGGTAAACCGCTCAATGTTGGTCACAAGGGCTTGGTCAAACGGAGGGGAACCCACAAACTCTTTGATGGTGTCCTTGTCTACATTGCCTACCAGCCCAGGGGAGTCCATCTGAGCCAGCGCCGGGTTGCTAGTGTAGTTGCCAGCTTGCACCACCGCAGGCTCCAGGAGCGTTGCAGACAGTTCAGGTTGATTGTCTTCCGGGCGCACTCTCACCCGCGTACCCGCAGGAGCAGTCAGGTTGCCACCCTCCACAATGGACACCCTCTCACCCGCCTTGTGATCGTTCACAAAGGCGTCCGTTGTGAACACGTTCCCAGAGGTGTCATTTGCGGTCACAGAGCGGTCTTCTTGGGTGGAGAGCCCCTCACCTACCCTGATGGTGTAAGGGTAGCCAGAGGTGGGGAAGCCGGCGCTGGAAAGGACGGACGCTCCCGCCGCCGCCACAGAGACAGGCTGGGTCAAAAATGTGGTGATCAAGTTGCCGTTGGACACCTCCACCTCACCCGCAGCATAGAGCGGTCCCAGACGTTGGATGTTGCGCTCCAAGAGGCGCTCATCCAGATCCCTTCCCACCACATTGTCCAGGTTCCACAACAGGGAGAGGTAGACCATCTGGGTGTACTGCTCATCATCTTCCAGAGCCGCAACTTCCAGAATGGTGCGGATGATAGACCCCACATTCCAGTCAGTCAGGCGTGGTGCTATGGTTCGCACCATGTTCACCATGTCTTGCAGGATCTCTTCAAACTGCCGTGGGGTGAACTCTATCAGAGGCATACCTGACTCCTACAATGTTGCTCTCATGTCAAGTGCCAGAGCGTCATCCTGGTCCTTGGGAACCAGCGTTGATTTGATGTGGATCTGGTCCTCTTTCACTTGGAATGACATTGACGCAATTCTTTCAATCCTGGTATCACTCAGGAGCGTGGTTCTCAAGTGGAGATGATACCCTGCAAGGGTGTCTACTGCAAGCCCTTCTCCAGCTTCAGCACCAAAACCAAACCACGGGTGAGCCCGCAGATCGCCCGGTTTGCGCCGCACTTTGAGGTGGAGCGCCTGCACCAGATTGTCCGTTCCTTCCACAGTGTCCAGATCGCCCCCCTGGCTGATTTGCAGTTCCTCTGTGCGTAGGTCCATCTTGATGTCCCGCCCAAAGCGGTAAGCGTCCAAGCTGCGCTCCTCACGATCTGAGGCAAACACATTGTTTTCAGGGGCTTGCTCATCTGGTGTGGCTGGCAACTTGATCGGATCGCCTGGGCGCAGCACTGTGACGCCATCCCCAGATGGGGAGATGTACGGTGGGCGCAGCTTGTTGAGCAGGACAATCTCTTTCCACCTGCCCGCCGCCCCCAAGAACTGTGCTGCCAGCGCCTTGATTGTGACCTGCCCTGGGAGAGTCATGGTCTGGGAGCCGGTAGGAATGGGTGCTGCCCCTATGGCTGTCTTGGAGCCCCCGTCACTCTGCTGTGTGTTGGACAAGGGAATGCCGTCATTAGAGAGCGCCGCCTGCTCATCCTTGCGCCGGTATTTTGCAGCGTAGGCGTCTGCTGTGGCGTTCACATCATGCACGCTGCCCACGCTCATGAGCCCCACAAACGCATCTGAGAGGTTGCGTGCCGCGCTGTAGAACCTGCGCCGGACCTCATCAAAAAAGAAGCCGCTCTCCTGCCCTATGGTGTCACCTGCCTCAATGCACCGGCGCACAGCTTCAGATATCAGGTGCGCGGGCGCAAGGACTGTGGTGATGGTTGCCACCGTCACCGCCTCCGTTATCTCAATCACGTCCAGCACAGCCTGCTCCAGGGATTTGCCAATGTCCGTGATGGTTTGCTGGAGGGTGTCCAGGATGTTGCGGTTGAGGTTGAAAGCAAAGTCCTTGGAGAGCGTTGCAACGTCCTCAATCTGCCTCTTGAGCGTCTCCAGTTTAGCCACCACCACACTCAGCCTGAACTTCTGGTTGCTGCGCCCACTGCGGCTGAAGGGGGATTTGAGGAAGTCCTTGGGGCGTTCCACCCCTTCCAGAGGCGCAAGCAGGCGCAGGTTCAAGCTATAGGTGATCTTGAGCCGCCCACTGGGCGCGGAGCGGTCCCGGCTGAACCTCATGGGCTGGGCAATGTAGACCTCTCCCATCCTCCAGTTTGCCCACACAAAGACCGTCTTGTGAGCCGTGGCGCGGACCCCTTTCCGGTCCCAGTAGAGCCGGACAAGATTGTGCAAAGCACGGTAGCGGTCCTCACCTGTGCGCTCTTTGGTGATCTTGGAGGCAACGGGCTGATTCAGAGAGGGAATAGCACCCGTGATCTGCTGTGCAGTTGATGGCTTGGGGGCGCGGACGCCCTTTGCTGGTCCCTTGGGGGTTGGGCGGAAGCCAAAAGTGCCATTGATCGTCACCATCTTGAAGTATTGCCCACGGTCATCCGTCCAGTAGCCACCCTCTTGAGCTGCAAATGCGTCAGAGGCAGCATCCTCATCCGTGCGGATAGACACAGGCGGGATATCAAAGCCAAACTGGCTCACCGTCTCCCCCGTGGTGGGGTCAATGATGAAAAAGGAGTAGAGAGCCACCCCACCGCCGGTCTTCCCCGGCTTGGTCAACTCAAATTGCATCCTGCGCTGCACGTCATCCACAGGCAGAAGGGTCTTGCGCCCAGGCATGATTCACCTCCGGCTATTAGTTTCTAATACTCACACCCCATCCCTTTTTTGCCGCACCTCACGGGTCTTTTCCAGGTCTTGCACAATGGTCAACATGTACTCCAGCGCCACCTTGGGATCTTGTTCGTTGTCCCACACAATGGACTCTGACATTGTGACCACCACCAACCCCTGCATCTGCCCGTCTACAAACAACTGCTTGAGGGAGTCCAACTGGTGTGCAAGGCGCTCATCAAACTCCTTTGGGGTCATCTGGTCCGCCATCTCATCCTCCTGTGGCTGTGGGGTTGGGAACCCGTGGCAGAGGGCAGTTTGAAGCCAGGTTTGTGTACCGTTTTGCTTGCTTTTCAAACTTCTCAATGGTCTTGGCTATGTCCGCCAGATCGTCCGTGAATTCCTTCAAAGACGCCGCCGCCGCTGCTTGTTTCTCTGCGGAGAAAAAGGAAGACAGCGCAGAAGTAGCCACCCCCAAGCCCGCGCCCGTTGGGTCTGCAAGAGCCGTCTGGATGATCAACACCTTTGCCTGAGCCTTGCCCAGTTCAGAGGCAAACGCCTGCAACTGGGTTCCAATCAGGTCTGCAAGGTAGTCCTCCACTGCCGGCGGTAGCTGCAAGGAAGGGTAGGAACAGCCGGGGTTGGGTTGTGTGCTCATGGATCACTCCGCTTTCAAAACCTTTGTCAAATAGGTCAAGTAGGTGTTTGTTTGCAGTTTTGTCTGGATGGGGATCAAGGAAGATCGCAGCGTCTTGATCAATGCCTCCACTGCCGTACCCACACCAGGGATCTTGCCCACCACACCCTCCACCGTCTCCATAAACTTGATGTAGGTGAGGAAAAAGGTCTGGAAGTCCACTGCCAGATCATCAATACACAGCTTGTTGAGAGTGCTCCCGCCAGTGACGTTCACCTCTCCGGCTGAGATGTTCACCTTGTCTGCGTTCACCGTCACCTTGCCGCTCTTTGTGTAGACCCGGACGTTGGTGCCCTTCATCTCCACCAGCGCCTCTCCGTTGGTTGCACGCACACCCTCCTCATCCACCGCCAGAGAGTACCCCTTCTTGTTGGTCAAACTGATGTTGCCCTCACTGTCCAAGCTGATGCTCTGCCCTTCCCGGTGCTTCAGGACTATCTCTTTGCCCTTCATTTGGATGTACTGCCCCACCCGGTGAGTCAAGTGCAGATCGCCATTCTTGTCAATGCGTAGCTCAGAGTTGTTGCGCCGCAAGGTGAACCGTTTGCCGTCCTCTGTCTTGGGCGCGTCCGTGAGGTTGCGCGGAGAGGAGAACCAGTTGGTGATCAAGGGCAACTCCAGCAGACCACCCACAAAGGTCACAACCACCCAGTCTCCAGATAGGTTTTCCACCCCCCGGCGGGCTCCGTCCGCAAAGAATTCATCCACCTCTTTGGGGTCACATCCGTTGGGCACGTCTTCAGACCAGTCCGCAGGCTCCCCGGTGGTGGGTCCATTGGAGGAGCACTTGCCAAAGGGAAGGATCACCACATGGTCCAGAACCACATACATCTCTGTGCCGCCATAGACCAGCAACACAGAGGCTTCAAGGTGTGAGGCTTTCTCCTGCCCCGGCTCATCCCCCCGCAAGAATCTGAACAGCATGTTGCTGTCACTGTCCGCGTGATGCACGGACAGGACTATTCCCAAGCAGGCTCCAGGCATTTGCACATAGCCTGTGTCCAGTTCTGAAAATTCATCCATTCCGTGCTGAACGGGATCACCGTGTACGTCAAAGCCCATCACTTTTTCCTTTGGTTGATCTTCTTGATCGCCTCTTTGATTTTGTTCTCTTCCTTGTCTGTGACAACCGGACGCCTGATGGGATCATACATCTTCCCATGCAGTTCTTTCTGCTCCGTCCAGGGCGGCTTGCCAGCCTGCTGCCGGTCCTCCTTTGGAGGCTCCCGTGGGACCGTTCTTGGGATGGAGTAGCGTGAAGCTGTAGTGCCGTCCACCCCCACCGTCTGTGTCAGGCTTGCCACCTTGGCATAGGGTTCATCCGTGAGCCCCTCTGCTGGTGACTGGCTGTTCAACTCCTTTGTCCGGCGGTTCTGTGGATCACCTGCATTCTTCCGCGCCTTGTCATCTACCAGAGAGGCAAAGACTGTCAGGAACCTCTTCTCTTTGGCTGGGGTGTCTATTGGTGGACCACCTGTCCCGATGGAGGTCAACACCAAGAACTGCTCCAAGCTGTTACTGGTCCCCGTGGTGCCAAACTGGATGGCAGTGTCAAAGCACATACACACAGCCCGCTCTGATTTGAGCCCAAACCTGTCAGCCAGGGCTTTGGCTGGCTTGTAGTAGTAATTCTCCGCCATGTCCCTCTGGACCTGCTGGAATTCAGCTTGCTTGCCCATCCTGATGGTGCGGTTGAGCAGATCGGAGTCCTTCTTGAAGTTGGCAGAGCGGACCCAGCTTTTGTCAAGCAGGTCCAGGTAGTATTTGGTGCTAAAAATCTCCTTGAAAAGTTGGGGGTTTTGGCTGTGGCAGTTCTGGAACAGTTCAGGCAAAGTGCCCACTCTCTGGTTGAACTGGATAATCCCAAAGGCCAGTTCCCCCTGTGGTTCAAAGTGTGCCAAGTAGTATGCCCGGTCATCCCGGCGCCCTGTCTCAAACACCCGGACAATGTTGAGGAACTTCTGGACCATGCGCTTTTCTGCCGCCGGGTCCGGGTTGGGGACTGTCTGGGTGGCTGGGGCGCTCCCTGCGGTGGTCTTTGGGTCCACTTTCTTGGGGGCTGATGCGGGCTCTGCCTTGGGCGTTGGAGGAGCCACCCTTGCTGGTTTGCGCTCCACTTGCTGCCCGTTGCGGAAGATTTGCACAGCGTCCGGTGGAGCGTACTTGAACCGTTGCTTGGGATCTGAGAAACCAGAGGGCTGTCCCCTGGTCACGGTGAAGGAAGTTGTGAGCGTGCCTGTGCCCGCGCCCGTGTGTTGCCAAGCCCCAGACACCCCTTCAATGTAGAACGTCTCCTCCCTGCCTGGACCGGACACATCCAGCGCCATTCCCACCCGCGCCTTGGGGACTGGCCTGCTGGTGATGGAGCCCGCTCTGTACCACGGCTGGTGCTGATACCAGAGGTCTTGCAAGAGGAGCATTCTGATGAGGAAATCAATAGAGTTGAACCGGCTGATTTTACCCGTCCCGGCAGAAGAGAACTTGGTGGTCAACTCCCTGGTTCTCAGTCCATAGCGTTTGATGGACTCCGGCAGGAAGACCGGGATCAAGCCGTTTTCAACCAGGGTGTATTTTTGCGTGGGCTCATGAAGGAAGCTGAGGATCTGGGACGCCATGAAAAAGTTGTAGGTGTCATTGTCACTCATACCAAGGGACTCTTGGGTGATGTCCTTGCTACGCAACTTCACCCGGTCCACAAACCTGTAGGAGCGGCTTGTCTCCTTCCCCACCTCAGCCACCCCCAGGAGCCGGGTCTTGTTCTTTGCTGCTTGAGCTACGTCAAGATATTGGAGCCGTGGCACGGAAGCCCTCTTCTCACGGGAGGAAAAGAACACGTTGCCAAACTTGAATGGACGCAACCCCTTGGTGGTGTGGACCTTGTAGTCCTCATCCAGCCAGGAAAAGGGGCGCTCCCTGATGACCAAAGAAGGGGTATAGCGGGGGCGCATCCCCCACTCATCTACCTCCTCCAAGTGCCCCCTCTTGCCCGTCACGTCCTGCTCTGGGAGAAGGGAGACAAACATCTCATTGAGGAAGGGGTTGACGTTCTCTTGCATGAGGGACCAGACAGAACCCTGCATGTCATGGTGGGCAGCGTTGTGCGTGCGCCCGTCCACCAAAAAATCCTCAACATAGTTGAACAGGTCCACCAGGGAGAGGATTGAGTTGGGCTGAATGTCCCGGCGCAGTCTGGACCGGATTTGTTGCAGCGTCCCTGGTGTTGTTGGGGAGTCTCCGGGACCACGCACACGCAGGAGCCCCATTGTCTTCTCTATGGCAATGGCATTCTCCAGGGCGCTCTTGAGGCGCTTTGCACGGGTCAACTCCGTGCCCAGTCCCGTAGGGTAGGAGTCCGGCAGGAGGAACTGCCCACCATAGCCCAGATACGCCAGAGCAATGGCGCGGGGGAGGGACGTAGGGGAGCCAATCATGGGCACGCGCCAGACTAGCGTTGCCAGCCCAGGCAAAGACTGCCCAAAGGCTGTGTTTGGACCAAGAGAGGGGTTCAGGTAGATGGTGGTGCGGTCAAAGGCTTTGTTGATCCCGGAGCAGTTCACACTGATGCGGACCTGTGTGACGCCCGTTCCCGTCTGGACTGTGGTGCTCTCCCGGACAGCATCTATGATCCCCAGAAACACACGGATGTTTTCATCAGCCCGCTCCGGATCACCCTCCACCCCAAAATCAGAGGGCATGTCTGCGCCACTGGAGACGTACACTGACACCCAGTCCCCTGGGTACAGCATTTCCTGGTAGGGACGCCTTGGAAGGAGCGTGAAGGAGCATGTGGAGCCCTGGAATGTCTCATCCCAGTTGCAGTCAATCACGTCATCAGAAATGTCATATTGCCCCGGAACCTTCAGCTTGTCATCCCTGTACGGT